>Ga0210390_10000343_pt1 | contig 50809 bp, 32 predicted proteins | sample IncBWH11OmetaG_FD_161050 | JGI IMG/M metagenome (GOLD analysis project Ga0210390, IMG submission 161050) | Forest soil microbial communities from Barre Woods Harvard Forest LTER site, Petersham, Massachusetts, United States - Inc-BW-H-11-O ... | reverse complement strand
GCCAATATCGTGGACATCGCCCTTCACGGTCGCGAGCACAATGGTGCCCTTCTGCTGCGAGCCGGTTCTTTTCTCCATCTTCGGCTCGAGATACGCTACCGCTTGCTTCATCACACCTGCAGAGTCCAGCACCGAGGGCAACTGCATTTTTCGAGCTCCGAACAATTCACCCACTGTCCGCATTCCGTCCAGCAACACCGTGTTGATCAATTCCAGGGGTGTGTATTCGTGAAGAGCATCCTCAAGAAGCTCTTCCAGAGTTTTCTTGTGCGCGCCATCACCCACAGTCTTTTCACCATTGATGATCGCAAACTTCAACTTGTCGTCGACCGAAAGCGTCTCGACGTGCGCGGTCGTCGAACCCTGTATCTTGCCCTTCGTCGCGGCGAAATGCTGCATGTATTTTTGCAGAGGATCGCCATCCGACCGGTCTTGGTAGATCAGCTTGCGGGCCAGTTCTACTTCTTCATGCGGGATTTTGTATAGTGGATAAATTTTCGTGTAGTTGACGATGGCCATATCCAGGCCATAGTCGACCGCTTCGTGCATGAAAACGGAATTCAACACTCGCCGCGGATAAGCGTCCAAACCGAATGAAATGTTGCTGACCCCAAGAATTGTTTTCACGTCGGGCAGTTCTTGCTTAATCCGTTTGATCGCGTTCAGCGTCTCCATCCCCGCCGAGCGATACTCTTCTTGCCCGGTCGAAATCGGAAGGGTGAGCGCATCGAAAATAATGTCCACCGGACGAATGCCGTACTTCGTCGTCGCCAGATCGTAAATGCGCTTGGCAATCGCTGCCTTCTTCTCGGCAGTCAGAGCCATGCCATCTTCATCAATGGTGAGCGCAATCACGGCCGCGCCGTAGCGCTTTGCCATGGGCAGCACTTTCGAGGTGCGCTTCTCGCCATCCTCCAGATTGATCGAGTTGATGATGGCCTTTCCAGGAATGCGCTTGAGAGCCTCTTCGACGACGTCGGCTTCGGTGGAATCAACGAGAATGGGCGCGGGCACGCGAGTTGCGACCTTTTCGAGAATCGCGGTGATGTAACCCTTCTCATCCTCGCCAACGATGGCGCAGCACAGATCGAGCATGTGCGAGCCTTCGTTCACCAACTTCTTCGCCAGCGCCAGAATGTCGTCGTACTTCTTGCCGCGCACCAGAGTGCGGAAGTGCTCGACCCGCGTGGTGGTATTCATTTCTTCGGCGACGACCAGCGGCTTAGGATCGAGATCGAGGGGAACTGACGTATAGGCGCTCGACGCGGCCGCAGTCGGCTTTATATCGCGTTTGGCGGGTTCGACGCCGGAAACCGCGTCCACCACGGCTTTCAGATGCTCCGGCGTGGTGCCGCAACATCCGCCCACGATGCGCACGCCGTAGTCCTGTACAAAATGCTTGTGATACTTTGCCAGTTCCGACGGCGTCAGCTTATAGACAGCGTGACCGCCTTCGTTTTGCGGAAGACCTGCGTTGGGCAGTACGGAAACGTACTTGGTTGAGTTTGCTCCCAGAAAGCGCACCGCATCGTTCATTTCGACAGGCCCGGTCGCGCAGTTGAGGCCGATGATGTCCACATCGAACGGTTCGAGCGCCGTGAGCGCAGCGCCAATCTCCGTTCCGAGCAGCATCGTGCCGCTCTCTTGCAGCGTAACCTGCACCGTAACTGGCAGACGCTTGCCCGCCTTCTGCATCGCCTCAAAAACGGCCACGACCGCGGCTTTCGCTTGGCCGAGATCTTGAGCGGTCTCGATCAATAGGACATCGACGCCGCCGTCGATTAAAGCGAGAACCTGTTCCACATAGCTTGCCACCATGTCGTCGAACCTGATATGCCCGAGTGATGGGAGTTTGGTGGTCGGGCCGATCGATCCGGCAACAAATCGGGGCCGGTTGTTAGTAGAGAATTGCTGCGCAACATCTTTGGCGATCTTGGCCGCGGCGAGATTGATTTCTCTGACCCGGTCGGCAAGGCCGAATTCGCCCAATACAATACCCGTGCCCCCGAAAGTATCGGTCTCGACTACGTCGCAACCGACGGCAAAAAAGTCGGCGTGAATGTCACGAATAATGTCGGGCCGGCTCAACACCAGGACTTCGCTGCAGTTCTCCTTGCCCCAATAATCATCCAGGGTGGGATTGCGCTTCTGGATATTCGTGCCCATAGCGCCGTCGTAGATAACGACGCGCTCGCGAACGGTTTGAAGGAAATTAGACATTGCTTGCTTCATTTTCTCAGCAAATCAACATCGATAACCACAAAGGACACGAAGGTTCACAAAGGTAAACCCAAGAATTCAGGTGCATCATCTTTGGTCAGACGGGATACCCGCATATGCGAACGCCGGTCCTCGGCTGGGGGACCGGCGTCATTCATCTCTCTGACGGAAACTGAAAGTCTAGCTTCCTTGCACCGGCAATGCCGGGGCGCCACCCGCCACCTCAGCTTGATTGAACACCGCGTTTGCTCCCATGTGTGCTGGCCGGGGGGCCAGCATCTGCTCCTTGCGGTAGACCAAGTTGCTGGCGTTGAAGCTCGCGATTTCGAAGCCGTGTCCGTGGGTGATCGCATCCGTGGGGCAAGCCTCGACGCAGTATCCGCAGAAAATACATCGGTTGTAGTCGATGTTATAGACCTTGGCGTAGCGCTCTGCTCCGCTCACCCGGTGCTCGGCGGTGTTCTCCGCCGCCTCGATATAAATGCAGTTCGAGGGACAGGCCGCAGCGCACAGGAAACAGGCTACACATTTTTCCAACCCGCTCTCATCGCGCTGCAGAACGTGCACACCGCGAAAGCGCTCCTGGAACTTGGCGCCTCTAAGCGGCCCCGGCCCATCGGGATAGTTCTCCACCTGCGTAGGCTGGAACATCTCCATGAAGGTGATGCTCATGCCCTTGGCGATGGCCGCGATGTTTTCGAAGATTGCCATACCCAACCAGTATAGCGGAAGGATTGCGTTGGCCGCACGGTGAGGCAGCGAACGGGGCGGTGGGCGCGGCAGAAGGTTGAATTTTGCAGTGCGGCGAGTGTCACCCAGGTCGACAATTCCGGACTGCAGGAGAAGAGGCCCGGGTAGGAGGAGATCCGGACCCGAGCCTTGGGGTGGTTAATGCTGAAGGGATTGTAGCTATTAATAAAATTAAATGTCAAGTATGTAGATCGACAAACATGTATTAAGATCGGGTGAACCCATTGTTGGTTCGGGCCGGACGGGCGAATCGCCAGTCTCCATATTGGCTTTAGTGCGGAATATTCAGGTCGGCGTAGTGGCTAAAAGTTGCCAGCGCGACCTGGTCGTTGCCAGGAATGTAAAAGCCGAATTTGCCAGCAGACAGATTGGTTCCCGGCGCGCTCCACTTATCCAGAAGCACCCAGGCATCGCCCTCTCTAGCTTGGTGAACGATCTCGTTGGGGGTCACGCGAATCTGCAGGCTGTGGAAACTCTTCTTGTCAGACTTGTGGGGAATCTTGAGTTCCTCCGACTTCTGCCCATTGTGCAGGATGGTGCGAGAGAAACTGTTTTCGTCCATTTGAAACAGAATGTAATTGTTCGAGTCTAGATAGTTCAGTACCCACTGCAGGCGGTGACCCTTCGCTATCATCGCGGAAAAGGCAAACGTTCCGGATGACGGGGACGCACCGTAGAGCACGAAGTCTCCGCCTTTGTGCGCGAAGCCGTTCTTGTCAGGCTTCCATCCGGAGGGGTCGTCCCACTTCGACATTCCATTGGGGGTCAGAGGCACATCGAGACTCTTCGATTGGCCAGCGATCACCTCCACGGTCGATGAACGAGTTACACTATCCGCGGTTCGGGTGCTGAGAGTGTACGTGCCCGGAGGCAGGGACAAGGGAGTACCGCTGGTTACTTTAATCGGAGCTTCGCCGGCTTTGGCAACAGTCACGGCGGCATCGGGAGGCGAGAAAGTAATTCGCAACTCGCCAGTGCCTGCTTCCAAAGTTGCATCGGCGCCAGCGAGCGCCACCGTTGCACCTGCGACGAAGTGCTTCTGCATTCGCTTCGGAATAAAACGATCCTTGCGCAGTTCGATAACGTGGTCGCCCGGAGTAACGGTCGCGAGGCTGAAGCTCCCATCTGGCGGCACCAATCCCATCGGCGACTGGTCGATCAAGACTTGCGCACCCGGAGTACCGCCCTGAATGGTGAGCGAGGCCAGATGTGGAATCAGTTGCAGGCTGAAGGACAGCTTATTCTGCTCCCCTTTTCGAACCAGGATCTTCTGCGGCGGAGGGTCCTGAAAGCCAGTCTTGCTGACGTTAACAACGTAATCCTTCGGCTCGAGATTTGGAATGCGAAGTTGTCCGCCTTGGGAGGTGGCTTTCTGCAGTTGTCCATTGAGATAGACGCGTGCCTTGTCCTCGCCAGTCACGACCACGAGCGTGCCAATATTCTGGCCGGACTCGATGTAAGTGGCGAGCGCTGGCGCGGCTGCGATGTCAACATCCAGCTTGTACTGATCCTTGCCGTGGGTCAGAGCCAGTTCATGAGTGGCGAGCGAAACCTGCTGGAGTTCCCATCCGTCCTTTGGCATGGAGATTGGATCTTGGCCGTCGAGGCTGAGCTTGGCTGCAGGATCGCTGGAGTACACATGGACGTGGCCGGCGAGATTGTTGACAACGAAAGCAATAAGGCCGTTGGCAGCGATCGGTCCCTTAAGAGTCGGTGGAGCACCTGCATTGCTGGAAAACGCGAAGGAGACATTTCCTTGCGGTCCTTCGAACTTTAAATTGTGGTCTCCGGGCGCCAGTTTGTCTAGCGACCACTGGGCACTCTCCAGTTCGACGGCAGGTTGGCCGTCAAACGAGACCTTGCCGGATCCTGTGTCGGATGACAGTTTCACAGTTAGCAGAGCCGGTTCGAGGGTGAGGTCGATAGAAATGGGTGGACCAGCTTTGATGTCGACTGAGCTGCTTTTTGTTTGGTAGCCATCCAACTGGGCTTCAATCTGATATTTTCCCTCGGGCAGATCGGCTTGCACGTCGGACGCGCCACGCACTTCGTGGTTGATGCGAATGGTGGCCCCCGGCGACGAGTGCACGCGCAAAGTGAACACTGCGGGGGTTGATACGGCAGTCGACGAATGGCGATGCCTTAACAGAAAAAAGCCTACCAACAGCATGGCCACAAGAGCGGCGGCGATCACGGCGAGCGGAAGTTGCATCGAACTCTTCGGCTGGGCCGGACTCGTGGCGGTGGTGGTTTTGCCATCGCGCGCGGATGCAGGTTTGAGCTTGGGGAGCGCAGCGGGAGATCCGGCAATCGCTGTCGGAGGCGCGGGAATGCTTGCGCCTTTGGGAGATGAAGGCGGGAGGTCCATTGTCTCTGGAGAGTGGATCGACGCGGTAGCGCCCTCTACTACGGCAGACGGGAGCACACGCTCTCTGGGCGTTTGCGGTTTCTTCGGTTCAACAATTCGGCTGGGGATATTTCCCTGAATGGTTGGCAAGTTCAGCCGAGCCAGAAGGCCGTTGGCAACGGCGAGAACTTCTTCGTCGTCTAAACACTTGTCGGCGAGGACTTGGACGCGTTTCCCTAACACCTGCTTCACGGCTGGATCGGTGGTGGTTTCAACTTCGCGCTCCATCCGTCGCAGCTCTTCCAGGTCCCGCCGCCGCGACTGACGTTGCTGCGACTGAATCTCTCGTTGCACGGTCTCCTGAATCTGAGTCAGACGCAACTCGCGCGGATAAGAAGCCAGGGCGGCTTCAATGCGAGACAATGAACCCGCCAAATCGCCCGCTGCTTGCAACTTGCGAGCCTGGGAGAGGCATTCCCCGACGATCTGCTCGCGCTTCTGATCCAGAATCAGGGTGCGCACGGTCTTAGAAAGAGGATGGCCCGGGTTCAGATCGAAAGCCTGCTGTGCCAACTCTTCGGCTTCCTGCCAGTTGGTTTCTGCCAGCAGACGGGCTTGCTCCACAAGAGCATTGGAAAACACCGCCTTGGTCAGCGCGTTGTGATCGTCCAATTCATAAGCTTCTCTCAACAACTTAATGCCGTCAGCAAAACGATTTTGCGTGCACAGTTCCTGGCCTTCGGTCATCAGGCGATGCGCTTCCGTGGCCCGCTGCACTCCATCGTTTGCGAGTTTTCCAAGCTCCGCCAGTTCGGCATCGCTGGGAAACTCGCCCGCGGCCTGCTCCAAAAGGCTGAGCGCGCGCGAGTAGTCCGTCGAATGCAGGCATTCATCGATTTGCTCCACGAGTCGGGTTTTTGCCTCGATGCGCGACTGCTGTTCACGCCGCTTCTGCAGCCGCTCGACTTCAAATTTCAAGCCGGGATACTTGTTGTAAATCGTGCGCAGGATTTCCCAATCATTCAACGCATCGCCGAACGCTCCTTCTTCTTCGTGATGGTGCGCCCGGGCCACGATGGAGTTCACCAAATCCCGCTTGTCTTTGACCAGCCGCAAGGCGCGCTGGAAGTGGGTTTCATCAGGATGCAGCTGCAGCGCCTCTTTGAGAATGTTGACCCGCTTGTCCAGGTCGGCTTCGGCCTCCACTTGCCGGTCGACCGACGCCACATAAGCCGACAGTTCCTGCCTCTGCTGCTCCTCAACGTCATACTTCAGCGCCTGGAAAATCGCGTTCGTCGGATACTTGGCAAGGTAGCCTTCGCAAACTGCCTGAGCCTTGCTGAAATTACCTTCCACCAGATGCTTACGCGCCTCCGCGTAAGCTGTGTTCATGGCGTCGTGCTCAGAGCGAACCTCGTTGTAGAAGCCTTGATAGGTGGCACTACCCTCGGCGCCGGAAACGTCCGGAGCGCGGCGATCCAGTTCGAGAACCACCGCCAGTTTGGTGAGCGCGCTGCTGACGTCGCCGCGCTGCCAGGCATCCATTGCTGCTCGATGGATCTGCGCCTTTTCCTGCCGCAGCTTGTTATATTCCTGTTCCTGGCGATCGACTTCGGCGATCAGTTGAAGCGCACGAGCCTCCTTGGGTCTGAGTTGCAAAACATTCTGCAAGGCTTCCCGTGCGTGAGGATACGCATGATTGTCAGTATGCTGCCCGGCCAGCCGGTACCAGTTTTCAATCTGCTTTTCACTACGCCGGCCTTCGATCTTGCTCTTCAGAGACAAAGCGGCGGAATTGTCTGATTCGATATCGAGGACTTCCTGAAGTTTCTGCAAGGCCAGCGGATGTTCTTCTTCTTCAAAACGAGCTTTTGCGGCATCCAGCAATTGGGCGATGGTCCTCTGCCTGACCGTCGTGTCCAGTTGATGGCGAAGGCCAGTAATCGATGAGTCGATGTGGCCTTCCGCCTCCAACTCCCCCAGTATTTCTCCGGCGAACTGGTAATCCCCGGTTTCGAGCGCCTTAGTCGCACGTTCCAGTCGGGGCCGGGTGCGCGACGGATCGAAGAATTCGATGGGCTCGTTGCGCAACGCTTTGTTCAACGCATCGCTAAATTCGCGCGCACTGGAGAAGCGATGCCAAGGCTGCTTCGCCATTCCCTTATGCACTACACGGCCGATGGACTGGTTCACCGCGGGATTGATGTCGGAAGCGGGAGGCGGAACCTGGCGGCGGATAGCATCGACAATCTCATCGGCGCGAGCCCGCTGGAACGGTTGCCGCCCGGTGAGGGCTTCATAGCAAACCACACTCAGTGAAAACAAATCGGAGACCGGCGACAACGCCTTCATCTCGATCTGCTCGGGAGACATGTAAAGCAACGTCCCCTTCTGCGCCCGGGTGGAATGCGTGTCGGTCATGTGGGCCACGCCGAAATCGATGATCTTGACCGAATCGTCTTCCATCACAAAAATGTTGCTGGGCTTCAGATCGCGATGGACCAATCCGCGCTCATGCGCCGCCTGCAGCCCTCGGCAAGTCTGAGAAATAATGCCAACCGTGCGTTCCACAGTCAGGCGATGGCTGGACTGGCGAATGAAAGTATCAAGCGTCGAGCCGGGCAGAAGCGGCATGACGAAATAAGGCTTTTTCTTGCCTTCTTCCTCGAACTCCCCAATATCGAAGATCTCAATAATGTTGGGATGACTCAGCGACGCAAGCACGTCGCATTCCTTGTAAAACAATTGCAGGGAAGCGGGATCGGGAATATCGAGAATGGTTTTGACAGCCACCTCCCGCCTAATGACGGTGTCATAAGCCCGGTAGACCAGACCCATCCCACCTTGGCCGAGAACCTCCCGTACCTCGTAACGCCCGGCCAGCTTTCGCGGTGAGACAGAACCTTCCATGAACCCCACTCCAGGGGGAAACGAGCATGTTAATGCTTTTGGTGGAAAAATGGATGACTCTTATGTAGGAACGCGAAAATGCTGATCTTTCGACGGGACCAGCGGACGAGAACGTCCCCGGCTACGTGGGCATGAACGACTGCTAATCTACTGCGGAGGTGCCCCTGCCGCTGACGCCTGCGCGATCCCCCCGGTGAACCGATTGGGCTGGGGACGATATCCGTTGCGGGTGCGGATGTGGTACTTCTTGAGACGGTCGCCCACCAATTTCACCGTGATTCCGCGCCAGCCGCGATTCGGATTCGCTTGCGGATAGTAGCTGAGAGAGTAGAGATGCGCCAGGTCATCGCGGATCGAGGCAAACGCTCGTTGTTCGTCTTTCCAACTGCTGGCAAAATAGGCTTTGCCTCCGGTGGCCGCGGTCATGCGTTCAAACACTGTCGTCGAAACCGGTTCCAGCTTTGCCAGCCGCGTGCTGATCATGTAAATCGCGATTCCAGTCGACTGGGCCAATTCCGCCACGTCCTCGGGCGGCACCATGCTGGAGTTGTCGGGGCCGTTCGAAAACACAACTACGACTTTCTTCCCGGTGTAGCGCGCCGCATCTTTAACCGTTAACAGCAGGCAGTTGTAGAGTGCGGCGTCGTCTCCGGCTACGGTCGCGCGCACGCCGCGCAAAACCTGCGCCCGGTCGGGAGTCAGCGGAGCCGATCGGGAAAGGTCGCGGCTGTAGGAATAGAAAGCCACTTTGTCAGCGGTCTCAAGGGAGCGCACGAAATCAGCGATGGCATCTTGCGCGAACACAAAACCGCGGTACATATAGTTGCTGGTGTCGAAAAGAAGGAAAACGTTGGCGCCGGCCACCATCGATCCCAGACTTTGATCTTCCGCGGACGGTTGATGGGATTGGCCTCCGGCGACCGTCTTTCCATCAGGACCAACGTCCGCAACTCGATACGCAGGTTCGTTACCTTCTCCGAAAGTGGCCAGTTTCTGCGGAATGTTGTCCTCGACAATGGCGAAATCGGACGGACGAAGGCCAGTAATGTAGTTGCCCTTGCTGTCCGTCACCGCGACATTCAACTGCACCATGTCCACGACCACGCGAATGTTGGGTTCGCTTTCCTGGGCCGAGATCCGGATTCCGGGACTCGAAATGAAAGTCAGCGCTAACACGAGGAGTAGGAGGTATTTTTTGGTCATATAATCCCTGTTCCGTTAAGGCCGCGTCAGCGCGGCACTCGTCGCTGATGAAACAATCTTTCCCTGCCGAAATTCTTCCCCGGTTTCCCGCATGGCACGAAGGATGGCCGGCCAATCTTCGAAGTCACTGGCAAAAATTTTTTCCACCATGCGATGGGTCAGTTGGGGCACCAGTATGTTCAGCATCACCGGCGGATAGCCCTTTTCATCCGCCAAGCGGGCCCAGTATAAATTGCTGGAATCCCAGGTCTCGGCCAGCAGGCGGCTGGAATAGCCCTCGAAAGCGGGGAAGGGTTGCGTATTCAGTAGTTCACGAGCATAACTCTGAGTCAGTATGGGATGAGGCACGCCGAAGTCTCGCGACAGGCGCTCCAGATTAAGCTCTGTCGGATATTGGCGGCTCAGGCTATCCAATTCCTGCCCCGCCGGGCCCCAGGAACTCGTGTCTCCAGAAAACCTCCGACGAAACTCGGCCGCCAGGTAGAAGGTGTCCGCCGGCGTGGTTCGAGGATAGATGCCCGCCACGCTTCCCGCGCGGAGAGCCTGCTCCACTCGTTCTTGGACAGCCGGATCCATGCGGTCCGACAGGATGACCATCACCTTACTCCGGAGTTGCGGATCTTGGACCGAAGCCATCAAAAGCTCTTCTCCGGTTCGCTGATAAAGGGTGACGGCATGGAGTTCGCTCGGACTTACGTCCCACCAGCGCGGCAAGGTTGCGCTGATCAAAAGGCCGGGAACCAACTCCCGCCAGATCAGGGCCTGGACGTTTTCCGGGGCGATGAAATCCTGTTCCACCTGGGCCAGGACATAAGGCAAGTCAGCGAGCGATCCAACCAAGTGGGCGCCGCCGCCCGCCGGGGAGCCTTCGCCAAACAGCTGGGGAGCTTGCCACACGTGTTCCACGCCGGCGACCGTATCGCCGGAGAAATCGTGGGAACGCACCAGAAGCGGATTGTGGTGAAGCACCTGCGCTCCCGGCGGCTCATAGTACGCGTAGTTTAAGCCCACCAGCGTATCCCTCAGGAACGGGGCAAGTTGGCCGCGGGCCTCGATCAGTTGCTCGCGTGACGCAGGCGACTTGATCAGCTTGGTCAAATCGGTGCGCATCTGCAATTCAGTGTGACGGTTGTTATAAATTCCCGTAGCCCATTGAGTTCTCTCGCCACTACTAAAGATGGGGCGCGGCATCTCGAATTCGCGAAGCTCAGCTGCGAGCGGGATCAAGCTCTCGCCCGTCGCCGATCCCTTTGCCATGGCATTCAAACCGTCGCCCAGAGCAAGGATGGTGTCCAGAGGAACCAGGCGCTGGCCGTCCAAGACGGAGCGAATTTCATTGGCTATTTCCTGATGCATCCGTTGACCATCTGGAGTCGCTTGCCGGGGACCTGCGAGCAGTTCGATGATTTCGTCCTGGGAACAGTCTCGTCGGCAGCCCGCTGACACCAGCAGCGCTTCCAAGGAATCGCGGCCCGCTTCGAAGAGTTGCGGAGACGATACAACCCTGTCAAATGGCTTAATGACCTTTTGCCAGGAATCATTTAGCTCGGTGCTCGGGACTTGACCCTGGCGAGCCAGGATTTGCCAAAGCCCAATGTTGGCCTGGAATATCCCCATGGCATTGCCGCGCAAGGTGTGGTTGGGAATGTTGCCCAGGGCTTCAGCCACATTCAAAAAGTGGGTAATCGATGCGTCGGTCAAACCCGGAAACTCGGAGAAGATCAAATATTGATTGCTGAACTGCGCGAACCGGGCCGCCAGCAAGAGCACAGTTTGAGGACTCAGGCGATTTTCCGGAGTCCGCCGGCTATCCATTTCGCTCAAGGTCAGATAGATCTGCAGCGGCCCAGCTTCCGTTTCCACTCGACAAAGGGCGAACATGACTTCAGCCAACTGCTCGGGCTGGTTCACATGGCCGGCGCGCTTTCCCCAGTCACGGACGAGTTTAGAATTGCTCTTCTGAGTCAGAATTTGCTTCCACGTTGCCACACTTCCGGGAACATAAGGTTCGCCGTTCGGGTCCCACTGCAGGCGCGTCGCCAGAAGCAACAGCGCTGGAGCCGGGCGAAACGCCGGCCTCGCGGCGCTGGTAGAAACGTCCTTTCCCCGAAAAGCTTCGTAGAAACGCCGTAGCCGGGCTGCCGTAAAGTGCGCCTGCTGAGTCTGATTGATCCGCGACAGAGCATCAAAATAAGCCGCGAGCCAGCCGTTGTCCTTCGCCAACAGCCGGGTAACAAACTCCGATGGAGAATCTGGCCCGGCTCCCGCCAAATCCTTCCACGCAGACTCCGAGTCGGTTCCGCCGGGAACGATCACGCGTCCAGACCGAATGCAGATGTGGCTCCCGTAAAAATCAAGCACCGAAGCAACCGGGAGAAGTCTTTCCAGCCCAACCGACTGTCGCAAGGCGGCTCTGGTTTCAACGTCACTTCGAGTCAACGCCCAATAAAGACGGGACAAGACCGGATCGTGCAAAAGCGCGTCCACTAGATCATTGGGATCGGCTTTGTTCTGACTACTCATTGCCGTCCAGTCGCTGGTTGAAAACAGCACGGGAACGCGTGAGCTGGGGAATGCGTAGCTGAAGGGCTTGCCTCCCTGGAGAGTCTCTTCAAGCTCCGGCAGAGGGAATCCCGAGTCGATGGTAAGGAACGCCCTTTCCGGATCTGCGGTCACCAGGGAAGCGCCGATTTGTCCGCAGGTTTGGCGGTACCGGTAGCCGAGAATGTGCAGTAAGGGTCTTGCCTCGTCACAATTCGAGACACGAATCATCCCATCAGGACCCGCCAGGGCGGCCAATTCTCTCGCCTGATGCACATACCGGTTCAGCAGAATCAGAAACTCCGTCGGCCGGCCCTTGTCTTGATAGCCCTCATATCCTTGAGAGAACACGTTATGAGCCAGCAGGGGCACGACTTCTTCCGCCGACACCTTTTGACTGATTCCGGCCATTCGCAAGAACGGGCGCAGGGGGCCGGGGATGACGACTGTCGCTGCTTCGGAAGGCCCTCCTCCTGACCCCTCGGATCCAGAAGAGCCAGCGGCACTCCATGATTTTGCAGAAAGGCCGAGGACACACAAAGATACCGCTAGAAGAATGGTGGGCAGACAACGAGGACATTTCATGGCTGGAGTCCCTCTCCGAACCTTAAACAGGTCTTGCAACCGAGCCTTGCAAGTCGAGCCGGAAGAACAAAACGGGTCTTTTACTGTTTCGTCCCCGAGGCTTTACTTTCGTGTCGGCCACGATAAACCATCTTCGGACGTAATCCAAGGCTTTTTCGTGGATTTAACAATAAAATGAAGGGGCTGATTTTCTCCCTCACTAGCGCCCCTACCCTTGCAGTCATCCATCAAACAAGACTCAGAGTTCTTTTCGGCGTGACTTTCCGGTGGTTTCAACGTGCGCAGGTAAAGCACCACTTGCCACCGCTCCAGTTCCGGGAGTTTGCTGAATGAGGGCATTCCGCGATCTGGATTTCCATTGGTGATTTTCCAGAATAGCGTGCCGTCGCTTTGTGTTTGAACGACCGCAAGTTGCAGGTCGGCCGCATGTTTTCGGACGATGCCGCTGCCGTCCTTGTTATGGCATTCGGCGCAATTTCTCAGGAAAAGCTTTTTTCCTCCCGCCACGGCTTGGGATTTATGGGCGAGCGGATTGGGCCGGGCAGCCGCTTCGTCAGGTGCGCGCCAGTCCGGATCGGGCCGGTAGCTCACGTTTTGCCCGAGGGCCGCGGCCAGGAGTATCAATGCGGACGATACAATTCCGAAGGTTATCAGTGGTTTCATTGCTTTCCCCTGAAGATACGCGACAGCTTGCTGCCAAATCCCTGAATTTCATAACTGTAACCGAACCGGAAAAGCACCGGACTGCTTTCGTTATTCAAACCGACCCCTGGTGAAAAGCGAAGAGTGGAGTTGTCGCTGATCAACCACGCAAAAACAGGTGCTGCATATTGCGCCGTGCCCCCGAAACCAAAACCGAGGGTGCTGCCCAAGCCGCCGTATACTTCGATCCCGGCAGAAAAGTTCTCTCGACAGAAATGGCAATTCGATCCTGAAGCCGTCGTTGCCAGCGGCCTTGAAGCCCCAAAAGAATATCCGAATTCGACACCCTCACTTTGGGAAAAGTTTTTTGTCACGATGAAGTTGCCAGCCATATTCCAATCGTGGACATCGCTTGAAAGGATCAATTTGGTCTCCAGTTCGCGGTCCTGGATGGCACGCAGCACAGAATTGGGCGAACTGACATCCGGCGCCAGGCCTTCGAGTTCTTTTTGAATGCGGTCGGCCTCGTTGAGGTTTTCATATTCCAGATAGAGAACCGGATTGATCCAATGCTCGCGTTTCAAGGGCCGGAAGCGGTTTTCCAGCCGCCAGCCTGTGAAGATCGTGCTGTCGTTCCAAGTGGACTGTCCTTCGAGATAGAGTTCTGTGGTCCATCGGGCGGTCACGCCATATTCAAGCTCAACCCATGGAGCAAAATAGTATCTCTGTCCCGAGCGCGGGACATCGGTCGTACTTGAAATCTCAATCTCGAGGTTGCCAGGTTCCTCCATATGGTGATCGTAGGTGACGAAATAAGGGCTCTCCTGCGCAGAGCACGGCAGCGCAGTGAGCAACGGGGACAGAGAGAGGATGGCGGTCCATTGTAAGAGTTTCATTATTTAGTTGCAACTCAGTTGCATATAGGATTCATAGAACAATCGTAGAGTGAACAGAATTGTTCGGTCAAGCTGGCGGTCAATTTTCTGTGTCAGGGTTGTTGCAACCAGTTGCAACGAGTGGGAAAGTTCAGGCGGTTGATGCGGTTCGGCACTTGGCGCAATACCCGCCAATTTCGAGCCGGCTCACGACGATGTGGAACTGGCAATCACGTTGAATTTGTCCCTTGAGACGCTCGAACAGATCGCTCTCGAATTCCGTAATCTTGCCGCAGCGGAGGCATGCCATGTGGATGTGATCGCGCTGCGGGCGGCGTTCGTAATAATGTTTTTCTCCCTGCATGTGCATCAGATCGAGTTCATCGACCAAGCCATGCCTTTTGAGCAAACTAAGAGTGCGGTAGACGGTCACGCGGTCAATATGCGGATCTAGCCGGCGCGCGTGACGCAGTATCTGGCTGGCATCAAGGTGCTGCTTGGCGGTCTCGACCACGCTCAGGATCGTGCGGCGTTGCCGGGTCATGCGCAGGCCGCGTGACATAAGTTCTGCCTGCAGGCGTCCGGGAGCTTCAGTTTGGGGTAGAGGCATATTATTGATACCGAGTTGCAATTATAACGTGAATAGCAACTTGCGTAGAGCGCACACTCTTCTCCGACGGGCGCCGGATTTACAAATAGAAGAGATTAATACCAGAAAGGCAGCGGACAGGAATGTCCGCCCTAACGAGGGTGCCCAAGGAAAGCTCAGTTTGCTTTCATCTTTTCTTTGACGCTGTGAGCCAGCTTTTCGATTTGCTCCGCCTTTTTTACCACATCCAGGGAGAGAGTGTTTTCGTTGGTTTTGTCCACATACTGCTTCAACTCGGTGGCCAGTTTAAGCAAGTTGTCCGTGTCGCGATGCAGTTGAGCCTGGCGCTCACGGTTCGCCTGCTTGGCCATGTCTTTTTCGAGTTGTATTCGGCCATCGTCCTCGCCCGCGTGGGGATTGGGTGGTTGGTTGGGGTTTCGGGGGATCTGGATTGGGCTCTGACTAAACGCCGGTCGCGACAACCCGGGCGTGATCAGCAGAAGCGAAATCATCAGCACGAAGGATTTGATTCGCACAATTACCTCGGCAACAACGGCAACGAGGAAATTATACGGTTTTCACGAATTGGGAAACCAGTGGGCACCGATCGAAGTCACGCGCGCGCAAAGGCTCCTTCCAAACGATCTTCGAAGTGCAGCCGGATGGCATCTTCGATATTTGCGATCGCCGTGTCGCGACTAGCTCCCTGCGTATAGCATCCCTGCAGAGCGGGGCAAGAGATGAAAAATCCCTTTGCGTCACGCTTCTTGAGCCGCGTTGTACCGCGATCTGTTGGGCCTTACTCGAACATGACGAGCGAGGACGCCCGTCCTCCACAGTTGTTGTTTACAGCGAGCTCATATTTGCCAGGAACTCGCCATTCGATTTGGCTTTGTTCAGCTTGTCGATCAGCAGTTCCATGGCTTCTACCGGCGACAGCGGATTCAGTACCCGGCGCAGCACCCAGATGCGGGTTAAGTCTTCTTTCGGAATCAGCAGCTCTTCTTTTCGCGTGCCCGAACGCTGGATGTCGATGGCCGGGAAGGTGCGCTTGTCCACCAGTTTGCGATCGAGGATGATTTCAGAATTGCCGGTGCCCTTGAATTCTTCGAAGATCACGTCGTCCATGCGGGAACCGGTGTCGATTAAGGCGGTGGCAATAATCGTCAGTGATCCGCCTTCTTCAATATTGCGTGCCGCGCCGAAGAAGCGCTTCGGGCGCTGCAAAGCGTTGGAGTCAACGCCGCCGGAGAGCACTTTGCCGCTGGGAGGAACGATGGTGTTGTAGGCGCGCGCCAAACGAGTGATCGAGTCGAGCAGAATCACCACGTCGCGTTTGTGCTCGACCAGGCGCTTGGCCTTCTCGATCACCATCTCTGCAACTTGCACGTGCCGAGCAGCGGGTTCGTCGAAGGTAGAAGAAATTACTTCGCCCTTTACCGAGCGCTGCATGTCGGTAACTTCTTCTGGACGCTCGTCGATCAGCAGGACCATCAGCACTACTTCTGGATGGTTCGTCGTGATCGAATTGGCGACATTCTGCAGCAGCATCGTCTTGCCGGCGCGAGGAGGCGAAACGATCAGGCCACGCTGTCCCTTGCCGAGCGGCGTAAGCAAATCCATGACGCGGGCGCTGACGTTCTCGCGGGTAGTTTCGAGCTTAATGCGCTCCTGCGGATAGAGCGGCGTCAGGTTGTCGAACAGAATCTTGTTGCGCGCCTCGTCGGGCGACTCGAAGTTGACGGCCTCAATTTTGACCAGCGCGAAATACTTCTCGCCCTCATGCGGAGGACGGACCTGGCCGCTGATGGTGTCGCCGGTCTTGAGATCGAACTTGCGAATCTGCGACGGCGAAACATAGATGTCGTCGGGGCCGGGCAAATAGTTGTAATCGGGCGAGCGCAGGAAGCCGTAGCCGTCGGGCAGGATTTCGAGCACGCCCTCGGCAAAGATATGGCCTTCCTTTTCGCTCTGGGCCTGAAGGATTTTGAAGATCAGGTCTTGCTTGCGCAATCCACTGGCGCCGGGGAGATCCAAGGATCGGGCGATCTTGGTTAGCTCCGTAATATTTTTCTCTTTCAATTCTGCGATGGTCATTATCGAATTCACCTGCGAAGGGAGATTTTCAAAGGGGGGTTACTCAGAAAAGACTTGGTCAATCGCGGGGCAGGCGGCTGGGCTGGTTTTACGCAGCCCGCCGTTGTGCCTCGGCAAAGTTTTCGGGTTCCGCAAGAACCGTCTGTCGTTCCGAGCTCGCAATCTTATCCAGGACTTCGTTCATGGTTTCCTGGATTCTGGTGTTGGGCTTGTGAAACTTACGGGTAGCCTTGGACGCAAGCTGGCACAGCATATAACGGTTCCGCAAAGTATGTAAAGCGTCAAAAACGCGATCAGACCGCATGATTAGTCACTCTCCTAAATTCCAGTAGACTGGCCGTGCGCTCATCTTTTCTGGCAAGACAAAACCTGACCAGAGTGTCTAACTTACTCAATTCAGATGGGTTGTACGGGAAATCTCTGGTTACTCGTATAGATGCCCCGTCTGGCCCGAAAGTTTCTCGGTTTTTTAGATTATGTCCGGTTGCCAGCGGAGATTCGTCAGACCAACTGGTTCAGTAAGCCTTCGGAAGTGTACACCCTACGTCAGAATGAACGGAACGTCAAGTATTTCTTGCAATACCATTCAATTTGTGTCTAATGATACCAGTTTCACCGCGAAAACAGTCTCGCAATCAGGGAGATAACACGAGCTCAATATGCTGATACTAAACAGCTTAAGGTGCGCTTAAATCTGCTCGGTTCCATTTCGGATGGGCGCGTCGCCCGTCTCCGCATGATCTGTCTCACGCCCAGAATGTTCGGTCCAGCGTGCGGTATTGAATGGCCTCGGCGATGTGCTTAGGCTCGATTGCCGTTCCTCCTTCCAGATCAGCAATCGTTCTTGCAACTTTGAGGATGCGATCGTGTGCGCGAGCGGTTAGGCCTTGCTGGGCCATGGCGCGCTCCAACAGTTTCTCGCAATCGGCGGACAGCTCGCAAAAGGCGCGAATGTGCCGCGGTCCCATTTGAGCGTTGCAATAAAGCTTCTCTCGCGGGGCGGATGAGAACCTTCCCAATTGCGTTCCGCGGGCTCGCATCACCCGTTCGCGAATCTTGGCTGAGCTTTCCGGTTCTGTGCCCGACCGCATCTCTTTGTAATTCACAGCGGGCACGTCGATGTGGATATCGATCCGATCCAGCAGCGGACCCGAAATCTTGGACATGTAGCGCTGAATTACGGGCGGGGTGCAATGGCACTCGCGGGACCGATCATTGAAGTATCCGCAGGGACAGGGGTTCATGGCCGCTGCCAGCATAAAGCGCGCGGGGAATGTCAGCGACATGGAAGCGCGGGCGATGCAGACGGTTCCGTCCTCAAGCGGCTGGCGCATGACTTCAAGAACGTTGCGGGGAAACTCAGGCAATTCGTCCAGGAACAAGACGCCGTTGTGAGCCAGTGAGACTTCGCCGGGACGAGGAACGGCTCCGCCGCCAATCAATCCGGCGTCGGAGATAGTGTGGTGAGGCGAGCGGAAAGGGCGCACTCCAACCAATCCCGCGCCGGGATCGAGCACACCCGCAACGCTGTGAATCTTGGTGGTCTCGAGCGCTTCTTCAAACGTGAACGGCGGCAGGATCGTGGGCATGCGTTTGGCCAACATGGTTTTGCCCGAGCCGGGAGGGCCGATCATCAGGATGTTGTGGCCGCCAGCGCAGGCAACCTCGAGAGCGCGCTTGGCGGAGTGCTGACCGCGCACATCTTTGAAGTCGACGAGAAATAGCTGGGCCTCGCTAAGCAGCGTGTCGCTGTCCACCTTAAGCGGAAGGATGCCGTTGCCCGTGTTCACGAAGCGAATCACATCCAGCAACGATTTCACCGGATAGATTTCCACTCCGCCAACCATGGCCGCTTCCTTTGCGTTAAGTTCAGGCACTACCAGGCGCGCGATCTTTCTTCCTCGTGCCTCGATGGCGATAGGAAGCGCTCCGCGAACCCCACGAACCCCGCCATCGAGCGACAGCTCCCCCACGAAAAGGCAATCCGGCAACTCCTTCTTATTGAGGCCACCGTACGCGCCCAGGATCCCCAGAGCCATGGGCAGATCGAAGCCGGAGCCTTCCTTGCGAATATCCGCTGGAGCGAGGTTGATGGTGATGTGAGTCGGAGGAATGTCATACCCACAGTTTTTCAACGCTGCCCGTACACGGTCCCGGCTCTCCCGGACAGCGGCATCGGGCAGGCCAACGGTGTGGAAGTGGTCCTCCATTGTCTTGATTCCGGACACATCGACTTCAACCTCGATGATGCTGGCATCGATGCCGTAAACCGCGGCGCTCAGCGTCTTATAAAGCATGGGCGTGTGTAGAAACCGTGTGTAGAAACTTGGACCTGTGCTTCGGAGCGAACAGATTTATTCGGACTTGTCGTGACGAGGGAAGGCCCAGCGACCAGTCAGGCTAAAGCTCAACCCTACGCCGGGTGGTCCAGAAATCGTGGTGACCGATGTCACAGTGAGCTTGTGACGAGTGAACATCGATTCGACGTTTCGTCTGTGAACCAAATTACCCAACACACTTTCGGTTGTGTGCATTCCTCTCATGGTCTACGATTCGCCTAGGCACAAGCCCCTTCACACTCTAAGAGCACGCCGGCAAGTTGCAGGACCACTTTCATGTCAGAAGAAAAACAATCGATGCCCCCTGCTACCCCGCCAACTCTTGAACAGGAAGAAGCGTGGTTGTGGCGCATTGCGCTCCTGTTTGTGGTTCTTCTGGCCGCGGGACTGGCAGCAGAATCCTGGGAGCGGCTGCAAAATCTCCCCTACCATCTCGGCCTGCTCTCAATTGCCGTGTTCTGCGTGGCTATCGCGTTTGCCGGCTTCGCCTACGGGCGGAGAAAGCGGGTTACAGAACTACGAAATCTGGTCCGCGGCTTACAGGAACGCGCTACAGCCCCTACGGATGAGCAGCTCGATCAACTGGGAGAACTCATCGCGCGTTCCCAACGCAGTTTCAAGGAACTCATCGATTCCTTCGACGACATTGCGTTTGCCACTTCCCTGGACGGCAAGCTCAAGACAGTAAACCGGCGCGTCACTGAACTGCTCGGAGTTCCTTACGCGGAGGTTGTTGGCCACCGCGTGCAGGAGTTTCTGGAAGAACCGAAACGTGAAGATGTGGATCGCGGGTTGGCCAGGTTTATCGAAAAACGGCGGTGGTCCGGCTTGGTTCCAGTGCGGCTGAAATCAAGCGCACGCACGCTCTACTTTGATTGCGCTCTAAACGCGATTGTAAAGGGCGATGAGGTCGTGGGGGTGAGCGTTCTGGCCCGCGACGTGACCGAAGAACGCGAGAAAGAGCGGCGATTTACCGAGTTGTTCGAAACTCTTCAGGAAGGCGTGTACTTCAGCACGCCGGAAGGCAAGTTACTCGACGGCAACGTCGCGTTGGTCTATGTTCTGGGATATGAAAGCAAGGAAGAACTTCTCTCCCTTGATCCCCGAGCCTTGAACTCCGATCCCAATCAAAGCCCAGTGCTGGGACGCACCGCGGATGATCAAGGCGGCGTTCGCACGCGGGAAATCACGCTGCGTCGCAAGGATGGCACTCCCGGCATATTCCTCGACACTTCCCGCGCGGTATGGGATGCGGGCGGGAAAATCGTCCGCTATCAAGGCACGCTCGTGGATGTGACCGAGCGCCGCGAGATGGAGAAGGCGTTGCGGCGCCAGGAGGAGTTCCAGCGCTATCTTCTGGAAAGCTTTCCCGACCTGATTTTGGTGATCGATCTGAACGGCCGCTACAGTTTCGTGAGTTCAAGAATCCACGACCTGCGTGGCTACAAGCCGGAAGACCTGCTGGGAAAAAAAGTCGAAGAAGAACAGGATTACTCGCCTGATCTGCTGGGGTTGTATCGCGATCTGATTACGGGCCGCAAGATGTTTGGCTCCTGCGATTACAGCGCGCGTCATCGTGATGGAAGCTGGCGCACCACGCGGGCTTCGGCCAGTCCGTTGTTCGATGCTGAAAACAAAGTCAGTGGCGTGATCGTGTCCGTGCGCGACATTACGGTGGAGAAGAAACTCGAGCAGCAGATCATCCAAAGCGAGCGTCTGGCGGCCATGGGGCAAATGATCGGCGGGTTCGCTCACGAACTGAATAATCCACTGACCAGTATTTTGGGAATGTGCGAATTGCTGCAGGAGGGCGAAGCCCCCGACTCCGTTCGAAAACAAATGGTCATTCTGCAACAGCAATCCCGGCGTGCGGCGGAAATTGTGCAAAACCTGATGTACTTTTCCCGCCCTCCAGCGCCGGGGAGGAGCCCCATCGATCTCGGCGAACTGGTGCAAAGAACCTTGCACCTGCATGCGTATTCCTTGCGCAAAAACAATATTACCGTCGATTTCTTGAAGGAGACCGCAATCCCGCCGGTCAGCGGAGATTCGCACCAGTTGATGCAAGTGTTTCTGAACCTGATTTTGAATTCGGAACAGGCCATGCGGGAAGTAAGAGATCGCGGCACTTTGCGCATCCGCATCGAAAAGCTGGAAAAGTCCGTTGCAGTTACTTTCCAGGACGATGGCCCTGGAATTGCGCCAGAGATACTACCGAATATCTTCGATCCGTTCTACACCACCAAGCGTCCCGGCCGCGGAACCGGCCTTGGATTGAGCATCTGCAAGGCGATTCTGCGAGAACACAACGGGAACGTCGAAGCGGCTTCGGGGCCGGGCGGCGGGGCGGTGTTTACGGTGACGCTGCCGGTGGTGGTCCCAACCGCACCTCCTGGGAACTAGATTTCACCAGACTGCCTGAGATTCGCTTTCTGCCGAGTTTCTGGCGTAGAGAGCACGAGCGAGGACGCTCGCGCCTACATCGAATAAAGCGATCGTTTGAGAAATTCTCCCGCGCCAGGGCGCCCTACAAACTTGTCGGCTTCCACGATCACGCGGCCGCGCGAGAGTACGGCGTCGGGCATGCCGGTGACTTGAATACCTTCAAACATCGAATAGTCCACTCGCATGTGATGAGTTTTTGCGCTGATGGTGTGCTTGCGGGCGGGATCAAATATTACGAGATCGGCATCGCTGCCTACTGCGATGGTTCCTTTGCGCGGATACAGCCCGAATAATTTTGCCGGAGTAGTCGAAACCAGTTCGACGAAACGATTGACGTTGAAGCGGCCCTTGGCAACGCCGCCGGAATAGATCAGGCTCATGCGATGCTCTATCCCCGGACCGCCGTTGGGAATTTTGGTGAAGTCATCCCGTCCCAGTTCCTTTTGTTCCTTGAAACAAAACGGGCAGTGGTCGGTCGAAACCACTTGCAGGTGATCGCGCTTCAGCCCGTTCCAAAGTTTTTCCTGGTGCCACTTCTCGCGCAATGGAGGCGTGAAAACGTATTTCGCTCCTTCGAATCCCGGCACGTCGAAGTTCTCGAGCGAAAGATAAAGATACTGCGGACAGGTCTCGGCATAGACGGGAAGGCCGCGATCACGAGCCTCGCGGACTTTTTCAAGAGCGTCGTTACAGCTCAGATGCACGATATAGACAGGCGCCCCGGCCATTTCGGCGAGAGCAATGGCGCGGGACACGGCTTCCGCTTCAGCCGTGGTGGGACGCGTTAAGGCGTGGTACTTCGGCGCTTTTTTCCCCTCCGCCAAAGCCTGCTGCACGATCACATCAATGGCGCTTCCATTTTCGGCGTGCATGCAGACCAGGCCTCCATTCTTAGCGGTCGCCCGCAGCGCTTTGAAGATGCTGCCATCGTCTAGCATGAACACTCCGGGATACGCCATGAACAGCTTGAAGCTGGTCACACCTTCGCGCACTAGCGCGTTCATCTCTTCGAGTTGCGCGTCCGCCAGATCGGTAATGATGCAGTGAAACGAATAGTCAGAGACCGCTTTGCCGGCGGCCTTTTTCATCCAGGTATCGAACGCCGTCCTCAGGGTCTGGCCCTTGTACTGGATTGCGAAATCAATCAGAGTCGTCGTCCCGCCAAAAGCAGCGGCTCGCGTGCCAGTCTCGAAATCGTCCGCGCTGGTCGTGCCGCCGAAGGGCATGTCGAGGTGGGTGTGCACGTCGATTCCGCCGGGCAGCACATACTTGCCTGCGGCATCGATGATTTTCGTAGCATTGTCGTGAGGAAGATTTTGCCCAAGCGCGGCGATCTTCCCGCTGCTGATGGCGACGTCGCTTGGGTAGATGTCGGTAGCGGTAACGATGCGTCCGTTTACGATGATGGTGTCAAAGCCCATCGGTTCCTCCAGCGAACTTCCAGAGCAGGCATTTTATGCTAAACTGCGACACCTTGGAGTGCCGATTCCGTCGGCGTCCCTTTGTGATCCTTCGTGTCCTTCGTGGTTATCGCTCTTGTCTCGACCACAAGAAAACACCGACCACAAAGGACACGAAGGATCACGAAGGAAACCGGACTGCGTGACAAAGGAGATTTCCATGCACTTTGGCATCACGATCAAACCCGATATGCCGGTGGAGCGGATCGTCGCGCTCACGCGTCAGGCTGAGGCCGCGGGCTTTCAATATGGCTGGATCTTCGATTCGCACATCTTATGGCTGGAGCCTTATCCTTTGCTCACGCTGATGGCGGCGAATACCAAGAACATGCGGCTCGGCACCTGCGTCACCAATCCTGCGACTCGCGACATCACCGTGACCTCGAGCCTGTTCGCAACGCTGAACTTGATTTCGGGAGGGCGCATGCAGCTTGGCATTGGCCGTGGAGATAGTTCGCGGCGCGTGCTGGGCAAAAAGCCGGTGGGGGCGGGCGATCTGGAGCGGGCGGTGAAGAGTTTTCGCGAACTGACAGCGGCGCACGAGATTGATTATGACGGCCAACCCACGCGGATTTCCTGGGCAAAGGGTTCTCCTCCGGTTTGGATCGCGGGATACGGGCCGAAAGTTCTCGATTTGGCGGGCCGAGTCGGGGATGGCGTCATCCTGCAATTTGCCGATCCTGATTTGATCGCATGGTGCCTCAGTCTGGTGAAGAAGGGTGCGGAGGCGGCCGGGCGGGATTTTCGCACGATCGAGGTCATGGCGGCGGCGCCAGTGTGGGTCTCCGATGATCTGAAGTTGGCGCGAGAACACGTGCGCTGGTTTCCTGCGTTGGTTTCGAACCACGTGGTGGATTTGATCTCGCGTTACAGTCCGGACGAACTGCCGCCAGCACTGACAGCGTTTGTGCGTAATCGCGGAGGATACGACTATCAACAGCATTGTGAAGTCGACAGCAGCAACTCGAAATTCGTGTCGGACGACGTTGTGGATCGTTTTTGTATAGTCGGACCGGCGGAGGCGCACCGCGAAAAGCTCCGCAAGCTAGCGAGCGTTGGAGTAACCCAGTTCAATATCTATCTGATGTGCGGCGAGGAAGAAGGCACGCTGGAAACGTATAAGAGAGAAATCCTGCCTGCTTTTCAGTAGACTCTGAGAGCGGTAATCCAGCTGGATTCGCTTTATACTCCATCGATGGAACCGATCATCAAAGGCGCTATTCCGGTTTTGCCTGCCGCCGACACTGCGGAGTCGCTGAGTTGGTGGACGAAGGTCTGCGGCTTCGAAGAAACTTTTCGCGATAGCGCTCCCCCAAACTATGCAGGGATCAACCGCGGAGACGCCTACCTGCATATCGCGGGGATGAACGACACAACACTCGCGCGGAAAGTCGGCGACCAGACTATGGTGCGGATCGCGGTCAAGGATATCGAAGCGCTTTATGCCGAATTCCAGAAACGTGGCGGTAAGGTACCCCCCAACGGTCCATTGCAAACCAAGCCCTGGGGTGCAAAAGAGTTTGGCGCGATCGATCCCAACGGCGTGTGCGTAACTTTTCAGGAATGAGGGCGTCTGGTAATCGTGCGGGTTCGAAACTAGTCACTTCCTCCGAATTTCATGAACACGTAGTAAGCGACAAACGAAACCGCAAAGCCGACGAACCAGGAATAGTCATATAGCGTTCGGAGCGAGGGGACCACCAGTCCTACAAGAGCGGTTGCTGCTCCCGCGGCCAGTGCAATGAGTGCAAGCCAGTTGAAGCCTTTTGAGTATTCGTAGGCTCCGTCGCGCAAGTAAAGGTCATCGAGAAAGAGCACGCGGCGGCGAATCACAAAGTAGTCGCAGATCATGATTCCAGCCACCGGTCCGAGGAACGCCGCGTAGCCGCCCAGCCAACCGAAGATCATGGTCTTGTAGTTGCCCAATAGTTTCCATGGCATCATCGCGATTCCCATGAAGCAAGTGATCACTCCGCCGGTGCGAAAACTGATTTTGCGCGGCCACAAGTTGGAGAAGTCGTTGGCGGGAGAAACTACATTCGCGCCGATATTCACATTCAAGGTCGCCAGCAGAATTGCCAACAACGAAATCACCACCGCAACCGGCGAATGGAACCGGCTCAGCAGTTGTACCGGGTCCCAGATTGCTGTTCCGTAAATGACTACCGTCGCTGAAGTTACCAGGATTCCGATCAATGAATAGAGTGTCATCGTGGTCGGGAGAGCGACGGCCTGCCCGATCATTTGTTGCCGCTGGCTGCGGGCGAAGCGAGTGAAATCCGGAATGTTTAGGGAGACTGTTGCCCAGAAACCTACCGTAGCGTTCAACGCGGGAACCAGAAATTTCAGGAAATCAGGGAAACTGGTGAAGCGCGATGGGGCAGCGAGCATTGGACCGAACCCGCCAGCGCTGCGGTATGCCCATGCCAGGAGCAGGAGCCCTACGCCGAGCAAAACCGGGGCGCTGATCCCCTGCAGTACGCGGATGTATTCCACGCCTTTGAGGATCACAGCGAGGTTGATGAGCCAGAACGCCAGAAAGCAGAGTGCGGTGCTGTAGGGAAAATCTTTCCAGGCGGGAACCAAAGTTGCGATCAGCGTGCTCACCGCCTCGCCGCCGATCCAGGTTTGAATGCCAAACCATCCGCACGCCACCAATGCGCGTAACACCGCAGCCACATTCGCGCCAAGAACTCCGAACGACGCACGAGCCAGCACAGGAAAAGGTATTCCGTAACGCGCGCCGGGATGCGAGTTCAACAGCATAGGAATCAGGACGATGGTGTTGCCCAGGAACACCGTCGCCACTGCCTGCTTCCAGTTCATTCCGCCCTGGATCAGGCTTGCGGCCAGCATGTAGGTAAGAATATTGACCGACATCGATACCCAAAGGGCGGCGTAATTGTAAGTTCCCCAGTGCCGGCGCTCGGTTGTGGCAGGTGCCAGGTCGGGGTTGTAGAGAGGGCTGGATTCGATTCGCGGACGCAGAGACTCTCGGCTTGTGGTCATCGCAATCAGTCGGCGGCCAGCGATCGTCCAGTCTGCTCGGTCAAGGGCTCATAGGTCTCGGGGCGCCGGTCGCGGAAAAACTGCCAGGTCTTCCTTACTTCAGCAATCATTTCGAGTTCGAGATCGGCGACTAGAACCTCGTCTTTATCGCGGCTGGCTTGCGCAATGATTTTGCCGCGCGGATTACAGAAGTAGCTCTTGCCGTAAAACTCGCCGATGTTCCATGGCTTCTCCGTGCCTACGCGGTTGATTGCGCCGACAAAATATCCATTCGCCACGGCGTGCGCGGGCTGCTCGAGTTCCCACAAATATTCCGAGAGCCCCGCGACTGTGGCGGAAGGATTGAACACGATCTCCGCGCCGTTCAATCCCAGGATGCGCGCACCTTCTGGGAAATGACGGTCATAGCAGATATAAACTCCCACGGCTGCGTATTTGGTTTTGAAAACAGGATAGCCCAGATCGCCCGGCGTGAAATAAAACTTCTCCCAGAATCCGGGATGAACGTGGGGGATGTGATGCTTGCGGTACTTGCCGAGATAACTGCCGTCCGCATCAATGACTGCGGCAGTATTGAAATACATCCCCGGCATTTGCTCTTCGTAGATCGGGACTACGATTACCATTCGATGCTTCGCCGCAATCTTCTGCATCAGCTTGATCGTGGGTCCGTCCGGAACTCGCTCGGTCAGCTCATACCACCGAATGTTCTGCTCGGCGCAGAAATATGGGCCATAAAACAATTCCTGCAGGCAGAGTATTTGCACCTTCTTTTTCGCAGCCTGCTCAATCAGCTTGAGGTGCTTGTCGACCATGGCTTTCTTGATTTGCGACAGCGAGCGATCACTGCTCGCCGCGCTACTTGCCTGGATGAGGCCGCAGCGTATGATCCGCGACATGGATGTACCTCCGCGAGAGGGTAAATATAGCAGACCTACATGTTCTTTTCCTGAGCGAAAAGGTCTATGCGGGTCGCCAACCTTGACCGGTTGCGACACGGCTGTTAGATTTCGGCTCTACACATCAAACCTCTGGGGGCATTGCGCTGAGTCAGCCAGCGAAGACGAATGATTCGGTTGATCTTCGCCGGCGCAACTTTCTGATCCGGTGCTGCCAGGGAGTCTCGGCGGCGCTGGTTCCTGCAAGGCTGCGCGGTCTGGCTTTTTCTTCCCGCCCGCCTTTCATTCCTCAAGATGCGTCGCCATCCCTTGGCGAGATGCATCTCCATCCTCATTATCGAGTCCAGTTGCCGCTGGATGCTGCGCTGCTCAAGACGCGGTCTGGGCTTGATGCTTTTATCACCGAAAAATATCACGACCAGATTGCCGCGATTCTCGCTGAGTGGAGTGCGAGTTTCTTGCAATCTCTGCAGGATGTGCAGGCGGTCAGAAGAATTCTTGCTTCTGATTTCTCAGCGTCCTCTTTCCGGCCGGTTGAATCGCGCCTGGTGCGTTCCGGGCCGGCGCTCGAAATCCGTCAGAATAAGTTCGCGCCCCCCAAGGCTCTCGGGCGAGACGCTTTTCTTGAGCAATTGCGTTCCGCGATGAGTTCCTTTTCGGAGATTGCGACCGCTGAGTTTCAAGTGGTGAGCATCGATTTAGCTGGTTTCGGAAGCGCTGGCGGGAACGTTGGCGATGCCAGTGCCCAGCAAATTCCGGCGGGTTTGCAAACTCGTGTGCGCTATGAGTTGGTCGGATCGGGGAAGGATTTCTACCGCGAGCAACGCGTGGGTTACTGGGAGCTCGAATGGCAAGCGACTTCGGCTGGCGAGTTTCGCCTGAAGAACTGTCGGGCGCTGGAGGAGACGCAAAGCCGCGCTAGCAGCCCCATCTTCGTGGATATTGCAGCACAGTCTTTCGGCGGCAATTCGTCTTACTCTTCGCAGTTGCTTCGCGGGGTGGACTACTGGCGGACGGTTCTCGACGGCGCCTGCGGCATCGACATCTACGGACACAACGGGGTTGCCGTGGGGGACATCGATGGTGACGGGTTCGACGATCTCTACGTTTGCCAGCCTGCCGGCCTTCCCAACCGGCTCTATCGAAACCGGGGCGACGGAACGTTCGAGGACATCACTGAATCATCCGGAGTTGGAATCCTCGAGAACACGGCATGCGCGCTTTTTGCGGATTTCGACAACGATGGCCGTCAGGACCTGGTTGTCGTGCGGACGAGTGGCCCACTCTTGTTTGTGAATGAGGGCAACGGCAAGTTTCGCCAGAAACCCGACGCGTTTCGGTTTGCCAATCCTCCTCAAGGGACATTTACCGGCGCGGCCGTCGCCGACTACGACCGCGACGGCTGGTTGGACATCTACTTCTGCCTCTACATTTATTACCAGGGCACGGACCAGTATAGATATCCTTCTCCTTATTTTGACGCGAAAAATGGGCCTCCCAACTTCATGATGCGCAATAACCGGGACGGAACTTTTCGCGATGTGACCGCAGAGTCGGGCCTCGATCGAAACAATACGCGCTACAGCTTTTGCTGTGGGTGGAGCGACTACAACCGCGACGGGTGGCCCGACCTCTACGTGGTCAACGACTTCGGACGAAAGAATCTCTACCGCAACAACGGCGATGGAACTTTTACCGACGTTGCTCCGCAGGCCGGAGTGGAAGACATCGGCGCGGGCATGGGCGTCTGCTGGTTCGACTACGACAATGACGGAGCCGATGATCTTTACGTCGCGGACATGTGGTCCGCTGCCGGCTTGCGCGTCTCAATGCAGGATGTTTTTCAAAAGGGTGCGCCCGAAGATGTGCGAAGGCTGTACCGTAAACACGCCCGAGGCAATTCGTTGTTTCGCAATAATAAGGACGGCAGTTTTCAGGATACGAGCGCTTCTGCCGGAGTTGAAATGGGGCGCTGGTCGTGGTCGAGCGACGCGTGGGATTTTGATCACGATGGTTTTCCCGATCTTTACGTCACCAATGGCATGGTCTCGGGCGTAGCGCACCCACCCGACGTTGAGGATCTGAATAGCTTTTTTTGGCGACAAGTCATTGCAAATTCCCCCATGGAAGCCAAGCCTTCGCACAACTATGAACAAGGCTGGAACGCATTGAATGAGTTGATCCGTGCCGACGGCACCTGGAGCGGGTTTGAGCGGAATGTCTTCTATGTGAATAATCGAGATGGAACGTTTTCGGATGTGTCCGGCGCGGTCGGAATGGACTTTCTAGAAGATGGCAGAGCGTTCGCGCTCGCCGATTTCGATCACGATGGGCGGTTGGAAGTGTTTTTGAAAAACCGCAATGGCCCGCAGCTGCGCCTTCTCAAGAACGTGATGAAGGACCTCGCGCCGTCGATCGCTTTTCGTCTCTGCGGCGTAAAGAGTAATCGTGACGCGATCGGCGTGGCTGTAACGGTGGAAACTGAGTTGGGTCGGCAGACGCGCATGCTCCAAGCTGGATCAGGATTCCTTTCTCAACACAGCAAGGAACTATTTTTCGGCCTGGGCGAGGCCAAGGGTCCGGTGCGGGCCTCTATTCGATGGCCGAGCGGGCTGGTGCAGGAACTAAACGGTCTCCCGGTAAATCATAGGATTTGGGTGGAGGAGGGAACTGAAACGTACAAAGTGGAGCCGTTTAAGACAGGCTCTCAGGGGTTAAAGTCCGCATCACTTGCGGCCTCGATCGAGCCCCTACCGACCTCAGTTGAAACCTGGCTGCTGGCGCCCGTGTCCGCGCCGGATTTTTCTCTTGCCGACTTGACCGGACAGACTCGGACGCTTGCCTCCTTACGCGGCAAGCCAGTGCTGCTCAATTTCTGGACCATGGGATCGGCGAACCGCCGGGATGACTTGAAAGTCTTCAATGAAGTCTACAAACGCTGGTCAGGCTCGATAAACCCTGGTCTTCAACTGCTGGCTTTGAACGTCGACGATTCTACCCAAGCCGAGAACGTTCGAGCCTTGGCGCGTGAGCTGCATCTTTCCTTCCCCATCCTTTACGGATCGGACGACGTGGCCGGTATTTACAACATTCTTTATCGTTACTTGTTTGACCGGCATCGCGACCTTGGCCTTCCGACTTCATTCTTGATTGATATCAAAGGGGACATCGTTAAGGTTTATCAGGGGAGGATAAACATCGATCATGTTGAACAAGACTTTCGGCACATTCCGCAAACTGCAACCGAGCGACTGACGAAGGCGCTGCCTTTTCCCGGGATCAGCGATACATCGGAGTTTCGGCGCAACTATCTTTCCTTTGGTTCAGTTTATTTTCAGCGGGGCTATTTCGAGCAAGCGGAAGCATCATTCCAGTTGGCTCTCCGCGACGATCCATCCTGTGCCGAGGCGCTCTACGGTTTGGGCAGTGTCTATTTGGAACAGGGAAAGAACGACGCAGCACGTGCGAGTTTTGAGCGTACGACCAAACTTCGCGCCAGCTATCCCGACACGGTACCCAACGCCTGGAACAACCTCGGCCTCCTCGCCACGCGGGAAGGCCACACCGCTGAAGCGATTCCGTATTTTCAAGAAGCTCTCCGGCTCAGTCCCGATCATGTGGTCGCACTCGATAACCTCGGGAACGCCTATCGCCAACAGAAGCAGTGGGACGAAGCTCGCAAAGTGTTGGAGCGTGCAGTTGCGGTCGGCCCGCAGGATCCGGAAGCGAATTACAGCCTGGGGATGGTGTTCGCGCAGCTCGACGACTCTGAACATGCTTTCGAATATCTACAGACAGCCTTGAAGCTTCGCCCCGCGTATCCGGAAGCTCTGAACAACCTCGGAGTTCTTTACTTGCGTACCGGGAGGCGGGACGAGGCGGTCGCAAGTTTTGAAGAGTGCATCCGCGTTGCGCCCACTTTCGATCAGTCTTATCTGAACCTCGCCCGGGTTTACGCCTTGGAGGGCGACTTTGACAAGTCGCGGGACGCTCTCCTCAAACTCCTCAAACAGCATCCCGATCATGCGCAGGCGCAGAAAGCGCTGGCAGAACTGTCACGATAGAAATGGGGGACGGGCGTCTCACCCGTCTAGCCGGGCGAGGACGCCCGGGCTCCGTCGTCAATTCATTTTCGGAGTGCTGGCAGTCAACAGATCAACAAACATCTTGTAAAACTTCTCGGTGTCCAGATCCACTTGTACCTCGACTGGTTGGATCTCGACTTTAGGTTTATCTCGATCGGACCAAGTCAGGGTGTCCCCATAGTTCGCACCACGGTCCAGGTTGACATCCATGAAGCGCGTCTCTTTTTGCGTGATCACGCTGGGGTCGAGCCACGCCGCCGCCGCCAGTTCGTCCCACAAATAGTTGTAATCGCCGCGAAGGCGGCCATATTGGCCGATATAGCGCGCAGCCGGAGATTTGCCCGCTTTGATTCGGTTTAGCAATTCGGAGGTCATGTTCGTCTTCACCGAAATATCCACCGGGGTGCAGACAATTCGTTTCCATGTCGCGCGCAAAACGATGTGAGCGGCTTCCGGGTCGAACCAAACGTTAAATTCGCGCCGGGGAGAATTGACGAACTCGGGATTGGTGGTCTGCGGATTCAGGCTGGCGCCCATGAAGACCAGCTCTTTAGCCAACGCCGCAAATTCGGGATCGATGGAAATGGCCAAAGCCAGATTGGTCATCGGTCCGCCTTCGTAAATCGTAATCTCGTTCGGGAACTTGTGAACCATACGGATCAAGAAGTGAGCGGCGTCTTCATCGCTCGGCTTGGTGCTGGGCTTCCCTTCCGGCATGTCTCCCAACTCGTCCGGGGCGTGATAGAACCGTGGTGTCCAGGCCCCCAGCCACGCTATGGAGCCGTAGCGTTGTTCCCAAAGTTCTGTTTCCTCTTTTCGCCGCACCAGCTGAAATTCCGCTCCCGCTACTACGGGAATGTCGGTTCGCTCGATGAGTTCGAGCATGCGCAGAGTGTGCGCGACTTCCGCTTTGAGCCACTGATCGCCGGTCACCACGGTAATGCCTAAGACCTCGGTTTGGGGAGATTGAATCAGCAGAAGCATCGACTGCTGGTCGGTCCCCGCGGGTCCGGCTGCGTCCTGATCTATGATGATCTTTCGCTTCTGGCCCGCGGAGGCGATGCATGTCAGCAAAATCGTTGCTGCCAGAAGACAGAATCGGCGGAACCTCACAGAGTCACCCTTGAGTTTAGCGGCCTGAAGCACAGCCTCAATTATACGGCGATTGCGGATGGCCGCCCCGACGGCTAGAATGTTCCACGCGAGCTGACTGATTTCGCTTAACCTTTCCGAATATTTTTGTCCTATGGTCCGTTCTCATGTGGCCGCGTGCCGATCCGGGCGCATTTGGGCTCGCATCGCAACTCGCGTTTTGGTGGCGAGTGCGCTTCTCACTGCGTTTTTTTATGGACAAATGGCCCGGGGACAATCTCAAGACTCAGCCACATTGCAAGGAACTGTGAAGGATTCGGGGGGACGCGCGATTGCCGGCGCCACTGTTTGCCTCCAGGGCAAGACCGGGACGCAAACTGTGACCGCACTCACGGATTCAGAGGGGATTTTCCGTTTCTCAGCGCTTGGCGACGGAGCCTATACCTTGCGCGCGGAGATGGCCGGATATGCTGCCGCGAATTTCGGCCCGTTTGTACTGGGGCAGAGAGAGACGAAGAGGATTGATCTGACGCTTGAATCTGGGAAAACTTCTCCCTTGTTTAGCGGTTCGTCCGGAGCCGAGAAGGCGCAATTTTTCGACGAGCCGAAATTCGCCGTGGCGGGCGTTACCGAAGCCATGAATCCCGGCGGGCACGGTTCCGATACAATTTTGCGAACCACAGAGGCGTTGACTAAAGAAACGGCTTCGTTGAGCGCCTCCGATGTGAATAAACGAGCCAGGTCCCGAGTAGCCTCTGCTTCCTCGTCTGGTGCCGCAAGCGAAGAATCTTTACGTAAGGAGACCGAACGCGATTCGGGAAATTTCGACGCAAATCACGGCCTCGGAAAATTACTGGCTGATGAGGGAAAGGCTGGGGAAGCGCTGCCGTATCTCGAGCGGGCTTCTCAACTTAATCCCGCCGATTACGAGAACGCGCACGAACTGGCGCTCGCCTATGTGGACGTTGGTCAGTACGCGCGCGCGCGCAGCAATGTTCAAATCCTGCTCAGCCGGCAGGACAAATCCGTGCAGAAACGGGCCGAACTTCATCACTTGCTCGGAGACGTCGAAGAGAAGTTGGGCAATCCTTTGGAGGCGGTTCGAGAGTACCAGCGCGCGGTTGATCTGGACCCGAGCGAATCCAATCTGTTCGACTGGGGAGCCGAACTTCTGGCGCATCGCGCATTCGAGCCAGCCATCGAAGTTTTCAGCAAAGGCAATCGCCTGTTTCCGCGTTCCGCGCGGATGCTCTCCGGGCTGGGCGTAGCCTTCTACGCGCTCGGTTCCTACGATCAGGCCGACCAGCGTCTTTGCGAGGCGTCGGATGTGAATCCAACCGATCCCAATCCTTACTTGTTCATGGGCAAAATGCAGAGCGTCGAGCCAACGCAGTCAGAATGCGTGGTGGAGAGGCTGCAGCGATTTGTCCGGCTTCAACCTGAAAATGCCCTGGCCAATTACTACTACGCGATCAGTCTCCGGAGGCGTGAGGAATCGGACCATGACAAGAATGCGGCACGAACGGAGTCGCTGCTGGAGAACGCGGTTCATCTTGATCCGAAATTCGGCGAAGCTTATTTGCAATTAGGAATTCTGTATGCGGAGCAGGGAGAATCTGCCAAAGCCATTGCCGCCTATGAGAAGGCGACAGAAGCGAATCCAGGGTTGGAGGAAGCGCACTTCCGGCTTGCGCAGGCCTACAGTCGGACCGGAGAAAAGACCAAAGCCCAAGCCGAACTGCAACTCTACCAGCAGCTGTCCAAGAAAACGGCAGAACAAGCCGAGCGGCAGCGGCATCAGATCCAGCAGTTTGTGTACACGCTGCGAGACCGCACTTCTGCTACGACGCCGCAATAGAAAGCTTGACTCGCTACTTCTCGGCCCAGCCCTAGAACCTCAGCTTCAGCGCAAACTGGATTGAGCGCGCATCATTCACGGTCTGGTTGATCGTCTGGCTGATCACGCCAAAGCTGCCAGGAGAATTAATATCCTGCTGTCCGGTACCAGCAATGCCTGGCAAAAAGAAATGAGGATGGTTAAAGAGATTGAAGAACTCGGCCCGGAATTGCAGGTTCATCCTTTCGGTGAACGGGATGTCCTTGATCACCGAGAAATCCGTATTTACAAAACGAGGACCGTAGACAGGCGCGCGAGGAGCGTCTCCCAGTTCTCCAGCGGGCGCTTTCTCGAAGGCACAAGGATTGAACCAATTGGCAAGTGTGTGAATCCTGGCCGGCGCGACGCAAGTCGGATTGGCTGCGACGGGCCCGGGTTGGTTGGGATCTCCCACTTCGTTCGGGCGCTGCAAAACTAACCCGTTATAGAAGAAGAAAACACCCGACTCATCGGCGCTGTCGACCACGAAAAGTGGGAAGCCGGATTCAGCCCTCTCGATAACATTGATCGACCAGTTTCCTAACACGCCGTTTACTGGTGCGCTCCAGTTGCTGCCGAAGTGCTTGCCTTTGCCGAAGGGCAGGTCGTACAGAACGCTCGCGGTAAAAACGTCATTCAAGTTAAGTTGAGACAAACCCCAATCCAGCTTCTGAGCTCCCGGTAGCGGCCAGTAAAGCGCACCGGGATTGCTGCCCAGGCCGTCAGGCATGCCGGAATCGAATGTGCGGGACCAAGTGTAGCCGAGCAGCGCATAAAGGCCGTGCCGCACGCTCTTGGTCTCAGCTTTTACCTGGAGAGAATCGTAACGAGCTGAACCTATGCTGTTATTGCTGTCAACCGACTGGAACGGGAATGCGTATGGAAACGTCGGAAAGCCACAGCCCAGGGTGTAGCCGGGTACGGTGCCGCAGGCGGCGGGTGAACTTATGTTTTCGTTCACCTGGCTCACCAGGATGTGGGTGCTGCGAGAACCGGCGTAGCCTACGGTCAGAACGACATCTCCAGGCATCTGGTGCTCAACGTTGAGGTTGTATTGTTGGACCATGCCCTGCTTGAAATTGCGGTTCATTGACTGGATGGTGCCCGTGTAAGCGCCGGGATTCACGGGTGCGTTATAAACGGCTCCGCCCGGCACAGTTGTTGTAGAAGGCGTGCCCGCCGGGAGAAGGAAACCGTTCGAGAGTCCGCAGCCGACCCCTCCGAATGTGGGACAAACACCAGTGGGGAAGGGATCCACTTCGGCATAATACGGCGGATTCTGCCACAACCCTTGTCCACCCTGATTCCAGGCGGAATCGTGGAAGATGGCATATCCCGCGCGGATCGCAGTCGAGTCTCCCAATGGCTTCCAAGCCAGTCCGATGCGTGGTTCTAAAGCATTCTTCTGAAACTGAATGCCAATACGGCTATCGGAAGTGACGCAGTTGGTGCAGCCACTCAACCCGGGGCTGCCGGCTGGGACATACCACTTGAGGGTTTGAACGTCGAAGTTCGACTGGCGATTTTCGACTTCGGTTTGGGGCGTGGCCAGAGCCCAGGCAAGCCCGATGTTAACCGTGAGAGTGCTGGTCACGCGCCAATCATCCTGGACGAATGGACGGAATAATTTCCAGCGGCGGCCAACCGTGCCGCCGAGAAATGTCTGATCGTGAGCAGCAAAAGTCCCCAGACTTCCAAGCAGAAGATCTGCCATGTTGTCGCCAGTGGCAGCGCCGTTCTGGGAGATAAAACCGTCCTGGAATGCATTGTTTCTTATGTTCATCTGTTCGGCACGAAAGGTCATTCCAAACCTGATGTCATGCTTCCCACGAATCAAGTCGAGCGTATCGGAAGCGGAATAGACGTTCGTTCCGCCCTGATAAGGGGCGTATCCGCGATCTCCCAGCGACATGTAGGTGGTCATCTGAAACGAAGTCATGCCACAACTGATGCAGTCCTTGCTCGACTGGTTCAGGCTCTCGGGGTAACCGGTCACATTGCTGCACGGCCCTCCCAGATCAGCGCCGGGAATGCCGAGGACTGCGGCCTCGCAGGTGCCGGTGCCGAAAGATAGGATGTGATTGAAAATCCGGCTGAAGCCGACGCTGGCCTGGTTGATGGTGCGATCAGAAAAAATGTGCGTCTCGGAAAGTGCTGCATTACGCCCGTGGTTGTCGATGAACTGGTTGCTGCCAAAAGCATTGACCTCGGCCCATGTCGGTGAGCCGCCAGGAACGAAGTTTGTGGCCTGGTCGTAGCTGAAGCGGGCGAAAATCGAATCCTTGGCGGAGAAATTGTGATCGAGCCTGACGTCGCCGGTGCCTTCGTTGAGTTTCCTCACGGGCTGGTTCAGGTAGTTGTAACCCAGAGCCGCGTTGCTCGCGTTCGGCGTTGGGTAAAGCTGAATCACTTTTGCGGCGACCGGATTGATCATGGCTGCGGGAATGACACTGCAGTCAGCACCCATCGGCTGGATTCCGCTAGCCCCGACAGGCTCGGGCGTGGCTGTACCGGGGATGCATTGGAAGTATCTGTCGCTGCTCGTCGTCGGTACATAAGGATTGGTGAGGATGGGGAAATTGCCCGATCCGCGCGGGTTGCCGAATGGGTCGAGGTTATAGTTATAGTCACCGGCGGCGTCAGGAGTCACCATGGCGGTGGTCGGAACGAGGCCGCTGAAAGGCACACCCAGACGCTGCATCTTGGCCTGGTAGTCAAGAAAGAAAAATGTTTTGTCCTTGCGGATCGGGCCGCCCAGCGAACCGCCAAATTGATTCAGATTGAACTTGTTCTTCTCCGTGGCAAAAAAGTTGCGGGCATCGAGTTTGGTATTCCGAAAATACTCAAACAGACTTCCGTGGAATTGGTTCGATCCTGACTTTGTTGTGACCAGCACGGTCGGCCCGGCACGTTCTCCCCACTCCGCGGAGTAGTTATAGGTCAGAACCTTGAACTCCTGTACCGCGTCGAGGTTGGGAAAAATAGCGATGCCGCCTTCGTCCAATTGATTATTGTCGTTGCCATCCAGCATCCAATCCGTACTTTGTGCGCGCGATCCGCCAACGGAAAGTGAAAAGGACCCGCGTGTCGAGGCTTCGCTGCTGGCGGCCCCGTTGAAGAAACTATTTGGGTTGGTCTCCGCGGTCGTACCCGGAGTCAGGGTCGCCAGTTGAACGAAGTTGCGTCCATTCAAGGGAAGTTCGGCGACTTGCTGCGCGGTGATCACTTGTCCCAGCGTGGCGTTCGCCGATTCCACGGCTACCTCGGTGGCGTTTACTTCCACAGTGGCTGCTACGGCAGCTGGCGCAAGAGTGAAATTTACTTCGCGATGCTCGTCCACTTGCAGCCGAACGTCCTTCTGCTCGACCGTACCAAAACCCTGAGATTCCACTCGAATGGTGAAGTTTGCGACAGGGAGCAAAGGGATCAGGTAATGTCCGGACTCGTCGGTCTTCGCGGCGCGAGAAATCGCAGTGCTTTGCGACGTGGCAGTTACGGCCGCCCCGGAAATTACGGATCCGGTTTTGTCGGTAACGGTGCCCGAAAAACTTCCAGTCGCTTGACCGTAGAGCAGTGGGCAGACAGGAAATACAAGCGAACAGAACACAACCAGCAGCGCTCTCTTGCTCAACATCGTTCTCTCCCTTAGCGGACCCATTGAGGGCATACGGGGCACGCACTTTCCCCACTAAAGTTCGGAAGTCCCTGATGACGATGCGAACCATCTAACTGGAGGCGCGGCACAAAGTCAAGATTTTTTGTGCCGGGACAAACTGAGAGCCTGCTCCGTAGTGATGAGTTTTGCTCCGAGCGTCTGAAGTTCGTCAAGGGTCCGTTGTCCGTCTTCGGTTTTTAGAGTTTCAATCGCATCCTCGACCACGGAGACGCGCCGACCCAGTTCAAGTAAACCCTTGGCCGCGAAACGAACGCAATATTCCGTGACCACACCAAAGACCACGAATTCCACATCAGACCCTAGGCGATCGACAAGCGACCGCGCGTGCCGGCTTTCAAAGATATCGAGCGTCTGTTTTTCAAGGAGAATCTGCTGGTACTGCGAAAGATTCGGCGGCAGTTCGGCCGTGGGCTCGTTCGGAACCGTGATGACTCGCTCTGCCAGCGCTTCCGGCACGACGTCAGCGCCTTTGGTGCCTTTGATGCAATGTGGCGGAAATGTCTTGAACTCAGGATCGTCTTTCGCATGGTAGCAACCATGGGAAACCAGAAAGACGCGGCCCTGGCGGGCCTCATCCGTGAGCCTTCGAATGTTGGGAAGCAATCGTTCCGCGCCGGGAACGTAGAGTTTGCCGCCCGGCAACATGAAATCAGCCTGCGTGTCGACCTCCCAAAAAATCAGCTTGCGAGATACCATACCGTTTCTCTTCTAGATCACGGACGTGCCGCTAACAATTGTGCCGCGTCGCGGTTTATAGTCGTGGCTTATAGATCAGACCGATGGTCACACCCACAACCATCCACTCGAACAGCCTGCCTGCAGCCATGACCACCGCGAGCGTCCGTCCGATGTTCAGCGTCACGTATTCGTCTCCAACGACTGCGCATACCATGAAAATTTCCACCATCACGCCAAAGCGGGCTCCTTCCACAACGCCAGTTCCGCCTTCATAGCCCTTCGCATAAATCGCGGCGAGTACCAGGATCGCGACGAAGGTGGAGGCAATCCCAATCGGAAAATGACTCATGACCGCATCAGTCGACCGGTATACGCCGGGGTACGGTGTGTAGTACTTGGCGAGCGGTAGCAACCCGAACACGACGAACCCGGAGATAAAATACACAACCGTAGCGGCAAAGCCCGCGATCGCAATACGTGGGTAGTTCATGCGCACTCCTTTTCGAAATGATTTGGAGCTCATGGCGCAATCCGGTGCTTCAGCCCCGTGTAGCCCATTCGGCGTCGTATCGCGCCCGATCATAGAATGATTTCTGTGTTCCCACGCCTGTGGTCGAGAGTCCGGCGTATAGATTGGCTCGGCGGACGGCTTCGCGCTCAGACATGCCCTCCGCGAGGAACACAGCAAAACTGCCGATGAATGCGTCACCCGCTCCTGTGCTGTCTACACTTTTCACGCTGAATGCAGGAATGTGCTCCATTCCTTCGCGGCCCGCCAGCAGCGACCCGTTCGCGCCCAGCGTTAGGATGACCCGCTTGATCCCGCCAGATAGCAGTTTCTCCGCACGCTTCTTCGCATCTTCAACGTTGCGTACTGGCACTCCAGTGATGGTTTCGGCTTCACTTTCGTTGGGAACAAAGTAGTCGAGCCCAGACAAGGCATTTAAATCGACCGGTTGGGCCGGAGCGGGATTAACAATGCAGCGAATGCCGTTCTTACGTGCAAAGCCGACGCTGTAATAAACGGTTTCGAGTGGAATTTCGAACTGCAACACAATGCAATCGACAGTCTTGAGCACATCGGAAGCCGCATCCACATCCGCAGGCTTCAGCAGATCGTTCGCGCCCTTCACCACGAAGATACGGTTCTGCCCGTTGGGCTCAACAAAAATCGGCGCCACCCCGCTGGATACGCCTTCGATCTGTTTTACATGGGCAGCATCGATCCCCAACTTTTTGAAGTTCTCAATCGTGGCAGGACCAAACAAATCATTCCCCACGCGCGCGACCATGAAGACCTCAGCCCCGCAAAGCCGCGAGGCCACCGCCTGATTCGCTCCCTTGCCGCCGAAGCCAAGATCAAACTTCTGGCCAAAAATTGTTTCTCCAGCCTTCGGAAAGCGATCGGCAAAGGTGGTCAAATCAATATTCGCGCTGCCAATCACCGCGATGCGAGGACGTTTCGCCATAAGACTGCCGAGTCTAGCCAGCGTGGTTGATTATTGTCAACGGATTTCACCTGCGACTTGTGGTGGACAAACACGATCCCAAAGAGAAGGCCGCCCCACTCACTCGCCGTAAGGCACCCAGATGTTTTTCACCTGGGTCGCGTGTTGCAGAAACCATCGCCCTTCGCCTTGTTTTGCGTCGAACCAGTCAATCGCGCGGCCTTCATTGGTGAAAACCTGCTTCAAGTTTCCGGTCGAGAAAGACTTCGCCGCAGACGCGCTGGCTTCGTCCCCAAAACACCAGACCGCATCCACATCGTCGTGCTCGGCAAGAATCTTGAGCAGTTGGGATGCGTATCCAGTAACGATGTTCACCACCCCGCCCGGCAAATCGCTGGTGTCAAACAGTTGGTATAAGTCCCCGGTGATGAGCGGGTAAGTCTCCGAGGGAACGACGATTGCCGTATTCCCCGCAGCAATCACGGGCATGACCAAAGACAGGAAGCCAAGCAACGGCATTTCCTGCGGGCAGACGATGCCAACGGTTCCAATCGGTTCATTCATCGCAATCGCGATACTGCGAAACGGCGGATTGTGAACCGCTCCATCGAATTTATCTGCCCAAGCCGCATAAGAAAAGATGCGTTCAATCCCCAAGTTCACTTCAGCCAAGGCCTGCGCGTCTCCGACAGCCGCCGCGAGCCGATGAACAATCTCGTCGCGTCGTTGTGACAGGTTCTCAGCCATATAGTAAAGAACCTGCGCGCGGTTGTGCGCAGTGCCCTTAGCCCAGCCCGCCGCTTTGCGGGCGGCTTCGACGGCATTGCGAATGTCTTTGCGATTCCCCAGCCCAACTTCCCCGAGCAGTTGGCCATTCTTGCCCCGGACTTCCATGCTGTAGCCTGAATCCGGCCGCGCCTGCTTGCCTCCGATGTAAAGCTTCACGGTGCGATCAATGTCAACGGCGGAAGTAGCCGTCTCCGTCTCATCATCAAAACTTTCCGCCGGCGCTGGTTTCGAAGCCGGCAGTGCAGGCGCGTCCTTGAACCACGCCGGTTCCAGATATTCCAGCAAGCCCTCCTTGCCGCCCTCGCGTCCGTATCCGCTTTCGCGATAGCCGCCGAAGCCGCAGGAGGCGTCAAACAAATTCGTGCAATTCACCCACACCACACCGGCTTTCAGCTGCGCCGAAACGTGAAGCGCAACATTGATACTCTCGCTCCACACGCAGGCCGCCAGACCGTACACGGTGTTATTGGCAAGTTCGACCGCTTCACTGGGAGTGCGGAAAGTCATCGCCGCCAGCACGGGCCCGAAAATCTCCTGCTGCGCGACAATCGAAGTCGGATGCACGTTGCTGAGCAAAGTTGGTGGAAAGTAAAAACCCCGCGAGGGCATTACCATCGCCGGTTGCCAGCAGGTCGCGCCGTCGGCTACGCCCTGATCCACGAGTCGCCGAATCCGATCCAACTGGACGCGGTCGACGATCGCGCCAATGTCGATTGCCTTGTCGAGCGGCGGCCCCACGCGAAGCGTGCTCATGCGATCGCGTATCTTCGCAATCAGCGGCTCGGCAATACTTTCCTGCATGAGCAGGCGCGAACCCGCGCAACATACCTGTCCCTGATTGAGCCAGATTCCATCCACCAGCCCTTCGACCGCGCTGTCGAGATCCGCATCTTCGAAAACGATGAAAGGAGATTTGCCGCCTAGTTCAAGCGAAAGCCGCTTGTGACTTTTCGCAGTCGCGCTGCGAATCGCGCGTCCCACTTCCGTCGAGCCCGTGAACGCAATCTTGTCGACGTCAGGATGTTTGACCAGAGCCTCCCCAGTCGAACCATCGCCAGTAACGATGTTCACTACGCCCGCGGGCAGTCCGATTTCATGGCAGATTTCGGCGAAGGCCAGCGCAGTCAGCGGTGTGAACTCAGCGGGTTTCAGCACGACGGTGTTTCCCGTCGCCAGTGCAGGTGCGATCTTCCAGGCCAGCATCAGCAGCGGAAAATTCCACGGAATAATCTGTCCCACGACCCCACAAGCCGTGTAGCCTGGAAACTCCTGCCCCAGAAGTTGCGCCCACCCAGCATGATGATAAAAATGCCGCACCACCAGCGGAATATCCAGATCGCGGCTTTCGCGAATCGGTTTCCCGTTGTCCATGGTTTCGAGCACGGCCAGACGGCGAGAATGTTTTTGCACCTGCCTCGCCAGGGCGTACAAATAACGTGCCCGCACATGCGGAGTAAGAGCCTGCCACTTGGGAAGCGCGGCCCGCGCGGCTTTGACGGCTGCGTCCACATCTGCGGCGGACCCTTGCGCCACACTGGCGAGCTTTTCTCCGGTGGAAGGATCAGCAGTGTCGAAGTACGCTCCCGCGAAAGGCGCAACCCACGCTCCATTGATGAAGTGGCCGAAGCGGCGTCCGTGTTGGTCAAGCCAAGCCAGTGCCTCTTTCGAGTCCTCAGGCGCCGGTCCGTAATCCATAGCCACAAATTTTTCAGCGATGCTCATAAATGTAGGCGCGGGCGTCCGCGCCCGTGCGGCCCAGCCAAAAGATTAAGCAATGGGATGCCGATAGTCCGCCGAATAACGCCCCGTAGCATGATGCTCAAGTTGCCGCTCAATATCATTCAACAACCCGCTGGCCCCGAAGCGAAAAAGTCCCGCCTTCATCCACGGAAGCCCGAGTTCCTCTTTCATCAATGCCAGCCATTCCGCAGATTGCTTGGCCGTGCGAATTCCGCCCGCCGCCTTGAATCCAACAGCCATCCCAGTTTCCTGTGCATATTCGCGGATTGCACGGGCCATAACAAAGCCCACCGGCAACGTGGCATTTGTCGGTTCTTTGCCGGTCGAAGTCTTGATAAAATCTGCGCCAGCCATCATCGCGACGAAGCTGGCGCGGCCAACATTGCGAAGCGTCAGCAAATCTCCCGTCCCCAAAATAACCTTCATATGCGCGGCGCCGCATGCCTGTTTGAAAGCTGCGATCTCATCGTAAAGTTCCTGCCACCGGCCGCCAAAAACGAGAGCACGTGTAATCACAACATCAATCTCTTGCGCCCCAGCCTCGACCGAGCGGCCGATTTCCGCGATGCGTTCTGACAACGGGGAAAGTCCCGCGGGAAATCCAGTAGAAACCGCTGCCACTCGTACGCTGCTGCCTTCGAGCGCCCTTCGTGCCGTTTCGACGAAGCGGTGATACACGCAAATCGCCGCGACTTGAACGTTGAGGTCCTCGATCCCAAGCCGCCTCACGAGTTCATGCTGAATCGGCTGCCGGCCCTTGGCACACAAGCGCCGCACGCGCTCGTCTGTGTCATCTCCCGAAAGTGTCGTGAGATCCATACAGGAAATCGCCCGCAGCAGCCATGCCGCTTGCCAATCTTTTTTCACCGTGCGGCGCGCAACATGAGTTTGCGCCCTGCGTTCAACCGCGCTGGTGTTCACGCGAGCCTGCTTTACCCAATCCAAATTGAGCGGGACACCCCGATTCGCAAGAAAAGGGAGTCCATCGAGAGTGGCGATGGGTGCGTGGTCATGCGGCAGACCTTCGGCGGGAACCTTATTATTCCGGTCGATAATGCCGTGCGGTTTGCTCTCCATCGACGTTTAGATGTTCTCAGCCGGAATCACGACTCGCGGCTTCATCGGTCGCAAATTGAATGCGCAACCGACTACTGGCGCGAAGTCATTGTACGGCAGAACGCGGCAAATGGAAGTGAAAGCTCATTTGCGCATTCGCAAGCCAGCAGGCGTACAATCTCTGTCGTTTCCAAAGTCAAACTTTAATCCAGCTCACACCTGAGGTACGAATGCTGCGGCCGTTTCTTCTGCTAATGTTTCTACTTGCAATGATTATGGAATCCTCCGGTCAAGACCGTTCCTACGGCCGCTCGGTGGTGATGACCGACCACGGCATCGTCGCGACCAGCCATTACCTGGCTTCGCAAGCGGGAGCGCAAATCCTGGCTAAGGGCGGATCGGCCATGGATGCCGCCATCGCCGCCAACGCCGTGCTTGGCGTCACCGACCCTATGAGCAACGGGATCGGCGGCGATTTGTTTCTCATCTACTGGGATGCGAAGGCCGCGAAACTCTACGGTCTGAATTCGAGCGGCTGGGCGCCACGCAAACTTTCCGTGGAGTTTCTGGCGAAGCATGGAATCACTTCCATGCCGGGCGACGGGATCCACAGCGTCACCGTTCCCGGCGCCGTTGAAGGATGGAGCCAGGCCCACCGCCGCTTCGGACGTTTGCCCTGGAAAGATCTTTTTCCTGCGGCAATCTTTTACGCCGAGCACGGTTACGCCGTGCCAGAGATTATCCACGACCTCTGGGTGGCAGACGAACCTAAAGTGCAAAAGACCAGCGAAGCGCGGCGAATTTTTCTTCCCGGCGGTAAAGTGCCTGAATTGGGTTTCACATTTTCTAACCCCGACCTTGCCTCAGCGTTGCGACTAATCAGCGAGCAAGGGCGTGACGCGTTTTACAAAGGTGAGATTGCGAAGGTGATTGTCAGTACGTCGGCCGCGTTTGGCGGAACCATGCAGTTGGACGATCTGGCCGACTTCTCCGCGGAATGGGTTGAACCGATCTCCACCGACTATCGCGGCTGGAAGGTTTACGAACTCCCTCCCAACGGCCAGGGCATGGCGGCGCTGGAGATGCTGAACATCATGAGCACGTTCCAGCCTGATACCGCGGGACCGCAGGGTACCGTGGAGTTGCACAAGAAGATTGAGGCCATGAAACTGGCGTACGCCGATCTTTATCGTTACAACGCCGACCCCAAGTTCGCCAAGGTTCCAGTGCAGGGCCTATTGTCGAAGCCATACGCTGCAGAACGCGCCGCTCTCATCAATCCGAACAAAGCAAACTGTAATCCCGGGCCGGGAAGCCCAGCCACGAGCGACACGGTCTATCTTGCGGCCGTCGACAAAGAAGGCAACATCGCATCGTTGATCCAAAGCAACTACTCCGGCTTCGGTTCCGGCATTGTGGTCAATGGGATGGGCTTCGCGCTGCAGAACCGAGGCGCATTGTTCGTGCTCGATCCCACAAGTCCCAACGCGCTGCAACCACGCAAGCGGCCGTTTCACACCATCATTCCCGCTTTCATGGAGCAGGGCGACTTGCACATCGGTTTCGGAATCATGGGTGGTCCAAACCAGCCTCTGGCCCACGCCCAGTTTGTTTCGAACCTCGTTGACTACGGCATGAACATCCAGGCTGCGGTCGAGGCCCCTCGATTTACCGTGACCGACAATACGGTTAGCTGCGACATTCTGATCGAGTCGCGGGTCAAGCCCGAAGTCTTGCAAGCGTTGCGCGATAAAGGACACAAGCTTACCGTGCACAAGGAATACACCGTGCTCATGGGACGCGGGCAGGCCGTGATGCACAATTCGAAAAGCAGCATGAACTCGGCTGCCTCCGACCCCCGCGCCGATGGCGTGGCCGAACCGGAACCGCCGAACCTCCACTGACTGAGAACCGAGAACTGACAACTGACCACTGGTTTTTTCAGCCGTTGGTTTTTTGCTCTTGACACTCGCAAACCGCGAAGCTAGGCTTCGCTAATCTTTCCGCTGGCAAATGAAAAACCGTGAATTAGTCGGACTCTCGGGCTTTCGACGCTGCACTCGCCTTCCTCCTCTGCTTGCTATCTTGATGGCGCTTGCAATACCAGCTTCGGCGGCGAAGAAAATTATCATCGACACCGATCCCGGCACCGATGACGCACTGGCGCTGATGCTGGCGCTCAACTCGCCCGAGTTGGATGTTCGCGCCATCACCGTCGTACCCGGAAACGTCACTGCCGCGATGGGCTTGGAGAACGCGCTGCGCATGGCCTCACTCGCAAACCGCTGCGATATTCCAGTGGCTGCAGGGGCGCAGCATCCTCTGTTCCAGAAGCTCATCACTGCAGAATTCTGGCACGGCAAGAATGGGTTGGCCAACATCGAATTGCCCGCGAGCGAGTGCAAGGTCGATCCTCGCTTCGGACCCGACCTCATCATTCAATTGGTGCACGCTTCGCCCCATGAGATCACCCTGGTTCCCGTCGGCCCGCTCACCAATATCGCGCTCGCCGTCGAGAAAGACCCCTCCATTGTTCCGCTTGTGAAAGAAGTGATCCTGATGGGCGGTTCGATCAGCGGCGGCAACGTGAACGCCGCCGCCGAAGCCAACATCTACAACGATCCCGAAGCCGCGCAGATCGTTTTTCAGGCAGGATGGCCGTTAACCATGGTGGGCCTCGAAGTCGGCGACAAAGCCCTTTTCACCCGCAAATATCTCGACGAACTCAAGCAAACTCACGGCCCCATCAATGACTTCATTGTTTCAATTTTGACATTTCTCATAAAACTGTCAGGAACCTTCGGCATGCCCGGATCGCCAATGTACGATCCGTCCGCGGTCGCCGTGGCTGTCGATTCCACCCTGGTTAAAGTGCAGGAGATGCACGTGGATGTCGAAACCCGGGGAGAGTTCACGCGCGGCGAAACCGTGGGCAATCGCCACGGAGACGTCGAGCGCAATGTTCTCCACGGAGACCGCTACATCATCGAGGGCGTCGACAAAGTCACACCCAACGCCAAAGTCTGCATGGATGTTGACTCCGACCGCCTCTTGCAGTTATTTGTTTCGAGAATTCGCGGAAAATAAATCCGAGCGGAGCCGCATGTTTACACCTCACAGCCTCAGCGTCGCATTAATAATGATGATCACGAGCGCCATCTGCTGGGGATCATGGGCCAATACTTATAAGGGCGTCAAGAATTATCGCTTCGAGCTTTTCTATTGGGACTATGCCGTGGGCATTTTCCTGATCTCTATAATCTTCGCCCTCACAATGGGAAGCACAACTAACGACGCCAGCGGTTTCCTCAACAATATCCGCTCCGCGGACCCTGCGAATATCGGTAATACGATGGTGGGCGGCGCAATCTTCAATCTCGCCAATCTCCTGCTTGTGGCTGCGATTGATATGGCTGGCCTTGCCATCGCCTTCCCGGTCGCGATCGGCATCGCTCTCGTAGTGGGTGTAGTTTCCAGCTACATCCTGCAGCCGAAGGGAAATGGCGCCTTGCTCGCTGCTGGAGTGGTGTGTGCCGTCATTGCTGTAATTATGGACGGCAAAGCCTACGGAAGTTTGGCCAGCGCCGGCCGCTCCACCTCGAAGAAAAGCATCATCGTCTGCATCGTTTCCGGAGTCTTGATGGGATTGTGGGCCCCCTTCGTAACTCACGCGATGACCCGCGGAAACACTCTGGGGCCCTACAGCGTCGCGGTGTTTTTGACCCTGGGCGCGTTGCTCTCCTGTTCCATCTGGAACGTGTATTTCATGAAGCATCCGCTGGTTGGAGGGCCGGTAGACTTCAGTGGCTTCTTCCGCGGCCCGGCCTCCGGACATATCCTCGGCCTGCTCGGCGGCGTGATCTGGGGCACAGGAATGGTCTTCAACCTTGTCGCCGCAAATTTCACCGGAGTCGCGATTTCCTACGCCATTGGCCAATCCGCGCCCATGGTGGCAGCGTTGTGGGGTGTGCTTGCATGGAAGGAATTTGCAGGCGCGGGAAGCCGCGCCAAACTCTATCTTGGCCTGATGTTTGTGTTCTATTGCCTCGCCATTCTGCTGGTCGCGAAGGCCAACGGCTAGATCAGCTGAACCGCGTCGTGCGCCAGAGTGCGATTCCGCAACCCACCAGCAGCAAAAGCATCGCCCCCGCAACCGCGGCTGCCCATCGAAAGTCGATGTCGAGGCGCGGCAGTCGCGCGATCGCAGCGAGAGCAACGAAGATAGCAGTGACACCGCCGACTAGCAGCCAGTCCACAAGGCTTCGTCCGCCCGATCCCGCTTCGAACGCCCGTCCTTCCATGCCGGCCTTTACATAACCGCCGTCGATTCCATACCGTTTGCCTTCTCGTTCTGCCGCATCCTGCCAGCGCGAGTGCTCGCGCCCGGTCGCCGACGACATCGCAATCGCGACCGCTCCCAGCGCCATCAAAACCGATCCTCCAATCACTTGCTCATAAACTCTCTGGCTCCCGCCTCGCAGCTCATGAAAAACAAGGATGCCCCACACCAGCCCCCAGATCTGATTCGTATTCGAAAGCGGAACCCCGCGGCTGATCCCAACATACTTCGCCGCGTACTGCTGAAACAAATCTCCGATCACCCAAACCAAACCACCCAGCATCAGCCAGAACAGCACCGTTCGCGCAACCACAATTTCATGCCACAGCGGGATGGCTCCCTTGTAGCTCAACGCAAGCAAAGTCATCGTCGCCAATTCCCCAAAGGTAAAAAAAGTTATGAACGAAAGCGGATTCATCCCGGTCAAATACGCCTTGCGATAGGGAATGTACATCGTTCCCCACAAAATACCCGCGCCCAGTGCGGCGATCACGCCGAGCGCGGCCCTCCCCGGCGGAGCCTGCGCCGAGGACGCAAAAGCCAGCAGTGTCGCCCCTCCGAACATGCACAACGCTCCTCCCAACACGCCAAGCCAGCGCTTCCATCCTGCCTGGTGCAGTTCATTGAACAGGGCGAATCCCCAGAAAATCCCCAGCAAGCTGTTCGTATTCCATAGGGGAAACGCGATGCTCAGGCCCACGTCGCGGATGGCATAAATGGTCATGGTATTGGCCACCGCCCACATACATCCCGCGAGCACCGCCCAAATAATCAGATGAGGCGCCTGGCGCACGTCGTTCCGCACATACGACGTCCCATGGATCAGCGCCGGTATGCTCCAACGCGCCAGAAAAACCCCAGCCACCATAATGAGCGAAACTGTGATGGGCGAGATTCCCGCGTTGACGATCTTGATCGGCGCCTCTGCTCCGCCCAGCCACGCCCCCGCAGCGAACCCGCAGAATACTCCCAGCGCCTGCAAAGTTCGCAGACGGCTGGCCTGCTTCGGAGTGTGTACGATGGTAGAGTTCATTCCCATCTCAGCGGATCTCTCGCAAGAAGATCAGGCCCGCCAGAAGCACAATCAGCGGAATCCAGAAGTGCAGGTCGCGCATGACCGTGCTGAATAGACTCCCCGGCTGCTTCATGTTCTTCTCGTTCATCTGATTTCACCCGCCCGTCAGCTTCCCAACCGTTGCCACCGGACATGGAGGGCACAATGAGTGTACAATTTGTGCCGCTTTACAAAGAGGAAATACTGAAGAGCGCCAAGGTCATCACAGTGGAAGCGTTGCTCACGAAAATCCAGAAGCTCACCATCATCGCGCTCACCGCGATGCTCGCGATTGTGGTTATGCTTTCTACGATTCACCTGGGCACGCTGATCGCGACAGAAATCTGGAAGCCACCCCGGTTTCTGATTCCAGTCTCGGGCCTGCTCGAGATTTTTGGATTCTTCCTGCTAGTCCTGATCGGAGTGGAGTTGCTGGAGACGCTGAAAGCGTATCTCAAGAAAGACGTCATTCACGTGCGCGTCGTCCTGGAAGTCGCGCTAATCGCCATGGCGCGGAAGGTCATCATCGAAGAACCCAACACCGCGCCCGCCCTGACCCTGTTCGGGATCGCCGCCCTGATCCTCGCCTTAGGCATAGCGTTTTACTTCGAGCGACAGGCACAACGGCAATGAATGCGTGTAAAACAAAAGTGCCCCACCCTTCCATATTTCCCGGCGGAAGGATGGAGCCATAAAGCGGTTGCAGACTCCCTGTCAGTAGGTCCCGTGGCTCTTAGCGTATTCGATCCCGACCTGAAGCTCTTTCTGAGCAGAACCAATCAGGGAGAGGGCATTGGCGCGCCGCCCACCCCATTGGTTTCCAGATTTTTCGAATTCGCTCTGGGCATTGTTCAGTTGCGAGATGCCACTTTCCATGGCTGCGGGTTCATCCTTGGGGCCGGATTGCATCTCCGTGGGGTTCGCGGTCTGAGGTTGTCCAACCGTCTTGAGAGCCTCGTCAATGAAGTGGATGGCCTGCACCCGGTGCCCGCCCCACTTATCACCGGCCTTTTCCAAAGCGCTCTTAGCGCTGATCATGGATGCGATTCCGGCCTTGAATTCTGCCGGCACATCGGCCTGCACAGCGGCGGCTTTCGTGGTCGTCGCCTGCTTTGGGGTTGCGGTCATTCTTGGATTTGCCGTTTGTGCCTGAGACGATGAGCCAAAAGCAACCAGGCCTGACAGCAGTGCGATAGCGGTAAAATGCTTCCGCGTCATTGGGTTTCTCCTTACGTCATTTGGATTCGCCCCAAGCTGACCCGTTTATTACTATAACCCATTTCGTCCCTCGTTTAAATCGAATTTGAACTGCAAAATAGAGTGCCCCACCCTTTGTTGCATCACTTTTCGGCGGCTGCACGAGTCGGGTGCACGAGCAAGGATGCTGGCGCTTGCAGGATCTTTGCCGTGATGGCCATCTGGGAGTCGCGGGTTTACGCTGTGTCGGATATATGGCGTCGAAGGCCTTGCGTAGGCCGCGCCAGTTGCCGCGATGTGCGCCTTCGATTGAGACTTCCAGCTTGTTGATTTCGTCACAGCAGTCCGATTTTCGGCTGGTGAGCGGAGGACATTTTCGATCCAGGCTTTTTCGCCGCTTCCCTCCGGCGGATGGCGTGTTCTTGGCGGCTTGACAAGATTGTGGACTGCGGTTGCGGGGCTGCGCCGATAACCAGCGCAGCCAGACATGGTGTTGATCACCCGTTTTTGCGAGCCCAACTCCAGCGCTACTGCAAGGCTGTAAAAGCTACGCAGGCCGCAGTCGTGACAGGCGGCACTACAGGAGCCGCGTTATAGCGGATCACACCTTCTTCCGTGGAGCAGAAACTGCGCACGCCGGTCTGGTTCGCTGCTGCCGCCGCGCCGCCAACCACGTAGCTCTGGTTGGGGACCGCCGGGAAAGCCGTCAGAGCAAAATAGTATCCGCTTTTAGGAGTAGCCGGTGCGGTGGCTTTTGCCAGCACCCAGTCAATCAAACACGCGCTGGCTGCGACAGGCAGAATACCGGAGCAGCCGGTGATGGCGGGCGGCCCCAGGACAAGCATCGAGCCGGCGAATCCCTGTGTCG
>Ga0210390_10000342_pt1 | contig 50961 bp, 48 predicted proteins | sample IncBWH11OmetaG_FD_161050 | JGI IMG/M metagenome (GOLD analysis project Ga0210390, IMG submission 161050) | Forest soil microbial communities from Barre Woods Harvard Forest LTER site, Petersham, Massachusetts, United States - Inc-BW-H-11-O ... | reverse complement strand
CGCATCATCGCCAACAGCAGCCGCGACGGGCACCAGGAGGTGCCGCATTTTCATGTGCACCTGTTTGGCGGGCGCGACCTCGACCGGATGCTGCTGCGGCGCTGATCAGCCGGCCGCGGCGGCGGGGACGAGGCGGGTGCCGGCGTAGACCGCCGCGAGCGGGCACTCGAAGCCGATGCTGTCGAGAGCCAGCCGGTCCTCTTCGCCGAGCGGTCGCGAATTCGCCGGCCAGCCGCCGTCGGGCTCGCGGCGGATCAGTTCGGCGCCGATATGCGTCGAGCGCACCGGCAGGATCTCGCGCACCGACGGGATCGTCGTGTAGGACCAGACATTCGCTCGCGTTTCAGGCTCGTTGCTCGGCGACAGGATCTCGACGAGAAGGATCGGCTCGATCAGCGCATGGCTCGGCGGGTCGTCGGCGGCACAAGTGACGGCGAGATCGGGGACCCGGCTTCGGCGCGGACCCGCGGGATCACGCCGGGCGCGATCACCACATCGCAGCCGGTCCCGAGCAGATGGTTGCCCAACAATCGGGCGAGCGTTGCCTGGACGCGGCCGTGCGTCGTGCTCGCCGGCGCCATCGCTGCGGCTCGCCGTCAACGAGCTGATGCTTGAGCCCGCTGCCGTCGCCGGGCCGGTCGACGAACTCCGCGACGGTCATCCGCGACAGCAACAGAGGCTTGCGAAGCCCCGTCATCCTGCTCCTCGCCGCTGAAACAGCATCGGCGTACCCCGGCACAAAGGCCGCCCCGCCCTCTGCCGCGCGGGGCGCCGAGGGTCATGTCGCGCGGATGTCGGTGTCCTTGGTCTCCGGCAGGAACAGCACGCCGACCACCATTGTCATCGCTGCGATAGCGATCGGGTACCACAGCCCGTCATAAATGTTGCCGGTGGCGGCGACGATCGCAAACGCGATCGCCGGCAAAAACCCGCCAAACCAGCCGTTGCCGATATGATAGGGCAGCGACACCGAGGTGTAGCGGATGCGCGTCGGGAACAGCTCGACAAGCATCGCGGCGATCGGGCCGTAAACCATCGTCACATAGATGACCAGGATCACCAGAAGCAGGATGACCATGCCGGGGTTGATGTCGCCGGGGTTCGCCTTCAGCGGATAGCCGGCCGATTTCAGCGCGCCGCTCAGCGATTTCGCAAAAGCCGCGGCGTGCTCGGCCGCACCCGGCATTTTTGCGTCGTAGCTCGGGATGACCGTCTGCCCGACCTTGACTTGCGCCGTGCTGCCGGCCGGCGCCGGGTGGTTCTCGTAAGGGATGCCGCGGGTGACGAGGGCGCTTTTGGCGACGTCGCACGAGCTGGTGAATTTCGCCGTGCCGACCGGGTTGAACTGCAGCGAGCAGGTCGCCGGGTCGGCGACGACGACAACCGGTGAGGTGGCGACCGCAGCTTCGAGCGCCGGGTTGGCAAAGTGGGTGACCGCCTTGAACAGGGGCAGATAGGTGATCACCGCGAGCAGGCAGCCCAGCATGATGATCGGCTTGCGGCCGACCCGGTCGGAGAGCCAGCCAAAAAAGATAAAGCCGGGCGTGCCGATCGCCAGCGCCGCGGCAGTCAACAGGATCGCCGTCGTGGGATCGACCTTCAGCGTCTGGGTCAAAAAAAACAGCGCGTAGAACTGGCCCGCATACCAGACGACCGCCTGCCCGGCGGTGCCGCCGAACAATGCCAGCACCACCAACCTCAGGTTGCGCCGCTCGGCAAACGCCTCGGTCAATGGCGCCCGCGAGATCCCGCCCTCGGCCTTGATCTGCTGGAACATCGGCGACTCGTTGAGGCGCAACCGGATGTAAACCGAGATCGCGAGCAGCACGATCGACAGCAGAAACGGGATGCGCCAGCCCCAGCCCTCGAAACCCTGCGGGTCGATCGTCTCGCGGCAGGCAAGGATCACCAGCAGCGACAGAAACAGGCCGAGGGTCGCGGTCGTCTGGATCCACGAGGTGTAAAGACCGCGCTTGCCGTGCGGCGCATGCTCGGCGACGTAAACCGCAGCGCCGCCGTATTCGCCGCCGAGCGCCAGGCCTTGCAAGAGGCGCAGCGCGATCAGGATCACCGGTGCGGCAAGGCCGATCGCGGCGTAGCCCGGCAACAGGCCGACCAGAAAGGTCGACAGGCCCATGATCGTGATCGTGATCAAAAACGTGTACTTGCGGCCGACGAGGTCGCCGACCCGGCCAAAGACCAATGCCCCGAACGGCCGCACCGCAAACCCCGCGGCAAAGGCGAGCAGCGCGAAAATGTAGCTTGCCGTCGAGTTTACGCCGGAAAAGAACACTTTCCCGATGGTCGCGGCGAGGGAGCCGTAGAGATAAAAGTCGTACCACTCAAAGACGGTGCCGAGCGAGGAGGCGAAGATGACGGTCCGCTCCTCGCGGGACATGCTGCCGGACAGGCGGCGCGGGGCCACCGACAGGTTGGCCATGGTTCCCCCCTTTCGCTCATGCCGCGGCCCGCGGCTGGCGCTCGTTCAGCACGACCGAGGCGTTCTGCTCGGCAACTGGGAGGAATAGCCTGAAACGCGAACGTACGTAAGCGAGAATCCGCCGGTCTATTATCGCGCGCGGGCCTGTTGCCGGTCTAGCAGCGCGCGCATCGGCGCCGGGATCGGCTCCTTGAGAACATGGTCGTAAAGCGCGTGCAGCAGCTCTTCGCCGTTGGTCCTTCCGTCGAGGAAGGCTGCGATGCGCTGCGCTGTCGAGCCCGCCGGCAACTCCGCATTGCCGTAGCGGCACCGAACGTTTGCGGCCATGATCATTGGATTAATAACATAGGACATAGTGTCAGCCGTGGATTTGTTACCGATTCGATCCGTTCGTGTCAAGCTCGTGACACCAATCCAACAGTTTGTAACAGAGTTTGATCCGTCCGGCAGCGCTTGGGGGATATGCGATCGGCGCATGGAACGAATTTGGCCCCGGTGTGGAGCTGTGCCGGGCTTGGCATGGCGATCGACCGCCCAGGCGATGCCGTCTACATTCGCTGACCGGAAACCGGAGAGCCCGCAATGATCCGTACGGTTCGACGGCTGATACTGCTGTTCGGCGTGGGGTTGGTCGCCGGGTTTGGCGCGCGCGGGGGTGCCGCAGCCGATCTGCAGACCGTGCGGTTCGGCACCGACTGGAAGGCCGAGGCCGAGCATGGCGGGTACTACGAGGCCATCGCGACCGGCATTTACAAGCGCTACGGGCTCGACGTGAAATTGCAGCAGGGCGGCCCACAGGTGAACCACGCTCAGCTGCTCGCCGCCGGCCGGCTCGACTTCAACATCGCGACCAACTCCTTCGTACCGCTGAACTTTGTCCAGCAGAACATCCCGATGGTGGCGGTCGCCGCGATGTTCCAGAAGGATCCCTCGGTGCTGATCGCCCATCCCGGGCAGGGCGACGACAGCTTTGCGGCGCTCAGGGGCAAGCCGATCATGATCGGCTCGGACACGCGCATCGGCAGCTGGATCTTTTTGAAACGGAAATTCGGCTACACCGACGCCCAGATTCGGCCCTACACGTTTAGCGTCGCACCGTTCCTCGCCAATCCGCAGGCGATCCAGCAAGGCTACTTGTCGAGCGAGCCGTTCACGATCGAGCAGGCCGGGGTCAAGCCCGTCGTCTTGCTGATCGCCGATGCGGGCTATTCGAGCTACAGCTCGCTGGTCGAGACCTCCGACACGCTCGTCCGCGACAACCCGGACCTGGTGCGGCGCTTTGTCGACGCGAGCATCGAAGGCTGGTACGGCTATCTTTACGGGGATCCGGCGCCGGCGAACGCGCTGATCAAGCGCGACAACCCCGAGATGACCGATGCGCTCTTGGCGTACGGCATCACCAAGCTCAAGGAGTACGGCATCGTCGACAGCGGCGACGCCAAGAAATACGGGATCGGGGCGATGACCGAGGCGCGCTGGCGCGATTTTTTCGACACGATGTCCGGGGCCGGGGTCTACCCAAAGGACATGGATTACCAAAAGGCGTTCACGTTGCGCTTTGTGAACCATAAAGTCGGGATGGCGCCCTGACCGGGCCGGCGGCTTCTCACAGTGGCGTGGCGGTGCCCGTCGTATCGCTGCGCGGCGTCGGCAAGCAGTTCGGCTCGGGGGTGACGGCGCTTGAACCGCTCGACCTGGATGTCGGCCGCGGCGAATTCCTTAGCCTGCTCGGCCCATCGGGCTGCGGCAAGACGACGTTGCTGCGGATCATCGCCGGGCTGAGCGAGCCGACCCGGGGCGCCTGCCGGCTCGCGCTGGCTGACGTGGACGGCGGCCGGGCGGCGCGCGGCCGGATCGGCTTTGTGTTTCAGGATCCGACGCTGATGCCGTGGAGCACGGTGCTGGGCAACGTGCTGCTGCCGTTCCGGCTCGCCGGGCGGATCGGCCCGGCCGAGCGCCAGCGCGCCGCCGCCGAGCTCGACGCGGTCGGGCTTTCGGGTTTCGAGCGGGCTTACCCGCGCCAGCTTTCGGGCGGGATGCGGATGCGCGTGTCGATCGCTCGCGCACTGGTGACCGATCCCGACCTGCTGCTCCTCGACGAGCCGTTTGCGGCGCTCGACGAGATCACCCGGATGGCGCTCAACGACGACCTGTTGCGGCTGTGGGAAAGCCGGCGCACGACGGTCGTCTTCGTCACCCACAGCGTTTTCGAGTCGGTCTATCTGTCGACCCGCATCGCGGTCATGACGGCGCGGCCGGGCCGCATCGCCGCCGACCTCGCGGTCGACCTGCCGCAGCCGCGCGCGCGGACGTTGCGCACCACCCCCGGCTACGCCGCGTTTTGCGCCGCGGTCTCGGAAGAGCTCGGACGGGCCACCGGGGTTGCGGAGGACGCATGAGGCGGCGGCTTCGGCTGTGGCGGATCGCGGCGCCGCTCGCGGTCGGCGCGGTGCTGCTCGCGCTGTGGCAGGCGACGGTCAGCGCCGAGAACGTCCCGCCCTACATCCTGCCCGGGCCGCTTGCCATCGCCGATGCGCTGTGGAGCGACGGCCCGAGCCTCCTGATCTCTCTCCTCGTCACGTTGCGGATCACGCTCGCGGCACTGGCGGCGGCGGCGGTTCTCGGCGGAGCGCTGGCGCTGTTGTTCTCGCTGTCGCGCATCCTGGCGCTGAGCCTCTTCCCCTATGCCGTGATCTTGCAGGTGACGCCGATCGTCGCGATCGCGCCGTTGATTATCATCTGGGTGCAGCAGCCCTTTGTGGCGTTGCTGGTCTGCGCCTGGATCGTCGCCTTTTTCCCGATCGTGTCGAACACAACGATCGGGCTCGCCAGCGCCGACCGCAACTTGCTGGCGTTGTTCCGGCTTTATGGGGCGACATCCGCGCAGACCCTGCGCTATCTCAAATTGCCGACAGCGTTGCCGTATTTCCTCGCGGGCTTGCGGATCAGCGGCGGGCTCGCCCTGATCGGCGCCGTCGTCGCCGAGTTTGTCGCCGGCACCGGCGGCGCCGAGACCGGGCTTGCCTTCCGGATTCTCGAGGCCGGCTATCGCCTTGCGATCCCGCGGATGTTCGCGGCGCTGTTTCTGCTCTCGGCGACCGGCATCGCGATCTATCTCGTCATCGATTTGCTGTCGCGGCTCGCCCTGCGGCACTGGCACGAAAGCGCTGTCGACGGGGAGGACGAGTGAGCCCGCTGGCGACGTGCCAAGTTGTCGCGGCCGCCAACCGCCCGCGCCATCTAAATCACGGGAGAGAGGCGGGGTAAGTCCCGAGGAGAGGCGGGGCAATCCTCGCGTGTGTCATTGCCAACGTAAGGTGCTCCTTGGAAACAATTTCGAATGAACGCCAACGCGGCGCTGCTTTCACCGCGGGGACGGCACTTACCAAGGTGCCGGAAGTCACGCTCATCTTCTGGATCATCAAGGTGGCGGCCACCACCCTTGGCGAAACCGGCGGCGATTCGGTGACGATGACCTTGAACTGGGGCTATCTCGCCGGAACCGCGTTGTTCGCCGTGGCGCTGGTGGTGCTGGTGGGCGCGCAAATCGCGGCGAAGAAGTTTCACCCGTTCCTCTACTGGGCGACGATTATCGCGTCGACGACGTTCGGGACGACGATGGCCGACTTTGCCGATCGTTCGCTGGGCATCGGCTACGCCGGCGGCTCGTTGCTGCTGCTGAGCTGCCTGATCGCCGTGCTTGCCCTGTGGTACTGGTCGCAAGGCTCGATTTCGGTGGAGACCGTCGCGACACCCAAGGTCGAGGCGTTCTACTGGGCCGCCATCACCTTTTCCCAAACCCTCGGCACCGCACTCGGCGACTGGACGGCCGACTCGACCGGTCTCGGATACAGCGGCGGCGCGCTGGTGTTCGGCGCGGCGCTGGTCGTTCTCGCCGCGCTTTATTTCACGACCGCGATGTCGCGGGTTCTGCTGTTCTGGGCGGCGTTCATCCTGACGCGGCCGCTCGGCGCCACCGTCGGCGACTTTCTCGACAAGCCGCTTCACGACGGCGGCCTGGCGCTGAGCCGCCCGATCGCCTCAGCGGTCATCGCGGCGTTCATCGTCGTCTGCGTGCTCGTGCTGCCGCAGCGCGCCGGCCGGCATCCCGGACAACCCGAGCCGGCGTCATAAGCCGCCCCGCGCGCCTGGCCGGAGCGGGTCTCAAATTATTCCGTCATTCTCCGGAATGACGATTGGGCACTTTCTCCAAAGCTCTTAGCCGCGGCCGACAAACGGCATCTTGGTCGCCATGACCGTCAGGAACTGCACGTTCGCCTCGGGGGTCACGGTCGACATGAACACGATCGCGCGGGCGACGTTCGCCACGTCCATGGTCGGCTCCTCGATGACCGTGCCGTTGGCTTGCGGCACGCCGCGCTGCATGCGCTGGGTCATCTCGGTCAAGGCGTTGCCGACGTCGATCTGGCCGCACGAGATGTCGTATTTGCGGCCGTCGAGCGAGGTCGACTTGGTGAGCCCGGTGATCGCGTGCTTGCACGAGGTGTACGCGACCGAGTTCGGCCGCGGCACATGCGCCGAGATCGAGCCGTTGTTGATGATGCGGCCACCCATCGGCTTCTGGTCCTTCATGATCTTGAAGGCTTCCTGGGTGCACAGGAACGACCCCGTCAGGATCGAGCTGACCACCGCCTGCCAGCGCTCGAACGGCAATTCCTCGATCGGCGCCGCGGCGCCAAATCCCGCGTTGTTGAACAGCACGTCGAGCCGGCCAAAGGTCTCCCTGGTCTTGGCGAAGAGTGCGCGCACCGAGTCGGGGTTGCCGACGTCGGTCGGCATGCCGAGCGCCTTGCCCTGCATGCTCTCGACCTCGCCGACGACCGCCTGCAGCGGCTCGGGCCGGCGCCCGGCGACGACGACCGCGAACCCCTCTTTTGCCAACGCCAGCGCCGAGGCCTTGCCGATCCCGCTGCCCCCGCCGGTCACCAGCGCCACCTTGCCGTTCGAATTCATAATTCGTGTCTCCGCAACAATGCCGATCGGAAATTCCGCAGACGATAGCAGCTTCGCCCGGCAGCGGCGACGAAATCGGCGGCTTGCCTCGGCGGCAGCTTTGGGTGACGGGACGGACCGGCGATTAAGCGCCCGCTTCGCGAACCACGATAAAGGGCGCGAGGCAAACGTATCGCCCGGTAACAAGCTTCGGTCGGTTGGCGCAAATATGTAGGATCGGGCGAGATTCCGGTCGGCGCGACGTCGGCGGACGGCATTTGGAGGAGCGCGATGGCCGGGATGATCGAACTGAACGGCCGCCGTTACAGGAAGCCGGAACGGGCGGTCGTCGTGATTTGCGTCGACGGGTTCGACCCGGCCTATGTCGAGCGCGGCGTCGCCGACGGCATTTTGCCGACGATCGCGAGGTTTGCGCATGACGGCTGGGTTGGCGCCGCCGACGCTGTGATGCCGACCTTCACCAACCCGAACAACGTCTCGATCGTGACCGGCGCGCCGCCGTCGGTGCACGGCATCGCCGGCAACTATTACCTCGACCGCGACACCGGCGCCGAGGTCATGATCACCGACGACCGGCTGATGCGCTGCGAGACGATCCTGGGGCTGATGTCGCATGCCGGGATCGCCACCGCCGCGGTCACGGCCAAGGACAAGCTGCGCCGCATGCTCGGGCATGGCCTCGACGGCGTGTGCTTTTCCTCGGAATGCGCCGACGGCGCGGCCGAGGCGCTGGTCGGGCGCGCCCGGCCCGACATGTACTCGGCCGACCTCTCGTTGTTTGTGCTCGACGCCGGCCTCGCGCTGCTGGCGTCCGGCGCCGCGCGGCTCCTCTACCTGTCATTGTCCGATTACGTCCAGCACGGCAACGCGCCGGGCGAGCCCGCGGCCGACGCGTTTCATCGCGCGCTCGACGACCGGCTGGCGCGGTTTGTCGAGGTCGGCGCCGTGGTCGCGGTGACCGCCGACCACGGCATGAACGACAAGCCGCGCGTGGTCTTTCTCGAGGACGACCTCAATCGCCGGTTTGGCACCGGCGCGGCGCGGGTCATCTGCCCGATCACCGACCCGTTTGTCCGCCATCATGGCGCGCTCGGCTCGTTTGTGCGCGTCTACGCCCGCAACCCCGCCGACCTCGCCGCAATGATGGCGGAGAGTGCCGCACTGCCGGGGGTGGCGGGGGTTTTCGGCCGCGCCGAGGCGTGCGCGCGCTTTGAGTTGCCCTACGATCTCGAAGCCGATTTTGTGGTCCTCGGCGACGCTGCGACCGCGATCGGGGCGGCGCGCGCCGCGCACGATCTGTCGGGCCTCGCCGGCCACCGGCTGCGCTCGCATGGCGGTGCTGGCGAACAGCGCGTGCCGTTCATGCTGTCGCAGCCGCTGAGCGCCGAATATTGCCAGCACGCCGGCAGCCGGCGGCTGCGCAATTTCGACATCTTCGACTTCGCGCTGAACGGCGCTGCGTGACGGGTCACATTCCGTGAATTTTCCACGGTGCGCCGGATCCGGCTAGGCGAGCGTCTTTTGCAGCTCGAGATCATCCTCGACAAAGGCTTGGACAGCCTCGTCGATGCCGGCGTCGGAGGCAAAGCCGAGCGAGAGGGCGCGGGGTGCGGCGAGCGCCCGTGGCCAGCCGGCGACGATCGCCTCGATTTGCGGGTCGTGCCGCCAGCGGATATGGGCGTATGCGTCCTCGCCGCCGGCGCGGCGCACCGCCTCGGCCATGTCGCCGACCGCGACCGAAAAGCCGGGGAGCTGCAGCGAGCGGTTGGCGCCAAAGGCCTCGCCCGGCAATTCGTGCGCGCGGTGCAGCGCCGCGACGACGCGCCGCGGCGAGGCCAACGCCATGACGAGGTCGGGCGGGACCGGGCACACCGCGTCCTTGCCGCAGAGCGGCTCGCGGATGATCGAGGAGGCAAAGGTCGAAGCAGCCCGGTTCGGCAGCCCCGGCCGCACGACGACGGTCGGCAGCCGCAACGCGCGGCCGTCGACAAAGCCCTTGCGGCTGTAGTCGTTGACCAGCAATTCGCCGATCGCCTTTTGGGTGCCGTAGGAGGATTGCGGGGTCAGCGGCGTGTCGTCGCCGACTTCCGCAGGCAAGCGGCCGCCATAGACCGCGAGCGAGCTGGCGAAAACGACGCGCGGGCAGGTGCCGAGCGCGCGGCAGCCGTCGAGCACCGCGCGGGTGCCGTCGAGGTTGACGCGGTAGCCGAGCTCGGTGTCGGCCTCGGCCTGGCCGCTGACCACGGCGGCCAGGTGAATCACCGCCGCCGTGTCGGGGGTTAGCAGCCGGCGCACGGTGCCGCGGTCGGCGATGTCGCCGGTCGCGAGGTTGAGCCGCCGGTCCTGCGGCAACGGCAATGCCGGGGGCGCGTTGTCGAACAGCACCAATTCGCCGATCGCCCCTAGCGCGCTGCCCTTCTCCAGCAGCAGCAGCGCGAGGCGCCGCCCGAGAAAGCCGCAGCCGCCGGTGATCACGATCCGCATGATTAAAGCCCCTTACCCTGTTCGACCGCGATGAAGCGTCCGACATCACAAAATGCGTCGGTCCGAAGACGTCGATGGCCGAGTCAGGCCCACGGCTGTCCGGTTGAGTGATCGCCGCACTTCGTGATCGCGAATTGTTGCCTCTCGTACAAATTAAAGCACGCTTTGCCCGGACTTAATCCGGGCATCCACGTCTTGGACGCCCCGGTGACCGGGACCCAGGAAGACGTGGATGGCCGGGTTAAGCCCGGCCACAGCGATCTGGCAGATGAAGAGCTTTTTCGGGCGCCGCTAGCCACCGATGCCGTAGCGCCTGGCCCAGGCGAGCCCGGCGCGGGTTTCGCCCTTGGGTCGGTATTCGCAGCCGATCCAGCCGGCGTAGCCGATCTCGTCGAGCAGGTCGAACAGGAAGGGGTAGTTGATCTCGCCGACATCGGGCTCGTGGCGGCCGGGGTTGCCGGCGATCTGGATATGCGGGTAGCGGCCGGCGAGTGCCTGGATATGGTGCGCGAGGTCGCCCTCCATGATCTGGACATGGTAGAGGTCGAGCTGAAGCTGCAGGTTGGGGTGGCCGACCGCGTCGATGACCCGCGTCGCGTGGGTCGTCGTGTTCAGGAAATAGCCGGGGATGTCGCGGGTGTTGATCGGCTCGATGATGACGGTGACGCCCTCGCGCGCCGCGCGCTCGGCCGCGTAGCGCAAATTCTCGACATAGACCCGCTCGGCCGCGCCGCGGTCGCGGCCCTCCGGCACGAGGCCGGCCATCGCGTGCACCAGCCGGCAGCCGGTCGCCTTGGCGTAGACGAGGGCGGTGTCGACCCCGGCGCGGAACTCCTCCTCGCGGCCCGGCAGCGCCGCCATGCCGCGCTCGCCCGCCGCCCAGTCGCCGGGCGGCATGTTGAACAACGCCTGGGCGAGCCCGTGCCGGCGCAATGCCGCCGCGACGGTTTCCGGCGGTTGGTCGTAGGCGCCGAGATACTCGACCGCCTTGAACCCGCACTCCGCGGCGGCGGCAAACCGGTCGAGAAACCCGACCTCCTGAAAGATGAAGCTCAAATTGGCGGCGAATTTCGGCACGTGATGGTCCTCCCGGCTGGCCCGCTACTCATCGCCCCCGCGTCGGCAAAACACAAGACCCGGGCCGGCCGGCAACGCTCAGCGGAACGGGTTCAAAATCACGACGCCGTCGACGCGCCGGCCGTGCGACATATCTTCGGAATAAAGCTCGCGGCATCCGAGCGCACGAGCGGCGGCGATAATCGCGCTGTCCCAATAAGAAAACCCGTGCGCCGCTTTGATCTCGAGCGCGGCGGAAAGGATAACCAGATCTATTTCCTGCACTCTAAAGCGGGTCCAGGTGTGAATCAGATTGGCGGCAATCTCGTGCGGCAAAGGATCGGGGCGGGTCGGCCGGGTGGTTTGGACATAAAACTCCTGCAAAACCTGCACTGACAATGCGCCGTCGTTAAGATCGAGAAGCTCGATCGCACGTTCCCGCTTTTCTGCCTCTCCGGGATCGCGGCTGATCGAATACAACAAGACATTGGTATCAAAGAAATGTGCCAGCTTCAGCGTTCCCGCTTGTGCACGTGGTCGCGCGAAAGCCGATCAGACGCGCGAAAGGTGGTTATTCGCTCTCGCAATAACCGTTCTTCCCGCTTCAGCTGCTCGTGCTCGCTCTCAACCTGGGCGAGCTCGACGAGAAATTGCCTGACCAGCGCGGACACCGACGTGTCGCGCTCGGCAGCGATCATTCGCGCGCGCCGGTAGGTTTCATCGTCCAGTGATACCGTGATGTTCTTCACATATTCACTGTAGGGCGGATTCCGTTGGAGGTCAACCACCCCATGCGCCAAGTTTGCGGGCGGCGCGAGCGAGCGCTACTGTTCGTCGGTGCGCGAGCGCAGGCAAGGAGGCGGCGGATGGCGGTATTGCTGGGAGCGATCGCCGACGATTTCACCGGCGCCACCGATCTGTGCAACACGCTGGTGCGGCGCGGCATGCGCACCGTGCAATTGATCGGCGTGCCGGCGGCGGGCTCGGTGGCCCCAGACGCGGAGGCGGTCGTCGTCGCGCTGAAAAGCCGCACGACCCCGGCGTCGGAGGCGATCGTCGAGAGCCTCGCGGCGCTCGCCTGGCTGCGGCGAGCAGGGGCGCGGCAGATCCTCTTCAAATACTGCTCGACTTTCGATTCGACCGACGACGGCAATATCGGGCCGGTCGCCGAGGCGCTTATGGCGGCGCTCGACACCGATTTCACCCTGTTTTGCTCGGCGTTCCCGGAAGCGGGGCGGACGATCTACAAAGGTTACCTGTTTGTCGGCGACGTATTGCTGTCGGAGTCGGGGATGCGCGACCACCCGCTGACCCCGATGCGCGACCCGAGCCTCGTGCGGGTGTTGCAGCGCCAGTCTGAAGGGAAGGTCGGGCTGGTGCCGGAGGCCACGGTGGCACGGGGCGCCGGTGCTGTTCGCGACGCCTTTGCGGCACTCCGCCGAGCCGGATGTCGCCACGCGATCGTCGACGCGGTCGCGGACCGCGACCTCGAGACGATCGGCGAGGCCGCCGCCGATTTCAAATTGGTCACCGGCGGCTCCGGCATCGCACTCGGCCTGCCCGAGAACTTCCGCCGCCGCGGGCTGCTCGGCACTGGCGCCGCCGCCGACGCCTTGCCGCGGGTCGCCGGCCCGGCTGCGGTGCTCTCGGGGTCATGCTCGACCGCGACCCTGGCGCAAGTCGCGCACATGCGCGAGCACGCACCGGTCTTCACGATCGACCCGGTCGCCGCCGCCGAGGGCGGTGTGACGCCGCAGGCGCTCGCCTGGGCCAGACCGCTGCTCGGCGACCGCCCGATTCTGATTTCAGCAACCGCGCCACCAGAGAAAGTCGCCGAAGCACAGAACCGGCTCGGCCGCGAGCGCGCCGGCGCGGTCGTCGAAGAAACCTTGGCCGCGATCGCGCGCGGCCTCGTCGAGGCCGGGGTGCGTCGGCTGGTGGTCGCCGGCGGCGAGACCGCCGGGGCGGTCGTCCAGGCGCTCGGCGTCACCGGGTTGCGCATCGGCCGCCAGATCGACCCGGGCGTGCCGTGGACCGCAAGCCTCCCCAGCGGCCGTGGCGAGCCGGTGTTGGCGCTCGCCCTCAAATCCGGCAATTTCGGCGCCCCCGACTTTTTCCTGCGCGCCTTTAGGGTGCTTTCGGGAGAGGAACGATGACCGCCATTTCAGTGTCATTGCGAGCGAAGCGAAGCAATCCCGATCCGCCGCGCGCGCCACTTTTCGCAAGATTGCCGCGTCGCCTGCGGCTCCTCGCAATGACCACAAATCCTTGAAAAGAGGAGCCGCGGCATGAACGACGCGAAGCCACGCGAGGCGATCTGCATGACCGGCGCCTCGATTTTCGGGCGCGGCTTGACCGCCGGCTCGTCGGGCAACATCAGCGTGCGGGTCGCGGACGGCTGGCTGATGACGCCGACCAACGCCTCGCTCGGCCGGCTCGACCCGGCGCGGCTCTCAAAGCTCGACGATGGCGGGCGGCTGATTTCGGGCGACCCGCCGACCAAGGAGAGCTTTCTGCACCGGGTCATGTACGAGGAGCGCGCCCAAACGGGTGCGGTCGTGCACCTGCATTCGACCCATTCGGTGGCAGTGTCGTGCCTCGCCGACATCGATCCCGCCGACGTTCTGCCGCCGATCACCGCCTACTATGTAATGCGTGTCGGCCGGCTGCCGCTCGTCCCCTATTTCAAGCCCGGCGACCTCGCGTTGGCCGAGGCGGTGCGCGGCTTTGCCGGCGGGCACCACGCGGTGCTGCTCGCCAATCACGGCCCGGTGGTCGCCGGAACGAGCCTCGACGCCGCGGTCAACGCGATCGAGGAGCTCGAGGAGACTGCCAAGCTCTACCTCTTGCTACGCGGGGCCAAGACCCGCTACCTGACCCGCGCCCAGGTCGAGGCGTTGGCCGAATGACACCGCCTCCTCGGGCTTGCCACCGCGCCCCCGCGCCGGCCGGTAACCAAGGGTTCAAGGGTTATCTGCGGTACCCGCGCCGACCGGACGCAGCCGATGGCCGAGATAGAGCGGCAGGGGGAGCGCCGGGCGGCCGTCGTGCAGCACATTCGCCGGCGGCAGCACCTCGATCCCGTGGAACAACGCGCCAAAACGGGCCTTGATGTCGGCGGCCGACGTGCGCGGCGCCACGATCAAGACATCCGCGCCGGCAAAGTCGGCGACCGGGGCGATGACCCCGTACTGCCGCGGGTCGGGGCCGAGGCACAGCACCCGCATCCGGCCGTCGAGCGCATAGTCGACCTTGCCGGCGTCGAGCCAGCGGGTCGCGGCGACCACCAGCCCCGGCCGCCTGAAAAGACCGGCCTTCACGAGGTCGCTGCGCAGCGACGTCCAGTCGACCGCGGCCAGCGCCGGGTCACTGGTCGCGACCGGGCCCGGGAATGTGGCAGCGAGCCAGTCGAACCGCACCTCGCTCGCGACGAGCGCCGTGCCGAGCACGACAACGATGCCCGTCGCCCCGGCGGTGCGGCGCACCACGCGGCGGCTCGGCCAATCGCGGGCAATCGCGTCGCCGAGCAGCGGCACCAGCATCAGGTATCCGGGTGCCGCCCAATGAAACAAGACGTGGCTGTGCAGCGAGACCGCCGTGAAAAACACGATCGGCGGCGCCGCGAGGCAAAGGAGCAGCCAGCGCCCGCGATCGGCCGGTCCGCGGCGCAACGCGTCCCAGCCGCACAGCATCAATGCCAGCCAAATCCACGGCAGAAAAAAGAGTGCTGCCCCGCCGATCGCCGCCAACGGCCCGAACGGGTAGAAACGGCTGTCGGCGCGCGCCCCTTGGAACAGAAACGACACCCAGCCGTGCCGCGCGTTCCAGATCAGCACCGGCAGGAACAGCACGAACGCCGCGAGGGCGCCGAGGTAGGGCTGCGGGCGCCGCCACCAGCGCCGGCTCGTCGGCTCGGTCAGCAGAAACAACAGCGCGCCCGATATCGTCAGCACCGCCGAATATTTCGACGACAGCGCGAGCCCGGCGAAGAGGCCGGCCGCAAGCCACCAGCCCCACGCCGCGCGGCCCTGCGCCGGCAACGCCCGGACAAGACAGACCGCGGCGCCGAGCAATGCAGCCAGCAGCGGCCCGTCGGGCAACACCCAGGTCGCGGACGTGACGCCGAGCACGGGTGCCGCATTCAGCACCGCGGCCGCCCACACCCCCGCGCGCGCACCGAACAGCCCTGCGGTCAGCCGGTACATCAGCACCGTCGTCAGCGCGAACAGTGCGACAAACGGCAGCCGCACGACGAGCGCTGCGTCGCTGCCAAACAGGTGGGCCGCCCCCCAGGCGAGCCACCACGCGACGGGCGGATGGTCGAAATAGCTGAGCTGCAATTCGCGCCCGGCGGCGACCATGTAGCTCTCGTCGACCCCGAGCCCGAGCGAAGCGGCAAACACGAGCCGCAGCGCGGCGGTGGCAATCACCAGCACCGTCGCCGCACCCGCCGGCGTCTTGACCCACGCCGCCATCGCGCGCGAACGGCGCGCGTCGCCGAAGACCGAAGCTTTGTCGACCGGTGCGGCCATGCGCGGTGGTGTCATATTCGCTGAGACCGCAACCCGGGCCCTAGTGGTGCGAACCTAACAAACGACTCCGGTCGCCCCTATCCGTCGCCCCCGCGAAGGCGGGGGTCCAGAGCCTGCCCCTGGCTAGAACAGGGGGCAAGCGCTCGGTGCCCGCCGCTCTGGGTTCCCGCTTTCGCGGGAATGACGAAGAGATAAGAGGATGGGTGCTAAACGTCAGAATGGATCCACAAGATGGTGAAAAACTGACCCCATCCGGGCGACGAAGCAAACCCTAGCGTTCTGAACCAGAAGCTTGCCGTATCTCAGCATCGCCTTCCCGACGAAAGTCGGGACCCACGGCGGCCGTGGGTACGGGGCCGGTAAGACAAGGAAGAAGTCGCAGCGGCTTCATCCAGGGAATTTCTGACCCAACAGACTAACGGATGCCCTCGATACCGTTTTTCCAAGCGTGGATGCTGGCGGCAACCGTCAGCGCGGGCGGAAGTATTCCTCATAGGGCGTATCGTTCTTGATCAGCAGGCCGCCGTCGACGGTCAGCGCCACGCCGGTGACCATGCGCGCGGCGTCGCCGGCGAGGAACAGGATCGGGTCGGCGATGTCCTCGGGCTCGCACATCCGCCCGAGCGGGATCTTGCGGCCGCGCTCGGCCTTGCTCTCGGCGCTCGGCATCGCGCCGCCAAAAGCGGTCGCGGTGGCGCCGGGGCAGACCGCGTTGACGCGGATATGGTCGGGCGCCAGCTCGTAGGCGGCGTGCCGGGTCAACCCGAGAAGCCCGGCCTTGGACGCGCTGTAATTCGCGGTGCCGCCAAACGAGATGCGCTGGCCGGCGATCGAGGCGATGTTGACGATGGCGCCGCCGCCGCGCGCCTTGAGATGCGGCAGCACCGCCTGAATGCCGTTGAAGGCGCCGGTCAGGTTGACGGCAATGACCCGCTCCCAGTCTTCCGCGCCCATCTCGGCGATCATCCGCCGCACCGTCACCCCGGCGCCGTTGACGAGGATGTCGATGCCGCCTGCTGCCGCGGCGACCTCGGCGGCGAGTGCCGCGAAGCCGCCGCGGTCGGTCACGTCGAGCGGGTGGGGCGCGGCAGTGCCGCTATTACCGCCGATCTCGGCGGCGATGCGCTCGGCCGCGGCGGCGTCGCGGTCGACTACCGCGACATGGGCGCCCGCCGCCGCGAAAGCGCGGCAGGTCGCAGCACCAATGCCGCTGCCGCCCCCAGTGACGACCGCGACCTTTCCGGCAAAGCCTTCAGCCATCCGATGCCTCCTCCACGGCCGGCCGCAGCCTACATCCGATCGGCGCCGCCGGGAACAACCGCCGCTAGCCGGTTCGCCATGCCTCGCGCATAGAAAGCCGCCAGAGACGGAGCATCGACCAGCCGAGGAACAGCCGGTAGCAGACCGGGTGGCTGATCCAGCCGCCAAAAATGAATTCATAATTCGACTTGCGGGTCCAAATCTCGGCGATGCGGCCGTCGCGGACGAGATAGCGCGCCGTGGCATCGGATCCGGCCACGACGCGGCTATGGCCGGACCGCACGGTCCCCGTCCAGCGCGCCGACAGGTGGACAAGGGCCGGGTCGCGCGCGTCGCGCCACGCGCGGCATTGCGTGATGCGCAATCTGGAGACGCGCCCGCAGTGGCGGATCAGGTAAATCCACCGGAACCAGGTGCCAATGCCGCGGTACTCGGCGGTGTCGACGCGGATCTGCACCATCGGGTCGAGGAGCTCGCGGGCCGCGTGGTCCGGGAGATCGCCGTTGATCACTCGCACCAGCGCCAGCACGAGATCGGTCGGAGACCGGCTCTCGCTCATGCGGCACGCTCCGCCGGCATCTCGTCGGCGGCCGGGAGCGGCGGGCGGCGCGGCGTCGCCGTGCGCGGCCACAGAAAGCGCTCGTTGACGAACAGGCGCACGCGGCTGATCACCCCGACAAACGGGAGGATCGGCGACAGCGCCAGCAGGATGTAGACTTCGCTCGCCTGGTTGAAGCGATAGCGGGCGAAGGTGGCGAAGATGCGCTCGTGCTGGGACGTGTCGTTCAGCCAGAACTGACAGCCGTTCCATGGTGAGGAGACCGCCCACCACCATTTGCGGGGGGCGGTGAACAACAGCTTCCAGTACGGCGGGCGGCAGCCGATCAGGGCCGCGAGCTGATTGCTGTAATGCGGCAGGTCGACCAGCCCGCGCAAGCGCCGCGAGGTGAACCGGAAGCGGCGGTTCCAAAAGGCGGCGTCCTCGCGGGTGATGCGCACTCGTTCGGCGAGCGGCGGCAAGGCGCGTTTGCCGGCGAACACCAGCGCCATATAGCGCGACTGCAGCTCGGCGAGCGCCGGGATCGACCCGATGACCGGGCGCGCAAAGCCGACAAAGGCCAATGTCGGGTCCTTGGCGAACAGATATTTGTACCACTCCTGCGGGTCCGTCGACGGCGCCGCCGCCGGATCGAAAAACGGGAACTGCATCCGGTATCCGGAACAGGTGATTACGAGGTCCGCGCGTACCGAGCTTCCGTCGGTGAAATAAATCTCGTGGCCGTCGCTGCGGAGGATGTCGCGCCGGGCGACGACCTTGCCCGACTTGACCTGCGGCATCACCTCGCAACTTTTGTTGAAAAACGACTGGTGATAGGGCGCGTGGGTTCGCCACTCGGGCTGGCCGTGCCCGTTAAAGCCAAAGGCGCACTGCAGGTACTGGTTGATAAACGGCGAGTAGCCGAAGGTGGGCGACAGCAGCAGCCGCACCCGCGACGACGCCTGGTCGCCGACCTTGGGCCGCTTGCTGGGAAACGGCGGCCAGCGGTCGACGACCTTGGGGATAAACCACTGGCCGTTCGGAATGCACCAGTAGATGCGCTCGGCCGTCTTGCTGATTTGCAAGGCGAGGTCGCTGGCGCTCTCGCCGCCGCCCCAGATCACCGCCGTCTTGCCGGCGAGGTCCGGCGGCGCCTCTTTCAGCGCGGCGCTGTGCACAACCGGGCCGGCAAAGCAGTTGAACCGGGGGTCGGCGGACACGTCGTTCGGATGCTGGTGCACCCCGCAGGAGACGACGAGGTTCTTCGCGCGGTATTCGGACCCGTCGTCGCAGCGGACCTGCCACACCTCGCCCGATTTGCGCGCGCTTGCGACCGACTGGCCGAGGCGAATATGCCGGTCGAGGCCAAAGCGCGAGCAATAATCGTTGAGGTAGGCGAGGATCTGCCCGTGCGACGGAAATCCGGGATAATCGTCCGGCATCGGAAAGTCGGAAATTTCGGTGATGCAGCGCGACGAGGTGGTCTCGGTCGTCGTCATCACCCCGCCAAAACGGATGTCGTCGGTGAACGCCCAGACCCCGCCGATCGTATCGCGGCGCTCCAGCACCAATGTCTTCAAACCCTCGCCCAAACAATACTTGCATGCCATCAGCCCCGACCAGCCCGCGCCGAGAATGATTACGTCGAACAAGGACGTATCGTCGTTGTCGCCCATCGCCTGTCCCCCCTTGCCAGATTGTAAAGACGTTTTTTGTGAAATCGGCCGCTTAGGCCAGCTCGTCGAGCAGCGCCTTTGCCTCCTTCAGGTCGGCGATGCCAAAGCCTTCGGTGAACCAGCCGTAGACCGGCGCCAGCAGCTCGCGGGCTTCGGCGCGGCGGCCCTGGTCGCGGCGCAGCCGGGCGAGGCTCGCGGCGGCGCGCAGCTCCCACATCCTCGCGCCCTGCTCATCGGCCATGCTCAGGGCTTTGCGGTACAATTCCTCAGCGGCCTCCGAGCATCCCTTCCGCTGCAGCAATTCGCCCTTGCGCCGGTGCAGCTCCGCGGCGAACCAGCGCTCGCCGGTCCGTTCGACAACCTGTTCGGCATCGTCGATCAGGGCCAAGGCCTCTTCAATTTTGCCCTCGATCTCGCATGCGCCAGCCAGAAGGGTGTTAAAATAAGGAAGCCACGCCTCCGACCCGGTGGCGCGGTAGGCGTTGGTGGCGCGGCGCAGCGTGGCTGTCCCCGCGGCCACGTCGCCGTTTTTGACCGTAACCCAGCCGCGAAAGATGGTGCCTACCGCACGCCACAGCGGGAAGCCCAGCTCGACCCCCACCGCGACCAGCTGGCTGGCGCGCTCGTCCAGGGCGGCTATGTCGCCAATAAAGGAAAGCGGCCCGCCGCCGAGCGCCAGGCTCGACGCCAAGGACGGCGGATGGGCGAGCCGGCGAGCCTCGGCGATCGCCGCGGTGCTGTTCGCCAGCGCCTGGTCGGGATAGCCGAGGCAGAACAGCGAGAACGCCAAGAAACCCTGGGACGTCACCTGCGGGGCCAATCCGGCGAGATGGCGCAGCACGTGGTGGGCATTCGGGTCATAGAGCGCCAGCACCTGCTCGAGATGCGACCGCGACGCCGCGAACCTGCCGGCAAGCATCAGGCTTCGACCGGAGGAGTAGTGACCAAGAACGAGCCCGGCAGGGTCGTTGCGCTGGCGGCTCAGGCGCAGCAGATCCTCGTCGAGGCGCTGCGCCCGCTCGAATTCGCCGCGGTACACGTAATAGAGAGACTGCCCGAACGGCACCTGCAGGAACTCCGAGGGGGAGCCCAGCTGCTCCCACAGCTCGCCCGCGCGGGCAAAGGCCTGGCCGGTTTCCGGCGCCGACAACCCCTTGACGGTTTGCAGCACGGCACCGAGGGCGCTGCGAAATTCGAGCTCCTGGCGCTGGTGTTCGGGGGTGTCGGGCAGCAACGCCAGCTGGTCCAGCCCCTTGTAGAATTGCGCCGCGGCTTCCGCCATCGCCGAGCGGGCGGCGGACCGATGCCCGGCCTTGCCCCAGCAGGCGACCGATTTCGCGACGAGCCCGGCCTCGGCGTAATGCTGCGCCAACAACTCGGGCTGCATGTCCGCGATCTCGGGGGAATGGGTTTCGAGCGCTTCGGCGATTTGCGCGTGCAATTGCTGCCGTGTGCTGCGCAGCAGGCTGCCGTGAGCGGCGTCCTGCACCAGCGCGTGCTTGAAGGCATAGACCGCGTCGGGTGGCGCGCCGCGTTGAAACACCAGCTCCGAAGCGACGAGGCGGTCGAGCGCGGAGCGCAGCTCGTCCTCCGGCAGGCGGGAGACGGTGCGCACGAGCGCATAGGTAAACTCGCGTCCGATCGCGGCGCCGATCTGCGCCACCAGCCGCACCGAGGCCAACCGGTCGAGCCGGGCCAATAGCGAGTCGTGCAACGTCGTCGGGATCGCGAGCGCCGGCAGCGTCTGGTCGAGGACGTAGCGGTCGCGCTCCTCGCGCAAGACGCCGCTCTCGAGGACGCTCTTGGTCAGCTCCTCGACAAACAGCGGCACCCCGTCGGTGCGGTCGACGATCTGCGCCACGACCTGGTCGGGCAACGCCTTGGCGCCGGCGATCTGCTCGACCAGAAAGGTCTGGTCGGTCCGGTCGAGGCGGTTGAGCGCGACAGTCGTGACCTGCGGCTGACCGGCCCAGGGCGGCTGGAACTCGGGGCGGAAGGTTACGATCAGCAGCACCGGCAGCGTGCGCGCGCGCTCGACGGTCAGGTCGAGCAGCTCGCGCGAGGTCGGGTCGATCCAATGCGCGTCCTCGAACACCATGACCACCGGCTGGCCGCGCGCCAGACCCTCGAGCTGGCGGATCAGCGCCTCCAAAATCCGCTCCTTTTTGCGCTGTGGAGAGAGGCTCGGCAGCTCGTGGCGCTCGGAGGGCGGCAACGACATCAGGTCGGCGAGGAACGCCACATCCTGCCCAGCGGGGCCGGCGCGGGCCAGCAAGGCCTCGAGCTTCTCCAGGCGCGCCGACGCCGGGTCGTCGCGCGCAAACCCCGCCGCGCGGCTGATCTGGTCGATGAACGGGTAGAGCGCGCTGTCCTGGTGGTAGGGTGAGCAGAAATAGCGCAGGCGCAGATGCGGCTCGTGGTGGAGCCGCTCCTCCAGCGCCGCCGTGATGCGCGACTTGCCGAGCCCGGCCTCGCCGGAGACCAGAACGATCTGCCCGTTGCCCGCCTTGGCGCGCGCCCAGCGCCGCAACAACAGCTCGATCTCCTCGTCGCGCCCGACGAGCGGGGTCAGCGCCGATCCGCGCAGCGCCTCGAAGCGGCTCCCGACGACACTCGGGCGCAGCACATGCCACGCCGGCACCGGCCCCGCGATGCCCTTGACCTCGACCGGGCCGAGATCGCGGTACTCGAAGAGGTCACGAATCAGGCGGCGCGTGCTCGCGGCGATCACGACCGTGTTCGGCTCGGCCAAGGTCTGCAGGCGAGCGGCGAGGTTGGGCGTCTCGCCGACGACCGACTGCTCCTGCGCCGATCCCGCGCCGATCAGGTCGCCGACGACGACGAGCCCGGTGGCGATCCCGACGCGCGTCTCGAGCTTGACCGACTTGACGTTGAGGCGGGCGACCGCGTCGATCGCACCCAGCCCCGCCCGCACCGCCCGCTCGGCATCGTCCTCGTGCGCTTGCGGGTAGCCGAAATAGATCAAGACGCCGTCGCCCATGTAGCGCGACACAAATCCGTCGAACCCGGTGATGATTTCGGCGACAGCGCGGTGATAGGCCCCGATCACCTCACGCAAATCCTCGGGGTCGAGGCGCGTCGAGAGCGCGGTCGAGCCGACGAGATCGCAGAACATCACCGTCAGCTGCCGGCGCTCGGCCTCGACCGGCGGCAGCGGCGCCGCGCGCGCCAACGCCGACCCGGCGCGCAGTGCCGCGATCGCGTCGAGCAGCCGCCGGCGGTGCCCGACCAAGGTGATGCCAAGGTCCTTCAGGTCCTCGGCGGTCAGGCTCGGCAACAGCGTCGCGTCGATCTCGTTTGCGCGAAACGCGGGCTCGTACTGCTCAAGCCCGAGCGTCCGCAGCCAATCCGCGACATCCATCGCTGCCACGCGTCAGTGTATGGACGATTGCAATGTCGTACGCTCCCGTCCGGAAAGCCGCCGGCGATAGCCGCCGCGCCGTGCCCCGCACCCTCGCGGTTGAGGGCAGGGGCAACCAGGATATGTACCCTCGCAGCCGCCGAGTGTGTGATAAAGCACCTCGAAAGTGCGAAATATCTGATAACCGATCGCGACGGCTTGGAGCCTGCTGCCCCGGGCCGGCGCGTGGCTTCGCGCGCGCTGCCACCGGTTTGGCACGCGGGTTGCTGGGATCAGCGTCGGACTGACAGGAGGCGCTGATGACCCGCGACGAGCTTACCCGCAAGATTCTCACGGTCAAACGGACGAGAGGTCTGAGCTGGAAACGGATCGTTGCCGAGATCGGCGGCGGCTCCGCGGTTTATCTGACCGCGGCATTGCTGGGGCAAATGAAACTGCGGCCCGAGCAGGCCGAGCGCGCCGCGCGGCTCCTCGGGCTCGACGCCGAGGAGCAGGGCCTGCTCCAGGAGATCCCCTATCGCGGCTCGTTGCCGCGCGAGGTGCCGACCGATCCGTTGATCTACCGCTTCTACGAGCTGGTGCAGGTCTACGGCACGACCTGGAAGGAGCTGATCCAGGAGGAGTTCGGCGACGGCATCATGAGCGCCATCGACTTCGACATGGCGATCGAGCGCCGGCCCGACCCGAAGGGCGACCGCGTCAAGCTGACCCTGAGCGGCAAGTTCCTCCCGTACAAGGAATATTGAGACCGCCCCGGCCGGCCGCTCGTCAGCGCAGCTGGTCGAGGGCAAGGTTCAACTCGAGGACGTTGACCCGTTTTTCGCCGATCACGCCGAGATAGCGGTCGTGGGCTTGCTCGGCGACGAGTGCCCGCAGCTTGGCGGGGTCGAGGTGGCGCGCCTTGGCAACCCGCTGCACCTGAAACAACGCCGCCGCCGGTGTGATGTCGGGGTCGAGCCCGCTTGCCGAGGTGGTCACCAGGTCGACCGGGATCGGGGTCCCCGGGTTTTCGTTGGCGAGCTTGGCGGCGTCGCCCTTGACGCGGTCGATCAACGCCTGGTTGGTCGGCCCGAGGTTCGAGCCGCCCGAATTGTCGGCGGCATAGGGCACCGGGACGGTCTTCGACGGGTCTTTCGGGTCGGGCTCGGTCGTCGCCGACGGGCGGCCGTGGAAATATTTGTCGGCGGTGAAGCTCTGGCCGATCAGGGTCGAGCCGATCACCTTGCCGTCTTTGTCGACCAGGCTGCCGTTCGCCTGATGCGGAAAGATCAGCTGGGCGAGCCCGGTCATCCCGAGCGGATAGACGAGTCCGGTGATGACCGTCATGACGACGATCATCAAGATTGCCGGTCGGATTTGCTTGAGCATCGCACGCTTCCTTTCATTTCGCTTCGTCGCCCCCGCGAAAGCGGGGGGCCAGGGTCAGCGCATCGGCCTTGGAGCCCTGGATTCCAGCTTTCGCAGGAATGACGAGCGAACACGCCGCCATTTCGACTGGTCACGCGAGGCCGATCGCGGTGACCGCGAGGTCGATCAGCTTGATGCCGATGAACGGCACGACGAGCCCGCCGACCCCGTAGACCAGTAGGTTGCGGCGCAGCATCGCGGCGGCGCCGATCGGGCGGAACCTGACGCCGCGCAACGCCAGCGGGATCAATGCGATGATGATCAGCGCGTTGAAGATGATCGCCGACAGGATCGCGCTCTCCGGGCTGTGCAGCCGCATGATGTTGATGACGGCGAGCTGCGGGTAGAACGCGACAAACATCGCCGGGATGATCGCGAAGTACTTGGCGACGTCGTTGGCGATCGAGAACGTGGTCAAGGCGCCGCGGGTAATCAGCAGCTGCTTGCCGATCTCGACGATCTCGATCAGCTTCGTCGGGTCGCTGTCGAGATCGACCATGTTGCCGGCCTCGCGCGCCGCCATCGTCCCGGTGTTCATCGCCACGCCGACATCCGACTGCGCCAATGCCGGCGCGTCGTTGGTGCCGTCGCCGCACATCGCGACGAGCTTGCCCTTCATCTGCTCCGCGCGGATCAGCGCCAATTTGTCCTCTGGCTTGGCCTGGGCGAGGAAGTCGTCGACCCCCGATTCGGCCGCGATCGCCGCCGCCGTCAGCGGGTTGTCGCCGGTGATCATGACGGTGCGGATGCCCATCCGCCGCAATTCGGCAAAGCGCTCGCGGATGCCGCCCTTGACGATGTCCTTCAGATGGATGACCCCGAGGAGGCGCTCGTCCTTGGCGACCGCGAGCGGCGTCCCGCCCTCCTTGGCGATGCGCTCGGCGATGACGGTGATCTGGCGGACCGCGTCGGAGACCGGGGCGGCGCGCAAGACCGCCTGGCCGCCCGCCGCGGCAGTGCGCCGGATCGGGCCGGCGCTGCCGCCTTCGGCAAATTCGATGACCGCGTCGACGGCACCCTTGCGGATCGCGACACCGCCCAAATCGATGCCGCTCATCCGGGTCTGCGCTGTGAACGGCACAAAGCGCGCGTCGAGCGGCGCCATCTCGCGCCCGCGCAGCCCGTACTTCTCCTTGGCGAGGACGACGATCGAGCGGCCCTCCGGCGTCTCGTCCGACAGCGAGGCGATCTGCGCCGCGTCCGCGAGCTCGTCGGGGTCGATGCCCGGCAACGCGAGAAACTCGGTCGCCTGGCGGTTCCCCAGCGTGATCGTCCCGGTCTTGTCGAGCAGCAGGGTGTCGACGTCGCCGGCCGCCTCGACCGCGCGCCCCGACATCGCCAGCACGTTGAACCGCACCAGCCGGTCCATGCCGGCGATGCCGATCGCCGACAAGAGCGCGCCGATCGTCGTCGGGATCAGGCACACGAAGAGCGCGATCAGCACGACGACCGACACGGCACCCCCCGCATACGCGGCAAAGCTCGGGATCGTCACGGTGGCGAACACAAAAATCAGGGTCATCCCGGCGAGCAGGATGTTGAGCGCGATCTCGTTCGGGGTTTTCTGGCGCACCGCACCCTCGACGAGCGCGATCATGCGGTCGAGAAAGGTCGAGCCCTGCGCGGCGGTGATCTTGACCTTGAGCCAGTCGGAGGTGACCCGGGTCCCGCCGGTGACCGCCGAGCGGTCGCCGCCGCTCTCGCGGATGACCGGGGCCGACTCGCCGGTGATCGCCGACTCGTCGACCGACGCGACACCCTCGACGACCTCGCCGTCGCTCGGGATCAAGTCGCCGGTCTCGACCAGCACGAGGTCGCCCGGCTTTAGCGCCGCCGCGTCGACAAGGGCGAACGCCCGCGACTTCGCGGCCTCGATGCGCTTTGCCTTGGTTTCGGTGCGGGTGCGGCGCAACGTGTCGGCCTGGGCCTTGCCGCGGCCCTCGGCGACCGCCTCGGCAAAATTCGCGAACAACACCGTGAACCACAGCCAGACCGTGATCTGCCCCGAAAATAGCGCGTTGCTGCCGACGACCTTGCTGCCGCCGGTCACGAGGTCGCGGACAAAGAACAACGTCGTCAGCACCGAGACGATCTCGACGCAGAACATGACCGGGTTCTTGACCAGGGTGCGCGGGTCGAGCTTTTTGAACGAGGCCCCGATCGCCGGCACGATCAGCGAGCGGTCGAACAACGACATCGGGCGCAGGTTGCGTCTGGCGAGCCCGCCCGCCGGCACGCCGATGATGGGGGTGATGTCGGTCATATACCAGCGTCCCTTGTCATTTGTCGTCATTCCCGCGGAAAGCGGGAACCCAGTCGCGTGAGTGGCGCCGTCCGCCCCGGACGGCCGCTTTTGGCGGGGATGACGAGATTCCATTCGACAAGCGCGACCCATTCCGATGGCTGCGCTATGGCCCGGCGTAGAGCTTGCCTTGGTTCATGGCGACCTGCTCGGTCAGCGGCCCGAGCGACACCGCCGGGAAATAGGTCAGCCCGCCAATGATCAAGACGACGCCGACCAGGAGGCCGACAAACAACGGCCGGTTGGTCGGAAACGTGCCGGCGGACGGCGCCAGCAGCTTTTTCTGCGCCAGCGAGCCCGCCACCGCCAATAAAGGGATCACGAAGATGAAGCGGCCGATCAGCATCGCTGCGGCAATCGTCGTGTTGTAGAAGAGCGTGTTGGCCGACAGCCCGGCAAAGGCGCTGCCGTTGTTGCCGGTGCCCTCGGTGTAGGCATAAAGAATCTCGGAAAACCCGTGCGGGCCGGCATTGGCGATGCCGGCGAGGCCGGCCGGCAACACCACCGCCAGTGCCGTCCAGCCAAGGATCGACAACGGCAGGCTCAACAAGGCGAGAATGGTCATCTTGACCTCCTTGGCCTCGAGCTTTTTGCCGAGATATTCGGGGGTGCGGCCGACCATCAGCCCGGCGACGAACATCGCGACGATCGCAAAGGCGAGCATGCCGTAGAGGCCCGAGCCGACCCCGCCGAAAATCACCTCGCCGAGCTGGATGTTAACGAGCGGCACCATCCCACCCAATGGCAGATAGCTGTCGTGCATCGAATTGACGGCACCGCACGACGTGTCGGTCGTCACTGTCGCATAGAGCGCCGACAGCGCCGGCCCAAAGCGCACCTCCTTGCCTTCCATGTTGCCGCCGGCCTGTTCCGCGCTCGCGGTCGCGTCGACATTGAAGGCGGCAAAGGCCGGGTTGCCGCGCGACTCCGCGGCGTAGGCGACGGTCACGCCGGCGAGAAACAGCAGCCCCATCGCGGCAAAGATCGCCCAGCCCTGGCGCTCGTCCTTGACCATCCGGCCGAGCGCATTGGTCAGGGCCGCGCCGATCGAAAAGATCGACACCAGCTGCACGAGGTTGGTCAACGCGTTCGGGTTCTCGTAAGGGTGCGACGAGTTCGCGTTCAAAAACCCGCCGCCGTTGGTGCCGAGGATCTTGATCGCCTCCTGCGAGGCAATGGGGCCTTGCGCGATGGTCTGCTTGGCACCTTCCAACGTCGTCGCGTCGACATAGGCGCCCAAATTCTGTGGGATGCCCTGCCAGACATAGAACAGCGCGATCGCGACCGACAACGGCAACAGGATGTAGAGCGTGCAGCGCGTCAGGTCGACCCAGAAATTGCCGATCGCCTTGGCCTCGCGCCGTACAAAACCGCGGATCAGCGCCAATGCCAATGCAATGCCGGTCGCCGCCGAAACAAAATTGTGCACGGTGAGCCCGGCCATCTGCACCAGGTAGCCCATCGTGGTCTCGGGCACATAGGCCTGCCAGTTGGTATTGGTGATAAAGCTGACCGAGGTGTTGAGCGCAAGGCTCTGCTCGACCCCGGTCTGGCCCTGCGGGTTGAACGGCAGATACCATTGCAGCCGCTGCACCGCGTACAATGTAACAAAGCCGACGACGCTGAACAGCAGCATCGCGACCGCGTAGGTCAGCCAGTGCTGCTCCTCGCTTTCGTCGACCCCGCAGCACCAGTAGACGGCGCGCTCGACCGGCCGCAACACCGGCCAAAGCAGCGTCCGCTCGCCGGCGAAGACCCGCGTCATGTAGCCGCCGAAGGGCCGCGCGACGGCAATGACAATGGCGCTGAACAGCGCGATCTGCACCCATCCGTTGGCTGTCACCGCACTGCTCCTAGAAGCGTTCGGGGTTGATCAGCGCGTACACGAGATAGACCATGATCACGATGGTCACGCCCGCGCCGAGGACATAGTCGAACAGCATGTCGCCTCACATCTTCTCGCAGGCCAGCACGTAAAGGATTGCGGCGGCGAAGAAGACGACGCCGTAGGCGACCATCAGGAAATCGAGCATCAGGGCAAGCCTTGCATCAGGGAATGCCGGTTGGGTTGGCGGGTCCGCCGCGCGAACGGATTGCGCCGCCGAAGCGGCCGCGCGGGCAATGGCGATCCGTTGCGCGCATCTCCTCACCCACGCCTCAGCCCGTCGCGGCCGTCGCCGCCGAGCCGATGGCGGCGGCGTTGACTTCGGCGCATAAGTGCCGCCTCGGACCTAAAGATTCGAGACGCGTCGCGGTTAGCGCATGTAAAGAAGCCATAAAGATCGTAAGCCGCCCCGTGCCCCGGCACGCGGCCGGCATCCGCGCCTGCCGCGCCTCGGTTGTGAGCCTCGGTTCGCGCGAGACCTCTCGACAACACCGCCGCGGCCGAGGTAGGTTGTCCGAACATAACACGAACAGAGGTGTTGCGTGACGCGAGCATTACGGCAGGCCCAGCGCGAGGCCGAGCAGCAGTTTCCGGTGCGGGTGCGGATCGCCGTGCCGCCCGACGGGCTTGGCGCGCAGCTGACGCTGATGCATGCCTGGCTCGACGAGACTTGCGGGGTCGACGGCTGGTCGTCGGCGCCGGCCGGGACGGCGGGGGTCGTCAACGACGCGATCGCGTTTTATTTCGCGAGCGCCGCCTTTGCCCACGCCTTTGTCGCGCGCTTCTGCTGCGGCTGGCGGGTCGAGACGGTCGCCGGCGCGTTTGCGGTGCGCCGCGACGAGCCGCCGCCGCGCCGCGGCGTGGCCGGTCACAAGACGCCGTAACGCGTTGACCCGTCCGCGCGCGTGAGCCTCGTCGTCTGGGCCGGTCTGGCGGCGGCGACGTTTGCCGCGGCATTGCTCCAGGCGGCGAGCGGCTTCGGCTTTGCCGTCGTCGCGGCGCCGCTCTACCTGCTGCTGCTGGCGCCGGTAACCGCGGTCCAGCTCGTCGTCATCATCGCCGCCGCGCTGACGGTCGCCGTCCTGCCGGGGTTGTGGCGCGCGGTCGCACCGCGCGTGCTGGCGCATCTGGTGCTGGGCAGCCTCGCCGGGGTGCCGCTCGGGCTGTTCGTTCTGCGTCACAGCGACCCGACGGTGGTGCGCGTTGTCGCCGGCTTGACGGTGCTCGGCTTTGCCGCGGTGCTGGCGCTGCAGCGGCGGCGCGGCCGCAACGGCGCGATCGCCCCGCTCAGGATGAGCCGCAACCGCGACCTCGCCGCCGGTGCGACTGCGGGGATGGCGACCGCGCTCGTCGGCATGGCGGGTCCGCCGGTGCTGATCTACCTGATGCTGGCCGGCAACGCCTCGCAGACGATCCGCGCGACGTTGCTCGCGTTCTTTTCACTGGTCTACGCCGCCACCCTCGCGGCCAATGCCGGGACGATCGGGGTATCCCGCGACAGCTGGCTCGCCGCCGGCGTCTTGCTGCCGTTTGCGATTGTCGGCGGGGTTGTCGGCCGGGCGCTCGGCGACCGTCTCGGCGGCGGGGCCTTTGCCCGCCTCGCGATCGGGCTGCTCGCGGCCGCCGGCCTGCTCAGCCTCGGCGCGGCCGCCGGGCTTTACGGCGTCGGCCGCTGATCCGGCGTTGCGCCGTCTCCGATGGCGTCTCGCCGCCGCCCGCTGACTTCGGATGGTGACGCCGCCGAAGATACAGAGTATCATCCCTGTTGCCGGGCCGTCTTTGCTGCGGAAGTCCCGCCGATCCACAAGGATGGCCCGGCCGAATCAAACGTACTTCATCCACAACGCTGTAAATATCCAGGTGAGATCATGATCGGGCCGCCGGGATTGCCAAAATATGGACGCCGAGTCTTTTCATTCGCGGTGGCAAAGCCAAAACAACGGCGACAAAGTCGTCACGTCCTGAAATTGGCGGCGGGGCTCTACTTCGCGGGCGTGCTTGCGCACTTCAGCCATCATCTCGCGTTCAACTTTGCCCAGGGCGACCCGTCTTTTGGCCAGGCGTTGGTCAGCGCGCCGGTCAGCTTGGTATGGCCGGCCGATCTGATCGGGACCTTGATCTCGCTGACCTGACCCGCGCGCCGCACCGGGCAGCCCTCGCACCCTTGCCGCCGCAGCGGCGAGCGCCGACAATCGCGTGCCCGAGGGAGGAGCCGAGCATGGAGCGGATCGCGCAGTCGCCGTTGGCGGCCTACCAGGAACACCTCGACAAGGGCGAGCTCGCCTATCAATGGAGCCCCGCGGCCAACCGGGCGGTGTTCTACCCGCGCGTCATCTGCCCCTACACCGGCAGCGAGCGGCTCGAATGGCGGTTGAGCGCCGGGTCCGGCACGGTCTATGCCACCACGGTCACCCATCCGCGCGACGGCGCCCCCTACAATGTCGCGCTGATCGATCTCGACGAGGGCTTCCGGCTGATGAGCCGGGTCGAGGACATCGCCCCCGATGCCGTCAGGATCGGCATGCGCGTCAAGTTCCGCGTGCATCGCCCCGACGGCGACGACCCCGCCTATCCGGTTTTCGTGCCTGAGGGCGCGTGATGGACGGGTTGCGGCGCGGCTCGGCCGCGATCGTCGGCGTCGCTGAATCCGATCTGGGCGCCGTCGCCGCCGAGATGAGCCCGATCGACCTGATGGCGCAGGGCATCCACCGCGCCCTCGCCGATTGCGGGCTCGCGCTCAAGGATGTCGACGGGCTGGTCTGCGCCACCGCGCAAAGCCGTACCTCGGGTCTCAACCTCTCCGAATACCTGGGGATTTCGCCAGCTTTTGTCGACACGACGATCCTCGGCGGCTCGTCCTTCATGTTCCACGTCGCGCACGCCCACGCGGCCTTGCAGCTCGGCCTCTGCCAGGTCGCGGTCATCGCCTACGGCTCGACCCAGCGCACGATCGGCCGCCGTCACGCCTCGGTGCGCGAATACAACCCCTACGAGACGCCGTTCCGCCCGTTCCTGCCGTCGACGGCCTACGCGCTCGCCGCCTCGCGCCACATGCACCAATACGGCACCTCCCGCGAGCAGTTGGCTGCCGTGGCGGTCGCGGCGCGCGAATGGGCATTGCTGAACCCGGTCGCCTGGGAAAAGAAGCCGCTGACCATCCCCGAAGTCCTGTCGGCGCGGATGATCACCTATCCGTTCACGGTGCGCGACATCTGCCTCGTGACCGACGGCGGCGGCGCCGTAATCATGACCACCGCCGAGCATGCCCGCTCGCTGAAAAAGCCGCCGGCCTATGTGCTCGGCTGCGGTCAGGCGATCACCCACGCCAACATTTCGAGCATGCCCGACCTGACCGTCACCGGCGCCTTGGCCTCTGGTCGCGCCGCCTACGACATGGCCAGGCTCGCGCCGTCCGACATCGACGTGCTCGAGCTCTACGACGCATTCACGATCAACCCGATCCTGTTCCTCGAGGATCTCGGCTTCTGCAAAAAGGGCGAAGGCGGATCCTTTGTCGAGGGCGGCCGCATCGCCCCCGGCGGCGCCTTGCCGGTCAACACCAACGGCGGCGGCCTCTCCTATTGCCATCCGGGAATGTACGGCCTCTTCCTGCTGATCGAGGCGACCCGCCAGCTCCGCGGCGAATGCGGCCCCCGCCAAGTCGCCGACTGCAACGTGGCCCTCGCCCACGGCAACGGCGGCGTCCTCTCCTCGCAAGCCACCGTCATCCTCGGCACGGCGGCGACGATATAGGCTGGTTTTGATCGTGCCTATCCGGTTGACACTCAAACCGAACTGAATCTAGTGCTGGTAAAAGGCGATCGCGGATTCAATAGCGATCCTTGAATCGAAGGAGGAGCAGCAGGATGGCGCAGCACACCCTTGCTCAGCGTATGGAGCACGTCATCAGGACGTATATCCAGGCATGTAACGACGCCGATGCGATAGCGATTGCCGCGCGCTTGTGTCCGGAAGCAGTCCATTATTTTCCTTCAGGCGATCCACGCCGCACAAAATGGCTGGGGGCGGCCGCGATCGGCGTCAACTTTGCCAAGATAGTCCAGGAACAGGGTGTTTGTTGGACGGTGGATCAATTGCTCACCGATGCCGATCGGCGCGCTTCGACGCTGGAATGGACAAGGTTTAACCGACAACGTGACCGAATCGTCCGCGGAGTGGATTGGTTCGTGTTCGAGCCGCAGACGATTTGTATTCAAGAAATCCGTCCCTACACAGCGGCCCCGATCAACTCGGACATGATGCGCCAAGAATTAGCGGATTTTGATTATGCCCGGCGAGGGTATCCGACGACCTAGATTTGGTAGTAAGTAGGGTAGAAAAAGCGAAGCGCCTACCGCCATACACGCGACCGCACTCGCCGCTGAAGAACCTGATCGAAAACCATCGCAGGCTTCAATAGGACCATCCCGACGAAGGTCGGGACCCATGCCGGCGGCTAAAATCAATGTTCTACGTCTATCTCCTTGCCAGCAAACCCCAGGGAACCCTTTACATCGGTACGACTTCCGATCTCGGGCGGCGCGTTTGGGAGCACAAGAACGGACTCGTCCCCGGCTTTACGAAACGATACCAAGTCGAGCGGCTGGTTTGGTTTGAGACCCATGAATCCGCGGCCGCCGCGCTTCGCCGCGAAAAACAGCTCAAGGAATGGAAACGCGACTGGAAAATCAATTTGCTTGAACGCGACAACCCACATTGGCTGGACCTCTACCCAAGCCTCCGGCTTTGAGCGACGTCCCGCTGACCGAACTAATCAAGCCAACCGATTTCTGGCGGTCGCGGATCGCGCCCGTTCTAACCGCCGGCCCGAGCGAGACGGACATGGGCACCGGCCTGCGCCGGTGTGGGCGAAAAAGAAGGCGGGCTCTGGGTTCACGCCGTCACGGGAATGACGAATAATGGACGCGCGGGATCTGCGGGAGGAGCGATATGGCTGAAAACACTCTGGTGCGGTTCGAAAATGTGGACGGGATCGGCGTCGTCACGATCGACAACCCGCCGGTCAACGCGCTGTCGCCGGGCGTGCCGGAGGGCATCGTCGAGAGCATCGAGCGCGGCAACGCCGACCCCGCGATCAAAGCAATGATATTGATCGGCGCCGGCCGCAGCTTTATTGCCGGCGCCGACATCCGCACCTTTGGCAACCGCCCGCCGCCGGTGCCGGGACGGCGCCCGCACCAGATCCTCGACGCCAGCCAAAAGCCGGTCGTCGCAGCGATCCACGGCTACGCGCTGGGCGGCGGGTTCGAACTGGCGCTCGCCGCGAATTATCGCATCGCCGTGCCGAGCGCCAAGGTCGGGCTCCCCGAAGTCTTGATCGGCATCTTGCCGGGCAGCGCCGGGACCCAGCGCTTGCCGCGCTTGATCGGCCCCAAGGCGGCGCTCGACATGATCGTCACCGGCCGCCATGTCCCGGCCGAGGAGGCATACCGCCTCGGCATCGTCGACGAGCTGGTCCCGGAGGGCGGCGACCTGCGCGCGGCGGCGATCGCGTTCGCCCGCCGTGTGGCCGACATCCGGCCATTGCCGCGCATCCGCGATCACGACGGCAAGCTCGCCGAGGCGCAGGCCGATCCCGGCCTGTTCGACGCGATGCGCCGCTCGATCGCGCGCCGCGCCCGCGGCCAGAAGGCGCCCTACCACTGCATCCAGTCGGTCCAGAACGCCTGCACGATGCCGTTCGACGACGGCGTCGTGCGCGAGCGCGAATTGTTCGACGAGCTCGAAAACTCGCCCGAGGCGCGCGCCCTGCGCTACGCCTTTTTTGCCGAGCGCGAGGTCGCCCGGCTCCCCGACATCCCGCGCGACACGCCGCTGCGGCCGATCAAGACCGCCGCGATCGTCGGCGCCGGCACGATGGGCGGCGGCATCTCGATGAGCTTTGCCGAATTCGGCTTTCCGGTGAAATTGCTCGAGGCGAGCCAGGAGGCGCTCGACCGCGGCTTGGCGCGCATCCGTGCCAATTACGAGACCAGCGTCAAGCGCGGCAGCCTCAGCGAAGCCGAGATGAACCGCCGCCTCGCGCTGATCGAGCCGGTCACCAGCTACGACGACATCAAGGACTGCGACGTCGTGATCGAGGCGGTGTTCGAGCGCATCCCGGTCAAGGAGGAGGTGTTCAAAAAGCTCGACGAGGTCATGAAGCCGGGTGCCTTGCTCTACAGCAACACCTCCGGCATCGACATCGACATCATCGCCAACGCGACGAAGCGGCCGCAGGACGTGGCCGGCACGCACTTTTTCGCGCCCGCCAACGTCATGAAATTGTTCGAGGTCGTGAAGGGCGCCAAGAGCGCCCCCGACATCCTCGCGACCGCGATGGATTTGGGGCGCAAAATAGGAAAAATCAGTGCGATGGCCGGCAACGGCGACGGCTTTGTCGCCAACCGCAGCCGCACGCCCTTTGGCACCGAAATGATCATCATGCTCGAAGAGGGGGCGCTCCCCGAGCAGGTCGACAAGGTCATGGTCGATTTCGGCTATCCGATCGGGCCGTTCGCGACCGCCGACTTGTCGGGGCTCGACATCGGCTATGACAGCCGCCAGCGCCGCGCCGCGCAAAACCCGAACTATAGGAAAATGCCGATCGCCGACGCCATCGTCGAAATGGGGCGGCTCGGGCAAAAGACCGGCGCCGGCTGGTTCAAGTACGAGCCGGGCGACCGCACCCCGCGCCCCGACCCCGAAGTCGCCCGAATCATCAAGGAAAAGGCGGCCGAGATGGGTGTGCCGCAGCGCGATTTCGCCGATGAGGAGATCCTGCGCCGGCTGCTGTTCGCCTCGGTCAACGAGGCGTGCAAAATCCTCGACGAGGGCAAGGCCTACCGCGCCAGCGACATCGACGTGATGTGGCTCAACGGCTTCGGCTTTCCGCGCTACCGCGGCGGGCTGATGTACTGGGCGGACGGCATCGGGGTCGGCGAGGTCTACCGCCAGATCGCTCTTTGGCACCAGCAGTACGGCGAGCGCTGGGCGCCCTCGCCCTATCTGCGCCGCCTCGCCGAAACCAACACCGCCTTCCGCGACGCCAAACCCTCGCGCCCGATGTAAGCGCCGCTTCGCGTAGGGTGGGTTGAACCGCCGCGAAACCCACCTCGCCCGCCAAAGCAGATGGGCTTCGCCGCGCCCGGCCCATCCTGCGCGCTGCCGCGCTCAAGGAAGACGAGTCGAATCGAGCAGCAAGGTTAGGCCACGCTTTCGAGTTGGCCTGCCGGCATTGGCAGATCGTGGCGATTCTGAACCAAACCGCCACGAAGAAACCGTATCTCTATCTGTATCAGCAAACGACCACGACTGACGCGACCGGCGCCACCGCGAGTCTCGCACCTTTGCTTCGCGAGGGCGTTTCCCGACTATTGCTGCACGACCCATTCGTGCCCAGCGTGCCCGAGTTGAGATCAAGACGAATTAACTATGTCGAAGACGCGTTGCAGCTGTTCAAACGATGTTCTGTGGTGTTCATCGCGACAAATCATTCTCAATACGCTATTAATTCGCAGGATATACTTGCGCAGGCCCGCCTCAATAACGTCTTTATCACTGATATTTGGAATACCTTAGAAGCCGGGGCGGCCTATATAAACAATGCCTGTGCGCCGGATTATGACGATGTTCCCGGAAGCTTCCGTATGGGAACGTAAAATGCCACGGACCCTTGTGACCGGCGCGGCCGGCTTTATCGGTTATCATCTCGCGGTCAGACTCGCGGACCTCGGTCATGACGTAGTTGCAATCGACAACTTCCAGCGTGGAAGCAAGGACGAACTCTTTGAGCGCCTGGCGCGAAGAGGTAACGTCGCCACCTCGGCCTTTGACCTCGCAAGGCAAGATGTTGTCGACAAGATTACCGGGGACTTCGATTTCTGCTATCACATGGCGGCGCTGAACGGGACTCAAAACTTCTATAATCAACCATGGTCGGTCATATGGAATTCCACGCTCCCAACCTTGACGATGCTGGAAGCGCTGGTCTTAACCGGCCGATGCAATAAATTCGTGTATGCCGGGAGCGGGGAGTCGTATGCGGGTGCGGTTACCGGGTTCGGGTGGGCGGTGCCGACCGCCGAGGATGTTCCGCTCGTCGTCCTTGATCCTCGTAATCCGCGCTGGTCATACGCCGCCGCCAAGCTGCACGGCGAAGTGGCAACGCTCAGCGCGTGTCGCCAAGCATCGGCCGCCTGCGTCATTTTACGCTACCACAACGTGTACGGGCCGCGGATGGGCGATAAACATGTAGTGCCCGATTTCTTTCTGCGGGCGTTGCGCGGAGAATTCTATGTATATGGCCCGGAGCAGACGCGGTCGTTCCTCTACATCGACGATGCGGTGGATGCGACCATAAAGCTTGCCGAGACCGCTGATGCCACCAATGAGATCGTCAATGTCGGGGCCCGGTCGGAGGTCACGATTGGCGCGCTTGCAGAGCGAATGATGCAAGCGCTGGGAATTCGCGCCGTCGTCGAGGCGCGAGCAGTCCCGCGGGGCAGCGTCGCACGCCGCGCACCGGATCTGTCGAAAATCTACTCCCTTATCGGCGGCTATGAACGGGTCAGTCTCGATGACGGCCTTGCTCGTACGCTGAGCTATTACAAAGCAGCCGCTGGCTCGTTTGCTCCTGGCGATGACGGCGGTTTTGAGCGTTTCCTCGAAGGCCGTGGGGGATAGGGGGCGACTGCCCTCGTGTGACCTCTCGTGCAAATTGCGGGAAGCATGGGCTCGCACTCGCGGGTAAGTGAGAGGGGAACTCCGTTGCCGGTCTCATGTGACCTTCCGATAGACCACAAGATTCTGCCCTGGACTGAAGAGCGCATCGTGTTCATGCATGTGCCAAGGACCGGGGGAACCACGCTTACGGCCTTGCTTGCAGCAGCAGTTGGCGACGATGTTGTCTGCCCGGAAAAATTTAATGATCTGCCGCTGTGGCCCGCGGGCTTGCTTGCTCGCTATCGGATATTTGCCGGTCATTTTGATCGTGTGACAATCGACGTGATCCCGGGCGCTCGAAAAAAGGTGATCACGCTCCTCCGCGACCCGCGTAGCCGTATAATTTCGACTTACCGGTTCTGGCGAATCCATCGGCGTGAGCTTGCGGTTCGCGATAACCTCACGGCTGTTCTTGCGGCGATAGACCTGGATTTTCTTTCGTTTTTACAAGAAATGCCAAAAATAGCCATCCACGACATCGACAACATGTATGCCAGGGTATTCGGCGGCTTTGTTCCGATTTCCGGGGAGCCCGATGCGGTGCGACAGGCACCGCTGGAGGCGTTGGGCGGAGGGCAGCACCTTCTTGTCGAGGCGACGCGATTCCTGGATCAGTGCGCCGCCGTAGGCGTCCTCGAGGAGTTCAGCCGATCCGTTTCGGTTATCTTCGCCGCCTTGAATCTTCCGGCGCCGAAAAATGAGATCGCGGCGCTACTGAGAACCGACGACTTGAATGACCCTACCATGTATGAGCCAGCTGGCGAGTTTGAAATAACGTCCGAAGCCGAAGCTGAGATCGATAAGCTCACAAGATACGACCGCGTCATTTACCAGCACGCGGTCAAGCTTCTGAATAGGTTAAGTCAAGAAGCGATTGCACAGCAGTCGTGAGTGCTGTCAGAGGAGATTTCTGTGTATCGTCTATACTCGGTCGTTCCGCTATGTCTCCTGTTCATGACGGCCGCCGTAGCCGTCCAAGGCAAGGGGTTGACAGATAAGGAGATGTTGGGATTTCTCGTGCAAGACATCTGTGTCGACAAATCAGGAACCCCGATCGACGTGTCGCCTTATGGTTCGAGCTGCGCGATGCGCCGGCCGCAGCTCGGTAGCGACGCCGAGACCTATCGCAGGCATGATTGGCCGGATAAACGACTCCCCCACTATGCGTTGAGTGGCCATCAAGCCAGCGACTCGGTCCTTTATACGAAATCCGGAATGCCAGTCGTCGAGCAAATCTTTGACTTTGGCGGCGACCCGACCCACCATTTTCAGGAATTTTCGCATAATGAGGGTGATGGCGGGCAGGCTGTCCTGCTAATCAATGGCTGGGCGTCCTTGGTGATGACGGAAGACGCCGGCGACGACAAGCCGCAATGGTTTATTGGCGCGGGCTGCCAGAGTTCGCCAAAGGCAGCGGAGTTGAGCTGGCTGGTATTCGATCGCGATGTCGAACCCGGTGTTTGGAAGGACAGCGTCGGACATCTAGCCAAGACGTTTTCGTCCCAAGAATGTCCGAAAGCGTTCGGTCCGGCTTACACCCGCTACCGCCGCGAATCGGTTCTGTTCCCCTTTCGGTCTGCCAGTCAAAACGGTCAAATCGAAATTACGCCTCAGCCGCTCGATGTCGTGATCTCGGAGCACTACGGCGGCGCGAGTATTCAATCAGCGGATCATCTGGAGCGCTTCTATTTCGCGCGAGGCGTCGGGTGGACCAGGTGAGAGCGCTGGGAAAACACAAACCTCCGGCAAAAGCCGGCGGTCCCTGATCGGGCGCGCAATCTGGAAGCATCCGGGCGTTGCCCTGACGTAGCCTACTCGGTGTCGCCCGGGGCTGGCTGGTATCGCGTGGACTGCCGGACGTGGACCAACGTGATCCACCTGGACAAGCCTTGGTCGGTCAGCGAATTCCGTTGGCCGGCATATGATCACTTCATGCCAAAATAAAAGAGTAGATCGCTTCTCACAGCTTGTCAGCCAAGCGACTCGGCGTTGGGCACAAACGCCAAATCCAAATGGGTGACTCCCTGTTTCAGGACTGACAGGTATCTGTCGTGAACTTTATCAATTGCCGTACCGTACTCGACGATTTCAGAAGATCCTAAGTAGTTTATCGTATAGCCGTGGTCGACAAACAGCTCTAGGTATTGCGTGGCTGTCTTGAGATGCGATCTGCCTTCCAGAAGCGTTCCGCTATACTCGGCAAACACGTACGGCTTTCTCTGCCAAAGTCGGGTGGAGGAAGCCATGACATTATAATCGTGTCCCTCGATATCGATCTTGATGACGTCAGGCGAATCCACAATGATATCGTCAACATGAAATTGCATTGCCAGATCCAGATCATTAAAGCTGTCAATTGTGAGGGCCTCGTCCCCGGAAATATTTTTATTGGTGTTAGCTTCCTTTTTGTAAAGAACGGGTCCGCGAGAATCTGACACGGCGGCTTGGATAAGGTTGATCGTGACATTATTGAGCTGTGAATTAAGCAGGATCAATTTGCAGTTTTCGGGGCTGACTTCAATAGCGGTAACATTTGCCCCGCGCTTAGCGGCATTGATCGCAAACACACCGATGTTTGCCCCGATGTCGAGGAAACAGGTTCCCGCCCGCACGACGCTCATCGCCGCGTCGACGACCCATTTCTCCCAGTGCGGGACGCGCTGTATCACATTCAGCATTGGGTCGTCTTCGGGAAGCGCCATCGTCAGTGCCCCGACCGGAAGCACCCGTAAATTCATGTTCACTCTCCTCGAACCGCTGCTGACCGATCCCGGCTGAGCAGCGCGCGCCGGACTCTCGGGATTCCGGGTTAGGACACAGCACCGCCTCGGCGCGCGCATCATAGCTGTCTTCAATATGGGAGTGTCAATCGGCGGCGAAGTTTGACCCGGATCTGGGATGCGCCCCTTGGAGGGACAGGATGAAAGGTTTGGATTGGCTCTCGACCCTGGGCTTAAGGATGTAAGCCACGGCCAAGCATCGTTCCCACATCGTCGCCTTCAGACCGGCAGGTTGCCGAGGAGCTTATCGGTAGCGAGACGCTGCATGGGTTGTCGAAGCGCCACGACATCTTGCGTCAGCTGATCCGCATCTGGGTCAGCAAGCACGAGGCCGGTGCGCTGGGTGACGACGTCCAGGCCGCCGACCCGCTGCAGGGGTACGAAGACGAGATTGCCGCGTTCGAGCGGATGGTCGGCCGGCCGGCTGTGCAGATCAAGTTTCGAAAGGGGGCGTTGAAAAGTTGAAAAGCACGTTCACGGCCGAAAAGCGGGCCTACGTCCGTCATTGCCGGCCCCCGGGACCTCCATCGCGGGAGGATGTCGGCTGATGGGGCTTTCCCGATTGACCGTCTACGACGCGCCGGCTACGCCAATCGACGAGACCGAGCTCGTCGCCCGGATGCAGGCGACCCGCGACGAGTTTGAAGCCCACGGCTGTCGGCGCCTCGGCGCCGCGCTGGTGCGTCAGTGACCGGGGTCAGGCGCCGGTCGGCGACGGGGCGGGGCGGCTCGGGGCGCGCTCGCCGTGCCGGCCGCGCAGCGCCAACAGGCCGGTCGCGACGGCGGCGACGATCGCGAACAGGCAGGCGCTCAAAAAGATGTGCGTCGGCGCCATCCCGCGCGCCAGCAGGAACCCGCCCAACGCCGGCGCGGCGATGCCGCCCAGCCGGCCGATGCCGAGCGCCCAGCCGAGGCCGCTCGTGCGCATCCGCGCCGGGTAGAGGGCGCCGCAGGTGGCGTTGGCGCCGGTCTGGCTGCCGATGATCGTCATGCCCGAAAAGAAGATCACCCCCAGCAGTAATGCCGACGGCATCGCGACGAGCGCGATCAGACCGATGAAAATGGCACCCGCGGCATAGTGGAACGCGAGCGAGCGCTCCGGGCCGACCCGGTCGATCAGCGGGCCAAGATAGAGCGCCGCCCAGATCGCGCCAAAATCCCTGAGGCTCGACGCAAAGACCGCCTGCCCCGGCGTCATGCCGATCAGGTTCAACACTGTCGGCATCCAGTAGGCGAACAAGAACAGGTTCAAGAGGCTCGCGAAAAAGATCACCCACAGCAGCAGGGTCTGCAACGCGTAGCCCTCGCCGAACAGCATCTTGACCGGATTGCCGTGGGGGAGGTCGATCGCATGCCGCTCGGTGGGCGAGGGCGTGATGTCGAGCCGCTGCAGCCAGGCGCGCTCGCGCGGTGCGAGATCGGTCCGCGCGGCCAGAAAGCGCGGCGATTCCGGCAGCCAGACCGCGATGACCACGACGAGCGCCAGCGGGAACGACCCGCCGATCAAAAAGATGACCGGCCAGGCGAACCCCTGGTGGAGCAGCAATGCGACGAGCTGGCCGCCGAGAAAGCCGCCGACCGGCGCGCCGGTAAAGGTCGCCATGATCATCGTCGCGCGCAGCCGCCGCGGGGCGTAGTCGCCGGCCAAGGTCGCCGCACCCGGAAATGCCCCGCCGATGCCGAGCCCGGTGAAAAAGCGCAGCACGCTCAGCATCGACAGCGAGCCCGCAAACGCGCTCGCGAGCGAGGCGATGCCAAAGACCAGCAGGCTCGCGATCAGCAACGGCCGGCGCCCAAAGCGGTCGCCGATCGGCCCCGCCGAAAGCGCGCCGACCATGATGCCGACGCTCGACCACAGAAATGCCGTCGTAAACGCCGGTGGCGGCAGGTGCCACGAATGGATCAGCGACGGGACCGCCCAGCCGATCGAGTTGATGTCGTAGCCGTCGCAGATCTGGACGAGGGTGCACAGCACCGCGACGCGCATCTGCAAGCCGCCGAGCCGCTGGTTTTCCAGCGCCGTTTCGAGGTTCGACATAGGCGTTTGCGACATTCGCCGCCCTCCCGGTTCTTCGCTTGCGCAGCCGTTTTGCATTTTTGAGGGGGCGGCGCAAGCCTCGCCTCGCCTCGCCTCGCCTCGGCACGACGGCGCGGGGCGGCTCAGCCTCGAGCCTCAGCGGGATCGCGATGCCCGGGCCGTGGCGGCGGCGGTCTCGGTAGTCGGCTCTTCGGCTTCGATGATCTTCTCGGGGTGCGGGGCTTCGCGCGCCCACGGCACGATCACGACCGTCAGGTCGGGGCCGCCGTGGCGCAACAGCGCCTCACGTAGGCGCCGGGCCCGCGCGGTGAAGAGAATGTGTTCCCACCAGTGCTCCTTGACGAGCTCCGGGATCACCACCGCGACCGGGCGTCCGGGTCGGCCTGCCGCGATCTCCTCGATGGTCTTCAGCAGGTGGCCGACAAGGCTGCGGTAGGGCGAGGGCGAGATGACGAGCTTTGGCGGGTTCAGGCCGGCCCTCCGCGCCGGGCTCTCGACATCCTCGCGCCACCTGCGCCGCAACCGGCCCGCGTGCTCGTCGGCATCGGGGCCTTCGAGCGAGGTCAAATGAACCGCGACCACGTCCGGGGACAGCAGCATCGAATAGCGCACCGCCTTCTCCGCGAGCCGGTCCCAGCGGCGCAACGGGATCACCGCGACCGGCGGCTCGCGCCGGCCGAGCTCGATCGGGCCATCCTCGCGCAACTGGCGGTCGACCATGTCGTAGTAATGCTTGATGGCCTTGAGGAGCGCGAGCACGCAGGGGATCACGATGACGGTGATCCAGGCGCCCTCGACGAATTTCGCCGCGAGGATCACGGCAAGCGCGGCGCTCGTCCCTGCCGCCCCGGTGCCGTTAATCGCAAGGCGCATCCGGTTGCCGGGCCGGCGGAGCCAATGGCTGGCCATCCCGAGTTGCGACAACGTGAACGCCAAAAACGCGCCGACCGCGAACAGCGGGATCAGCCGGTCGGTGATGCCGCCGAACAGGGTCAGCAGCAACCCCGCGGTTACCGCCAGCCACAGGACCCCGACCGAATATACGAGCCGGCGGCCCGGGATCGCGAACGCCCGCGGCAGGTAGGCGTCCGCCGCGACGAGCCGGCAGAGGCGCGGAAAGCCGACAAAGCTGGTGTTGGCCGAAAGGCACAAGATCGCGAGCAGGCTGCCGATCGCGACGTAGTAGACGACGCCGCGTCCGACGACCGCGCCGGCGAGCTGCGACAGCACGCTTTGATAGCCCGGCCTCGTCTGGTCCATCGCGCCGATGCCGTAGGCCCGCGCCAGATATGCGATCATCGCCAGCAACAGGCCGAGGATCGCGACGATCGCGGCGAGGGTTCGATGGGCATATTTGACGGTGGGGTCGCGAAATGCGCCGACCCCGTTGCTGACCGCCTCGATGCCGGTCATCGCGGTGCAGCCGCTGGCAAAGGCGCGCAGCAAGAGCCATAGGGTCACGCCTTCGGCCGCGGGGGCCGGTGGCGGCGCTGGTACGATCGGGGCCGGGCTGCCGCCCGCGGCGAACGCCTTTGCCGCCCCAAGCAACAGCAGCCCCCCAAAGCTCGCGACGAAGATATAGGTCGGAACCGAGAAGACGAGGCCCGCTTCCAGCGTGCCGCGCAGGTTGACGAGCGTGATCGCCCCCAGCACCGCCAAGCACAGCGGCAAGGTGTAGGGGTCCAGCAGCGGGACCGCCGAGGTCAATGCGCCGATGCCGGCCGAAATCCCGACCGCGACATTCAGCACATAGTCGATCATCAACGCGCTGGCGGCGAGCAGCCCGGCATTCGCCCCGAGGTTCTCTTTGGCGACGGTGTAGGAACCGCCATTGCTCGGGTAAGCCTCGATTGTCTGCCAATACGAGACGAACAGCAGCGCCAGCAGCACGAGGATCGCGGCCATGATCGGCGTGATCACTTGCAGCCCGGCGGCGCCGAGCGGGATCAGTATCGTCAGCGCCGCTTCGGGGCCGTAAGCCGAGGAGCCGAGCCCGTCGAGCCCCATCGCCGGCACACCTTCGAAGGCGGTCAGCTTGCGGGTTTGGCCTTCCTGGTTCGCCAGCCGCCGCCCGAGCAGAAGGTGCAGCAGGTTCATTTTTGCCCCACGGAAACCGTCTTCCGGGTAAACAGGCCGCGATGCGTGAATGTCTCTCTCGGCGGCCGCGCCTGGCGACCACCGCGGGCGCGACCACCACAGCGAACGAAATCACCGGGAGCCGCGGATGAGAACGGGGGCCGAATACCGGGACGCGTTGCGCGACGGGCGCCGGGTGTGGGTGATGGGCGAGGGCTGGGCCGACGACGTGACCGCCCATCCCGGGACGCGGGCGATGGTCGACGAATACGCGGCGTGGTACGACCGCCACCTCGACCCGGCCTGGGGCGAAATTTTGCTGGCGCCCGCCGCGCCCGCCGCCGCCCCCAGTGAAAAAACGGTGCCGTGGGCGTATGTCGCGCCCAGAAATGTCGACGACCTCGTCGGCATGGGCGGCTCGTTCGCGAAGACGACGTTCCTCACCGCCGGCAACGTCACCCACACCCCGGCCTACGGCAACCTGATCGCGCTCGGTGTCTTGACCGCGGCGCAGTCGGGCGACGCGCCGTCCGAGCAGGTCGCCGCCGCCATCGCCTACCGCGACGACATCGCCCGCGGCGGGCGCTTTTTGACCTATTGCGGCGGGGCCCCGATCATCGGCCAGCGCCTGCGCCCTGACCCCGCCGAGCGGGTTGCGCTCAAGTTGGTGCGCGAGACCGATGCCGGCATCATGATTTCCGGCCGGCTCGGCATGCACACGAGCCCGGCCTTTGCCGAGGACGTCTATGTCGGGGCATTGTCGCGGATGGAGGTCGCGGGCCGCCCCGCGAGCTTTATCGTGCCGGTCGCGGCACCCGGGGTCACGATATTGTGCCGCAAGCGCGCCACCCGCGACGACAACCCGTTCGTCTCGCCGCTGTCCAGCCGTTTTGACGAGCTCGATGGCCAGATGTGGCTCGACGACGTGCTGGTCCCGTGGGACCGGGTGTTCTTTGTCGACCCGTCGCCCGAGGCGATCGCCCGCTGGCTGCGCTGGCACCACCTTTACGGCTGGCTCGCAAAGGCGGAGTTCACGCTCGGCCTGGCATTGGCGCTGACCCACGCGATGGGCCTGGCGCGGCACGACCAGACGGTCGACTACTTGGTCGACCTCGTCATCACGGTGCAGACCGTACGCAGCAGCCTTGTCGCCGCCGAGCGCGACCCCGATTTCACGCCGGCAGGCTATTGCTTTCCGCGCCACGCCCATCTCGCCGCGGGCGGCATCCAGCTGATGCGGGCGCGGGCGCGCATGTCCGAGATCCTGCGGATCGTGCCCGGCTCGTCGCTCGTCGTCGCCCCCTCGGACCGCGATCTGACCGCACCCGCGGTTGCCGCCGGGCTCGAGGACTCGTTTGGCGGCGGCGGGTACAGCGCAAGGCAGCGCGCGGCCCTCCTACAGATGGCGTGGGACCACGTCTCCTCGGCGCTCGACGGGCGCGAAGCCGCGTTCGAGGCGCATGCGAGCGGCGGCATGCCGAATTGGCGGGGCTGGCTGCGCCGCAGCTTTGGCGACTACAACCGGCTGGCTAACGCGGTCGCCGGCATGCTGGCCGAGTCGATGCCGCAAATCGACCTCGACCATATCCGCACCGCCCCGATCGCCGCCCGCCGCCCTGCCACCGAGCCGCCGCCGGCCCCCGGAAAGGCATAGCGCGAGGTGTTCGTCGTCGGCGGGGGCTAGGCCGCCTCTGGCCGAAATGCGTCAGCTTGCGGCATGTCCGCCAGGCCGCCGCCTGACGATCATCGCCAGGCCAATCAACGAGACGAGCAGAACCGCAAGCGACCTCGGCTCAGGAACGGCGGCGCTCGCGGTGAAATTCGCCTGGTAGCGAGGGTCGACCCCGCCATCAGTGGCGAGATAGGTGCTCAGCACATAATCTCCGGCGGCCAAGGATTGGTTGTTGACCAGCGTGTATTCGGCGCTGGGGCCGGACGAATAGGGGATTTGGATCGATGCTCCCGGCACCAGGGTCGCAGCGCTGCCATTCCACGAATCGAGCTCGACATCGACATTGTTGCCAATTCCGTTGTTGCCGAGCTCGTCCAGGATGGTCAGCGACCCGCCGCCGAAGTAAAATTCGTAATTCGACGGGTTGGCTGTGCTGTTGACCAGGGCGTTCCCTTGACTTGGGGCGGTGAGGTCGCCGATCTGGCACACCTCGCCAGCGCCGCCAACCGTTCCGACGAACGTGCCGGGAAGGGTCGTCGTCCCGTTCAAGGTGTCATAGACGTTTGTGCATGGCGCCGCCGACGCCTGTGCGGTGACACCGAAAAAAATGACGCCTAGCGCAAGCAAGGCCGTCGCGCCGTGTCGTTTCATCATTACACCCTCTGAAACCGAAGTTCCCGAACCAGCGTCCGGGTACACTGGCCAGAGGATATCACCGAATTAGAGATAAATACGCGCAATCGTAATTAATTTAGAGCCTTTAACCACCTTTGCGGGGGGGGCCGTGCGCCCGCCGCCTCCGTGCCAAAACGGCCCTGCAAGCGATGACTGGTTCCGCACCGTTTACCGGGATCGCGCGGATCGGCGGTCAGGGATCGCCGCGGACGAAGAGCGGCAGCCAGAGCATCCGGTCCAGCCGCTGATAATATTGTTCGCGCAGGCCATCGACGCCGAACTCGATTCCTTCATCGCCGTATTCCGGATCGCTGCGATAGGTCCCCAACAAGCGGTCCCAAACCGCGAAAACTCCACCGTAATTTGTTGCTATGTCAGCGGGGTGGCGGGAGTGATGGACACGGTGCAAGACCGGCGTAACCAACAGCCCGCCTAAAGCGCCCGCGAGACGGGTCGGCAGACCAATGTTCGCATGCGCGAACAATTGAACCGAAAGGTTGAGGGTTGCGTAGACCCCGGTCACGAACGCGGGCAGACCGATTGCTGTCGCCGGAAGGCCGATGGCGAACGCCATCAGCAGCGCCTCTCCCGGATGGTGCCGCACCGTCGTCGAAACGTCGAGCACCGGATCGGTATGATGCAGCGCATGCAAACGCCACAGCAGCGGGCTGGCATGGAACGTTCGGTGCAGCGCATAGTCCAACGCGTCGATCGCAGGAATTCCGATCGCCAGCTGCAACCACGGCGGGATACGGTTCAGGCCCGCCAACGCCAGGACCGGGTTGACCGGCGCAAGCGCAAAAGAGAGGCCGGTCGCCACGCCGAAAAGACCCAGGTTGCTCGCCCAGCGCCCGACCGCAAAGCTCGCGGCAGGCCGCCACGGGCGCACTATTTCGACGCCGGCGGCCAACAAGAAGGCGCCGAGCAGTGGAACAGCGCTGCTCAACAGAGGTGGAGAACCCCGGAGGCGGTCGACGACGGTGCCGGCTACTTTCTTCTGAAATATTTGACTGCGGCGACCCCGCCAAAGGCGATGGCGAGCAGCGTCAAGGTGGCAGGTTCGGGCACCGGGGTCGGGGCGAGACCAGCGAATGCGCTCCCGCACAGGCCGATCAGCACGGTCAGCGCCAGCAGAACGGCGGACAGCAGGTAAGCCATGCGAAATCCTCCCCGGCTACTTGCGTTTGAAATATCTGACTGCGGCGACCCCGCCAAAACCCATGGCGAGCAGCGTCAGGGTGGCGGGTTCCGGCACCGCAACCGGGACACCGGCAAATGCGCTCCCGGACAGGCCGATCAGCACCGTCAGCGCTGTCAGAACAACGGATGCCAGATAAGTCACGCAATATCTCCTGTCATTACGCAAAATTCGCAGCAAATTTCATACCATTTTGATATCTCAAGGACTTATTCCTTCCGGGCAGATTTTGTGTAAATTTTTCCGACTGCGTCGGCCGGGTCGGCGATCCGATTCGTTCTCAAAACGTTAGCGATTTCAACTGGACAATCTCAGACCGGCGAGCCGCGGCTGGACGCGACGGCTGTAAACTCCTCCGACGGCTCTTCGCCGGCAATCACGGCGACGGTTTACGCCTTGGCGAGCGGTGGCGGGGCGACCACATCGCAGGCCACGGTTTTTGGAGATTTTCCGATGGCGACAAAACTTGTCGGCGATTTGTGGGACAACCCGATGGGGACCGACGGGTTCGAGTTTGTCGAATACACCGGCCCCGACCCGCAGGCTTTGGCGGGGTTGTTCGAGCGCATGGGGTTTGTCGCGGCGGCGCGCCACCGCTCGAAAAACGTGACCCTCTACAAGCAGGGCGACGTGAACTTTATCCTCAATGCCGAGCCCGAAAGCTTTGCCCAGGCCTTTGCCCGGCTGCATGGGCCATCGGTGTGCGCGATCGCGTTTCGCGTCGCCGACGCCGCCAAGGCCTATGAGCGCGCAATCGCCTTGGGCGCGAAGCCGGTGCACGGCAAGCTCGGCCCGATGGAGCTCAACATCCCGGCGATCGAAGGGATCGGCGGCAGCCTGATCTACCTCGTCGACCGCTATGGCGACAAGACGATCTACGATGTCGATTTTGTCCCGCTGGTCGACGACACGACGCGGGCCGGCGTCGGGCTGACCCGGATCGACCACCTGACCCACAACGTCCATCGCGGGCGCATGGGGCTGTGGGCCGAGTTTTACGAGCGGCTCTTCGGCTTTCGCGAAATCCGCTATTTCGACATCGAGGGCAAATTGACCGGGCTGCGCTCAAAGGCGATGACCAGCCCCGACGGCAAGATCCGCATCCCGATCAACGAAAGCGCGGACGACAAGTCGCAGATCGCCGAATACCTGGCCGCCTATCACGGCGAGGGCATCCAGCACATCGCACTCGCCACAAGCGACATCTACGCGACCGTTGAGACCCTGCGAGCCCGCGACATCGCCTTCATGACCGTCCCCGACACCTATTACGAGGCGGTCGGCGGCCGGGTGCCGGGCCACGGCGAGGACCTCGCCCGGTTGCAGCGCGACCGCATCCTGATCGACGGCGCGCCGGGCGAAGGGCAGGGGCTGCTGCTGCAGATTTTCACCGACACGGTGATCGGCCCGATCTTTTTCGAGATCATCGAGCGCAAGGGCAACGAGGGCTTTGGCGAGGGCAATTTCCGCGCCCTCTTCGAATCGATCGAGCGCGACCAGATCCGCCGCGGCGTGCTGACGCCGGGCGTGGCGGGCGATCCGGCCCGCTGAATGCGGCCGTAGCAGCCGCTTTCTCGCCTGTCGTCGAGCGGGGATCGGCCCGGCTTGCTTTTGCGCGGGCATAATGGGATTGCGGCACGCACAGTCGGCGGCGCAGCCGGGGTTAGCGGCGACGGCTAGAGATCGGCGCTGACCGGCCGCGCGCGGCATGTCCGCCCTCGGGCCGGCGGGGGTGGAGGGCACATGACGTTTCTGCAAGCCATGTTCTTTGCGGTCGTCCAGGGGGTCAGCGAGCTGTTTCCGATCAGCAGCCTCGGCCACGCGGTTATCCTGCCGGCCGTGCTCGGCTGGCACGTCGACCAGGATTCGCCGCGGTTTCTGCCGTTCCTGGTTGTGCTGCACGTCGGCACCGCGACGGCACTCCTCGTTTATTTTTGGCGCGAATGGTGGGGGCTGCTGCTGGCACTCGCCGGCCGGGGTGCGGCCGTCGCCGAGCGGCGCCATCTGATCGCCCTCCTGGCGATCGGCACCCTGCCGGCCGTTATCCTCGGCTTTGTCTTCGAGCATCCGTTGCGCCGCCTGTTCGGCTCGCCCGTCGCCGCGGCGTTGTTCCTGATCGTCAACGGCCTCGTCCTGTTTGCCGGCGAGCGTTTGCGGCGGCGGGCATTGGCGGTGCGCGACCGGCGCGGGCTCGGCGACGCGGGCTGGCGCGACGCGCTCGCCGTCGGCCTGTGGCAGACCGCGGCGTTTCTGCCGGGGATTTCGCGCTCGGGGGCGACGATCGTCGGCGGCCTGCTCGTCGGCCTGCGGCATGAGGATGCCGCCCGCTTTTCGTTTCTGCTGGCGAACCCGGTCATCGCCGGTGCGGCGGTGCTCGAAATCCCGAAACTGCGGCATCTGCCGGTCGCGGCGGGCGGTGCCGTGGTTGGCGGCGGCACCTTGTGGCTCGCCGGGCTCGTCGCCGGCGCCACCGCCTACGCCAGCACCGCCTTCCTGATGCGCTATTTCCGGCGCCACGAGGAGAACCCGGCGCTCGACCCGTTTGCCTATTACTGCTGGGCGGCGGGCGCCCTCGCGCTCCTCGTGCTGCTGATCTGATCCCAGCGCGACAGCCCCGCCGCCGCGAACGCCCGTGATCAACGCATCGAAGCGGTCTTGACCTGACTCACCCGCGTGTACCGTGCTGCCGAGACCGTGCCTGGTGCGGTCATCGCGACCAAGCTGCGCCGATTTTTGCAAGCTTGACCGATCGAGAGAATGGCGCGCCCGAGAGGAGTCGAACCCCTAACCCCCAGATCCGTAGTCTGGTGCTCTATCCAATTGAGCTACGGGCGCGTGCGCTAAAGCCGGCCGGCGGCCTGCCGGCGCAACAACTACCCCAGCCGCCGGCGCAAAGGCAAGGCCGATCGGCCGGCCGCGGGCCACGACCCCGCCCGACAGGGCTGGCGCAGCCCGGGCCGGCGACGGCAGAATGGCCGCCCCACAAGGGTCGTTCGGGAAGCGCCGCCTTTGATGCTCATCTCGCCGCCATGACCGAGTCCGCCGGAGACGATCCGGCGACCCGCCCCGCCGTCGCCCTGCTGCCGGGGCGGCACAAGCGCGCCGAAGCCGGCCACCCGTGGGTCTATTCGAATGAAGTGGTGATGGACGAAGCGGCGCGCCAGCTCCCTCCCGGCGCGCTCGTCACCTTGCGCCGCGCCGACGGCAGCGCGCTCGGGGTTGCGATGTTCAACCCGCACAGCTTGCTCGCCGCGCGCCTCCTCGACCGCGACGCCGGGCGGTCGGTCGGCCGGCGCTTTGTCGCGCGCCATGTCGAGCGGGCGCTGCGGCTGCGCGAGCAGCTGTTCGACGAGCCGTATTACCGGCTGGTGCATGCCGAGGCCGACCGGATGCCCGGGCTCGTCATCGACCGCATCGGCGATGTTCTTGTCGTCCAGTCGAACACCGCCGGCATGGCGAGGCTCGAGCCGATCGTGCTCGACGTCTTGACCCGAATGATCGAGCCGCGCGCGATCGTGCTGCGCAACGACAGCCCGCTGCGGGCGCAGGAAGGGTTGCCGAGCGAGACCCGGCTCGCCGTCGGCGCGCTCGACGAGGCGGTTGTGCTGCGCGAGAACGGCGCGGTTTTCCCGGTCGACCCGCTGGGCGGGCAAAAGACCGGCTGGTTTTTCGACCAGCGCCCAAATCGCGAGTTTGTCGCGGCGCTCGCCCGCGCCGGCGCCAGCGTCCTCGATCTTTATTGCTACACCGGCGGCTTTGCGGTGCAGGCGGCGCTCGGCGGCGCCGGCAAGGTTGTCGGCATCGACCGCTCCGAACCGGCGCTGGGGCTGGCGCGGCAAGCGGCACGCCGGAACGGCGTCGA
>Ga0210390_10000341_pt1 | contig 51052 bp, 57 predicted proteins | sample IncBWH11OmetaG_FD_161050 | JGI IMG/M metagenome (GOLD analysis project Ga0210390, IMG submission 161050) | Forest soil microbial communities from Barre Woods Harvard Forest LTER site, Petersham, Massachusetts, United States - Inc-BW-H-11-O ... | reverse complement strand
CGCGAAGACTGTTGTCCGCCGGGGCGTGCGGGAACTGCTGGAAGCCGAGCCAGACATTACGGTCGTCGGCGAGGCCGGCACCGCCGAATCCGCTCTTGCCCGCATCCCGGCGTTGCGCCCGGATGTCGCGGTCCTCGATGTCCGGCTTCCCGACGGTGACGGGGTCAGCGTATGCAGGGAGATCCGGTCGAAGATGCCGGAGGTCGCCTGCCTGATGCTTACCTAGTTCGGGGATGACGAGGCGCTGTTCGATGCGATCATGGCGGGGGCGGCCGGCTATGTGCTCAAGCAGATTCGCGGCACTGACCTGGTGGGGGCGGTGCGCACGGTGGCGTCCGGGCAGTCGATGCTGGATCCGCAGGCGGCCGGGCGGCTGATGGCCAGCATGCGCAAGCCGGCGAAGGCTGATCCGCTCGCGGGCTCACGCCGCAGGAGCGGCGGATCCTGGAGCTGATCGGGGAGGGGCTGACCAACCGGCAGATCGGCGAGCGGCTATTCCTGGCCGAGAAGACCGTGAAGAACTACATTTCCGCCATGTTCGCCAAGCTCGGCATGGAGCGACGCACCCAGGCGGCCGCCTACGCCACCCGCGTCTTCGGGGAACAGCACGGCACCGAGCACACGGGCAGGGGCTGAGCGCTAGCCGCCGATCCGCGGGACACCGCGCGGCTGTCATCCGGTCGCGGCCGCTGGCGCACCACCCGGACCATGGTCCCCGCTGCTCGCGACCCATGCCGCCGTCGGCGCCGTTCAGTGCCGGCTTTGGGGACGTTGGTCCTGCCTGATCGCGTCTGAACGCCCTTAGCAGCCAGGACCAGTGCGGCGGACAGTAAGAGCTGAAGCAAGGACGGCCCCCGCAAGCAGCCACGGGCCTTCATAAGGGGAGGACCACTATGAGTGCCAAGTACGTCGTGGCCGGCACCGACGGCTCGGAGGAATCACTGCGGGCGGTCGAGTGGGCCGCCCGGGAGGCCATGCTGCGCGGCGTGCAGCTGCGGATAGTGTCGGCGCCCCAACTCCTGCTCGGGATGGTGGTCGAGGGCGACATCCTGTGCGTGAGCCGCGACGACGCCCTGGCCAGGGCTGCCCAGCGTGCCGCGATCGCAGCCCCCGGGTTGGTCATCGACACCGGCAAGCTGTCGGGTTCTATCGCCACGTCGGTGACCGGCAGCGGTGCCGGCGCGGTGATGCTCGTGGTGGGTACCCGCGGGTTTGGCGCGTTCAGGGCGATGATCCACCCATCGGTGAGCCGGTACGCCGCCACCCATGCGTCCTGCCCGGTGGTCGTCGTCCGCGACCAGCCAGCGACCGCGCGCCGGCAGCTCGGCGTCGGCATCGGCGATGCGGACTCCTGCGCTGACGCGCTCGCCTTCGCGTTTGAGGAAGGCGCGGTGCGCGAAGCCGGAGTGACGGTCGTCTACTCCCAGCACGCCCGGCACGTCACGATCAATCGCGGTGGCGGAACCCGCGTCGAGACGGACAGCGCGGCGTCAACGCGGCTCGCGGCGATCCTGGCCGACTTGCGGGATAAGTACCCCGGCGTCCAGGTCACCCAGAAGGTGGTGCACGGTCACCCTGGCCACGCGCTGGCAAACCTTTCCGCGCATGCGGACCTGGTAATCATCGGCGGGCGTCCCCCGCACGAGACCGACATCTACGGCCCGGGCGCGGTTACGCAGGCCCTGTTCAATCACGCGCACGGCCCCATCGTCACAGTGCCCCCATCGCTGTGAACACCGAGGACGGAGCCATGAACGCGAAATCCCTGCCGCCGACACGCGAGGCAACCCTGGCCGAGGCGCACGCCACCGTGACCGAACTTACTGAGGCTATCGACGCCAGGCCGCCCGGACGAGTGCTGGCGGCCCCGGTCCTAGCCCCTGCACGATGCAGAACACAGGCGAGGGAGGTGATGCGGTGCCCGCGGTCCTCACGGCACAAAGGGGACGCGGACCCGCGAGAACAATGACCGTCACGTACATACCTGGCCAGGAACACAGTTCAGAGGAGACGTGGCCCTCCCCGCCGGATCCGGGCGACCTGAGCAGGCGGATCGCTAGGCGACGTGCGGATCTGAAGCTGAGCCGCGCGCAGGTAGCGGCACGCGCGGGAATCAGCCCGCGGTACCTGGAGTACCTGGAACGGTACCCGGCCCGGCCCAGCGTCCTCGCGCTGCGCCAGGTGGCCGCCGCTTTGCGGACAACGCCGGCCATGCTGCTTGGCGCCGGCGCCCAGGGACCCGCGCGGCACGGCTGCCCCGCGGCCGTGCCGGTGACCGTTAAGCTCGGGCAGGCTGAGTGCTGGCGGCTGATCGCAGCTGGCGGAATCGGCCGGATCGGGTTCACCACGGCGTCCGGGCCGTTGGTCATGCCGGTCAATTTCGCCGTGGTAGCCGGCACGGTCGTCATCAGGACCGCGCACGGGTCTTTGATCCAGGCGCACGCCTTCGACCAGGTCGCGTTCGAGGTCGATGACCTCGACGACGCGCTATGCCAGGGCTGGAGCGTGCTGGTCTCCGGGCCCGCGCACCAGGTGCTGCAGCCGGACGAGCTCCGCCACCTGCGCGAACACTGCGCGGTCCGCCCCTGGCCCAGCGGCGAGCACGAGGTCTACGTGCGCATCGCGCCTACCCGGATCACCGGGCGCAGCGTCGAGGCGCAGTGACGCAAGAACGGGGGACCGTCGAGGAATGGACGGTCCCCGCGTTCACATCGGGGGCGCCGGTTACAACTATCCGCCGACGAGCGGCCGCGCTGACATCCCGGCGTTAGGCCCCCTGTCGTGGGGACGGAAGTCCCGTCCAGGTGAGGTCATTGAGCCGTGATGGCCAAGGGGCGGAGGCGCAACACTCGGACATGTCAGACAGGCAAGACGCCGGGCCGGAACCGGTCCGGCGGCAAGACAGGAGGCATTGAAATGCGCCGCTCATCTATCGTTTCGCTCGTCGGCACCGCACTGGCCGTGATCTTGGTGGCCGCTGGCGGACTGCTGCTGTGGGGCTCGGCTTACGTGCACAACACCGTGCAGTCCCAGCTGGCGTCCCAGCAGATCTACTTCCCGCCCGCCACGGCGTTCGCGCACCCCAAGGCCGGCACCGAGATCACCCCTAGCATGATCCCGAGCGTGTCGCAGTACGCTGGCCAGCAGCTGCTTACCGGCCAGCAGGCCGAGGCCTACGCTGACCACTTCATCGCCGTGCACGTTGCCGACATGGGCGGCGGAAAGACCTACTCCCAGCTGTCAACCGAGGCGATCGCCCAGCCGAACAACACCGCGCTGCAGGGCCTCGTGGCCACCGTGTTCAAGGGTGAGACGCTGCGCAGCATGCTGCTGAACGCTTACGGTTGGTGGAAGGTCTCCCAGATCACCTACGTCGCCTCGCTGGTCATGTTCGGCCTCGGCGGCCTGACCCTGGCCGGCTCGGCGTTCACCTTCGCCGCGGGCCGCAGGACCCGCCCGCAGCCGCAGCACATCCCGGACCCGGTCACGGTCGCATGACACCGGCAACCACGGCAACGACAACTTCGATCCCCCGGCCCGCGCCCCACTGGCGCGGGCCGTACGTTTGCGGTCAGAGCCGTCAGGCACGCCCACCGCGGGTCCTTAGTCCCTGGTGGCAGGCCTGCCGGCGGCGGTGAGATGTAACTGAGATCAACCGGAAGGCGTGACATGTTCCAGGTACGGTTCCACGGACGCGGCGGCCAGGGCGTCGTCACCGCCGCCGAGCTGCTGGCTGTCGCCGCCTTCACCGAGGGCAGGCATGCGCAGGCGTTCCCGAGCTTCGGCTCTGAGCGGATGGGCGCACCGGTGATGTCGTTCTGCCGGATCGCCGACACCGCGATCCGCACCCGCGAGCCGGTCACCGATCCGGACGCGCTGATCATCCAGGATCCGACGCTGCTGCACCAGGCGGACATCTTCGGGGGGTTCCGGGGAGCCGGCCCCCCTGGCAGGCCGAGCGCGGGGCTGCGCTGTGACGGCTACCTGCTCATCAACTCGGCGAAGCCGGTCGCTGACCTCGGCCTCGGCGAGTATGTCAGGGCCTTCCGCCGCGAGCGGCTGTTGGTCGTGCCGGCCACTCAGCTCGGGCTCACGCACCTGGGCCGCCCGCTGCCGGGCGCCGCGCTGCTCGGCGGGTTCGCCGCCCTGACCGGCGTGGTCAGCCTGGCGTCGGTGGAGGCCGCGATCAGGGACCGGTTCACCGGCGCGGTCGCCGAAGGCAATGTTGCCGCCGCCCGCGCGGCGTTCGACTTCGTCACCGACGAGCGGAAGGCGCTGACCGATGCTTAAGCAGATTGAGGGTTCCCGCGCGGTGGCCGAGACGGTCGCGATGTGCCGCCCCGAAGTGATCTGCGCATACCCCATCACACCGCAGACGCACATTGTCGAGGCGCTCGGCGCCATGGTGAAAAAGGGCGACCTGGCTGCCGAGTTCATCAACGTCGAGTCGGAGTTCGCCGCGATGTCGGTAGCGATCGGCGCCTCCGCGTCCGGCGCCCGCGCCTACACGGCCACCGCCAGCCAGGGCCTGCTGTACATGTGCGAGGCCGTGCACAATGCCGCCGGGCTGGGGCTGCCGGTAGTGATGACGGTCGCCAACCGCGCGATCGGCGCGCCGATCAACATCTGGAATGACCACAGCGACGCGATGAGCCAGCGCGACGCGGGCTGGATCCAGCTGTACGCGCAGACCAGCCAGGAGGCGCTCGACCTGCACATCCAGGCGTTCCGGATCGCGGAGGAGCTGTCCAACCCGGTGATGGTGTGCATGGACGGATTCCTGCTCACCCATGCCAGCGAGCGGGCCGACATCCCGGCGCAGGCCCAGGTGGACGCGTTCGTGCCGCCGTACCAGCCGCGCCAGGTCCTCGACCCGTCCGATCCGGTGTCGATCGGAGCGATGGTCGGCCCAGAGGCGTTCACCGAGGTGCGCTACCTGGCGCACGCCCGGATGCGGGAGGCCCTCGAGCTCATCCCGCAGGTCGCCGCGCGCTTCACGGCGGACTTCTGCCGCGAGTCCGGCGGGCTCGTCCGCCCCTACCGGACCGAAGACGCCGACCTGATCGTGGTCGGCCTCGGCTCGGTTCTCGGCACGGTCGAAGACGCGGTGGACGAGCTTCGCGATACCGGGATGCGGGTCGGCGTACTGGGCATCACGACGTACCGCCCGTTCCCTGCGCGTGCGATAGCCGAAGCGCTGAGCGGCTGCGGCCGGCTGGTGGTGCTCGAGCGGGCGCTGTCGCCGGGAACCGGGGGCATGGTCAGCGCCGACATCCGGATGGCGCTTCCCGCCGGGCCCGCCATGCACACGGTCATCGCCGGGCTGGGCGGCCGCGCCGTCACGAGGAAATCGCTGCGCGCGATGCTCACGCAGGCAGCCGCCGGCGCACTCGGGCCGCTGACCTTCCTCGACCTCGACGCTGGGCTGGCCGGACGGGAGCTGGCCAGGATGCGGGACGCCCGCAGGTCAGGGCCGAGCGCGGAGAACATGCTCCGCGACCTCGGAATCAGCGCGTCAAGGATAGGTTAGGAGACGCCGCCATGCCGTACGAGCAGATCAAGTTCTACCAGGTGGGCAGCTTCGCCGCCGGGAACCGGCTGCTGGACCCCGAGCAGCGCAGCGTCCAGTCAGGCAGCGAGCGGTCCAACACGCTGACCTGCGGTCACCGCGCCTGCCAGGGCTGCGGCGAGGCGCTCGGCGCCAGGTACGCGCTGGACGCGGTGATGCGCGCCACCAAGGGCAAGATGATCGCTGTCAACGCCACCGGCTGCCTGGAGGTGTTCTCCACCCCGTTCCCAGAGACGTCCTGGCAGATTCCCTGGCTGCACTCGCTGTTCGGCAACGCGCCCGCGGTCGCGACCGGCGTCGCGGCGGCGATGCGGGCCAAGGGCCGGACCGACGTCCGGGTGGTCGGCCAGGGCGGCGACGGCGGCACCGTCGACATCGGCATGGCGTGCCTGTCGGGGATGTTCGAGCGCGACGACGACGTGCTGTACATCTGCTACGACAACCAGGCTTACATGAACACCGGCGTGCAGCGCTCCGGCGCCACCCCGCCCGCCGCGCGGACCGCCACCACGCCTGCGGTCGGCGACGAGCCGGGCAACGCGTTCGGCCAGGGCAAGAACGTGCCGCTCATCGCGATGGCGCACGAGATCCCTTACGTGGCCACCGCCACAGTCGCCGACCTGCGTGACCTGGAGTACAAGGCCGCGCGGGCGATGGACTTCCACGGCGCCCGCTACCTGCACATTTTGGTGCCCTGCCCGCTGGGCTGGGGCAGCGCCCCCGGCGACACGATCAAGGTCGCCCGGCTAGCCACCGAAAGCGGGCTGTTCCCGGTCTTCGAGGCCGAAGCCGGGACCGTGACCGGCGTGTCGCCGATCCGCCGCCGCGTCCCTGTGACCGACTACCTGCGCACCCAGTCCCGCTACGCGCACCTGTTCCACCCGGCCGAGCGGACCAAGGTCATCGCCCGCATCCAGGCCGCTGCCGACCGCAATATCACCCGCTTCGGGCTCATGAAAGACCAGACCAATGATCCGGAACGGACCGGGGTTACTCATTCCGGGCCCGCCGGCTCCGATCCCGCCGAAGGGTCGTGACGATTATGGAGCGCAAGCCGTTCGCGATAACCCTGGACGTCGGGTCGAGCCGGGCCAACAAGACCGGCGCCTGGCGCACCGAGCGACCTGTCTACGTGAGCAACCTGCCGCCCTGCAACAACGCCTGCCCGGCCGGGGAGAACATCCAGCAGTGGCTGTACCGCGCCGAGGAAGGCGAAGCAGGCTCTGCCTCCCTGGGGGGACGCCCCCTTCAACCCCCCGAGAAAGGCGGCTCTGCCTCCCTAGGGGGGACGACCCCCCTTCAACCCCCCGAGAAAAGCGGCTCTGCCTCCCTAGGGGGGACGACCTCCCTTCAACCGCCCGAGAAAAGCGGTTATGAGGCCGCCTGGCGGCAGATAATGGCCGACAACCCGTTGCCCGCGATCATGGGCCGGGTCTGCTACCGGCCCTGCGAGATCGCCTGCAACCGGGCACAGCTGGACTCGGCCGTGGGGATCAACTCCGTCGAGCGGTTCCTTGGCGATGAGGCGATCCGGCACGGATGGCAGGTTCCCGTCGACGCGGCGCCGACGGGTAAACGGGTGCTGGTGGTAGGCGCCGGGCCGTCCGGCCTGTCGGCCGCCTACCACCTCACCCGCATGGGCCACGCGGTGACGATTCGTGACGCGAACGCCGAGCCGGGCGGCATGATGCGGTACGGCATTCCCAGGTACCGGCTGCCGCGCGACATCCTCGACGCCGAGATCAACCGCATTCTCGCCATGGGCGTGACCCTGGAACTGAACGCGCCCGTCACCGACCTGACCGCGACCTTGACCGCTGGCGGCTTCGACGCGGCGTTCGTCGCTGTCGGCGCGCACATCGGCAAGCGCGCCTACATCCCGGCCGGCGACTCCGCCAAGATCATCGACGCCGTGACGATGCTGCGCGGGATGGAAGACTCCTCCCCGCCGCTGCTCGGCCGCCGGGTCGCCGTCTACGGCGGCGGGAACACCGCGATGGACGCCGCGCGGACCGCCCGCCGCCTCGGCGCCGCCGACGCCGTCGTGGTCTACAGGCGCACCCGCGACCGCATGCCCGCGCACGATTCCGAGGTCAGCGAGGCCCTCGAGGAAGGCGTCACCATCCGCTGGCTATCCACGGTCGCCCGCGCCGACCAGGGCAAGCTGCTGATCGAGAAGATGCGCCTGGACGAGTCCGGGTTCCCGCAGCCGACCGGCGAGTTCGAAGACCTGGACGCGGACTGCCTGGTCCTAGCGCTCGGCCAGGACGCCGACCTGTCCGTGCTCGAGAGCGTGCCAGGCGTGACGTTCTCCTCCGGCGTCGTGGACGTCGGGCCGGACCTGATGACCGGACACCCCGGTATCTTCGCCGGGGGCGACATGGTGCCCGCCGAGCGGACCGTCACGGTGGCCATCGGCCACGGCAAGAAAGCCGCGCGCAGCATCGACGCCTGGCTGCGCGGCGCTACCCGCGTCGTGCCGCCGCGGCACGGCCTCGCCGCCGCCAGCGCGCTCAACACCTGGTACTACGCTGACGCGCCCGCGACCGTCCGCGCGCAGTTGGACACCGCCCACCGGATCACCACCTTCGACGAGGTCACCGGCGGGCTCGACGAGTCGACCGCGCTGTTCGAAGCGCGCCGCTGCCTGTCCTGCGGCAACTGTTTCGGCTGCGACAACTGCTACGGCGTCTGCCCCGACAACGCCGTCATCAAGCTGGGCACGGGGCAGTACGAGATCGACTACGACTACTGCAAAGGCTGCGGCATCTGCGCCGCCGAGTGCCCGTGCGGTGCCATCGAGATGGAACCAGAGCAGACCTGAGCCAGTCAGCGGGGGCCTGTTCAGGATAGATTGCGCACATGTCCGGGCCGGGACCGGCAACAGCAGCGAGCTGCAAGCCACCATCTTTAAGAAGTGCGAGCGCAGGTATCACCGCCCGCAGACCGACAAGCAGTGCGGCGAGGCGGCTCGTTATCCCCGCCGGGTTATCCCGGTAACCATCCATGTCCGACCAAGGGCGCTGCAATACAAAGCCACAATGACGAGGACCAAAGCATCTTGCAGCGCGGCACTGTGGGTGTTCGCCAGGAGCGCTATGGCGAGGCCGAGCTGCACTGAATAGGCCCCAACCGAAACCGACGCGAAGGCGATATTCAGCTTCCTGGCCCGAAGGCCGCGGGAGAAATTTCCAGCCTGCTTCGCCCTTGGTATCAGCCGTCTGGTGGCCAGCAGGCCGACGGCTGCCATTGCGAGGCTTGATAGCCCGAAGACGACTGAGCCCCCGGTCAAAGCCACGATAGAGACCAAGAAGATGTCGACCAGGGCAACAAACGCGCTCCCGGCCAGCACAGTTCGCAACTCCCGAGTTGTGGGGTTCTCGTCATCCGCGTTGACGACCGACACGGCGACGACGAGCAACCCCAAGATGGCAGCGGACGCGCCCGCGCTTGTGATGAAGAAGCTCTCATAGTGGCCCACAACACCACCCTATGGGGCATCGGCGGCTATCACGATCTGCACCGCCGTCGCGCCCGACGCCGTCTTCACCGTCCGCAGGTACGCCACCGGCCCACTCTACGCGGATTCAGCTCTCCGAACCAAGAACACGCAGGTCACAACGTCAAGCCAGTCCATAGTCCAAAATCGTGAGCCAACTCAGGACACCACTCGTCCCATGTTGGCCGCGATCATCTGATCCATAGAGATCTACACGAGTTCCAGCTACCTGTGATTCGCCTGCTCGTACCGCCACCCGACGGACACCCTGAACCGCGTATCAGGCAAGCCCGACAATCAGCCTAAGCGGCTCCCTATGAACGCAGGACAGCTGACGCGCTCTTCCCTCCGTTAGTGGCCTGACCCGTTGGAGTACTGCCTATCCATGACACTGATCCTTGGCATGAGTAAGCCGGAAGGCATCTACCATTCTGTCGACTATCGGGTAACGAACACTCGTACGTGCCAGCTTATCGATGATGCTGCTACCAAGAATCTAACCATTCATTATCTGCCACTCAATGGCAGCGGCAGCCCCTGGATCCCCGACTCCACATAAACTGGAACTGGTCACATTCCGCGAACCCCGACCTGTCACGTGCCAGCCCGCCGCAAAACCGCCCGATCGGCACGCGACGGGCACGGATAAGGCTCCGGAGGCCGGTCGCATGCGGCCTGATTCCTGGTCTGCTCCCGTCTTCTTGGCAGGCGCCGAATCCCTGGGGAGCGGTCGCTGGGTCAAGGGTCGCGCAGCGATCGGGTGCGACGCCGGAAGCGCCTTTGATGCGGCGGTGTGACCGGGGGACGCTGATGCGCCGGGGAAGACGGCCAAAGCTGACCGCGGCACCGGGCACACGGAGCGCGGGGCAGCACTGACGAGCCAGGTAGTCCCCGCCCGGCAGTGGCGCGTTACATGGGTGTGAGAACCCAACGGCTGGACTTCGCGGAGTTCTACCGCAGATCCGCAGATAATTGCCTGCGGGCTGTCCTGGTCAGCGTCGGTGACCGGGACATGGCGCAAGATCTTGTTGACGAGGCCTTCACCCGGGCTTTTGCGTCGTGGCGCACGGTCGGCAGGCATCCGGCACCGTCGGCGTGGGTGGTCCGTACCGCGTTGAACGCGAACATCTCCTGGTGGCGGCGGCGCCGCCGAGAGCTTCCGGTGCCAGACCCTGGCATGGTCGCGGGCCCGGCTGCGGCCGGGGCCGCCACCGATAGCCCCGTTGATCCCACGATCATGGCGGCCTTGATGCGGCTTCCCGCCCGGCAGCGGCAGGTCGTCGCCCTCCGGCTGTTCCTGGACCTGGATACCGCCCGCACCGCGGAGGTGCTCGGCATCGCGCCCAGCACGGTCAAGGCTCACCTGGCCCGTGCCATTGCGTCGCTGCGCGATGACCTTATGCCCGAACGACAGCAGGAGATCCCATCATGAACGACGAGGAACTGACCACAATGGTGCGCGAGTCCTTCGCCGGCGTGCGCACGACCACGCCGGCGGAACAGATCGTGAGCCGTGGCCGGACGGCGCGCGCCCGGCGGCGGATTCCCGCACTGGCCGGAGCACTGGCCGTGGCAGCCGCGGTGGCACTCGCCGTGACCTCGCTCCTTCCCGGCACCCACCAGGCGGCCAGCCCGCGGCCCGCTGCCCAGCTCGCGGCCTGGACGGTAACCAGACAGGCCGACGGCACCATCCGTGTCACCATCCGCGAGCTGCGTAATCCGGCCGGACTGCAAGGCAAGCTCCGCGCCGATGGCGTCCCGGCCAGCGTCACGCTGATCGGCCATCAGAACCCGTCGTGCCAGCGATACCCGGCGAGCCCAGGGCTACTGCAAAGGGTCATCGCGCGCACCTTTGAAGTCCTCCCGACCCCCCATCAAGGACCTCCGGCCAACATGCCGGACCGGGCACTGAGCCTGGTCCTCGTCATGCTGATCGACCCTTCTGCCCTGCCCAGCGGCACCGGCGTCCAGCTTGCGACCACCTTCACCCTGCTCCCGCCCGTCGTCGCGAACGGCGGTGTCGAGAATGTCGCGCATGGACTTGTCGAACGGGGTCTCGTGTATGCCAGCGCACAGTGCACCGGATAGCTGAGCCATCCAGCTGAGCGCCCGGCAGTTCTGATCACCTGGCTGAAGGGCCGCGCGTAACCTGCGCGGCCCTTAGTCTCCTGCCAGCGGGCAACCCGCGCAGGGATCTATACGCCACCCAGGTTCTCTCCCAGCCCTCGGAGCGACCGACTGAGCAAACTCGGGCTCGCCACCTACCACCTGGCTCGCGCACCTCGGGATTTAACGGCTAACGCACCGCAACTTCAGGAGATCTGAGGCCTGCCTCGCGCCCGCGGCGCGCCGGCACCGCTTGCGCCGGATCGCATCTTCTCGCGATCGGCGGACCACGGAGTGCGGGCGGGTCCGGGATAAGCGGGAGGCAGGATGAATCGGATCAGGCGTCGCGCAAGCGCAGCGGTCCATGTCCGGGCACCGCCACACCGTCGATGCCCTGCTGGCCACCGTCGCGCTGAGGCAGTCGCGCCCGACGTACCTGCTGACCAGCGACCCCGGCGATATGGCACGACTGACCGAGGAACCGCACCGGAAGTAGAAGCGAATCGCGGCAGTGGCGATCTAGGCTGGTTTCCCTGACTTCCGCTGACCGATCCCGAGCGTTAGTCGTCGTACTCGTCGTGATCGCGGCTCTGCGGGCTGCCGGCCTTGCGGCCGATCCCGTCGCTCCTGCCCTTCGGCTCCTCCCAGTCCTCCTGTCGGCCGAGCGCGGTCAAATCCAGCACGTTGATCCCGAAGCCCACGTTGTCGGTCCCGCGCCCGTAGGCTGAGTACGTGTGGAAGACCCGGTCATCATCGCGCAGGAAGCAGCTCAGGCCGGGCAGCTCGATCGGCTGCTCCCCGTCGAAGTAGTGGGCGCGGGCGCTGCCTGCCTGCTCGTGCTCGGCCCTGGTGCGGTAGTTGTACTCGACCGGTGCGACGGACTCGTCGAGCGTGACGTGGAAGTCGTAGTTGAAGTCGCTCCCGTGCGACGAGTACCACGGGAACGTCCAGCCCATCCGCCGCTTGAACGGCGTGATCTTCGCCAGGGGCGCACGAGAGACGGCGGCGAACGTGGTCTCGGTCGCGTTCAGGTGCTTCAGGTGGCCGACCTGGTCGGCGAAGCCTGAGCAGCTCGGGCATCCGGCATCCCAGTCCGGGCTGAACATGAAGTGGTAGATGACAAGCTGGCGGCGCCCCTCGAACAGATCGGCCAGGCTCACCTTCCCCTCCGGCCCCTCGAACACGTAGTCCTGATCGATCCGCACCATCGGCAGCCTGCGGCGTGCCGCGTTCAGCTCGTCCCGTGCGCGGGTGGCCTGCTTCTCCCGCACCAGCAGTTCCTTGCGCGCGGCCAGCCAGTCCGCCTTGGACACGACACCAGGAAGGCTCATCGGATCTCCTCACACTCGATGTTGAAGCCGCCATGGCGCGGCGGCACTTTCACTAACAAGGTCGGAGCCGGTTTCCGGATCGGGACACCCTCTCGGACAACCCGCTCCCGGCGCGGACCCGTTGCATCATGGAGACCATGACGACCGATGGCCCGATCCAGGACCTGTTGCGGCCACTCGTGCCGAAGGTGCTCGGCGCGCTTGTCCGGCGCTACGGCGGGTTCGACGCGTGCGAGGACGCGGTACAAGAGGCGCTGCTGGCGGCGGCCACGCAGTGGCCCGAGCGGGGGATACCTGACGATCCCCAGGGCTGGCTGCTCACCGTCGCGTCACGACGGCTGGCCGATCAGTACCGCAGCGACTTGGCTCGCCGTCGCCGGGAGGCGATCGCCGCCTCGCTGGTGCCGCCTGACCAGCTCCGGGAGCCGAGCGCTGACGCCGATCGTCCGCCGGAACGAGACGACACGCTGACACTGCTGTTCCTGTGCTGCCACCCCGCGCTCGCCGCCCAGGCACAGGCCGCGCTCACGTTGCGCGCCGTCGGAGGTCTGTCCACTAGTCAGATCGCCCACGCGTTCCTCACCTCAGAGGCGGCCATGGCGCGGCGCATCAGCCGGGCTAAGCAGCGCATCAAGGCCAGCGGTATCCCGTTTGAGCTGCCGCCAGAGGCCGAACGGCGCGGACGGCTGCGTGTCGTCCTGCACGTGCTGTACCTGATATTCAACGAGGGCTATACGACGACCTCGGGACCAGACCTACGGCGCGAAGACCTCACCGCCGAGGCGATCAGGCTCACCCGCGAGGTTCACCGCCTGCGCCTCGAGGACGGCGAGGTCACCGGGCTGCTGGCGCTCATGCTGCTCACCGAAGCGCGGCGGGCGGCGCGGACTAGGCCAGACGGGACCCTGGTCCCGCTGGACGAGCAGGACCGAGGCCACTGGGACCAGACGGCTATCCAGGAGGGGCTATCGCTGGTGACGAGCGCGCTGTCCCTGGGGCCCGCCGGCCCCTACCTGCTGCAGGCGGCGATCGCGGCTGTGCACGCGGAGGCGCCCTGTGCGGAGGACAGGGACTGGCCGCAGATCCTGGGCCTGTATGAGATGCTGCAACGTGTTCTGCCTAGCCCGGTGGTCGCGCTGAACCGCGCGGTCGCCGTGGCGATGGTCCACGGACCGTCGGCCGGGCTGGGCCTGCTCGACGACCTAGAGACCGACAAGCGCCTAGCCGACCAGCATCGGCTGGAGGCGGTGCGGGCGCACCTGCTGGAGATGACGGGTGACCACGCGCGGGCTCAAGCCAGCTACCGGCAGGCGGCAAGCCGCACGAGCAGCCTGCCCGAACGCCGTTACCTCGAGGATCGCGCCGCCCGCCTCATGCCAGGTATCCGGTAACGGGGCCGCCGACCCACCGAAGTGCGTCAGTCCAAGAGCAGCGGTCTCAGTTCAATCGTCCCTGTTCCGGCTCCCGGATGCCGCGAGGCTACCTCGATAGCTTCCTCGGGACTAGCGCACTCGAGCACCTCGAAGCCCGCCATCTGCTCCTTGGTCTCGGCGAAGGGGCCATCGGAGATCATCAGCTCGTCGCCGTCGGACCGCAAGGTGGTGGCGTAGTCGTCCGGGCGCAGGCGACTGCCGAACAAACGCACCCCGCGATCCGTCATCTCCTGGACCCAGGAGACGACGTGTCTCTCCATGGCCGCGTCCTCTTCAGAGCCCAACTCCTTGGCTGTTTGGCCGACGTAGGCCAGCAGCAAGTACTTCATGGTTCATCTCTCTGGAGACGGTCCTTAGCGGCCAGGTTGCCCGCCAGGAAATCCTCGCACACCTATGATGCCGTGGTCGCCCTGGGCCCAGCAGTGTCCGGTCGTGCTGCTCACCAGCGATCCTGTGCTCCGCCGCGAACACCAACATCACCGGCGAGCTGATCCGCGCCGACGGCCACTTTCTCACCAGGACCTAGTCGCACCTTACGCGAATGCCGCGGGATGGCTCATCGCGACCGGGGTAATAGAAGGAGCCTGCCGCCACCTCATCGGCGACGGCTCGACATCACCGGAGCACGCTGGGCCTGGACGGCACCGAAGCCGTCCTCATCCTGCGCGCGGTGGCGCGTACTCCGCGCCCAGCTGAGTCTTGCCGACCCCGCCCATACCATGTAGTGCCTGCACGACCGCCCGGTCCCCAGCCAGCAGCCGCTCTCGCACCATCACAGGCAGCCCATCCCGGCCGGTGAAGCCCGGAATGCGAGTCGGCACATTCCACACCCGCGGCACACTGCCGGGTAGCCGGGGTCCGGACCCGCCCAGCCGTGACACCGCCCCGGGCGCGCCCCTGCCGGGGAACACGGGGTTCGCATCGGGACGGCGCGGCCCTGCCACCACGTCTAGGAGGACCCGCCGCGCCTCATCCTCCCCGAGCCCAAACAGATCCCGGAATAGCAGCGGGCGCAACACCGCCGGAATTCGTTCCGTCGGCACCGCCTCAACGCGCAGCGGCACCATCCGCTGCTCCACGCTCCCTGGCACATGCTGCACCGACGCCGACCATTCGTGCGTGGTGTACCGCGGCCGCTCGAAATACGCGGCAGAAAAGAGCGCCACCACTCGATCCGCCCTGTCAAGCGCGTCACTCATCTTCGCGACGAAGTTCTCTCCTACCGCCCAGTCCCAGACGTCCAGCTCGACCGTGTACCCAGCCTCTACCAGGTGCCACGCCACCCACTCCGCCCATGCCCGGTCCCGCCCGGCATGGCTGATGAAAAAATCAACCTGATCCCCGCCCATACTCCAATCGTCCACCTAACCATCTTCCGGCTCGGAACCAAACACCACCTAAAACATAACTCCAGATGACAGGAAACAGGAGCAGGAAGCTAACGAGGCGAATGAGGCAAACGCCGCCGCCCGAGGACTGTGGTGGAGCAGCGCATATCAATCGATCGGGGGGCGGCCGCAGCCAGACATCGCCCCGACCCCCGACCCGGCCATAACGGTTGCTATTTGGCCCTTTGCACTCCGAGCTTGGCGGTTCAGACTGTGCCTAACTACATGTCTATCGGTTGGATCCCTCATTAGCCACGCCGATCGGGAGCGTGATGCTCGTGTCCAGGTGGAACGAGGGCCAGATGCCCGGTAGCGGGGAGACCAGCCCGAATCCGGTCTTCTGCGCGATGCCCACCCAGCCGGACCACACCTCGGCGGCGGCCGGGAAGGCCAGGAGGAGCAGCGGCCAGGACCGGATGCTCCTGGCCCGGTCCCGGACCGCCCCGGACCGGTCCGTGGCGGGGACCGGTCCGGGGACCACGGCCGGACCGGCGTCCGCCCCCCCTGGTCCGTCGGCACGCTGGTCCTGCCGGACACCGGGGAAGCCGGCGAGCGCTGTCATGGTGCCCCGGTCCCCGGCTCGGCGAGGGGGTGAGGTTCGCCGGTCAGCGCGGCGAGGGCGGTGGAGACTTCGGTGAGCGTGGCGCGCACGTGCGTCGACGTTGCGGAGCCTGTGTCGCCGGCGCCGTCGGTGTGGCTGGCGTATGCGTGGGCGACGGCGAACCCGAAGTTGCGCTCGACCCAGGTCAGTGTGGTGTGCCGGAGCCAGTGCGTGCTGATCTGGTGGGTGCGGGCCCAGGGCAGGTGCCGGCCGATGCGGACCCACAGGCCGTCGTAGCGCCGGTAGGTGACCGGCCGCCCGTCAGCAGCGTAGCGCAGCAGCCGCCCGTCCGGCGGGGCGTGCCGTTCGGCGGCGTGCCGTGCCAGCGCGGCCATCAGGGTGGGGGAGACCGGCTGCCAGCGGACCGTCTCGCCCTTTTCCCGGAGCAGGATCAGGCACTGCTCGCGGTCCAGGTCGGCCGGGCGCAGGGCGAGCGCGCCGCCGCGGCGGCAGGCGGTCTCGGTGTGCAGCCGCAGGATGAGCGTGTCGAGTTCGGGGTCGTCGCCTGTGGTGGCGGCGACTTGGTTGATCTCGGCCAGCCGGGTGTCGGCCACGGCCCGGCGGGTGGACGGCAGGCGGCGCGGCTTGGCCACCTTGCGGGCCGGGTTGTCCTGCTCGCCGATCAGCCCGTCGTCCTCGGCGTGCCGGTACAGGCAGCGCAGCGCTCCGATCAGGTTCTCGGCCGCGCCGCGTCCGCCGCGGGCGTTGCGCCGCCGGACCACGTTGGCCCTGACGTGCGACACGAGTTGCCGGATCTCCGATGGCGTCGGGTCGTCCAGGCGCCGGGCACCCACTGCTCGGTCACCCGGTTCCAGTAGGAGCCGTAGGCCTTAAGTGTGCCGGCCGTGACCGCGGCGGACACGACCGGGACGTACTCGGCGAACGTCGGCACCGACGGCCGCTGCCCGGCGGCGGCGGTCAGGTCGTCCGGGCACAAGCCCATCCGCCCCAGGATCAGCAGCGCCGCGTCCACGGCGGCCTGGCGGCCCGCGGCCGGGGGAATGGGAGTGGCGGTCATGGCTGTGCTCCTTGCGCGTGCGGGAACGAGCCGTGGGCGCGGATGGCCTGGTCCACCACGGCGAGGGAGTAGACGGCCAGGGTGTCGTGGCCGGACACTGCGGCCAGCAGCACCCGGTCGGCGGGCCGCAGGCCGCAGCGGCGGCGCAGCGGGGCGGGAATCGCGATGTAGGCGCGGCCGGGCAGGGTGACCATGCCGCCCGGGTCGCGGCGTGCCGTGATCACGCCCGCGTCGGCGGTCAGGGTGAGCCGGTCACCGCCGCGCCAGCCGAGGGCGCTGATGACGGCCCGGTCGGCGATCCGGCCGGAGGCGTCAATGCGGCCGATCCCGTAGACCACGTCATCGGGAACTGAGGGCAGGGGCTCCGGGCGGGCCAACGGCAGTGATCGGCCCTCGGTGGCCCTGGCGCGCTGCCGGCCAGCCGGGACAACGGATGAGGAAATCACAGGAGCGAGAGGCGGCACGGTCGTGGCCGCCTCCCGGCAGGGCAAGCGGGACCGGCCGCAGTGCGGACGGCAGGGCCGCCCGCCGGGGTGTTCAAGTGGTTGGCAGGCGTGTTCAAGTGGAATGTGTGCGGGGGACTTCCCACTGCTTCGAGCGTCCGGGACTGGGCTTGACCACGCCTTGCAGTGGATTTTCCCCAAGTGGGGTAAAGCCACCGCGGCGTGTTCAAGCGCCGTCCGATTTGGGGAGATTCCACTGGTTTGGGTGTCCGAGGACCGAGGCCTACCAATTGCGCATGCTAGCGATATCGCTCTGACCACGGCATTTGTGGTTGGCGGTTCCAGGTGATCGCAGCGGACCGCATCATCAGGTGGACAACTCAGGGGGGTCGTGATCGGCGTTGCCGTAGTCGCGGCGGTCGCGTCCCACGAACACGCCTACGCTTTGGTGCGGTCGCATGGTGAGGCGGGATGGTCCGCCCGCCTGATCCCGGTGACCGTTGACGGGCTGATCTACGCAAGCTCGATGGTGATGCTCGACTCGGCGCGCCGGGAGGCACCACTGCCCGCGCTGGCGCGCTGGCTGCTCGTCCTAGGCATCGCGGCGACGCTGGCGGCCAACGTGGCACATGGCCTAGGGCATGGCCTGATCGGCGCCGCCGTGGCCGCATGGCCAGCCGTCGCCCTGGTTGGGTCGTACGAACTGCTCATGATGATCATCCGCAGTGCCCACGAATCAGCCGAGATGCTCCGAAGAACTGGGGCACCTGGATATTCGTCCGCAGGGTGGCTACAGAAGCAGGCGGCCGAGGACTTCGCTGACGACCTCGCGGCTGATGGAGTTCCCTCCATACGCGCGATTCGTGCACGTCTCAGCGTTGGCCAACGTCGTGCGCAGCAGGTACAGGCGCACTTGGCCACGCTCATCACCCGGTAGCTGGGGCGTGTTGCTTCACAGTTGGCAAGAGCGCGATATGCCGGCCCGCGCGTCGCTGTCATCCTTGTCGAAACTGATCAAATATGCCAAGTCGACAGCTCTGTTACCCCATCCCGAAGACCGACGGTTGATGGGCTAATCATGAAGTCAGGCATGTACGTCAGTCATCATCAGCCAACTCAGGCTCCAGACGGATCGTCGCGCGCAGCGTGATCTGGTTGATCGAAGGACTGCGGAGTCGGGCGGTATTTATTTAGATACCTTTGATTGTCCATTTGTCCAGCTCACGTGGGGTGCCGACATGTGGATGGGTGAAACTCACCACTGCCATGTAGCCTGCTGGGAAAGAGCAGCGAACAGTCCCAGCTCCAGACGAGCGGCCAACTGCTTCTAGTTAAACGGTCGAACTAGCAAGGCTCTATCAGTCTTCAATCAGTTAGAGCGAAGGTAGTTATGTGCCAAGATCTGACAAAATCCCATGTCAGATGCCTATTACTGTGACCAGCCTAACTCCATAGCAGTCAATGGACAGCTCATTGGCCACTACATCTACGCCAAGCATCATCAACCAGTTCAGGTCTCAGGCAGATCGTGGCGCAGAGCGCAGCCTGGTTGATCGAAGGACCGCGGAGTTGGACGAGAACCCGTCGAGTCCATTGGATGTCCATTTTCCCAGTTCAAATAGGGTGTGATCGGCAAATGGATGAAGCTCACCGCTACCATGTAACCTGCTAAGGCAGAGCAGCGAACCGTCCCAACTCCACACAAGCGGACACGTGTGATGGCTGACACGTCAATACGAGGACATCCACTCAGGTGTTAGGCGAACTTCACTACAGACGTTCGAATGGCTCAATCCCAGCTAACGTCTGCGAACCGCGCGTGCTCGTCTCGAGGATGAGACCATGATGGCTACCCACTAGATAGCGTCCAGGTTGCGACAGACAGCAGAGCGCGCTACTGTTCTCCGATGAGCGTCCTCAGGTGACGGAGAAACGTCGTGCACCCCGACAGACGCGGCAGGACCCTTTCAGATCAGTCGGCCGGATACGGCGCAGACGAGCGGAGGACTCCCGGATGGAGTTGAGCGAAGCCATCAAGAAGGCTCAACAGGCGGTGACCGATGCCGACCTCCCGGAGGGTCTTCGTGCTATCGCCTTTCAAGAGGTGTTGCGTTATTGCCTCAGCGGCGCATATCTGAATACGGCATCACCTGGGCCGACACATGGCGTCGCGGCCAGTCCGGCAGAGACTCAGGATCGCATGGCTAGGTTGGCTGCCAAGACAGGTGTCAGCGGGAGTGCCCTCGCCGATCTGTTTGACGTCGATGGAGAGGTCACGCTGCATGTCGCCAGCTCGCGAATTGATAGTACAAAGAGCAAGGCTACACGCGAGGTGGCTCTTCTTGTTACGGCCGCGCGACAGGGCAGTGGCATAGATGACTCGTGGACTCCTACGAGCCGGATCCGTGATGCCCTGCAGCAATATAATCGATATGATCCGAATAATTTTAGTTCATATCTGCGCAAAGCGGGCGATTTCTTCAACTTTAAGGGGAAGGGATCAACCCAAGAGACGCGCCTGACTAAGCCAGGCTGGGAAGCCGCAACCGAACTGATACGTTCGCTTGCTAACTGATGCACACGGAAGATCAAGAAGATGACCAACGCTAGTTCTGAGACCGTAGACCGCGAACTGGAAGCTATTCGCACCTGCGCAAGTGCGATCGAAGGACTCGACCACGAGGCGCGGCGTCGCCTTCTCATGTGGCTTGTCGCGAAATACAGTGATGGCGATCCACTTGTTGCTGGCCAAGAAGCGGAGGGTCGACGCCAGCAAGTAGGCTACGTCAGTCCTTCTGAATCCGGGGGGCAGCGGCAACCAGAGTTGACGGTTAAGCGCTTCGTTCAAGCCAAGGCCCCGCAGACTGATGTCGAACGTATAACTGTGCTGGCCTATTACTTGGCGCATTACCGGGATAAGCCGCATTTTAAGACGTCTGATTTGTCGCAACTGAATACTGAAGCGGCCCAACCAAAGTTCAGCAATGCGGCAGATTCGGCATCGAATGCCGTCAAGGCCAGTGGATATTTGGTCGACGCGGGCAGGGGGATGCGGCAGCTGACTGCCAAAGGTGAGGAAGTAGTAGAAGCCCTGCCTGATCGTGAAGCGGTCAAGGCGGTGCAGGCTAGCTATGGTAATCCTCGACGCCGGAGAACGATGAGCAGCGTTGGCCGTAAGACCGATAGCTAACGTGAAGACAAGTGCGACTTCGAACACCACCGAGGTTGTTCGTGTCACACACCGTATGGCAATGATGTATGAGAATACCTGATCACTTGGGGATTCGAAAGCCATGGCACTAGACGCAAGCACAGCGCTGGGGCAACTGCCCAGTGGTCTTCGGTCAGAGCTGCTTGTCGAGTTCGGGAAAATCGTCCAGAACTACCGCGAGCATCGATGGGAAGCTCAGAACTTGGATGGCGGCCGTCTATGCGAGGTCGCTTACAGCATTCTCGACGGATACACCTCTAGGGCTGCTTACGCGGCTAAGGCATCGAAACCGCGCAACTTCGAGGCGGCCTGTAAAGCCCTAGAGAACAGGACCGGATACCCAGATTCTGCACGCATAACTATCCCTCGCGTTCTGTTTGCACTTTATGAGATCCGCAACCGACGCGGGGTCGGGCATGTTGGGGGCGATGTGGATGCGAACCACATGGACGCCGAATTCGTGCTCGCGGCCGCTAAGTGGATAGTAGCTGAGCTGATTCGGCTTTTCCATAGCACCGACGTGAAGACCGCTACAGAGGTCGTTGACGCTTTGGTGGACAGATCTATACCGATAATTTGGGAAGTCGATGGCATGAAGCGCGTGCTTAAACCTAGTTTGGCGCTTGCGGATCAAACGTTGCTGCTACTGTATGCAGACCCCAGCCCAATTAGCGACAAACTATTGGCAGAATTCCTCGAACAGGATCGTCTCGCCAATTACAGGAGAGTCCTGGATCGACTCCATAAAGCAAGGATGGTCGAGTGGGATAGGACAACCGGAATGGTGACACTTGGCCCCCTAGGTCGCCGGGACGTCGAAGATCGCCTGTTGAAGTGAGTCATAGAGAACCTGTAAGCGGGCACGCCGATGGGTAACGCATCGTCAAGCTCTTGTTAATTCTTCACAAGCGCGCACTGCATGTGCGACAGCAGAACCCGGCTGGTGGGCTTCCTCCACAATTCACGCATCGTGTGGTGAGCTGCCAGCTGGAGACGTCGAAAATGTCCGCTAGTCGTTCGACCTCCTCGGTGGTGAAGCCGTTGCGGTGGCCTTCGGCGGCGCACACAGTGGAGTTGGTGGGCCAGCCCATTCGTTCGCCGAGTTTCGCCTGGCTCCACCCCATGTGGTGGCGCAAGGTGCGGACGTTCGCGCCAATGGTGAGTGCCCTAACGGTCGCATTCGCGCTCGGAAGGGAGTGGCGCGATGACCGTCTCCATTCCAGTCGTTCTGCTCGTCGGGGTTCTTGCCTACATCGCTTACCGCTACATGAGGTTGCGAGTCTGGCACGCAATCGTGTGCGCGCTGCTCGGCTTCCTGCTCGCCGCGACACGCCGCGCCACAGATTCGCAGCGTGATCCTCGCAGTCGTTCAGTGGCTCCAGACCGGCGGAAAGGGGTGATGCAGATGACTGACACCAGCGCACAGGCGGAAAGCCAGCCGTGGACACTGTACGTCGGCGATGCCCGCGCGGTACTGGCCGGGATGCCCGGTGATTCGGCCAACTGCATCGTGACCAGCCCGCCGTACTGGGGGAAGCGGGACTACGGCGTGGTCGGCCAGTACGGACACGAGGCCAGTCCCGACGCGTACGTGGCCACGATGCGGGACGTGTTCCGCGAGGCGCGTCGCGTGCTCGCCGGCGACGGGACGTGCTGGCTCAATCTCGGGGACTCGTACTCGGCTAGCGGCGGAGGAGCGACCGGAATACACGCCTACCTTGTCGAGCACATCACCACGCACAGCGTAGGTGGAATGCATCCGAAGAACCTGCTTGGGCTGCCGTGGCGAGTGGCGTTCGCGCTGCAAGAGGACGGCTGGATTCTGCGGAACGCGGTCATCTGGCACAAGCCCAATGCGATGCCCGAGTCGGTCCGCGACCGGCTCAGCTGTCGGCACGAGCTGTTGTTCCTTCTGGTCAAGCAGCCCGCTTACTGGTTCGATCTTGACCCGATCCGCGTACCCCACGCCGCGGGTACGCGGATCGTGCAGAGAAAGCGGCGTACCCGGCCTCCCGGCTATGCGGGTCGCTGTACCCGGCCGCCGAAGTACGGGCCGGGTACACGCGAGGTCACCACGACCCGCCGCTACGGCGGCCACCGGAACGACCATGGCCACCGGCGCACCCACCCCAACGGCCGTAACCCTGGCGACGTGTGGTCGATACCCACCCGCCCCTACAGAGGGCCGCATTTCGCGGCCTACCCGATCGACCTTCCGCTGCGCTGTATCGCTGCAGGCTGTAGGCCGGGCGGTACCGTGCTCGACCCGTTCGCTGGGAGCGGCGCCACCGGACTCGCGGCGATCCAGCTGGGCCGCACGTTCACCGGCATCGACCTGTCGCCCGACTTCGCCCGACTGGCCGCGGAAAGGCTCGCCCAGGCCGTCGTCGACAGGACGGAGGGCACCGATGAGCGCTAACCCCGTCGGTGAGATCACCACTCGCAACGACATCGCTCGGGATATCGTCGCCGGATTCACGGCCGTCACGCCGGCTCTTGCGGGCGTATGGCGGTTCGTGGACAACGCACTCGCCGACGTACCCACCGTAGTCGCCGAACTCGGGCGTGTACGGGCCGAACTCGAAGCGGTACGGCTGGACCAGGCGAACCTGCTCGCCGCGATCCGCGCGACCCTCGTCGCTCACGAAGACGGTGAGCACGACCCCCTCGTCTACGTGCGCGACGAACTCGACTCGCCGGGCGACGCAGCGACCACCAGGCGGCAGCCATGACCAGCTACCGCCAGATGCGCAGGCAGACGCGCCGCGCCCGCCGCGCCGGGATGCAGCCGATGATGGTCATCAACCCCGACGGCCAGTTCCCCACCCTCGCCGGGGTCATGCTGGCCCGGTGGGCGTGGCGGTACCGCTCCGAACTGGCGCCCATCTTCACGGCGGGCACCGTGTTCTGCGCAGCTTGGTGGGCGCATCACGCTCGCCCGCAGTGGTGGCCATACCCGCTCGTTGGCGCCGCCGCAGGCGCATGGGTGCTGGTCGCGCTCGCGCGCGGCTAGCACTGCCCGGCATCGCCGAACGTCCTTACGCGGGCGTGACCGTGTTCGCGGCTGGCGGGTGGCTCGCCGTCGCGGAGCTGCTCGGACCGTTCAGCTCACCGCTGCCGCAGATCATGGGCATCGGTGCACTGATCCTCGCGGTGCCCTGGTGGGCGCACCGGCGCCGGCGGGCGAAGGTGCGCGTAGAACGCACTCTTGCCGCATGGCCGGACATCTCGCAGGCGATCGGCCTGCCGGGATCTCAGGTTCAGTCGGCGACTGTGGACCTGTGGGGCTGGCGGGCACGGCTTCGGCTGGCGCGCGGCCAGACGATCGCCGACGAGACCGCGCGGGTACCCGCGATCGAATCGGCGCTTGGCACCTTCCGCGGCGCGCTGCGCGTCTACCCCACTCGCGACGGCAAGGCCAACCGGTGCGAACTGCGCGTCCTCGACACCGATCCGCATGCCGAAGCGATCAGCTGGCCTGGCCCGACCGCACGCACCATCACCGAACCGGTCGACCTGGGCCCGTTCGAGGACGCCGAGCCGTGCCGGGTGCTGTTCCTGCGTCGGCACGCACTGTTCGCGGGCACGACCGGGTCGGGCAAGAGCGGCGGACTCAATGTCCTTATGGGCAACCTGACCGCATGCTGCGACGTGGTCATCTGGGCCGTCGACCTGAAGAAGGGCATGGAACTCGGCCCCTGGACATCGTGCCTCGACCGGCTCGCGACCACCCCCGAAGAAGCGCTGGCGCTGCTCGCCGATGCCGTATCGATCCTGCAAGCACGCGCCGCACACCTTGCCGCGACCGGTCGGCGCGTATGGGAACCGACCTCAGTCATGCCCGCGCTGGTGATCGTGGTTGACGAGTACGCCGAGCTTGCCGACGAAGCGTCTGAGGCCATGGGCGACGCCGACTCCCTCGCCCGTCTTGGCCGCGCGGTGGCCGCGACGCTCGTCGCTGCGACCCAGCGGCCGACTCAGAAGGCAACGGGGCAGGGCGCGGTGCGCTCTCAGATGGATACGCGTATCTGTTTCCGCGTCCGCGAGCGGCGAGACGTGGACCTGATCCTTGGACAGGGCATGCTCGCCGCAGGATCTAACGCGCATACGCTCAACGCGCCCGGCAAGTTTCTCGTCTCCGCACCCGAGCACGCTACGCCTCGGCGTTCCCGCGCCTACCTCGTAACCGACGACGACGTAGCACGCACCGTCGCGCGGTGCGCGGCCAGGCGGCCCCAGCTAGACGACGTGTCGCGCCAAGCTATCCACCCTGGCCGCACGGTCGTCGATCCCGCCGCGTGGTACCTCGCCGACCCCCACGGCGACGCTGGCGAGGCGAGCAGCGCTCCAGACACAAACGACACCACCACGCTTGAGGGCACGCTCTGGCTTGCCCTCTGCGCGGCTCCCGAGGACGGGGCCGACATCGCCGAACTTATGCGGGCGACCGGCATGGGACGGTCCACGCTGTACCGCTACCTCGCCCAGCTTGCCCAGGATGGCCGCGCTATTCAGGTCGCCTGGGGCCGCTGGCGCGCGATCAGCAAAAAGGAGGTCGGCGATGAGTAACTGTCTCTCCCGATTGTCTCTGTCTCTCCCTCGCGCGTGTCTGCACGTAAACGCGCCGAGACAGATGGAGAGACAGACTCAGAGACAATCCCGAGGCGCTTCCCGGTGTAGCCGGACGGCCAGTAATGACTAGCCGCACAAAGAAGCAAAAGGCCTGCTCAGGGCCTCCCAAAGCGAAAAACCGGCCTTACGATAGCAGGCCCAGGCCCAGGCCCAGGCCCAGGTCGGGCCTGGGCCGCGCGACCCGACGAATGTCGCCCGACACGAACGCCGTCCGCGTGGTCCTGCCAGACGGGCCACCGAGGCTTACCCCCGAGGCAGCACGGGTGCTGTTGCGGATTCTCCTCAAGGCTCACGATCGGCTCCCCGACACCGACCAGCACCACGGAGGTGCCGAATGATCAAGTTCGCCTTCTACGGCCGGGTATCCACCGAAGATCAGCAAGACCCCGAGTCATCTCGGGCCTGGCAGCTCACCCGTTCGCGCGCCCTCATCGCGGCGCGCGGCGGGGCGATCGTGACCGAATACTTCGATGTAGACAAGTCACGATCGATGCCGTGGCAGCGACGCCCGGAAGCGACCGCGCTCCTCGCCGAACTTAAGAACACTGATCGCGGCTTCGACGCGGTAGTCATCGGCGAGCCGCATCGTGCGTTCTACGGGAACCAGTACGGACTGACGTTCCCGATCTTCGAGCACTACGGGGTCCGGCTGTGGGTGCCCGAGGTCGGCGCCCCCATCGACCCGAACAACGAGGCTCACGATTTGGTCATGTCCGTGTTCGGCGGGATGAGCAAGGGCGAGCGGAACCGGATCAAGATCCGCGTGCGTACCGCCATGGCCGCGCAAGCCCAGATCGAGGGCAGGTTCCTCGGCGGGCGGCCGCCGAACGGGTACATCCTCGTGGATCGGCCCACACCCGACCCCCGCCAAGGCAGCGGACGGCAAACGGCTATACGCGCTCGTCCTAGACGCCGAAACCGCATGGGTGGTGCGCCGGATCTTCGCTGAATTCGTAGACGGCCATGGAATCTTCGCGATCGCCGAAGGGCTGACCCGGGACGGAATCCCCAGCCCATCCGCGCATGACCCAGCGCGCAACGCGCACCGAACCGGGATCGCGTGGTCCAAGGGCGCCGTCCGCGCGATCTTGACCAACCCGCGCTACACCGGATACCAGGTGTGGAACCGCCAGCGCACCGACGAGGTCCTGCTCGACGTCGAGAACGTCGCCCTAGGGCACACGGCCAAGATGCGGTGGAACCCGGCGGATCAATGAGTCTACTCCGAGAAGGTCGCCCATCCCGCGATCATCCGCAAGGAAGAGTTCGAGCACGCTCAGGCGATCCTGGCCGAGCGTGGCAGCAAGACCCAGCACCGGCAGCACCGTAGGCAGCACTACTACGCGCTGCGCGGTGTCCTGCTGTGCGGTATCTGCGACCGCCGCATGGGCGGCAAGTGGAACAACGGTCAGGCCTACTACCTTTGCCGGTACCCCGCCGAGTACGCGCTTGCCAACCGCATCAGCCATCCGAAGAACGTCTACCTCCGCGAGGCCGACGTGCTCGGTCAGGTCGATGACTGGCTAGCTGAGCTATTCGCCCCAGACGGAATCGACGCGACGGTCAACCAACTCGCCGAGCAAGCCGCCCGACTCGAAGACCCCGCTGCTCAGGTGCGGGCCGAAGCCGCCCGGGCGCGCATCGCCGACTATGACGCCAAGATCGGCCGCTACCGGGTCAGCCTCGACGCTGGCGGAGACCCCGGGGTGATCGGCCCGTGGATCGCCGAGACCCAGGCCAAGAAGGTAACCGCCCAAGCCGAGATCCGCACCGGGACGACGCCACATGAGCCGCGAAGAGATCGAAGCCGTCGTCGCCGCGTTCAGCGACCTCGCACGAGTGGTCCAAGAAGCGGACGCCGCAGACAAGGCAGACATATACGCCAAGCTCAGGCTAACCCTGACCTACCAACCAGAGGAGAAACTCGTGCAGGCAACCATTAAGCCGGGCCTGAACATGCGCAAAGGGTTTGTGTCCGAGGACCGACACGCACCTTACGTACATGATCGACATCGCCCTGACCACGGAGTTTTCGCTTGCTGCTGGCGGTGCGCGATGAGCGGCGCGGATCGGGTCATCAAGTGGTCGACCGCGGGGGCCGTGCTCGGAGTCGCGGCGGTGGCTGCGGTTGCGTCCTACGAGCACGCCTACGACCTTGTGCGGGCGCACGGTGAGTCTGGCTGGACGGCTCGCATGGTCCCGCTGACGGTGGACGGGCTGATCTACGCCAGTTCGATGGTGATGCTGGACTCGGCGCGCCGCAAGATATCTGTTCCCGCGCTGGCACGGTGGCTTCTCGGCTTGGGCATCGCGGCGACGCTCGCGGCCAACGTGGCCCATGGGCTGGGGCACGGGCCTGTTGGTGCGGTGGTGGCCGCGTGGCCGGCGGTCGCACTGGTCGGCTCCTACGAACTGCTCATGATGGTTATCCGCGGTTCTCAGGCCGCACCTGGCGGCATGACCGACAGCGCGGATAACCCGGACCCGCTCGGTGCACAGGCAGCCGAGATATTCGCCGACCAGCTGGCAGCAGATCGCGTTCCTTCCATCCGCGCGATCCGCGCGCAGCTCCACGTGGGCCAGCCCCGGGCGCAGCGGCTGCGGGACTACCTCGCTACAGGAGCTGCAGGGCGGGCAGGAAATCCCGCTGCATGAGCAACCTGCGGGGAGGCCCACAAGCCATGGCCGAGGCTCGAGGGGCGACTGCGGCGCGCACGTAGCCGCCGTTCAGCGTGATTCTGCGGCGCGCACCGACCAGAACGCGAGGGGCGCTGACCTGGGCATTATGTGCTCGGCAATGTCGAGTGCTCATGACAGATTGGCTGAGTCGTGGTTGGAGGGCCCTGCCCGGTTAGATCGGCCAGGATTCTAAGCGAGGACGCCGGCTGGTATCCGGTGGCGGTCTGGATGCGCAGGGATGACTGGCGGTGCCCGGATACATCGTTCATAGTCAAGGGGCGGACCTAACGCATCATGCGGACTTGGCTGTGCGTCTCAGGTCTCGCAGGGCACTGGCGAGTGCCACGGGGTCAGGATAGCCAGGGCCTGGCAGCTTGCACCTGAGGTCCAGGACGGCGCGGATCTCGGCCTCGGCTTCGTCCAGCCGCCCTAGGTCGCGCAGGAGGAACGCGAAGTGGCTCCGGTGTGTCAGGGTGAAGTAATGATCGGGGCCCAGCACCTGGGTGATCGTGTTGACGACTTCACGGATCTCGGGCTCGGCTTCCTCCAATCGTCCCTGGTCATGCAGAATGCGGGCGAAGTGGCCGCGGGTATGCAGGGTGTAGGGATGACCGGTGCCCAGCACCTGGGTCATCGTCTCCAGTGCGGAGCGGATTTCAGCCTCGGCTTCGCTCAGCCGCCCACGCTTCCGCAGGATGGTGGCGAGGATGGCTCGGCTGGCCAGGACGAACGGGTGGCCGGGGCCTGGTAGCTGGGTTCTGCTGTCGATGGCGGCGCGGATCTCAGCCTCGGCTTCGTCCAGCCGACCTAGGTCCCGCAGGCCGCTCGCGAGAGTGGCGCGGCTGGTCAAGGTGTCGGGGTGATCGGGGCCCAGTACCCGGGTCATCGCGTCCCGGATACTGCGGATCTCAGCTTCGGCTTCGTCTAGCTGCCCCCGGCCGTGCAGGAGTAGCGCGAGGGTGTGGCGGCTGGTCAGTGTGTCGGGGTGATCCGGGCCCAGCACCCGGGTCATGGTGTCCAGGACGGCACCCATCTCAGCCCCGGCGTCGGCCAGACGGTACATGGCAGTCAGGACCTGGGCGAGGCTGGTGCGGGCGGCCAGCGTGTCAGGGTGACTAGGGCCGATGGCCGGACTGGCTGCCCGGGCCTGGCATACCTTCCGGTAGGCGTGCTCGGCGGTCTGGTACCGGCCCTGGACCTGAGCGGTCCGGGCGATCGAGTCCGCATCCTCCGGGCTCGCCTGGGTGAGGGCCGCGCGCACAACCTGATCGGGAACCCGGCCTGAGGATCCGGCACGCCGCTGCACGGTGTCGAGAAGGTAATCGAACACCTCGACCAGGCCAGGTCCGGCCGGGCGCAGCAGCGCGGTCGTGGCCGTACGCGGACTGGTCGCCCAAGCCCACGCGTCAGCGGCCGGCTCGCGGGGAATCCGGGCGTGCTCAGCATCAGCCAGATAGTGGCCGTGGACCTTGTCGAGCAGTGCCCGGGGTAGCGGGGACAGATATCCGGCGCGCCGGATGTCCACCGCCGCGGCCACCAGGGCCGCGCCCCGCGCGTGCGGGCCCTGGCAGGAGGCCCGGGCGTCTTCCCACTCGCGCAGCAGCTCCGGGCCTGCCGCCAGGTATTCGGCGATACCGTAGGGACCGGCGCGAGTCAGGGCGTAAGCGATGCGTGGGTCCCAGTCCCGGGCGCGGGCCCGTTCCAGCTCGGCGGCTGTGAACATACGGTTCACCCGGATGCTGCTGGACTGGCCGAGCACCAGGCGGATGTCACGGGCGGCCTGGGCATCGCCCCCTGGCGCGTCGGCGGTGATGCGGGCCTGCTCGGCGGCGCGGATCGTGGCCATCACCACCCGGTGATGCCCCGGACCCGCCAGCAGCCGACCGAGCCGCTCGGGTGTGAGCCCGCCAGCCCCAAGGAAGCGTTCCAGGTCATCCAGCCAAAGAACGCTGCGGTGCTCGGCCGCGGCCCGGTCGACCGCCACCGCGAGACCTTCCCGGCTGGCCGGGCAGAGCAGCACATGCCCTGGCAGCGTGCTGACCGCCTCGAACGCCGCCCGGCTCTTGCCCGCCGCGGAATCACCCACCAGCAGCACGAACCCGCCCGCGGCGAGCAGTTCCCGCAGCTGCCCGTCCACATCACGCGGAATATACGTCGGCGCGCCCGCTCCACTGCCCGCGCAATCCGGGACCAGGGCGGCGGCCGGGTGCACGCCCAGCACCAGCGGGTTGGTGATCTCGTGAACAGCGGGCAGTCGGCCGTCCGCGAGCACCAGGCACCCGTCCTGAAGGCGGAATTCCAGCTCATCGCGACGCTGCACCATCCGGCGGTACCGCTCCTGCCAGGCCGCGGCGAATACCACAACCACCGCGGCCGCGGCGTCCGCCCCGCCTAGCACCCACGGATTGGCAGCCTTCGCCGCGACCAAGATAGCCGGAATTCCCGCCAGCAGCGCCAGCCCGGCGGCGAACAGCGCAGGCCGCGCTGACAGCCACGATCTCCGGAAGATGCCCACCTCCCTCCCTTCCCGCGAAATGACACTATCGCCGCCAGCCGCGCACACCGTGGCAATCAGAAATTGTTCCAGGCCCCGCTCGCTCTTTGACCTCGAACGTAACTATCCGGAAAGTCTCCCCCATACTCGCGTTGGCCCTGGTGAGCGCAACGGCGTTCACGCGATTTCCCGAATACATACCGTGAATGCTGAAGGCAGCACGCGGTACAGGCATGATAGCCACCTACGAGGCCGCCGGACGGCGAACGCACCCGTGCTGCCGAACCCGCGGCCCAGCATGCAAGCCAACCGCCTTGAGGCGAGCATTGCCGGTATATGATCTTCCGTGAGACTCCCGATGCTCGGAAGCGATCCTGAGGTAATCATGCGCCGAGAACTGTTGACCTACCTGGGATTGCCATCCGCACCATTCGCGACTACGCGTACCTAGCCGCCGTGGTTCGGGCGGCGCAGAACCGGATAATCGGTCCGCGAGCGCATACATTGCCAGCTGACTTGTGGCACTATTCGTAATCGGCGTTCGGCGGGCTATGCGTCCGTGACATCCCCGGCGTGGTCACCCGTCGTTGTGAGGGTATCTCAGCCAGCGGGAGGGGGAGCACACCGCGCCGTTGGCGTTGCCCAGGCGCTGCTGGCGGCCCAGGAACCTCGCCGTGCTGTGTGTCCTCGTCCCCACAGAATCCCCACAAGTCCGGGCCCGCGGTGCGGTTCCCCGCAGAATCCCCACGGACAAAACTGGGCGTCCTGATCGGCAGGCGCAGGGTCGGGAACCCGTCGTGGACGTTCCCGGGCGGGAAGATCGAGGCCGACGAGTCACCGGAGCACGCCGCGGTCCGGGAGACCTTCGAGGAGACCGCGCTCCGAGTCCGGGCTATCGGCGTCATCGGCAGCCGGGTCCACCCGGTTGCCGGCGCCCGGATGGTCTACGTGGCGGCGGTTCCGGTGAGCGCAGACGAGGCCGGAATCGGCATCGCGCGTGGCGATTCCGGCGAGCTCACGGAGGTCCGCTGGGTCGGCGCCGGGGAAGCGCGGGCGCTGATGGGCGACATGCCCGGTCCGGTGCGGCAGTACCTGCAGAGGGTGCTGGGAGGCTAGCGCGAAGGAAGCCTGGCCAGCAGGTAACCGGGCTCCGCAGAGCGCTTCATGTGGTTAGGCAAAGGGGTCAGGGCCTATGTATCGGACTACCACAACATCCGCCATGGTTTGATCTTCATCCTCTGCCCCGGGTTCAAGCTCCTCCTCCCCGGCTTCAGGCTCCCCGACGATCAGCCAGTCTTCGTCGCGGCCCTTGACAGGGATACCGAAAGTGCCGCCCGCGAACGCACGCTTACGGCTCTTTCTGCTCCCGGGATCTTCGCCGAGGGCCTCGATGGCATCCTCAATGCGGCCGAGAAGATCCCAGCGGCGAGCCTTCTCCAGACGGTCTAGCTGTGCACCGGGACCTGGGTCAAGCTCGACCCGAGCGCTCATGCGCGCTGACGAGGCTCGGTACGCCTACGGTAAGGCGTTCGTCGCTCGGGATGCTTGCGCGCCTCTTCGATCTGCGCTTCGATCTCGGGGGGGAGCTGGTAGTCGTCCGCCTCTTCCGCAGCATGCTTTAGCCGCTGGTATTCCTCGAAGCTGATGACGACGGCGGCCGGCCGTCCATAGTGGGTGAGGATTGTCGGCTCGTGACCATAGCGAGCGCGGCCTACCATCTCGCTTATGTGCTCGCGGGCTTCCGAGATCGGCATCTCGCTCATGCCTGGATTGTAACGACGTCTTGTACAACTTGGGTACAGCAAGCGACGGCAAGAGACAGCAGCGTGCGGCGACCGCAGCTTAGCGGTGGTTGACGGCGCCGGTACGCTCAGAGCGCCTGAAGGGTATGCGATCGCGGAGCGACGCTCTGAGCGTACCGGCCACGTATCTGCAGGTTAGGCGTAGCCCGCCTAGCTGGCTGAACGGCAGTATCTTCCTGACCGCTGCCGCCGGCCGTCCTCGATCCACCCCAGGATCACGCTCTCGTCGGCGCCCGCGGTGATGAGCAGCTGCGCCGCGGGCTTCGCTCTCGGCTCGTCCAGGCCGCCCTCACGGGCCCCGAGCAGGATGCCGACCTCCTCGGCCAGCAGGTCCGGCCGGTCGCCGACTACGTCGTGGAGATCGGCTACCGCCGCAGTGATCTCCTCCTCGGGCGGCTCCCGCCATGTTCAGGCGAGCTAGCGCCGATAGCAGGGACCTCTGCCCCTTGTACGAATTCGGCCCGATCAGCTCAGCGGGGCGCCTGGCTTCGCTGATTCAGCGGCCGACGAGGGCATGCTGCGCCGCCTTAAGCTCTGCCCGGATCGGAGCTACCATCTCTTCCTCGATCTGGCGGCGGAGCGCGGTCGCAGCGCCGCTGAGGACAATCTCTGCGACCATGTGAGCTGGCAGGCGCGTGTGATCGGTCTCGTCGGGAGCCTCGATAGCGGCTCGTAGCGCCTCCGTCATGACGACTCCCGGCCGTCCGGGCCGGGCTAGGCGAGTGCCCAGGTGCCGTCGCTGGTATGGGTGAATCCGAGGTTGACCAGGCGACGGAGGTTCAGGGCGGCGGCACGAGATCCGCCATTGGGTACGTTGCGACATGTCGTGCCTGTGGTCATCGATGCCGTACCGGACGGGCTGTTCTATATCTCGAAGCCGCGCAAACGGCCTCAGCGCGATCGGCTGTGTAGTTGATTTATTAGTGGCCGAGGTTGACGTGTGTCCTGTGGTGGTCGCCTTTCTCGATCAGGTCGACGAACCCGAGGGGGTAGTCCGCGGCGAAGATCGCGCCGCCGTCCTGGGGCTGGACCGTGACGTCGTCGCCCAGCCGGTATCGGCCGAGTCGTTCGCCGGGCAGGCGTACGCCGAACCTGAGTGCCGGGCTGACGAAGACCCAGTTGAGAGTCGCGGGCATGGCCGGGAGGTCCTCGATGATGAGTGCCGCCCCGGTGCGGATCTCGTCGTGACAACGACGCGGAGATCCTCGCGCTGCGCCGCGAGCTCCTGGTCCGGCAACGGCAGTCGACCCGAACCGGAACCCGTCCCGGAGCGGGAAACCAAATCTTAATATCCCAAAGCTAGCCGGTGCGTGCTGGCGCGTACCGTGAAAGAACCGCCTAGTCGCGACCTGCCACCATGACAGCACCGCCCGACATCGCCACCGTCCAGTCCCGGCTTCTCCGCGCCCTCGCCGGGGCTGCGGTCGGCGTGCTTGCGGCCGCCGTCGCCATAGGCGCTGCTCAGTTCGCTTCTGGCCTCGGCGTTCCGCAGAGCTCGCCGGTGCTGGCGGTGGGCCAGGCTGCCATCGATCTGGCCCCGCCGCAAGTCAAGGATTTTGCCATCTCCGCGTTCGGCAGCAATGACAAGACAGCGCTGCTCGGCGGCATCCTGGTGGTGCTCGCCCTGTACGCCGCGGTGGTCGGGACAGTCGCGGTACGTCGGCTCGCCGTTGGCCTGGCGGGGCTGGCCGTCTTCGCCGCCGTCGGCTTGGCGGCCGCCTTGACCAGGCCGGACGCAACGGCCGGATATGCCGTTCCCACCCTCGTCGGGGCTGCGGGCGGTGCGGTCGCGCTGACCTGGCTGGCCCGCGCGGCGGCCAGGCTCGGCGCCCCCATCCCGGCGAGCCTCGCCGTTCCGCCGGGCGCGATGGCTGCCCCCGACCTCTCCGGCCTCCCCCCGGACCCCTTCCCCGTGGTCCGTGCGGGCCCGGCCTACTCCTCCCTGGATAGGGTGGATGACCAGTCCCGCTGGCCCGCACGACGGTGGTTCGTAATCTCGAGCGGCGCCGCTGCGGGCCTCGCCGCGCTGGGGGTGGCCGCCGGAAGAAACCTGACCAATGAGCACGACGTCGCCGCGGCCCGGGCCGCGATCCGGTTCCCCCGGCCCGCGGCTCCCGCACCGCCCCTTCCGCCGGGCAGCGACCTGAACATCCCTGGCCTGAGCTCGTTCGTCACCCCGGATGACAGCTTCTACCGCGTCGATACCGCCTTGCTCACGCCCCAGGTAAATCCTGCGACGTGGCGGCTGCGGATCCACGGCATGGTCGAGCGCGAGGTGACCCTCAACTTCGCCGACCTGCTGCGGCTCCCGCTCATGGAGGCCTGGGTGACGCTGACCTGCGTCTCGAACCCGGTCGGAGGGCCCTACGCGGGGAACGCCAAGTGGCTGGGCGCGAGCCTGGCCAGCCTGATCAGGCAGGCCCGTCCGTTGGCCGGCGCCGATCAACTGCTGTCCACCTCGGTCGACGGGTACACTTCCGGCACCCCCTTGGCTGTCGTGCTAGACGGCAGGAATGCCCTGCTCGCCGTCGCGATGAACGGCCAGGCGCTGCCGATCGTGCATGGTTTCCCCGCCCGGCTGGTAGTACCCGGACTGTACGGCTACGTGTCAGCGACCAAGTGGGTCACCGACATCGAGGTCACCACGTTCGCGGCGGCCTATGGCTTCTGGGCACAGCGTGGCTGGTCACAGCAGGGGCCGATCAAGACGGAGTCCAGGATCGATGTACCCGTCGCCAGCGCCTCACTTGCTCCGGGGCGGACCCAGGTGGCCGGGGTGGCCTGGGCACAGCACAAGGGCATCGCCGCCGTTGAGGTCAGGGTCAACGGCGGCCCATGGCACGAAGCACGGCTGGCCGCGGTGCCCGGTATCGACACCTGGCGGCAGTGGGTCTGGGAATGGCAGGCCTCGCCAGGCAATTACCTGCTCGAGGCCCGTGCGACGGATGAGACCGGCTACACCCAGACCGCCGCCCAGGCCCAGCCACAACCGAACGGCGCTTCTGGCTACCCGTCCGCGCAAGTCGCCGTCCGCAGCTCCTGAAAACAGCAGCCACGAGGCCCGCAGGCCAAGGCTGCTGCCTAAGCCCGACGCTTACACCGGGCCAGCAGTGCCGAACGAGCCGCTGCGGAGAAGCCGACGGTCTAGTCCGAAGTTACGGCTGCTTCGGTGAGTTTTTCCGAGTCTGGCGTGGCGTTTTGCCGGACGGGCGGGGTGGGGTTCTGGCTACGTGAGGGTCAGCGGGATCGGGACGCCGATGAGGTCGAAAGCCTCGCGCTGGGCGCTGGTGGGCTCGGTGAGCATCGGGATGGCGGCCTGGGTGCCGGCGAAGCGGACCTGGTTGCGGGTCAGCGTGGCCAGGTGCCCGAGCGGGCCGCGGAAGCTGCGGTAGGGGCGGCCGGGCCCGAGGTCGGCGTGGTGCACCTCCACCTCCCGCAGCCGGCGGGACGGGCTGGCCGTGGTCGGCCAGCTGTCGTGGCCGCGCAGCTCGGCATGAGGCCATCCCGCGGCGGCGCTACGGGCCCACGCTTCCTCCAGCGCACGGGCGGGTCCCTGCCAGGTCTGCGGCCAGCTCGGCGGCGCTGTGGCCGGCGCCGGCGGCGATGCCGGCGTCGCGCTGCGCCGGCCCGCCGGGGTAGCGGGGCAGGTCCTGTCCCGCGAGCGCTGCCTCCAGACGGCGGGCGTGGCCTTCGGCGTTGCGGGCCAGGTGGGCGAGCACGTGCCCGACCGACCAGCCCGGCAATCGGCTCGGCGCCCTGACCTGGTCCTCGGCGAGCATCTCGGCGCTGGCCAGGAGGCGGGCATGCGCCGCCTGGCACAGGGCGATGGCAGCGGCGGCGTCTTGCTCCAGGCCGGCCGGCATATCCGTATCCTGTCAGGCTCCGGTACCCACGTTGCATCCCGGCACCGCCGCAGGCTCAGGATCGGCCGTCCTGCCCGGCCAATGCCACCGGCCCCGCAGGCTTGAGGATTGGAGCCCGGCAGCTGTCGCGTGCGACACTGCCATGGTGGTCACCCTGAAGACATGGCGGATTCTCTTCACGGACTACCGTCGGCCGCTGACCACTTTTAAGTCGTCATTCCGCGCCGCAATCGGGCTTTACTTCTTCAGGGAGAGTTTTGCTTAATCCTCTTAGTAGCGACAGAGTCGGCAGGGAGTATGTAGGTAGAGGCCGATCGGGGCATTTGTACCACCTTGTGGACTGTGGACGAGTACCCTCGACCTCGCACGGGTTCCGGCCTGGCTCGGGAATCGGCTGCGGTAGTGTCCTCGGCTTCGCTGGGCGTGGCCGTAGCCCGGACGCGGGAGGGCAGTTCGGGTGGCTGGGTGCGGTCGGCGTGTCTTCATCGGCCGGGCCCGCATCATGTACTTTTCCGGGGCTGGCGTGTGCCGGCGGCGCAACGTACCGCATCGGGGATTGCCCGGGTGCCGCCGGCTTCGGCGACGGAATACGCAAAATCCCCACCTAAAATGAAATATAGAGAAAAGCGGTATAAGCGGCAATTAGCTAAGGGCAGCTATTTTGCTTCTTCTGCGAGCTGGATTTATGGCGCTCATTCCTGGATTATGGGAAAGGTAGTGCTTTTCCCTGATATGCCTGCCGGGAGGTGGCCTGGATGTGCGCGGCGCCGCTGGGGATGATGGCCGCCGGCGGTCAGCGGGGCGGGGATGTGCTGGCGGCGTGGGCGGAGGGCCTGGCCGGCCGCAGGGGCGGGGTGCGGGGCCGGGGGTGCCTGCGGTTCGCGTTCTACGGCAGGGTCTCGACCGAGGACTGGCAGGATCCGGTGACGTCGCGGGCCCGGCAGCTGGCGCAGCGGTGATGCTCGTGGCGGGGCACGGGGTGATCGTGGCGGAGTTCTTCGACACCGGGCAGAGCCGGGTGCTGGCGTGGCCGCGGCGCCCGCAGGCCGCTGCTCTGGTGGCCGCGCTCGCGGACCCGGACCGCGGGTGGGACGCGATCGTGATCGGGGAGTACGAGCGGGCGTTCTACGGGAACCAGTACGCGTCGATGGCGCCGCTGTTCGAGCACTACGGCATCCAGCTGTGGACGCCCGAAGTTGGCGGGCGGGTCGACTGGCAGGCCGAAGACCACGAGGAGACCATGCTCGCGCTGGGCCTGTCGTCCAAGCGGGAGATCACCCGCACCCGGATCCGGGTCCGCACCGCAATGGCCACTCAGACCAGGGAGCAGGGCCGGTACCTGGGCGGCCGCCCGCCGTACGGGTACCGCCTCGGGGATGCCGGGCCGCACCCGAACAAGGCCCACGCGGCGTGGGGACGGCGCGCGCACCGCCTCGAACCCGACCCGGTGACGGCGCCTGTCGTCACATGGATGTTCGCCCAGCGGCTCGCCGGGCACAGCGCCGCCCGGATCACCCGGGCGCTGAACGATGCCGGGGTGCCGTGCCCGTCCGCGGCCGACCCTGGCCGTAACCCGCACCGCACGGGCGCGGCGTGGACGCTGCGGACCGTCGCCGCCATCGTGGCCAATCCCCGCTACACGGGCCGGCAGGTGTGGAACCGGCAGCGCACCGACTTCGACCTCGTCGATCCGGTCAGCGCCAGCCTCGGGCACCGGCAGGTGCAGCGGTGGAACCTGCCCGAAAGCTGGGTCATCTCCCAGCGGCCGGCGCACGCGGCGCTGGTCAGCGAGGCCGACTTCATCAAGGCCCAGCACACCGCCGCGCCGCGCGGCCCGGCCGCCCCGGCGGTCCGCCGGTACCTGCTGGCCGGGCTCCTGACATGCGGGCGGTGCGGGCGCAGGCTGGAATCGGCGTGGTCCAACGCAAAGCCCGCCTACCGGTGCCGCCACGGCCACACCAGCGCCACCAGCCCGGACCCCGGCAGGCCGAAGACCACGTACGTGCGCGAGGACCAGGTCCTGCCGCACCTAGCCGCGATCGCTATCCTGCTCGCCGGCCCGGCCGGGAAACCGGGCCGCAGTCTCCTGCAGGTGACCGGCCCGGCCGATACGGCAGCCCTGATCGACCAGCTGCGCGCCGACGGCGTCGTCCTGACCTACGACCCGGGCGACCAGACCCTGCGCGTCGGCGATGCGCCGTCCGTCACCATCGGCAGGGACGCCACCGACGTTCGCCCGCGCCGGAACAAGGAAAGGAGAACCGCCTAGAGAAAGCAAGGAAAAGAGCACCCGCCACGGCCGGAGGCTGAGCACGGGTAACAATCGAGCATGCCCGCGAACGGCTGCTCATGGGGATTTAACGTGTCCGAGTCCGACACGCACCTTACGTACATGATCGACATCGCCCTGACCACGGAGTTTTCCCTTGCTGCTGGCGGTACGCGATGAGCGGAGCGGATCGGGTCATCAAGTGGTCTACCGCAGGGGCCGTGCTCGGCGTGGCAGCGGTGGCCGCGGTTGCCTCCTATGAACACGCCTACGACCTGGTGCGGGCGCACGGTGAGTCGGGCTGGACTGCCCGCATGGTCCCGCTCACGGTGGACGGACTGATCTACGCCAGTTCGATGGTGATGCTGGACTCGGCGCGCCGGAAGATACCTGTTCCCGCGCTGGCCCGGTGGCTCCTCGGTCTGGGTATCGCGGCGACGCTCGCGGCCAACGTGGCCCATGGGCTGGGGCACGGGCCTGTTGGTGCGGTGGTGGCCGCGTGGCCGGCGGTCGCGCTGGTCGGCTCCTACGAACTGCTCATGATGGTTATCCGCGGTTCTCAGGCCGCACCTGGCGGCATGACCGGCAGCGCGGATAACCCGGACCCGCTCGGTGCACAGGCAGCCGAGATATTCGCCGACCAGCTGGCAGCAGATCGCGTTCCTTCCATCCGCGCGATCCGCGCGCAGCTGCACGTGGGCCAGCCCCGGGCGCAGCGGCTGCGGGACTACCTCGCTGCAGGAGCTGGAGGGCGGGCAGAGAATCCCGCTGCATGAGCAACTTGCGGGGAAGAGAGGAGCCGATCGGTCGCTGGCGCTCCGTAAGAGCGGTTTCGCATGGTCCGGGCTCGGCTTGGAGCGTCGGCGGCTGATCCCTGGCAGGGCTGCCGCGGTCATCCGCCGGCGTGTGCCCAGGCGTTTTTGAGCACAAGGATCTCGGCGGCGCTGTTCTCCCGAGCGATATACGAGATGTCCGGTGCGTAGCGCATCCGCTCGCGGGGAATGCGGCGGTGCACCTCTACGACGTTGCCGAGGATCGCGCAGTACAGCTCCGTCCCAGCCGTGCAGAAGACGTCAATCAGCACCGGCCGCCCGTCGGCGGCTCCTAAGATGTGGGCATCGTCGAGGTCGCCTGCCCTACCGGGCGTCGATGTGCGGTATTCCGCATCGATCATCTGTGCTGCCCGGCGTACCTCCTGGAACTCCGCGTTGTCCGCCCTGGCCCGCCACTGCCCGGCGACCTGCCCGGCCAACGGATGATCCGTGGGAGCGACCGAATTCCAGGAAGACGACCGGACCGTCGCCTTCCAAACCGACGGCATTGGCCCGGACATCGTGACGTAATGCGCATTCATTCCGGCCGGTGATCGAGCAGCGGGCACCGCTCAGTGCCTGGGAAACCCGCACCGGGCTTCGTATGCGGACCTTCACGCGTTCTTCTGAACGCGGGCGCCGCCCCGTGGGCCTCTGCGAGGCTGCACGGGGCGGCGCCGCGGGAATTACCCGGTGGTCAGCCGTTGATCGTGCCGACTCCCGCCCGGATTGGCTCGATGATGCTCATGTAGACGACTCCGGCGTGCGAGCATGCCTCAAAGCCGAACGCGGCATACGTGGCGAGGCGCTGGTCCGGCGGGTAGATGCGCAGCCCGACCGTGGTGTCCACGGGGTCGCTTACGCCCCCCGAGCCGACCACCGCATCACGGTAGGCGAGTATCGTGTGCGCGGTCGCGCCGGGCGCGAGGACCACCCGCCGCGCGCCGCTCAGGCTGCCCCAGCCCGCAGGGCTTCCGAGCTGCTGCCCGGTACGGCTGATCGCGGACACGCCGGGGTAACCAAACAGGGAGCAGGCGTGCCCGCTCGTGTTGGTGAACTCCAGCGGGTAACCGGTGGTCCCGGCAGCTCCGTTGCCCTCGCTGACCGCGACCCAGGCACCGAGACCGAGACCCCCGGTGCACTGGGGGATGGCGGTCGCCGGTGACTTCCAGGCCGCAGGCCCACGCGGTAACGTTCACTTCCAGAGTGCTCCTTGAACTGGACCCGGTAGAGACTTGAACACCCCTACTGTCCCAGCTCAGGAGCACTTTTCTACCTCAGGCACGCCGCACCAGCCCAAACCCGCGTGAATTAACAGGGCTAACACTCGCACCGTTAGCGCCTACTCGGCGCTCGGCGTCACGCAAGACCGGCGAGCCCCGTCACGTTCTGTGATCGGTGCTCCCGGTGCCCGTGCGCTGCGGGTGATGGAACCGTCTGTCTTAGGCGGAGAAGAAGCGGTGCAGTTCTGTGGCTACCCGGTCGGGCTGGCCGCTGTTGTCCGGGGCGGTGTGCCGTGTGCCGCGCAGCACTACGCGTCTCGCCTGCGGCAGGACCCGGCTGAGGCCGTAGAGCGAGGCGGTGAGGTTGCGGGCGCTCCTGGACCCGCCCAGCAGGAGGATCTCACAGGAGAGCGCCGAGAACCGTTCCAGAGGCCCGGCCGCGCCGTTGACCGACTGGGCGTCGTACCCGACGGTGGGAATGAGCTCGCGGGGCGACATCGCGCCGTCGCGCGGCGCCCGGCCGGCGGTCCGCCTGATGGCGAAGTCCAGGGCGGCGCCCAGCGGCGGCCGGGGGACCCAGCGGACCGGGGAAGTCCGGTCGGCGGTCGCCTTGAGCACGGTGACGAGCGCGGTCCCGGGCCTGCCCGCCGCGAGCTGCCGCTCATAGGCTGGCGCCCAGTCGCCGTGAACGATGCCGTCGAAGGCCAGCGGGGGCTGGTACAGCGCCAGCCGGTTGATCTCCGGACGGACGCGGGCCGCCTCGACCGCGATGACCGCCCCGGCGCTCAGCCCGAACAGCCGGGTCGCGCCGCAGGCATCCAGGAGCGCGCCCAGGTCCTCGATTTCTGTGCCTAGCCCGCGGAACCCGCCGTACGGCCCGCTCCGGCTCCGGCCACGCCGGTCAGGGACGTAAACCGTGAAGGCCACGGAAAGGGCACGGGCAAGCCGCATGAGGTTCACCGACGACTGGCCCGCCCCATGCAGGAGCACGACCGCCGGGCCGGCTCCTACCCTCTGGTAGCCGATCGCCGTCCCGTCTGCAGAACGCACCTCGCCGACCGCGAGCTCCCCATTCATGGGCCGAAACCTACGCCCGGATCCGCCATCGAGAACCGCCTAATGCGCGGTCGTTCCTTCATAATGGATCCGCTCGCGGCGCGCGCAGAGCTGGGCCATCTGCGCGCGGCCGGCTGCGAACGCCCGATCATGGCTGATATGCAGGTGAGCGGACGTTGCGTCCCTGCGTATTTACGTGCTATTCGTACCGCTGTGTCATCCAACTGCGGCAGATTGGAAGCTCACGGCGAGTTTACTGGCTGTGGGAGCACCTGGGGGTGGGAAGGTGCCTGAAGATGGTTCGGTCGCCGACCGTCCAAATGCCTCGATTGCTAGCGATGCGCCCGACGATCTAGCGCAGGCTTCCGTCCCGTCGGGCGCGCCGCCAACTCAGGCCCAGCCGGGTCCGGTTCCCTGGGTTCAGGCGATTGGCGCAGCGACGGCGTTCGTTGCGGTGGGACTCGGCCTGGTCTATGGTCTGGGCGCAGTATCTATCGGGCTGAGATTGTGGTACATAGAAGACCCGGTGACACCTGTTTTGGGACAACTGCCGAGCGCTTTCCTGCTTGTAGACGCGTTCAGTGAGCTAATTCTTCCTGCCATTGCAGTCGGAGCAGCCGCGTACTTCGTCCTCGAACTCCTGTTGAAGGCCTCCTGGCGGCAGGCGCTCACGGCAGGCGAAGGCCATCCGCGGAGGCATTTTTTCATGATCTTTCCTGCGATGGTGCTGGCGCTGGCTCCGCTGGGATTCTTGCAACTGAGCTACAGATGGCCGTGTCAACCTGATTCGGCCCCACCTTCTACTTTGATTTGGCGCCACCGGACTGCGGCGGGCGCGTGATAGTTCTACTTTGATCTGGCCCCATCTGCGGGTGGCGGGCTTGTTGTGCGTGGCCGTTGTCGCTGGCGGCGGTGAGGTGGCTGGTGAGGGTGCGGCGGTCGGTGCGTTCAGCTTCGAGCTGGGCTTCGGCTCGTTCGGCGCGGGCTCGTTCGGCGGCGGTGAGTGCGCGTTCGGCTTGGAGCTGGGCTTGGCAGTGTTCGCGGAGGGCGTCGCGTTCGCGGCCGGCGTCGTCGCGGACGCGGGTTGTTTCGGCGCGGGCGTCGGTTTCGGCCTGGCGTGCGCGGGCGATCTCGGTGGCGGCGGCGTCGCGGGCTTGGCGTGCGGCGGCGAGCGCGTCGTCGCGGTCGTGCTCGGCGCGTGCTTGTGCCTGGCGGGCGGTGGTGACCTGGGCGCTGGCGCGGTCCTCGATGGCTGCGGTGCGGGCGGCGGTGTCGCGGTGGAGCTGGTCGAGCTCGGCGGCTGCGGCGCGGGCGGTGCCGGCGGCTTGGCGGGCTGCGGCCTGGGCGGTGGTGGTGTCCTGGCGTGCGGCCCTGAGGGCGTCGGCGAGGGCGCGGGTTTCGGCTTCTGCTTCGGCCTGGCGGGCAGCGGCGGTAACAGCGGCTGCCTCGGCGCGGCGGCGGGCTGCCTCGGCCTCGGCGATCTGCGCGCGGACGCTGGCCGGGTCGAGGCTGGCCGCCTGCTCCCGTGCGGCGCGGATCAGGACCGCGGCCTGGCGGGTCATGGTCTCCAGGGCGGCGAGCGGGTCCTGTTCGCCGATGATGGGTGTGCTGGCGGGGACGGGGATGCGGGCGTCGTTGTGGTAACGGCGGGCGCAATCGGTGCCGCAGAACTGGCGGTTGCGGCCGCGGTCCTGGGCGGGCAGGGGCTTGCCGCAGCCAGGACGTTTGCAGGTCGTGGCCGGGTCATCGGCGCGGGCGGCAGGCTGGCTGGTCATCGGGTGCCTTCCTGGTTCAGACGCCCGGAGTGCCTTTTCTTTTCATTTCTGATCAGAGGAGAAATGAAAAGAAATCCCCCGGGCGCGGGGTTCGCCTCCGGGTCAGGAGACAGGGGGAATGCCGGCCAGGGCACCGTCGCGGGCCTGGTATAGCCAGTTGACGGTCTCGGCGAGGGCTCCGGCCAGGCCGTCGAGGGTGTAGGGGCTGTCCGCATCACGCAGGCAGGCGGCAGCCTGAGCGGCCGCGGCTGGGGCGGCGCCGCCGGCGAGGTCGCTGATCACGGCGTGCGCGTCGGCGAGCATGAGCATGATGTCGCGGGCGTGCCCGGCGTCGATGGCGATCTGGGCCATCTGGTGGTGGCTGCCGGGGTGGTTGATTAAGGTCACGATGGTCCCTGTCCGGTGTTGCCGGCCCTGGTGGCGCGGCGGGCGGTGGAGCGGAGCCGGTAGGAGCCGGTTCCGGTCTGGATGATGTGCGCGTCGTAGGTGAGCCGGTCCACGATCGCGGCGCACAGCCTGGGGTCGGTGAATGCCTGCGCCCATTCGCTGAACGCGGCGTTGGACGCCACGGCGACGGAGTTCTTTTCCTCCCGTTCGGTGAATACCTGGAACAGCAGCTCGGCGCCGCGGCGGTCCAGCTCGATGTAGCCCAGCTCGTCCAGGCACAGCAGGTCGACCCGGCCGTAGCGGCCGATCACCTTGGTCAGCATCCGCTCGTCGGCGGCCTCGGCCAGCTCGTTGACCAAGGCGGCAGCGGTGACGTACCGGACCCGGTAGCCTGCCTCGGCCGCCGCGGTGCCCAGCCCTATCAGCAGGTGCGACTTGCCGGTCCCTGAGTCCCCGATCAGCACCAGGGGCTGCCCGGCGGCGACCCACTGGCAGCGGGACAGGGTGCCGATGAGGGCGGCGGGCACGTCCGGGTTGGCGGAAAAGTCGAAGTCCTCCAGCCGCTTGAAGCGCGGGAACCCGGCCTCGCGGACCAGCTGGGCTTTGCGGCGGGTTTCCCGGTCGTCGCATTCCAGGGACAGCAGCTCGGTCAGGAATCCCTTGTAGCTGGCCTGCTGCCGGCCGGCGATGCCGGCGACCTCGCCGTACCGCTGCCGGATGGTCGGCAGCCGCAAGATCACGCAGGCCCGCTCGATCGCCGCGTCCAGCGCGGTCTCGGTCATCTCCTGGCGGGGTCCGCTCATCACGTTCCTCCCTGGACGCTCCGGCCCGGGCGGCCGAGCAGCTGGTCATAGGCGGCGACCGAGGGCGACGGCCGCCGGTCGCCCGGCAGCGGCCGGTCCCGGACCGGCAGCGTGATCACCGCTGCCCGCGACGGCCGCGGCGCCGTTGCCTGCGCCGGGCCGCCGCCGGCCCCCTGGTGCCTGCGTGCCTCGACCGCGACTACGTCCGGGGAGCAAGTCTCCGCGGCCAGGGCTGCCCCGATCCCGGCGATGACCGACGCGGCCGGCAGGCGGCGGTGCAGCAGCAGCACCTCGATCAGCGCCCGGGTGCCCGCACCATCACCCAGCCGCTTGCGCGCGGTTTCCCAGAACGCCTCGTGCGCCGCGGTGAACGACCCGTCCGCCCGCGCCTGCGCCAGCGGCACCGACCCGGGCAGCGCGCCCGGCTTGCGGGCCACGATCTCCAGGTAGTGGTCCAGGATCAGGTGCTCAGCGCCGGCCGCTGCCAGCCGGGGATGCACCGCCACCGCCTTCGAGCCGTCGAAGACGGTCAGCTCGTTCGCGGTCAGCTTCACCCGCACCGCCCGCCCGATCATCACCGCCGGCACCGAGTACCGGCACTTGCCGTTGCTGACCCGTGCGAACTTATCCGCCCGCGGCCACAGCACCGTGCCGGTATCAAACCCCTCAGCCGGCAGCGGCGCCAAGAACTCCCGCTCCGCCGCGAAACCGGCCGCCACCGTGTCCTGCCGGAACTCGATATGCCGCCCGTCATCACGCTCATCGGCTTCGGCCAGCATCGCGTTCAGCCCGGCCAGCTACGACACCCGCGGCACCGGCACCATCCAGCGCCGCCGGTACCGGCCGATCTCGCCTTCCACCCCGCCCTTCTCATGAGCACCGCCAAGACCTGGCTCGCAGTAGAACGCCTCGAACGCGTACCACGACCGGAACGCCAGCCACCGCGACTGCTCCTTCCGGTTCCGGCCGGCCAGCACCTTGCTCACCGCGGGCGTCAGGTTGTCGTACCGGATGTGCCGCCACGGCACCCCGCCGGTCACCGCGAACGCGGTCACGTGCCCTTCCAGCAGCGCCTCCTGCGCGCACGACGCATACACCCGGTGCACGCCCTTCCCCGAATACGACAGCCGGTACGCGAACAGATGGCAGGCCGCCTGATCCCCGTCCAGCACCACCGTCACCGGCCCGAAATCAACCTCCGCCTCCGCGCCCGGCTCCTTGGCCTGCGGCACGAACCCCGCCACCGCCACCAGCCCCGGAACACCGCTCCCGGCCGCAGCCTTCGCCGCCCGGTGCTCCGCCTCGATCTGCGCCCGCCGCGGCCCCGCGTACTGGCACACGTACGAATACGACACCGCCACGCCATGCTCATCGGCCAGCCGCTCCCAGATCCGCCGCGACGTATGCCGCTGCTTGCGCGGCGCCCCCAGATCCTCGGCCAGCATCACGTCGATCAGCGGCGCCACCGCATCCAGCACCGGCGACTGCCGCACCGGGACCTTCCGCGGCGCAGGCACCGGCGAGCCCAGCGCCTCCCGCACCGTCCGCCGGGCACCCCATGCCTGCGGGCCAGCGCCCGGACCCCTAACCCCAGCTCCTGATGATCCAGCCGGATCCTCGCGAACAGCTCCACCTTGTCCCGTCCCACCCGGCTCCCACCCCGCTACACGGAACGACTGAATGTGACCAACTATTCACCCAGGCGAACCGCTCCGCCCGGAACCCCCCGGCGTGTCGCCAGAAAGCCCCCAGGTGGGGCCAGATCACAGTGTTACCACCCCGCCGTCACCAGCCCCCGGTGGAGCCAGTTCAAAGAAGAACGTGGGGCCATTCCAGAGTGCTACGGCCACTACAGACAAGCCGGCGTGATCCGGTCATACTGGGAAATATATGGACTCTGCGCCGGGCTGAGCATTCTGTCGATTTACTTGGGGTTCCGTGTCCTAGTTCTAACGGGGCTCTGCCCCAGCTCGTCGAGGCATGCTCCAGGCTGAGGTGGGCAAAGGGGCTCCGGCCGGATCTTTGCGGTGACACGATGTGTCCCGGTATTTGACCGCCGTGGCGGTAGGTGGCCTGTGCTGGCCTGTCCCGACCGGAGCCATTAATGACGCTACCTCGTACTGCGGCTGATGTCCTGGCCCGGCATGTGGTGTTCGAGCTGGAGTGCGTTGACCGCATCTACTGCAACCTGTACGTGCCGAAGCTGCAGCGCGACCTCGGCGTGGTGGGGTTCATCCGCGAGCACCTGGGCAGGCCTGTTGCTTCCACCGCTGTGCTGGCGGAGCGCACGGAGGGGTTCTGTGCGGAGATACGCGCCTTCGCCGCCGATAACGGCATCCCCGTGGTGGACTTAAGGGCCGGCCAGCGCAAGGACGACGTGATGCGCGAGCGGCTCGCGCAGTTCCTGGCATCGGGACGCACCGAGGGTGTGGTGTTCATCGGGCGGGCACAGGAGAAGGTCCGCGTGTGGGCCACCACCCGGCGCCGGGACGCGGACGGCAACAGCTACCCGTGGATCGTCCGGCAGACCCGGGTGGTCACGCACTGGTATTTCTACTGCCATGACGCCTGCGCGGGCCCGTTCTTCCTGAAGTACTGCGGCTACTTCCCGTATAACGCCAAGCTGTGCTGCAACGGCAACGAGTACGCCAAAGCCATGGCCGCCCGGAGCGGGATCGGGTTCATCCCGCTGGACAACGGGTTCGCCGCCGTCGATGACGTCGACACGGTCCAGGCGATCTGCGATTCCTTCGATGAGAAGGTCATCTGGGAGCTGGCTGCGAAGTGGACGGACATCTTCCCGTGCCCGTTCACCGCCGGCGACGCCGCGGCCGGGTACCGGTACGAGGTCTCGGTGCTGCAGGCGGAATTCTCATTATTCCGTAGGAAACCTAATCGGCGTCAGCGGCCAATGGGCTTATATTGCCGAAACGCGCTTCAACTCTATCGGTAGCACCTATATTGGCAATTATATAGCCGTTATCCCGCTCGCGGAAGTCCAGCTTCAGGCCATTGGTAGCATGGAAGCATGTTTTCGCGGAAGCGGCTTGTGAAATTATGTACGATACGCTTCCGCGGAAACACCTTGGGTGTGACCGCCAGCATTGTGGCGAGCGTCCGGCGCCCTATCCGCGGCACATGTGTATATTTATCCCAGGCGGATAGTCCCGCATAAACGGCTACTCGCAGCCCACCAGTTGCGCAGCGCTTATGTTTGCCGAGCTGCCGATATCTCCGGTCCAAATTCAACGTTTTCCCGAACGTTTACTTCGCGACTGCCGTACTGGCTGCTGTCTAACAAGCAGCCTTTCGTTAGGAAGCTGGGGCTCGGGTGCCGGTTTTTCCCTGCCAAGGCGGAGTAGTCCTCGCCTTTGAGTTTCAGGCTGATCCTTAGAGCTAACCGGAGCCACCTGCATGCTGGAGGCGGCGCGCTGGATGTCGGCCTGCATCTCAGCGGCGGTCTGATACCGGTCTTTCGGCGACTTGGCCATCGCCTTGAGCACGATCGCGTCCGTCCACGGCGGGATGTCCGGGTCCAGCCGGGTCGGCGGGATCGGGTTCTGCCGGACGTGCTGGTAGACGATCGCCACCACGGAGTCGCCCTGGAACGGCGGCCGACCAGTGAGCAGCTCGTACATCAGGCAGCCGGTGGAATACAGGTCGCTGCGCGCGTCTACCCGCTCGCCCCTGGCCTGCTCCGGCGACAGGTAGTACGCGGTGCCGATTACCTGCGCGGTCTGCGTCATCGTGGTCTGAAAGTCGTTCACCGCGCGGGCGATGCCGAAGTCCATCACCTTTATCTCACCGTTGCGGGTGACCATCACGTTTCCGGGCTTGATCTCCCGGTGCACAATGCCCGCCTGGTGGCTGTACTCGAGGGCGCGCAGGACGCCGCTGATGATCTCAAGCGCGCGTTCCGGCAGCAGCCGGTGTCCCTCACTCAGCAGGTCCCGCACCGTGCGGCCGTTCACGTACTCCATCCCGACGTACGGTACCGGCGTCCCGGACGAGATGTCCTCACCGGTGTCGTACACCGCCACGATCGCGGGGTGGTTGAGCGACGCCGCGGACTGCGCCTCGCGGCGGAACCGCGCCTGGAAGATGGCGTCCCTGGCGAGATCGGCGCGGAGGGCCTTGATCGCGACCACCCGGTCAAGCCGGATGTCGCGGGCTCGGTAGACCTCGGCCATGCTGCCCCGCCCGACGACACCTTCCAGCTCGTATCTGCTACCGAACAGCGGGGGCTGTGTCACGCGCCTGTTGAGACTACGATGCCGCCCTAGTGATGGCTGCGCCGGCTCAGCAGCGCTTTCCGAGGGCGAGATGGGGTGCTTAGCCAAAGCAGCCGCTTCGGTCACCGTATCCTCAAGCCTGCGCTCGGCGGAGTCGATGGCGTTTTGAAGTTCCCGATGTTCCTGTGAGGTCATAGCACGGGACGCTTGCGCTTTGAGGCGTTCTAGTTCCCGTGCGCGTTCTGCGGCTGCGGCCTGAAGCGCCAGTATCTGAGCATCTGCAGCCCGTATCCGGGCGTCTGCTGCTGCTGTTAGTTCTGCGAGGCGCTGGGTGAGCACCACTACTTCCCGTTCTGGGTCACGGTGCGTTTCGGGGCCAGCGGCGTTGCGGGCAAAGAACCAGTGATGTGCGTCCCTGATACCGCTTTGCACCGGTTCGGGAAGGTTGGCACGCAGCATTCGGGCGCGCAACTCTGTAAAAATCTGGTCAATAGTGAGCTGCGAAGGCTTCCCCGGGATGCCGGTGCGGACGACATCGATGAACGCGCTGGTGAAGTAGGTAACTTTGCCGGAGAGCGGTGACTTGGCTTTCTCGTACTGCTTGCTGGCCCCGATGAAATAAAGTCCATCGACCGGCTCGACATCGATGTCTGCGGACTGGAACTGGTAGTTCGCCCTGTTCCCCAGTTCAGCGTGGCAGCAGTCGAGGATCACCAGCTTGGTGACCGCCGGACTGCCCCGCAGTATCCGGGCGATCGCCTCGTACATGATCGCTGTGTGTGGCAACAGCTCAGGATCGGCGCTGCTCTCCTGGACCGCTAGTGCCAGTTGCCCGTTCGAGGTACGCATGCCATGTCCCACGTAGTACAGCAGCAGTACATCCTGGACACCTTTGACCAGGTCGACGATCCTCCGGGCCAGTTCGTGCGGGGCCGACACATCCTGCAAGCTCTCCACCCTGTCGGCCGACCAGCCGCACAAATCGCTCGTAAGTACCGCGGCCATCGCTGATGTGCAACCTGACGCTGCCGGAAGGTTGGGAATCCCCGGGTCACGGTAGACGGCGTTGGAGATGAGAATGGCCCGCGACCGCGAAAGATCACGGCTCATCCGCTACCCCACGCACTGACCGGGAAGATGCCAGAGCCGCAGGCAGCACCGCCGGCCAGTTCGGCCAGAACCAAGTTGCCACACGCGCCGCCCATGACCTCACACCCCCCGCCGCCGGAGGACCCGCATTTCCGCATGACAGGTCGCCAGACGAAGTACGATTCTCCCACTTATCTTAGGAGCAGTCTCATATTCAGGACAATGCGAACCTAGTGCAGCGCAATGGTAACTCGCCCGGCACGTCAAGTGCTGATTCAACGCGATCGACCGAACAGACATGAGGAGCAGGGATGAGGGAGGATGGTGCGCCAGCTGAGGTCGAGGTTCAGGCAGACGACCCTGACGACACCGAAATGGTGTACGCCGAACTGCGTGGCGTGCCCGGAATCACTGTGACCGCAGTGCCGACGCCACCCGCACCAGGCGAGCAGGGGGCCGCCTTGGACGTGCTCATAGTAGCCCTGTCCAGCGGTGCTATCACAGCGTTCTTGCAGATCATCAAGGTTTTGGTCGAATCACGCGGTCCGAAGTTCAGCTTGAAGATCCGCCAGGGCAAGAACAAGGTGGAGTTGACCGCGGACAACATCGACAAGGTTCTGCCCGTCATCCGGGAGCTGATTGCCGGAGGATCGTGATATTTCCAGCCTCGGGCCAGCCTGATCGGGAACGGCTCCGCCTCGTCGCGCCATCACCTGCTGGTCCGCCGCCACCTCAAGACCGGCGAGCTGGCCTTTCGCTACTGCTACGTGCCCGAAGGGGACTGCTGACCAAGACCCGGCTGATCCGAGCGGCCGGGCTGCGCTGGATTGGTTATGCATCGGGAGGGGTCAAAGATTCGAGCAGCTCCGCAATGTCGAGGGCTGGTATCCGGTCAAGCCACAAGAGGGCAAAGAGCAGGACAGCGGCGCCTTGCAGCTCCATGTCTCGAAGCTGCAAGTTAATCCGTGGCGGGATCGTGATGCTATGCGGTCCGTTAGGTTTCGGCTGAGTTCTCGCGGCGCACCGATGAGCTCGCGACGCGCATATCCGAGATCGGCAAGCTGTTGATGTAGGCCCCACGGATTCCAGCCTTCTCCGCTTCCGACAGTGATGTCGGGGACCGCAAACCGATCCTTCCGTTCCACCATGGACGCGACCCGGAGATCGTCTTCTGCGTTGACCTATCCCGATACCGCTACTATGCCGATGTGTGATCTGCTCCGAACATCCCGGACAGCGGATTTGTAGTTAATTCACGCTGCGGACTGCCGTTCCAGGTACTCGTTTCGGACTTGCTGCGGGGTGCGATACTGAAGTCCGGAGTGCCTGCGCTTTGA
>Ga0210390_10000339_pt1 | contig 51279 bp, 47 predicted proteins | sample IncBWH11OmetaG_FD_161050 | JGI IMG/M metagenome (GOLD analysis project Ga0210390, IMG submission 161050) | Forest soil microbial communities from Barre Woods Harvard Forest LTER site, Petersham, Massachusetts, United States - Inc-BW-H-11-O ... | reverse complement strand
CGAGTTGTTTGGTCCCGTGGCTTCGATATTTCGGGCCAAGAATCTGGACGATGCCATTGCGATCGCCAACGATAGCCGCTTTGGGCTGGGTGCCAGCGCGTGGACAAATGACAAGCACGAGCGCGAACGCCTGATCAACGAAATCGAAGCTGGGATGGTATTCATCAACCGCATGGTCGCTTCTGATACGCGGCTGCCGTTTGGCGGGGTGAAGTATTCGGGCCATGGCCGGGAGCTCGGGCCTTATGGGATTCGGGAGTTTGCCAATATCAAGACTGTTTGGATTCAGGATGGCCGTGGCTGAAACGCTGACGTAGCGCAAGGAACCTGTGTACAAGACAGTTCGAACATCGCGGCTCTACGAGCAGATCGTTCAGCAGATCGAGGAATCGATTCTGAAGGGCGCGCTCAAGGCGGGAGACCAGTTGCCTGCGGAGCGGGATCTGGCGCAAAAATTCGGCGTCAGCCGGACTGCAGTGCGCGAAGCGGTGAAGGCCTTGCGCGAAAAAGGCTTGGTGGAAGCCTACTCTGGACGCGGAACTTTCATTACGGACGGGACCTCGCAGGCGATCCGGCAATCGCTTGGACTGATGGTGAAGATTGGCCAGCCGACGGGATCGGTTCATCTGGCGGAGGTGCGCGCGATTCTTGAGCCGGAGATCGCTGCGCTCGCGGCTACGCGGATTCAAGAGCAGCACCTGGTGCTGATGCGGGAAGCGGTCGCAGTGATGGATCAAAATCACGACGATCCGGATGCTTACATTGAAGCCGACCTCGATTTTCATTTGGCGCTGGCAGAGGCGGCGGACAATCCTTTGATCTTGTCGCTGCTCGATTCAATTGTGGGTCTGCTTCGCGAACAACGTATACGAATTTTCCAGGTCGAAGGTGGACCGAACCGGGGCCAGTACCACCACAAAAGGATCCTCGATGCAGTGGAGCAGCACAGCCCGGAAAAAGCGCGTGAGGCGATGCGGGCTCACTTGCTGCAGGTTCGTGAGGATTCCAAGGCGAGTGAGGCGCATCCGGCGCTTTCAAAACCTCTCTCATAGTTTGGAGCTTATAGCGAATGGCGAATCTTGGTTTTGTCGGTCTCGGCGTGATGGGCAGTCAGATGGTGAACCGTCTGTTGAGCAAAGGGCACTCGGTTACCGGATATAACCGGACGCGATCGAAGGCGCAGTGGCTGATTGATAAAGGGATGAAGTGGGCGGATTCGCCGCGGACGGTGGCTGCTACCGCCGACGTGACTTTCGCGATGGTCACGAACTCTGCGGCGATTGCGTCGGTTACAGAAGGGCCCGACGGGATATTGGCGGGGCTGGGTCCCGGCAAGATATTTGTCGACATCAGCACGGTCAGTCCGAGCGTAAGCCGCGCCACGGCGGCGAAAGTACGTGAGAAGGGCGCGGACATGGTGGATTCACCCGTGTCCGGAAGCGTGATTACGCTCCAGGAAGGTAAGTTGTCGGTCATGGTCGGCGGGCGGCGCGAGACTTTTGAGCGGGTTAAGCCGCTGTTGCTGGATATTGGACCGAAGGTGACCTACGTTGGTGATAACGGATTGGCATTGGCGATGAAGATTGCGGTGAATCTGAGTCTCGCAGTTCAGATGATGGCTTTCTCCGAAGGCGTGTTGCTGGCGGAGAAAAGCGGGATTGCGCGGGAGGTTGCGGTCGACGTGCTCACGCATAGCGCGGTGGCGTCGCCAATGATTCAATATCGCGGACCATTCGTTCTGCAGCAGCCTGAAGAAGCGTGGTTCGATGTGAACATGATGCAGAAAGACATGTTGCTGGCGCTGGAGTTGGGCCGGCAGCTGGATGTGCCTTTGCCGACGACCGCAGTGAGCAACGAGTTTCTGACGGCCGCACGCGGCATGGGCATGGCCAAGCTGGACTTCGCTGTAATGTTCGATGTGTTGGCACGAATGTCGGGAATTTCGAAATGACGATTGCAACTGACAAGTCTGAGGCGAGCTCCGCAATTGGAGTCGAAAAGTGGATCCGGATGTACCGCCAGATGGTGTCGATCCGCCTCTTCGAGGAGCAGGTCAACGAACTCTATACGCGGGCGTTGATGCCGGGGCTGGCCCACCTTTACATCGGTGAGGAAGCGGTCGCAGTGGGGATTTGTGAGACTCTGCGGGCTGACGATTACATTACCAGCACTCACCGCGGCCACGGGCACTGCCTGGCAAAAGGGGCGTCGCCGGACCGCATGTTTGCCGAGTTGCTAGGCAAGGAAGCTGGCTACTGCAAGGGCAAGGGCGGGTCGATGCACATTGCCGATCCGGCGACTGGCAATTTGGGGGCGAATGCCATCGTGGCGGGGAGCGTGGGAATCGCCACGGGCGCGGCGTTGTCGGCCAAGCGCCTGGGGACGGACCGGGTGGCAGTTTGTTTCTTCGGCGAAGGTGCGCTCGGGCAGGGTGTTTTGTATGAAGTGATGAATGTGGCTTCGCTGTGGAAGCTGCCTGTAATTTATGTCTGCGAGAACAATCTGTACACGGAATACACCCACTACACGGAGACCACTGCGGGAGACATTCCGGCGCGGGCGGCTGCGTTTGGACTGCAAAGTGAAGCCGTCGATGGGCAGGATGTGCGGGCGGTGTATGCAACCGGGAGACGATTGGTTGATCGTGCGCGCAGCGGGGGTGGGCCATCGTTTCTTGTATGCAACACCTATCGCTACACCGGCCATCACGTGGGCGATATCAATCGCGAGTACTACCGGTCTAAGGAAGAAGAGAAACACTGGAAGACCGAGCGCGATCCCATCAAGTTGCTGGGCGATTGGCTCACTAGCCAGGGCCTAGCGGATTCTGTTCAGTTCAGTCGGATTCAATCCGAGGTGGAATCGGAGATGAAGAAGGCGGTTGAGTTCGCGGTGGCCGCTCCGTATCCCGGTATCGCGGAAGTGGAGCAAGACGTTTATGCCTGAAGCCGTTCCTCGAGAGTTGACTTTCGGACAAGCGGTGCGAGAGGCGCTGGCGGAAGAGATGCGCCGCGACTCGCGCGTGTGCATTTTTGGGGAAGATGTGGCTGAGGCGGGCACGCCATTCAAGGTGCTCTCTGGGTTGGTCGAGGAATTCGGAACTGAGCGGGTGTTGGACACTCCGATTTCGGAAGCGGGCTTCACCGGCATCGCGGTTGGCGCGGCGATGACAGGTCTGCGGCCCGTCGTCGACATTATGTTTGGAGATTTCATTACGCTGACGATGGACCAGATGGTGAACCAGGCAGCTAAGGTCCATTACATGTCGGGCGGGGCATGGAAAGTTCCTATGGTGATGCGAACCACCCTTGGCGCGACTCGCCGGTCGGGAGCGCAGCATTCGCAGTCTCTGCACGCATGGTTCAGTCATGTTCCGGGATTGAAAGTCGTGATGCCGTCAACTCCTTACGACGCAAAAGGACTGCTGAAGACCGCGATCCGAGATGAGAATCCGGTGGTCTTTTTTGAAGACAAGATGATGTATGCCAAGTTAAAAGGCCCGGTTCCTGCGGAAGAGTACACAATCCCGTTCGGAGTGGCGGATGTGAAACGCGTGGGCCGCGACATTACTCTTGTCGGGACTAGCAGCATGGTGCAAGTCGCGCTCGGTGCTGCGACGCTGCTGGAAGAAATCGGGGTCAGCGCCGAAGTGATCGATCCGCGAACCATGTGGCCGCTCGACGAGAAGACGCTGATCGACTCGGCAAAGAAGACATCGCGCGTGATCGTGATCGACGAGGGTTATGAACGGTACGGAGTGACAGCCGAGATTGCAGCGGTGATTGCCGAGGGCGCGTTCTATAACTTGGACGCACCGGTTAGGCGGATGGGGGCGATGCATATACCGATTCCATTTTCGCCTCCCCTCGAAGACGCAACCGTGCCGACGGAGAAATCAGTGTTCGAAGTGGCTCGCAAACTTTGCGGCCGAACGTAAGAAGTTGAAACAGGAGGTGCATCGTGGCATTGCCGACTCATGGAACGATGGCGGTGGATTGGGAACAGCGGGTAGATTTTGATCGCCTGCGCAAAGAACGCCTGGCGCGGGCTAAAGAGCTGATTGCTAAGTCGTCGATGGGTTCGCTGCTGTGCTTTGACATGAATAATGTGCGCTATCTGACCTCGACGCACATTGGGAGTTGGGCGCAGGACAAATGTAATCGCTTCACTTTGCTGCCGCAGAACGACGAGCCGATTCTGTGGGACTTCGGGTCGGCCGCCAAGCATCACCAACTCCATTGCCCCTGGTTGGGGGAGCGCTCGCGGCCCGGAATCTCGATGTTGCGCGGCGCGATGTCGCCAGAGATGGGGCGGGCCGAAGATGTCGCGAAGAAGATCCGCATCGAACTCGAGATGCGTGGCCTGCACAAGGAACCGGTCGGAATCGACATCATTGAAATGCCGGTGCTTTTTGCTTTGCAGCGGGAGGGCATCACGGTCGTCGACGGACAGCAGTTGATGTCGGATGCGCGCGTAATTAAAACGCAGGACGAGATCGCGCTGCTCAACACCTCGGCAATGATGGTGGATGCGGCTTACGACGAATTGTATCGCGCGATGAAGCCTGGGATGCGCGAAAACGAGGCAGTCGGGCTGGTCAGCAAAGTTCTCTATGACCTCGGCTCCGAATATGTTGAAGCAGTGAACGCGATTTCCGGGGAGCGCTGCAATCCGCATCCTCATGTGTTTTCCGATCGCGTGCTTCGTCCGGGCGATCCGGTCTATTACGACATTCTGCATTCGTATATGGGATATCGCACTTGCTATTACCGCTGCTTCACCATCGGCTACGGATCGCACGCGATGGTGGACGCTTACAAGCGTTGCCGGGAGTATCTGGATGCGGCCATTGAGTTGGTGCGTCCGGGGCGCACGACCGCAGAGATTGCCGCGGTGTGGCCCAAGGCGCAGGAGTTCGGCTTTCCGAATGAGGAAGCCTGCTTCGCGCTGCAATATGGGCATGGTATTGGCCTCGCCATTTGGGAAAAGCCCGTGATCAGCCGGTTGGTTTCGTTCGATCATCCGCATGAAATCAAGCCGGGAATGGTTTTTGCGCTCGAAACATTTTGGCCTTCGACTGACGGATGGAGCGCGGCGCGCATCGAGGAAGAGATTGTGGTCACGCCGACGGGGCACGAGGTCATTACGCGGTTTCCGGCGGAAAAATTGCTGGTGGCTGGGGCGCATTACTTTACTGTCAATGGACCGCTACCGACCACTCGCGAAAATGAGGCTGCGCCAAGCCGGCGGGTAGTCGAGATGATTGAAGAGAGTGCGAGGACGGAACGCGTCGGAGTGTCGGATTAGAAGCATTGCCTGGACACGGTGAGAATTCCCTGAGGCGAAGCTAGCGGAATTGCTTTGTAGGGGTCCTTCGACTCCGCTCAGGATGACACGGCGAAATAGTCGACACGACGTCGGGGGGATGACACGGGAACAAAGTTATGGCTTTTAGCGTTGTGATGCCCGCTCTGGAGATGGCGCAGGAAACCGGCAAGCTTGTAGCTTGGCGGAAGGCGGAGGGCGACAGTGTGGTTAAGGGTGAGCCACTGTTGGAAATAGAAACCGACAAGGCCGTGCTTGAGGTTGAATCTCCGGCGGACGGCATTCTCGCGGGGGTCAGCGAGCAGGCGGGCGCGGTCGTCCCGGTTGGAAAAACTATTGCCTGGATCGTTCGTCCCGGCGAAGCCCCTCCCTCACAGGTCGCTGCCGCTGGTTCTTCGGTCCAGATCGCGACTGAGCCAATGCGCGCTGCGACACCGGTCATTCCGTCGATGGAGGCGTCCTCGGGGGCTCAAATCTCGCCCAAAGCGCGCCGGCTTGCCAGGGAGCGTGGAGTTGACATCGCAAACTTGCGCGGATCAGGACCGGGTGGAGAAATTCTCGCGTCCGATGTTTTAGGCGCTTCCCAGCCGACAAATGCGACTCCCAAAGCCACGCCAAAGGATGTCGAAATACCGAGTTCGATTGGACGGCTCATGGCCGAGCGCACCACGCAAAGCTGGACGACCGTGCCCCATTTCTTCGTGGTACGCGATGTCGACGCAGGAGCGCTGGTCGAAGTGCGCGGTCGGCTGGGTTCAGCGACTGAGAAGACGCGCGGAATCAAGCTCACGCACACTGATTTCCTGGTTGCATTAATTGCCCGCGTTCTAGTGAAGCATCCGCGCATGAACGCTAGTTGGAGTGGGGCGGGAATCAGTCTGAACCACGAAGTGAATATCGGCGTTGCCATGGCGGTGGACGACGGCGTCGTGGCGACTGTAATCCGCAACGCTGACAAAGCGGATCTCGGCGAAATTGCGGTTCAACGCCGTGATCTGACGGAGCGGGCTCGCGCCAGCCGCTTGCGTCCGTCCGACATCGCAGGCGCAACTTTTACCATCAGCAACCTCGGCATGTTTCACGTCGACTCTTTCAGCGCGATTATCAATCCGCCGCAGGCGGCGATTCTCGCGGTGGGGAGCATTACTGACCGGGTCGTGCCCGTCGATGGGCGGCCAGCGATCCGCCCCATGATGACGCTAACCCTCTCGTGCGACCACCGCGTAGTGGATGGAGCGCGAGCTGCGGTCTTCCTGAATGAGGTTGCTGAATCAGTTCGCGAGCCGGACAATTGGCTGCGATGACGATGCCGGTGCGTTCGGTGCGCGTACGCGCCGGCATCGTAGAACACACTTCATTCTAACCAAAACGGGTTCCGCCTGCGTTTAGATCCAGCTGGACGCTGCACGGGGCGTGGACGCCCGCGTCTGTATTAGTAACCACTTGGACGGAACCAACGTAACCAAGGGGTTTTAGGTATCCGCTGCCGCGCGCCTACAGCGGCATGCTATACTGGTGTTACGCTTAATACCGCGGTTGTATGGTGCGATGGCTCTGGTGCAGCGTTTGATCTGAGAAGTCCCGCCTTAAGTTTCTCCTCCGTACGTCTTCAGCGTAATCAAAACCAAGACTGGCAATGCAGGTTGCTGCGCTCGCGCTGTTCGTGTGCCCGCGGCGATCGCTTACGCCAAAGAAAGCAAAATGCAGAATTTTTCAGGACTATCGATTTCCCCTTACGTTAAAGACCGTTTGTCGTTCGCTGGTTTTTCCGTACCCACTCCGGTTCAAGCCGCTGCCATCCCACAGGCGCTCACAGGCAAGGATGTGCTCGCCACCGCCCAGACGGGCACCGGCAAGACCCTCGCGTTCCTGATTCCAATCATGGAGCAACTGCTCAAGCAAAATTCGCCGGGGATCGCGGCACTGGTGCTGGTTCCGACGCGCGAGCTGGCGATGCAGGTCGCCGATCAATACGATGCGTTGCGTGGCAAGCAACTGTCACCCGCGGCTCTGGTCGTTGGAGGCTTGTCCGAGGGACAACAGCTCCGTGCCATTCGCACTGGAGCTCGGGTAGTCGTGGCTACCCCGGGTCGACTTGAAGATTTCCTGGATCGCAGGCTGGTTAATTTTCGTGAGCTACGAGTGCTGGTGCTTGACGAGGCAGATCGCATGCTTGACATGGGATTCCTTCCCGCGATTCGCAGGATTGCGGCCGTTCTGCCCAAAGATCGTCAGACGATGTGTTTTTCGGCCACGCTCGAAGCGTCCGTGGTTCATCTTGTGAATGACTATATGAGGAACCCGGTGCGGGTCGCACTTGGGTCCACGCTGAAGCCTTCGGAAAATGTGCGGGTGCAAGCCTTCGAAGTCGATGCAGATCGCAAGCAGGAAGTGCTGCATCGATTGTTGGCGAAAGAAACCGGCCGTTGTCTGGTTTTCGCGCGCACCAAGCGTGGGACCGAACGGCTGGCCAAGAACCTGAATCGCGAAGGATTCACCGCAGCCATGATTCATGGCGACCGTTCGCAATCCCAGCGAACCGCAGCGCTCACGGGGTTTCAGCAAGGACGCTATCGCATCCTGGTTGCAACCGACCTAGCGGCGCGCGGAATTCACGTGCAAGACATCGCGCACGTCATCAACTACGATCTGCCCGAAGTGGCGGAGAATTTTATCCACCGGGTTGGGCGCACCGGCCGTGCGGGTGAACATGGCGTGGCTTCTACCCTTTTCGCCAGAGAGCAGCGATCCGATCTGTACCAACTGGAGCGCACGCTCGGAATTCGCATGGAGAGAATGAGTTCCACTAGCGACCGGAGCGACAAGGATACCTCTCGCAAGCAAGACACGCGCCCGAACGGCGGTGATCGCGTCCAATCCACACGGACTGAATCCACTCCGAGATCACGGATGGTTCGGCTCCCGGGCGAGTTCCTGCAAGTGCAGATGCAGAACTAACTAAGACTCTTGCCTGGTGCGCGACGGAGCGACGTGGTAGGCTCTGCGCCACACACGGCGAAACTGGCGCGCATCCGCAAATCCACATTCACTGGCAATCGCTTCCAGCGTAAGTTCAGGACTGCTCATCAGCGTGCGCGCATGCTCCAGGCGCAGACGCGTGCGGTAAGTTTGAATAGAAACTCCGGTCACTTCACGAAAATTTCGTGTTAGATTCCGCGGGCTTATGTGAGCGATTTTCGCCTCCGCGGAAGATGCACTATCCCCGGAGTGAAGCCGGGCACAATGACCAGATCTTCCGGAGCGGCCGACGGCAAGGAATTCAAATCGTGGAGCTTCAGGCCTTGATTGGTTATCGCCCGGGGAACAGTCGCACAGTGCTCGATAAGGTATTTCGCCCCGAGGGAGTTCGCCTCAAAGAACGCCTGCAGAGGACCGGCGAAATCGAGCACCTCGCATCCGTCGAAATAGGTGAAGATTACGCGACGGCTCCGCAACGTGTTCCCTTCAACTCTCTTATGAGTTGCGTGACGGTTGCGATGCGGGCAAAGCGGCGGCGCAGGGCATATTCAGTGCGCTCGCGTATCGCATCGACGCCCAGTTCTTCACCGGGGTTATCCCAGTTGGGAATCGGGAACGTCATAGTGGCTTCGGTAACAAAATCCACGGCGTATCCGAGGTCGGCCGCAACCCTGGCGGTGGTTTCGCAGCATTGCTCCATCTGAATACCGGTGACCGTCACTCGGCGCACACCTTTTTCGAGCAAATAAGGCTGTAGCGGCGTGCTGGTGAAGCAATTGCGAGTACTCTTGATCAAGACTGGCTCGTCAGGGCGTGGCTTGATGAAGTCCATCAGCTTGAACAACGGGCTATCGGTGGCAAAGCCTTCGTCGCTGTCGGTGTGAAGAAAGAATATGACTGGCAACTCTGCCGCCCGGTACGCCTCGATCAACTCACCAATATTTTTTTCAAAAGCAAGATTGTTGCGGCGCTCCCAGCGCGGGGTGGCTTTGAACGAATCCTGCGCATCAACCACTAGCAGGGCAGATTGAGCGATCGGAACATGGTTCGAATCCAGCACGAGTCCTCCTCACCTGACCACTATGCTACACGCTTCAGAAGTTTGCGGCGAGGTCCTGCGCGGACAAATACCGGACATTTTGGGCCATGGTTCGGTGACAAGAGCTAACGTGAGGCAAGCATCTTCAAGGCGAGATTCGCTTTTGGATATCGCCGAGCAGCGGCCCGGCGCAGCCATTTCTCAGATTGGGCTCGATCGGCGGGAACTCCGTCGCCATCGCGGTAGCGCAGGCCGAGGTTGTATTCTGCGGCGGCATTGCCTTCTTCGGCCGCCGTGGTAACCCAGCGGGTAGCTTCCGCGCAGTTCTGAGGAACATGTCGTCCCATCTCGTACGCCATTCCCAAAGTAAACGCTGCGGAAGCGTCGCCGTACTTGGCCTGACGTCGCAGTGTCTTAATTTCATACTTACTCAATCCCTGCACGGCAGACAAGGTAGCGGGGTCAGTCACTTCCCTGTGGCTCAACCGCAGCGAAGTCGCGGCCAGCTGATTGGGTTTTCTGTCTGTGATCCTTTTATGGTTGTCTGCGCCTCGAGTCGCCGTGGTCGCGGTCATCGAAGGCTCGCTGACCATAGTTCCTGCAGCGGGAGCGGCTGGTACCGAATTCGCTTGCGCGCGATACAACACTTGGTGACGCGACGTATCGAAGAGGAGCAATGCGGCGACAACCGCAAGTGTCAAAACTGGAGCGACAATCGTTGCAGCGCGGAGCGCAGGCAGAGTGAGATTGATGCGGAAAGCGGGCCGACGGTTGACGAATGTGTCCCGAGCGCGGCTGAGGGCAGATCGAAAATTGATGATTTGAAGGTTCGCAGTTCGGAGAATGACTGTGCGAAGATTGGCTGCGTGAAGATTGGCGGTTCGAAGATTGAATGGCCGGAGCCGCGCCCACTGCTTGCCATACTGCTCGACCAAGTTGGCAAGAATAGGCAAGTGCGGTTTAATGCTGCGCGCTGCGCCTGCGTCTTTCGAACGCGAGCCCTTCCTAAGTTCGGCAGTTCCAAGTTCAGTCGTCCGAGGTTTGACCTTCACTGTTGCGCCGGACTTCAGGATCGGGATCCCGGTTGGCGGTGGAACGAGCTTTTCTGCGAGGATCTTCTCGCCAACATGCCGACCGCTGGGCGCCTGAGGAGCGCTTTCCGTACAGTTCACTCCGAGCGAAGGCTGGGCCACCGTTTGAACAGCTACCGGGAAAACTGCGCTTTCAGTCTGCAGCGGTTCGGGAGTCTCAACCAATTCGTCGATATTTTCGTTGCCGACAACCTCCTGGTTGTGCAATTGATCGTGCAGACATTGGAGAACCCAGGCTGCTGCCAACAGCTTCTCGAACGAGGAATGATCGAGGGTAAGGCGATGGCTCATACCAGAACTCGTCTCCTCAATCATGGACGGAGGGATCTCCCTCGAGCCGGAGATCAATACGGGCGCGAAGTTGTCAGAACCCGCCATCTATCGAGTGATAATACACCCGTTTTGCCATCCTGGAACCACGGAAGTTGGCGTCTGTGGCTGCTGAAAGGGTCTGATGTGGCCGGGCGAACGCCGCACACCCCGGTTCTCGGAATCGCGCAGAGTCCAGGAACGAGGTGACAGGAGAATACCTGACTGCGGTATTCTTCTTGCATGCACTGTTCTCCTCCTTTTTCACGGGATCGGGCGCTGATTCAAATCGTGGATGCGGCGCTGGCCGACGCGACTCGCAGAGGTGGCAAGTGGATCGCCTGTCGTCCCGGCTGCACGCAGCTGCATCGGAGTGTTCCCGATCAATCAACTCGATGCCGCCCGATTGCGGCAAGGGCTTACGAAACTGGAGGAAGGCGAACCGGAACGCACAGCTCGCCTACGGCAACGCGCTCGGGAAGCGGTTTCCCGGCTGGCGCATGACTTTCCCGGTGACCCGATCACAGGCTTGCTGGACGAAGGCGAAGAAGCTGAACAACGGTTCGCTGATTTCGCAAATGACGAGCCTTGCCCGGCGCTCGATCCGGAGACTGGACTTTGTGAACTCTATGAGGCGCGGCCCATGACTTGCCGGGTTTTTGGTCCGCCGGTACGCTCGGAAGGTGGCCTGGGTGTTTGCGAACTTTGTTTTCAGGGCGCCAGTGACAAAGAAATTGCCGCCTGTGAGATGAATGCAGACCCGGAAGATTTGGAGTCCGCTCTGGTTGAGGAACTCGAGAAGGCCTCTGGCGCGCGCGGTCAGACAATCGTGGCATTCTGTTTAGCATCTTGATTCCTTTCTGCAATTCGGTGTCGGTTCGAATTGGCGAATCGGCAATTTCGATGACTTCGCGAATGAATGGCCCATTCATCCGATGACCGTCCATTCTAATGACCCAGCAATTTGACGCGTTGGTACTCGGCGGCGGAGCTGCAGGGTTGATGTGCGCGCTGGAAGCGGGTAAGCGCGGACGGCGCGTGGCCTTGATCGAGCGAGCCGAACGCGCGGGCAAGAAAATTTTGATTTCCGGAGGCGGTCGCTGCAATTTCACAAATATTCACTGCCGTCCGGAAAACTTCATTTCGGCAAATCCTCACTTCGCGAAATCGGCGCTGGCTCGTTACACCCCCTCGGATTTTCTCGCGCTGGTGGAGAAGCATCGCATTCCTTACCACGAGAAGACGCTCGGCCAGCTTTTCTGCGATCGCTCCGCTCGCGACATCGTAGAAATGCTCGAAGGCGAATGCCGCGATGCCGGGGTTCGCCTTTTTGTGAAGACTTCGATTCAGGAAGTGTTGAGAACGACCGAATTTGTAGTGCGCGCAGGAGAGATGGAATTTCGTGCCCCGGCACTCGTGGTCGCGACCGGAGGGCTTTCGATTCCGAAAATGGGTGCGACCGAGCTTGGCTACGACCTGGCGCGGAAATTTGGATTGGCGATTCGCGAGCCGCGGCCTGCGCTGGTCCCGTTTGTGCTCGCGCCGGAAGATCGGGATCATTACTGCGATCTGGCTGGAGTCTCGGCGGACGTGGCGGTCTCTTGTGCCGATCAGCAATTCCGGGAAAAGATGCTTATCACCCACCGAGGACTCAGCGGACCGGCGATTCTGCAAATCTCATCGTATTGGAAACCGGGGCAAGCGGTCGCCATCGACTTAGCACCCGGCAGCGACGTGACGGAAGCGCTGCGTAAGCTGAAGGCCGCGAGAAATATCACGACGATGAGGTCAGCGTTGCATAATTTTTTGCCAAGTCGTTTGGCCAATCGATGGCTGGATCTGAATCCACCCTCGGCCTGGATAAACTCAGGGCTCGCGGAGCTGGAACGCACTGTGCACAACTGGAAAGTGATTCCAGCCGGAACCGAAGGCTATGACAAAGCCGAAGTAACCGCGGGTGGCGTCGACACTAATGAACTATCGGCGAAGGCGATGGAAAGCCGAAAAGTGCCCGGATTGTTTTTCATCGGCGAAGTCGTCGATGTGACCGGCCACCTGGGCGGCTTCAATTTTCAATGGGCATGGGCCTCGGGCGCTTGCGCAGGCCGAGCCCTGTGAATGTAGGCGCGAGCGTCCGCGCGGTTGTGAAAGGAATCAGGCCAGAACCGACTGGTATTCCTCGTACGCACCCTTGAAGTCGGTCAGCTTATGGTCCGCTTCGAAGTGCCAAATTCTGGTGGCGACTTCATCGATCAGATCGTGGTCGTGCGTCACCAAGAGCACCGTTCCGTGATAACGCTGCAGAGCGATGTTAAGAGCGTTGATGGACTCGAGATCCAAGTGGTTGGTGGGTTCATCGAACACAAGAACATTCGGCTTCTGTAGCATCAGCTTGCAAAACAGCAGCCGCGCCGCTTCACCGCCCGAGAGAACGTCAGTGCGCTTCAGAGCGTCCTCACGCGGGAACAGCATCTGCCCGAGCAGACCGCGAATCTCTTCTTGAGCGGCGGAAAGATCCCACTGATGCAGCCAATCGAATGCCGTCATGTCTCCCTGAATCAACGACCGGTGATCCTGGGCGAAGTACCCGACTGCAGCTTCGTGTCCCCAGATGACTTTTCCGCTGGTCAGGAACGGCCCGTCGTAGCCGCTGGTTTTGCGCAGTTCGGCTTCGGGAACCGTAGGAGAGTTTGCCAGCAGCGCGTTAAGCAACGTCGTTTTGCCCGCGCCGTTGCGGCCCATCAACGCAATTTTCTCTCCGCGGGTTACGCTGGCGGTGAAGCTCCGGATGACTTCTGTTGCGCCATACGATTTCGTAACACCTTCGAGTTCAAGAATATGTTTTCCGGACGGGCGCTTCTGTTCGAACTTCAAAAATGGACGCTGGATGTTTGACTTGGCGAGTTCCGTGACTTGCAGCCGCTCGACTTCTTTGCGCCGCGACTGCACCTGACTGGAGCGGGTGCCCGCCGAGAAACGCGCAATGAATTCGTTGAGCTGTGAAATCTTCTTTTCCCGCTGCGCGTTTTGTCCCTCGATCTGCGAGCGGATCTGCGTCTTCGCCACCACCATATCGTCGTAACTGCCGGTATAGGTGATGATGGTTTGGTAGTCGATGTCGGCGATGTGAGTGCAAATGCTGTTGAGAAAATGGCGGTCGTGCGAGATCACGATCAGCACACCGTCATAATTATTCAGAAAGCCCTGCAGCCAGTGAATCGAGTCGAGATCCAAGTGGTTCGTTGGTTCGTCGAGTAGTAACGCAAGCGGATGTCCGAACAGAGCCTGCGCCAGCAGGACACGAACTTTTTGTCCGCCTTGCAGTTCGCTCATTTTCCGTTCATGGGCTTCGTCAGGAATATCGAGCCCTTGCAGCAGAATCGCGGCATCGGTCTCGGCGGTGTAGCCGTCTTCTTCGCCGACGATGCCTTCCAGTTCGCCGAGTTTCATGCCGTCTTCGTCAGTGAGTTCCGCCTTGGCATGGATGCGATCGCGTTCTTCCATCGCGGCCCACAGGCGCTTGTTGCCCATCATCACGGTATCGATAACGCGATAGGCGTCAAAGGCAAACTGGTCCTGGCTCAGCACGCCGAACTTTTTCGGGCGCACGACGGTTCCCTTCTGCGGATCGAGCTCGCCGGTCAGCAAGTGCATGAACGTCGTCTTGCCAGCGCCGTTCGGTCCGGTCAGGCCATAGCGTTTACCTGGCGTGAAGGCCGTCGATACATCTTCAAACAGAACTTTGGCGCCGTAGCGCATGGAAACATTGCTTACTGAAATCATGATTTCTCAAGGGAACTGCGGAAAAATTTGCCCAAAAGGCGGGAACGCAGCTACTGTCATTAGGATATCACGAGGAAGGTTCGGCGAGGCCATCACCGCATCCAAAACGCAATCGAAAGTCACATGTTAGCCTTTTCTGGACCGCAATTATTCGACGAGGAATTCATGAACGACGTTCAGCCTTCTCATCTCGACCTTCAAGCAACCGCTAAACAAATTATGTTGGCACATGGCTTCGAACCGGATTTCCCGCCGCAGGTACCGCAGCAGCTTGCGGATTTGAAAACGCATCCGCCGCAAGTTGCGCCGGGCGGCGAGATCCGCGATCTGCGGAGCATGCTCTGGTCTTCGATCGACAACGATACGTCGCGAGACCTCGATCAGATCGAGGTCGCGGAGCGCCTGCCCAACGGGGACATCAGAGTGTTGATAGGAATCGCCGACGTGGATGCCTTCGTGACGAAACACTCTCCGATCGATGGGCACGCGGCAAAAGAAACCACGTCCGTGTACACCGGCGTGCGAATTTTCCCGATGTTGCCGGAAGAGCTTTCGACCGGCACAACATCGCTGCTGGAAGACGCCGACAAGTTGAGTGTCGTGATCGAGTACGCGGTTGATGCCGCCGGTTCCGTGAGTTCGAGCAGCGTCTATCGCGCGATGGTTCGTAACAAAGCGCAGCTTGCTTACAACGCAGTGGGAGGATGGCTTGAAGGCACAGGGCCCGCCCCCGCGAAAGTGGCTGCGTCGGTTGACTTGCAAGCGCAACTCAGATTGCAAAACGAGGCCGCGCAGGCTCTCAAGAATCAGCGCTACCGGAATGGCGCTCTCAATCTCGAAAGCACCGAAGTGACCCCGATAATACTCAATCAACAAGTCGTGGATGTTGCGAAGCAGGAGAAGAATCCCGCCACCGACCTGATTGAAGACTTCATGATCGCCGCTAACGGCGTTGTGGCGCGGATGTTGGAGAAAGTATCATCTCTGCGCCGCATTGTGAAAACTCCGGAGCGCTGGGACCGGATTGTGCAATTGGCTGCGGCGCATGGTGGGAACCTTCCACCAGAGCCCGATTCCAAGGCTCTCAACGATTTTCTGCTCAAGCGCAAGGCAGCTGATCCGGATCACTTTGCTGACGTGTCGCTGGCGGTCATCAAACTGATCGGGCCGGGAGAATATGTTCTGGAGCGTCCCGGAGACCCTGAGCAAGGGCACTTTGGACTTGCGGTGCAGGACTATACGCACTCGACTGCTCCAAACCGGCGATTTCCCGATATCGTCACGCAGAGGCTGATCAAGTCGATGCTTGCCAATCAAGCTGCACCTTATTCTGATGACGAGTTAACCGTCATCGCGAAGAACTGCACGGTCATGGAAGATGAGGCGCGGAAGGTTGAGCGAGAGATGTCAAAGCGGCTGGCCGCAGTTGCCATGAGCAACAGAATCGGGCAAACATTCGACGCGCTGGTCACGGGCGTTACCCCGAAAGGGACTTTTGTTCGCGTGCTGCAGCCGCACGTCGAGGGATTACTGGCTCAAGGACAGCAAGGATTAGATGTGGGGGACAGGCTGCGCGTGAAACTGATCCGTACCGATGTTCAGCGGGGATACATCGACTTCGCCCGGGTTTAGGCGTGGCTCATCCTTTTTTCTGTTCAAGTTCGGCCCAGCGCGAGTAGAGATCATCTGCGACTTTCTGGGCTTCGTCCATCTCGGCGTGCGCACGCATAAGACTGGGTCCGTCGCTTGCAATCGCGGGGTCCTCGAGTTGGGCACGCTTCTGCTGCAACACTTCCTCGGCCTCGGCGACCCGTTCTTCGATGGTCGCGTATTCACGCGCTTCCAGGTACGACAGCTTCTTCTTCGACGCCGGCGGCTCAGAGACAAACGGGGTGCGCCGCGGTTGGTGGCCGCTTGATCGAACAGCCTTCGCCGGCTGCTTTCGATCTGCTTGCCACGTTTCCCACTGCGCGTAATCCGCAAAACTTTCCGCGCTGCCCTGACCATCCAGGCCGAGCACGATGGTTGAAACGCGATCGAGCATGTAGCGGTCGTGCGTGACCAGCACCAGCGCGCCGCGATATTCGAGCAGGCTTTCTTCCAGGATATCGAGGGTTGGAATATCGAGATCGTTGGTCGGCTCATCGAGCAGAAGCACGTCGGCGGGCTGAAGCATGAGCTGCGCAATCAGCACGCGCGCCCGTTCGCCGCCCGAGAGCCTCCCGATAGGCTGATTGAGTTGCTCTCCGGTGAAGAGGAATCTTGCCGCCCACGATGCCACGTGAATGACGCGGTCCTGATAGACCACCGAATCGCTGTCGGGAGCCAGGGCGCGGCGCAGAGTCACATCCGGATCGAGTTGGCGAGTCTGATCGAAGTACACGATTCGGAGCCAGTCGGCACGGCGAATTTCTCCGGCACTCGGCGTCAATTCTCCCCGCAACAAGCGCAGCAGAGTCGTCTTGCCGCTGCCGTTCGGTCCGACTAGTCCGACGCGCATTCCGGCCGTGATCACGAAGTTAAGACCGTCAAAAAGTGTGCGGTGGTTAATTTCATAAGCCACATTTTCCAGTTCGATCAGCCGCTTGGTTTTTCGGTCGGTGGCGGAAAAATCGATGTTCGCGCTTTCGGTGCGGGTTCGGAGGTTCAGATCCGCGAGTTCATTCATCAAATCGCCGGCCTTGTCGATCCGGGCTTTGGATTTTCGCGTCCGGGCTTTGGCTCCGCGAAGCAGCCATGCGATTTCGTTGTGTACGAGATTCTCCAGCGCTTCCTGCCGCTTCGCTTGGGAGTGCAGAAACTCTTCTTTCTTCTCCAGAAACGTGCTGTAGTTCCCGCGCACGCGGAGCAACCCATCCGGATAGGTGCGATTGAGTTCGGCCATCTCGGTTGCAACATTTTCAAGAAAGTAGCGGTCGTGACTCACGACCACGCAAGCGAAGGCCGCGTCCTGAAGAAGCGCTTCGAGCCACTCGATTCCAGCCAAATCCAGATGATTGGTGGGTTCGTCGAGCAGAAGGATATCCGGCCCCTGAACCAACGCCTCGACGATAGCGAGACGCTTTTGCCAGCCTCCCGACAATGCGGTCGCTGGGGCTTCGAGTTCGTCGAAGCCAGCGCGGCCAAGGGTTTCGGCGAAGCGGGTGCCGCGCTCGGTCGCAGTTACAGCGGCGCGGTCCAGCGCCTTCTCGACTACGGAGCGAACCGTTTCTCCGGCTGCGAATTTCGAGTCCTGCAGGACACAGGCGAGCCGCACGCGCTTGCGAACTGCGACTTCACCGCTATCCAGATCTTCGTTGCCAGCCAGTATCCGCAGCAGTGTGGACTTCCCCGAACCGTTTGGGCCGATAAGCCCGATGCGGTCGCCCTCGGAGACAGTGAAGGAAACGTCTTGAAAAAGCACGGTCGATCCGAACGATTTCGAGATGCCCTGTGCATTGATGATCGGCGCCAACGACTTTTGCCCTGCTTCCTTTTGAGTTGTGAGGACTTGGTGGACCTGGTCGGGTTCGAACCGACGACCTCTTCCATGCCATGGAAGCGCGCTCCCAACTGCGCCACAGGCCCACTGAGGAAGAACCAACGATCCGGCGCAGAAATCCGGACCAGACAAAACAATTCTCGCTTACTGGCAGAGGTTAGTCAAACGCCGCGCGGAACTTAAGTTCAGGTTTTATCTGCGCCCGTCAATTTACGAACGCTACGAAAATGGGTATGCTGAGGGCGGTGATTGTGATCAGGAACCTTCGTTTTACCCTCCGGCAGATTCATTGGGTGATGCCTCTTCTGCTGGCTACGGCTTCGGCGCAGGTGGCGCCTTCTGCTCCGGCAGCTCCGTCGACCTCAGCGCCGCCGGTTCCGTATGCGTCGGTCAGTCAACTGAATCTGTTGCTGACTCAGCTGGAACAGGTCTCGCAGTCGATGCAGGTGGACCTGGCCAAATTGCGAATCGAAAAATGGAAAACCGATTCGAATACCAAGCGCGGCACCCAGTCGGATGTCGATTCCATCGAACGCAACCTGCAGATGGCGCTTCCAGCAATCATTGGCGAACTGCGAGCTTCGCCGGAGAACATTGCAGCGACCTTCAAGCTGTATCGCAATCTGGACGCGCTTTACGACGTGGTCGGCCCGGTGGCCGAGTCGGCGGGAGCTTTCGGCTCGAAGGATGAATTCCAGTCTGTGCAAAACGATCTCAGCGAGTTGGAGAGATCGCGGCGAGCGCTGGCCGAACGGATGGAGACTCTGGCCAGCACGAAAGAGGGGGAGCTGACGCAGCTGCGAACCCAGGTTCGGGATCTGCAGGCTGCGGCCGCGCCACCTCCCGCGCCTCCGAAGAAAGTAGTCGTCGACGACACCGAGCCGCCGCCCAAGAAGCCCGTAAAGAAGAAGACGGTGCCGAAGCCCCCGAAGCCGACTACGCCGGCGGGTTCGCCGCAGAATCCCAGTACGACGAGTTCGCCGCCGGCTCAGCAACCGCAAGCGCAGCCGCAGCCTTGAGAGAGCATTGACTCCCTCCGGGGCCTGAGTCGAAGCCGCAGCTTGGCGGCACGGCTGAAGCCGTCCCTCCCACGAATCTTGGTAAGCCGCGCTCCGCAGGGACGGGCGAGTAGTCTCTGCCCACAGACAGAGTGCCCCACCCTAACCTCGAAAAGCACGACAGTTAGGATGGAGCACCAGCGTGCTGCCGGAAGCCGGAGGCTACTGTTTTATTTCAAATACAGTGCCGGCCCCGAGGCCGCCTGCAAAAGTTGTGCCGAAGAGGTTGCCTTTTGAATCAATCAGCAAGCGGTCGGGTAGAGGTTCGCCTCCGTCGCTGCCGCCCTGGAACGCGTACAGGATGGTCTCGATCCAAGTGCCATTAGAGTTTGGCGACAGCTTATAAACTACGCCACAACCGTCGTAGTCGCCGCATTCCGGCTCCTGCTTGCCGCCGCCGAAGGGCGCTGCGCCGTAGAGGTTGCCGGCTGCATCCGCAATCACTCCGGTCATGAGTAGTTCTCCGTCGCGATACCTGGGCGTTGGAAAGGCATGGATGACTTTTTCCTTCCATTCGCCCTTTGCGGTGGGAGTAAGCTGAAAAACAACACCGTAGCCGCCCACCTTGCCTCCGCCATCACGAGTTGTACCGTAGAGGTTTCCGGCTTTGTCCATGATCAAGCCTGCGTAGGGATTCGCTCCATCCGGCGGATCGTTCACGAGGTCGTGGAAGTGGAAGAGCACGGTCTCTTTCCATTTGCCCTTGGATTCGGGCGACAGCCTGAAAATAACGCCCTCGTCGTCGGGGCCGCCAACCCAGGTGGTGCCGTACAAATTACCGGAGTCGTCGAGGAGCAAGCCAGCGTAGGGATTCTGGCCATCGGGAGTGCCGCCGTCCCCGTTGGGGAAGGTGTGGATGAGGCTCTCGGTCCAAGAGCCATCCTTATTCGGAGCCAGTTTGAAGACGGATCCGCAACCGTTTTGGCAGAAGGTCGTAAAGGCGCCGCCGCCGCCTTTTAGAGTAGTGCCGTAAAGATTCCCAGCTTTATCGAAGATCAGATAGGAATTGGGACTACAGCCATCACTATCGCCCTTGCCCTCGGTGCAATTGAATGAATGAAGGATCGTCTCCTTCCATTCGCCGCTCTTGGTGGGGGTCAGCTTGAAGACGGTGCCGTCCGAGATTGGGGGATTGGCGCCACCAGCAGTCGTGGTTCCGTAGAGATTGCCGGCGTCGTCGAAGACCAGGCCGGCTGCGGGCCCTCCTCCGTCAGCGGTGCCGTTCAGGTTTCCCTGAAAGCTGTAAATCGTGGTCTCAGTCCAGCTTCCGTTCTTGTTCTGGGTGAGCCTGAAGGCGGTGCCAGCGCCGAATTCACCGCCGATGAAGGCGGTTCCGTATAAATTGCCATGAGCGTCTGAAATGAGGCCGGACATTGGGGCTGCCCCGTCCGCGCCGTCCTGAAAATTATAGAGAACCTTCTCGCTGCTGGCGGCCCAACTACTCGCCGCCAGGGTTACGGTAATTGCGACGAGTGCCAGGAGTCCGCTCGACGCGGCGCCAAAGGTTCTTGGTTTCGGGTGATGTGTATTCCTGTTGTTCGACTTCATGCATTTTCTCCTTAAGGTCATGCGGTTGGCTACCGTCGATGTGGTCGACTCGAAGACGGCGAAAGAACTCTATCGTAGGGGCCCCGCGGGACCTGTCATGGAGATGTCAAAGGAGTGTAAAACGAGTGTAATAAGGCTTGGTTGGCGCCCTCGGTGGCTAAACCGCACGGTCTGGTTCAGTTAGGAACTTAGGCTGCGACACCGCACAGGCGCGGACGCCCGCGCCTACATTGCCTTGCGGGATTGGGTAACCGGAAACTGGTAACCACGGTACTGGAACCTGGCGGGGGTCTGCGGAGTCTATAGGTACAGGGCAAATCGAGGGTTGTCGGTCGCCGTCTAGCGGCAATTATGGCTCAATTTTTGGCTGAGGCCGGCGGCGGAAAAGCACCTATAATGGAGGTTGCGCCATGAGTGCCATGGCAGGAGCGACCACGGTGGGTGATCTGGCGGGAGCAATCGGCATCCGGACTGAGGAGGCGGCGATTGTCGCTGAACTCAAGGCCGGTTCGGAAGAAGCGTACGCGTGGCTTATTGGAGAATTCCACCAGCCGATCTACGGCCTGATTCATCGCATGGCGAGCGATCCCGCGGATGCCGCCGACACGACCCAAGAGGTTTTCATAAAAGTTTTTCGCGGAATCAACCACTTCAACGGACAGTCCAGCCTGAAGACTTGGATTTATCGCATCGCGGTGCATGAAGCATCGAATCGGCGCCGTTGGTGGTTTCGCCATAAGTCGAAGGAAACCTCGATCGAGCCGCTGGGGCCGGGGGCGGAGTCGGGTGTCGCTTTGGCAATCAAGGACTCGCTCGTGGATGGCGCTGAATCGCCTTTCGATCGCGTGGCCCACGAGGAAGTACGAGCGCGAGTCGAACAAGAATTGCGTCAGGTTAATGAACCTTACCGTACAACGCTTATCCTTCGCGATATTGAGGAAATGTCGTATGAGGAGATTGCGGAAGTTACGCAGGTTTCGCTGGGAACGGTGAAGTCGCGGCTAACCCGGGGGCGCGAAGCGCTGCGGCAACGGCTGATGTCATATGTTCTGGAAGTCGGATCGGAACTGGGACTACAGGCTGGATCGAAGAGCAAGTCCCACTCTGGTGTTTCTTGTGGCGGACGGGAGTTCGAGGTGGTGTCATGAAGTGCTTCGAAGCTAAATCGATGTTCTCGCCTTATCTGGATGGTGTGGTGACCGGCACAGAGATGCGAGCGCTCACCCAGCATCTCGACTCGTGTACTCGTTGTCAGGGAGAATATGTTTCGCTTCGTCAAACCCAGCAACTGTTGGCGAAGGTCGGTCGGAGGAAAGCACCCGACGACCTGTCTCTGAAACTGCGGCTGGCGATTTCACGCGAGGTGGCGCGAGCGCGGCGTCCGTATTTTCACGATCTTCGCGTTCGGGTAGAAAACGCAATTCAGGGGTTCATGGTTCCGGCGACGGCGGGTTTGGTGACTGCGGTGGTGATTTTCGGATTTCTCATGGGTTTCCTGGCCCTGCCCTTGCAGGCCGATCATTCCGATGTTCCACTCATGCTGAATACCGCGCCGCAACTGCAGCAAGCGGCTTTTGGAACGGCTCTGGATTCCATAAAAGATGATTCGCTGGTGATTGAGGCTTACGTGGATTCGAATGGCCGAGTGCAGGACTACCGCGTGTTATCGAGTCCAGATCAGGCCAACAAAGATCTGCCGTCACCGGTAAAGAACATGCTGATCTTCACCACGTTCCGTCCCGCGACCTCGATGGGGCAACCAACATCCGGGCGGGCGGTGTTGTCGTTCTCGAAAATCAGCGTGAAGGGTTAGGAACAGCCTTTGGCCTTTGGCTTCGCTAAAGGGACGTGGAGTTTTCCTCGGTTTTCTGTTGGCGCTAATGGCTAACAGCCAAGAGCTAATAGCCTTCCTCCGTTGACCCTCCGGGCAGAACCTCTTAAACTGACAAGGTAACTGGCACATCCAACCGCTCGTCAGGAGGGTTTCCTGGATAGGTTTCGGAATTCGCTGTTTGTGGCCTTGCTGGGCTTGGTGACGCAAGTTTACGCGGCTGACACGTCGCCCAAGGTCGCGCTCGATAATAATGAAGCGCTGTTTACGGTTCTGACCGCCATCAATGCCTGTGGTTACGATTCGGAGCTGGATATTTCCGATCCGCTGCGGACCCAGATTCGCGGCGAGGTGGCGAAAGCGATTGAGGCTTCCGCCGAGGCGAAAGAGTCCACCCAGGTGTTGTGCCAATTTTATGCGGAGCACCAGCCCGCGGACCCGGCGCGGACACTGGCGCAGTACGTCTCGCTTGCGCTCTGTCTGGAACCTCCGCCGGGGCTTTCGTTGAAAGTCAAGGAAGCTGATCTTCCGCCCGATGCCAGCTATGTTTCGGGGTTGGTCCCGCTGATCCAGAAGTTCTATGGCGAAGCTGGATTGCATGCGATCTGGACCCGCCATCAGCTAGCTTTCTCTGATCTCACTGCGCGCTATCACGAACCGCTGTCCAAGGTGCTGTTCGATACCGAGGTTTACTTGAAACTGCCTTCGGCGGGATATCTGGGGCGCACCTTCACGGTTTATCTGGATCCGATGGGAGCGCCCGGGCAGGCGAATGCCCGCGACTACGGAACCGATTACTACGTGGTCATTTCTCCGGGGACCGGGTCCGGGTTGAAGATGGATCAGATCCGCCATACGTATCTTCACTATCTTCTGGATCCGCTGGCGCTGAAGTATCCGATGGCGATGTCGAACTTGACGCCGCTTCTGGTAAGCGTGAAGAATGCGCCCATGGATGAGAGTTTCAAGACCGATGCTTCGCTGCTGGCGACAGAGTGCCTGATACGCGCCGTCGAAGCCCGCACGATTGGATCGAGCAAGACGCCCGACGCAGAGCGACAGCAGTTGGTCCAGCAGTCGGCGGAACAGGGATTCATTCTGACGCCTTACTTCTATGAAGCCCTGGTGAAGTTTGAGAAAGGTCCGGCGGGGCTGCGCATTGCATATTCGGATTTGATCAACGGCATCGATGTGCACAAAGAACAAAAGAATGCCGCGCAGATAAAATTTGCCAGCAAGGCAGACCCGGAGCTGTTGCACCTGTCGCGGCCCACGGATGTCAAGCTGCTGGTGATCGCGGAGCAGCGGTTATCCAAGGGGGACCCGGAGGGCGCCAAGAAACTGGCGCAGCAGGCACTCGATGAAAAACGAGAGGATCCGGGCCGGGCATATTTCATTCTGGCGCAAGCATCCGCGATGAGCCGGGATATGCCTGGAGCGCGCAGCTATTTCCAGCAGGCGCTGAATGTTGCTCACGAGCCTAAGGTGGTGGCGTGGTCCCATATTTATCTGGGAAGAATTTTTGATCTTGAGGAAGATCGAGCCGCCGCCCTCGACCAATATCGAGCGGCACTGACCGCCGGCGGATCGCTGCCCGAGGCCAAAGCAGCGGCGGAGCATGGGATCGCACAGCCTTACGAGCCGCCCAGCCATCCGCAGTGAAAGAGTGCACTGAAACATGGCGTCGGTAGCTAGAGTCTCAACCAAGGAGAGAGCATGAAGCGAGCAGTCGTAATTTTGGGGATGCTAGCGGTAGCGACTTTGGTAGCTGCGCAGCAACCGGCGGCTACCCAACAAAAGCCAACCGGGGCAGCGGCGGGCGCGACTCCGCAAGCGGCGGCCACACCCACGCCGCCCCAGGGCAAACGGCCGCCGCAAGCTAAGACGCAGCCGGAGTTTGACGCTTATAACGCGGCGGTGGCGAATCAGAAGGATCCAGTCGCCATGGAGAAGGCAGCGGACGATTTCGCGGCCAAGTTTCCCGACAGCGAACTGCGGGTTCTGCTCTATAAGCAGGCCGTCCGGAGTTATCAGAATGCGAACAATGGCGACAAAATGTCGGAGGAGGCACAGAAACTGCTGAAGCTTGATCCGGATGATCCCGAGGCGCTCATCGCCGTGTCCGAAGTGATCGCGGAGCGTACCCGGGATACCGACCTCGATAAAGATCAGCGCTATGAGCAGGCGAGGAAATACGCGCAGCACGCTTTAGAAACGATCGACACCGATGTTCCAATCCCGGCGAACACACCTCAAGCTCAGATTGACGCATACAAAGGGCTGTTGCGATCCAGCGCATACTCGGTTCTGGGTACGATCGAGTACGGCAAGGAAAAATACGCTGACGCGGAAGCCTATTTCCGCAAGTCGATCGATGCATATCCGTCCCAGCCAGACCCTGTCGTTGTGTTGCGCCTGGCACTGGCGCTGGATAAGCAGGCACGATATGGGGACGCGCTGAAAGAGGCGGACCGGGCTGTCGAACTAACCCAGGAAGGAACCGCGGCGGGAACCACGGCGCGTCACGAACGCGACCGGTTGGTGCAGCTGACGGGAGGCATTCCGATGGGTAGTAGTCCGGCGCCTGGATCGAAACCGCCCGACAGCACCACGCAGAACCCTGCCCCCCCTCCCCACTAGCCGGAAGGGAGTTTGCGCCAAGGGGGACGCCTCGGCTGGAAGAGTCGAGGCGTGGTGGCCTGAGTTCGGTTGCTCCCAGTGGACCGTGGATTGAAAGCAAGATCCAATCCGACGGTCAATCAGATCATGAAGTCGCGGAACATTTCGGAATTACAGCAAGCTCTAGAGTATCAATTCTCGCGCCCGGAATTGCTGGAGCAAGCTCTAACCCACAGCTCACACGCTCGCGAACTCGAATCGCTGTCGACACCGCCCGCGGCCCGAGTGGGAGATAACGAGCAACTCGAATTCCTGGGAGACGCGGTGCTCGGGCTGATTACTGCTGAAGAATTGTTTCACCGCTTCCCGCATTTTCGAGAAGGCGAGTTGTCCAAGTTGCGAGCGCATCTGGTGAGCGAAAAGCATCTGATCCGCGTTGCGCGCCAGTTGGAGCTTGGTCACTACTTGCGGCTGGGCCGAGGTGAGGAAAAAAGCGGCGGGCGGAACAAGACGGCTCTGCTGGTGGATGGCTTGGAAGCCGTGCTGGGCGCGATGTATGTGGATGGCGGGTTGGAGACGGTACGGCGCGTGGTGTTGCGCCATATCGTCGCTCCGGAGGTGGAGGACCTGTCGCGCAACGGAAGCAGCCTGCCACTTACCGACTATAAATCGGCTCTTCAGGAGAGGCTTCAGGCTACCGGACGCCCGCAGGCATCTTATGTATTAGTGAAAGAGTTGGGTCCGGAACACAGCAAGACGTTTACGGTTGAAGTTCGACTGCAAGCCGTGGGCAATCACGGCGCGACCGAGTTTGTAGGCCGAGCCGAAGGGTCCACCAAGAAGAATGCGGAACAGGGTGCGGCACACCAGGTGCTGGAACATCTGGGGTCGCTAAGCGGGGATTCTGGCAGCAGGGGGCCCAGCAAAGGAAATACTTAGCCGGAACGGCGATGCAGAAAACGCCCCACACCGACTGGTTGATTTCGCTGCAATCGCTGCTGTGCACGGTGGTGATCGCAGTCTTCGTCATCACGTTTATCATTCAGGCATTCCAGATTCCTTCCGAATCCATGGAGAACACTTTACTGATCGGAGATTACCTGCTGGTGGATAAGTTGCGCTATGGCAGCGGATTTTTGGATCGTGTCATCCCGTACCGGCCGGTGCGCCGTGGCGACATCATTGTTTTCCACTATCCGGTGCATCCCAGCGAACACTTTGTGAAGCGGGTGATAGGAGTGCCAGGGGATCGCTTACGCATCATCAACCGGCAGGTATATATCGGCGGCATGGCGTTGCGGGAGCCGTATGCGCGCTACGTCTCGCCTGCGATCCAGGATCGACCAGCGAAGGACCGATCGGCAGATGAACTGTTCCGGGACGAGTTCCCCCGGCTGGACATTTCAGCGCCAGGCATGGAAGGAGAATGGTGGCTTCAGATGAAAAAACTGGTCGAGCGCGGCGAGCTGATAATCCCTGAGGGACATTATTTTGTTCTAGGCGATAATCGAGACAACAGCGAGGACAGCCGCTATTGGGGCTTCGTGCCGCGAGAAAACATTGTCGGGCGGCCGCTGCTGATCTATTGGTCGGTACGGAGTGCGGAGGAAGACTTGCCGGTTTCAGCCTCGCCGGGTGATAAACTTTATCGCTTCGCTTACGCGGTCAGCCATTTGTTCCAGCTCACGCGCTGGAACCGGACATTTCGAGTAGTCAACTAAGGGCGACATCGCCCACTAATGGGACAAAACCTAGTGACTAATAAAGAAAATACGCAGGCGGAAAAGCCGCGCGAAACCACGGTCGAATTTCTCGCCTCTCTGGCGGCCGTGCTGGTAACCGGTCTGTTCATTATTACGTTCATCGTGCAGGCGTTCGAGATTCCTTCCAGCTCAATGGAGAACACGCTGCTGATTGGAGACCACGTGTTCGTGAACCGCGAACTATTTGCGCCACGGACGCGGTGGCTTGGTCCTATCTTGCCCTACGGGCAGATCCACCACGGTGATATCGTCGTCTTTCTTTCGCCCGCCGAGCCGGGGCTTTACATTGTCAAGCGAATTATCGGAATTCCCGGAGACCGCCTTCATTTGCGCGACGGCGCTGTCTACCGCAATGGGGAGAAACTGGACGAGCCGTACGTGATTCATCAAACTGGCGAGATCAGCTTCAATCCTTACCGCGATAACTTCCCCTCGGTCGCGCCGACGGAGTTCAACAACGTCACCCCGGATTGGGAACTGGCGTTGCCGCAGCACATTCAGGGGGACGACCTTGTGGTGCCTCCCAACAACTATTTCGGCATGGGCGATAACCGCGATGTGAGCCTCGACAGCCGCTACTGGGGATTTATTCCTCAAGCGAATGTGATTGGGCGGCCCATGTTTATTTACTGGTCATTTGAGACGCCGGCGGGACAATATCTGGAGCGGGAAGTCAGCCAGCGAATCGGTTTTCTGGCCCACGTGGTCATCCACTTTTTCGACGAGACTCGTTGGCGGCGTACGTTCAAGGTGGTGCGGTGAGTTTTTGGCGATCAAAGCGCGGAGTTCTAACGCTGGGCGTGGTCTTGCTGCTGGCTCTGTTTCTGATACGGCCGGGGGCAAACCAGCTTAAGACCCGAATAGCCAAGTCGATAGGTCTGGCGTTGGGACGGCCGGTGGATGTGGCCGCGGTGAAACTGCGCCTGCTCCCTCAGCCCGGATTCGAGCTTGAGAACTTCGTAATCCACGACGATCCGGCTTTCAGCGCGGAGCCCATGCTTCGGGCTCAGGAAGTAACGGCGTCGTTGCGCGTAACTTCTCTCTTGCGTGGACGACTGGAAATTGCGCGGCTGAACCTGACCGAGCCCAGCCTTAACCTGGTAAGGAACGCGGAAGGACATTGGAATCTTGAGACCCTCATCGAGCGGGCCGCCAAAATACCGGTCGCTCCGACAAGCAAGCCGAAAACAGAAAGCCGTCCGGGCTTTCCTTACATTGAGGCTGACCGGGGCCGGATCAATTTCAAGTTTGGACCAGAGAAAAAGCCATATGCGCTGACCGAAGCAGATTTCGCCCTGTGGCAGGACTCGGAAAACGCCTGGGGCATGCGGCTGAAAGCGCAACCGGTGCGGACTGATTTCAATCTTACCGACACTGGCACGGTTATGGTGAGCGGATCGTGGCAGAGGGCAACGACTCTGCGCGAGACGCCTGTGCAGTTCAGCCTGCAGTGGGACCGGGCACAACTCGGCCAAGTCAGCAAGCTCACGTATGGCAATGACAAGGGCTGGCGCGGAGGACTGAAGGTTTCCACGACGCTTACTGGAACACCCGCGGACCTTGCGATTGCAGCAGCGGCTTCGGTGCAGGATTTCCGTCGCTATGACATCCTCGGCGGCGGCGAGTTACGACTGGCAGCTCAGTGCAGCGGTCATTACAGTTCGGTGGACCACACCCTGTCTGAGATTGCCTGCAGCGCTCCAGTCGGCGATGGCGCAATTACACTTGCCGGCAAAGTCAATGGTCCTTTCTTCTCTCCCGATTACGATCTCACCGTGACCGGTCGGGATCTGCCGATTCAGTCGCTGGTTGGGTTCGCGCGCCATGCCAAACAGGGTATGCCCGATGATTTGATTGCAGCAGGCCGGTTGGATGGGAACGTGCAATTCCAGCGCGGGGCCAAGGCCGGCATGCTCTGGCAAGGTGGCGGCGAGACCTTGGGGTTCCGGCTCGGATCGAAACTCATCAGGACGGAGTTGGTGCTGGGAAGAGTTCCGTTCGCGATGTCGCCAGCGATAAGCTCGAAATCAACGAAAATCATAAGAAAAGTTCCTCCGGCAGAGACTCGTTTTGAGGTAGGACCCTTTGACTTGGCCCTGGGCCGGCCAACGCCCGCGACCGTACGCGGATGGGCTTCGCGTTCGGGATACACCTTCACGGTTCAGGGGGATGCGCAAGTACAACGTCTGCTGCAGGTAGCGCGGACAATTGGAATTCCTGTTCCGCAGCCAGCGGCTGAAGGCCTGGCCAAAATCGATCTGCAAATTGCCGGCGCCTGGTCGGGATTCGCAGCACCGAGAGCTACGGGCAAGGCCCAACTGCATTCCATTCGCGCAGAAGTGCGTGGGCTGAATGCGCCTCTGGAAATTACTTCTGCAAATCTTGTTCTGACGCCGGACCAAACTAATGTGCAGAACCTGACCGCATCGATTGCGGGCACTTCGTGGCGCGGTTCACTTGCTCTTCCGCGGCCGTGCATTGTGCCGGATTCTTGTCTGGTTCGGTTTGATCTCCATGCAGACGAGATTGCAACAGATCGACTGAACCAGTTAGTCAATCCTCACGCTCCCAAACAGCCGTGGTACAAGTTTCTGTCTTCACCGGAAACCGGAGTTCCTTACCTGCTCAAAGTGCATGCCGCAGGCAAGCTGAGTGCCAACCGATTGGTAATTCGTAAACTTGTCGCCAACCGAATCTCGGCGAACCTGGAACTCGATAAAGGCAAACTGCGATTGTCTGATCTGCATGGCGATGTTTTGGGGGGCAGGCAAAGCGGGGAATGGGAAGCCGACTTCACCGCAAAGCCGCCGAAGTATAGCGGAAGCGGTACGCTGGAGCGGGTAGCGCTCAATCAGCTCTCCGAAAGCATGGGCGATGACTGGATTACCGGTTGGGCAACGGCAACTTATCGCGTGAAAGCCTCGGGTCTGGATGCGGTTGAACTGTTTGCGTCCGCTACCAGTACGCTCAAGGTCGATGCCTGGGACGGCCTCCTGCGCCACGTTGCACTTGCCGCGGGAACCGCACCACTGCAGATGCAGCGCCTGACAGCGCACCTATCGCTGCACAATGGTGAGTTTGAAATTCAGGAAGGCAAACTCGAAACTCCCGGCGGGATCTACCAAGTCAGCGGCACGGCGTCACTGACTCGCACTCTGAACTTGAAACTGACCCGGGATGGCGCTCCGGGCTTCAACATCACAGGTACGCTGACGGAACCCCATGTGTCGCCAATGTTGAATCCAGAGACGCGAGCCGCGCTCAAACCCTGAACGCGTCGCCCGGACCGCCCTTTCCTGTCGGCTTGCCGGCAGAGCAATCGTCGTTGACATATGTTAAATAAAATGATATAAGATCATATAACTTATATGAGGGTGCCAAAAACCTTTACCGTGGAGGAATCCGTACTGGCAGCTGTGGAGCGCACCAAAGGTGACCGATCCGCGAGCGAGCGCGTCAATGAGTTACTGAAGCGAGCCCTGGAACTGGAACGGCACGAAGCTCTGGAGCACGAGGCGATGTTATTTTACTCAGCCACCCGCCAAGAAGACAGGCAGGAGGAGCGAGCATTCCAAAAGGCCTCGCTCCACTCGTTCACCAGAGATTGACGTGGTGGCCTTACCTGCTCCCGCCAGCTGGTTCCCGCGACGCGGGGAGATCTATCTGGTTCGGGTAGACAAACCGCGTCCTACCCTCGTGATTTCAAGCGACGCGCTGAACCGACATGCGCTGGATATTTGCGTCGTACCGATCACATCCGTCGAACACCGAAGGTTCTCCCTGAGAGTAGCCCTTCTACGGGGCGAAGGTGGCCTTGACCGTACTTCATGGGCCAAGTGTGACCAGGTCACAACCCTGCCGAAGAGCCTGACCAAGTATCCGCCGCTGGGTCGATTGTCGAATGAAACGCTGGCCCGCATCGAATCTGCCGTTAAGACAGCATTGGACTTGAATTAATCAGCGCTCTTACGGCGCGTAACCCGCGCCACGAAGCACTTTCCCGGGCTTTGCTCCCGTCATCTTCTCCTGGTCAATCACGGGCACTCCGTTCACCAGTACATATTCCATTCCCGAGGATAACTGATTGGGGTTGTCGAAGGTAGCCAAGTCACGCACCGTTGCGGGATCGAAAATTGTAACGTCGGCCCACATACCCGCTTTCAACACTCCGCGATCCGTCAGCCGCATGCGCTGCGCCGGCAGAGCTGAAAACTTTCGGATGGCGTCTTCCAATGTGAGCTTTTTCTCTTCTCTGACATACTTGCGAAGGATTCGAGGAAACGTGCCATAAGCTCGCGGATGAGGATGTTCCTGGCCCAAGATCCCCTCGGGAGACGTGCCGGAAGAATCGTTGTCAATTGAAACCCACGGCTGCTGCAGGGCCAGAGCGACGTCAGGTTCAGACATGCCAAACACAGCGACTTCCGTGAACCCTTTGTCTTCGATCAGCAGATCGAAAAGCGCGTCCATCGGATCTTTGTTCCAGATTTTTGCAACATCAGCGAGTGTCTTGCCTTGTAGCGGAAGAAGCTCCGGATTCTGCACTACCCCAATAAGAACCGATTCTGGTCCCGGAATCTCCTGCCATTCGTTGTCCCAATCGCTCGACCGAGTCATGAGCTCTTTGCGAATGCGAGTGCGCATCGTTGGATCGCGCAGACGCTCCACCAACTTGGCGTTGCCGCCATCGTGCGCCCATGACGGAATAAAGGCTGACATGGTATTGAACCATGCCGTGTAAGCGTAGGTGTTCGCAGACACATCGACGCCCTCCGCGCGAGCGGCATTGATTTTCGCCACCACTTCCGGCATGCGTCCCCAATTCTCCTTGCCCGCAACCTTGATATGCCATATCTCGACCGGGATATGAGCTTCCCTCCCGATGCGCAGAGCTTCGTCGATCGCCGAAAGCACTGCATCGCTCTCATTGCGCATATGTGTGGCGTAAATGCCGCCGGATTTCGACGCTTCTCCAGCCAGCGCGATCAGTTCCTCTGTTTTGGCGTAGGGAGCGGGCGAATACTCGAGCGCGGACGAAACACCGACTGCGCCTTCGCGCATGGCCTGCCGTACCAGCGCTTTCATTTGATCGAGTTGTTCAGGCACGGGCTGTTTGTCGTCGTCTCCCAACACCATGCGGCGAACTTGGGTTGCGCCCACATAGCTGGCGAGATTGATTCCCATGCCCTGCTTTTCGAGTCTGGCGAAATACTCGCGAAGAGTGCGCCAGTCGGGAGTGAGGTGGTAGTGATCGTAGGCAGCGCGATCGGCTCGGATGATGGCGGCATTGAGCGGCGCCGCTGATCCCCCCTCACCGGTGATTTCCGTGGTGATGCCTTGATAAATCTTCGAAGGCAAACGCGGATCGACCAGGATCGTCAGCTCCGATTGGCCGAGCATGTCGATAAAGCCAGGGGCGACAACTTTGCCTCCGGCATCGATGGCTCGCGTACGCGGTGCATCGGCCAGATTGCCGATGGCGGCGATCTTGCCGTCCCGGATGCCAACGTCGCCGGAATACCACGGGGAACCTGTGCCATCGATGATGTGGCCGTTGGTGATGACGAGGTCGAAGATCTGCGTTGGCGGAACGGGCCACAGCGACGATGGGCAGATTAAAACAATGAGAATTGCCGGCAGGGTTCGTAGCGCGCTTCGCATCGCAGTTTTCTCCGTGTCCCTCAATTCCAATTCAAGACTACATGTGCTCGGAAGCAGCCGGCACGGGCCGCCGCCGCCAATTTAGGCTGAGTCCAATCAGGCTCCAGATTGCCAGCGCCAACCATTCGTACCCACTGAAATGTCCGGGAATGCCGGGGACAATTTTCATCAGGATCATCAGTAACCCAACGATCACTCCCACGAGCGCGATAAAACGTTGACGCGACGTCGGACTCATCCGGTAATATGCCGCGCAAGCTGCGAGCCATCCGATAGCGGAAGCAACCGAGCCGACTTCGGAGATGGGCACAAGTGCGGCGTCGCCCAGAAACATGCATGCAGCCGTGGCCAGTCCGATGCAGAGCACGGCGACCGAAGGTGTCTGATTGCGCGGGTGTACATGTCCGAGACGCTGGTCCACCAGGCCGCGTCGCCCAACGGCGAACAATAACCGGCTCGCAGCAATGAAATTTCCGTTGAATACTTTAAAAAGCGAAAGTATCGCGGCAGTCAGGATGACGCTTACGATCCAGCGCGAGCCCACGGCGCGCTCGAAGGCAACCGCGGTCATGAATTTTTCACTCGTCAATTGCTTCCATGGGGCAACGTATCCAACTGCGGCGACCACGATGGTGTAGAAAAGAATGCCAACCACAATCGCCATCCAGATGGCCTTGAAGAAGCCGCGGGCGCGGAATTCGGGGCTGGCCTCCTCCGCGCCCTTTACGACCGATTCAAATCCCGTCATGAAATAGGGAACAATCTGCATCACCAGGAGCACGGACACGAAGGGGCTGTGCGTAAACAGCGGCGGGAAATTCCGTGCTGAGCCTTTGCTCACACCGAATCCGACAAATATCACGAACAGCGCCAGCGTACCGAAAGCGGTCCAGTTCTGAAATGTAGCGCTCAAGCGGATGCCACGATGGTTCAGCAGAGTGATCAACCCGGTCAGGCCAAGCCCGATCATCAGATGCGGCAGGTAAACCGGGTGGCCCGCGATGCGGTAAAGCTCCATCGAATCCAGTGCAGGAAAAATGTAACCCGCGATCTTGCCGACTGCGACCGCCTCCCACGGGCACACAATGAAATAGGCGAGGATCATCATCCAACCGGTGGCAAAGCTGACCGATTGCGGAAAAACCTTGGCGGTGTACGCGACCTCACCCGCCGCGTCCGGCATAGCCATGACCAACCGCCCGTAGACATAGCCGATCGGCAACAACAGTGCCCCACCAATTGCGAAGCCAAGGATCGCGCCCAACAGGCCGCCGCGCAGCAGCCAGTCATCCATTACGACCAGCCATCCGACGCCAACCATCGTGCCCCAACCCAGGGCGAAGTAGTCGACCGCGCGAAGCTTGCGGGCGAGAGTGATCACGGGTGGCGCGAATTATAAAGCATCGAAGCCTGGGACGCGGCAGTGGCAGACGCCGAAACCCCGCAATCTGGCGGGATTTCGGGCTCCGCGTGTTAGTATCAATTCCAACGCCTGATGACCCTGCAGCATGTTGACATCCTGTTTCAGCTGATCGTTTTTTTGTTTGCGATCAGTATCCACGAGTCGGCGCACGCCTGGATGGCGAACCGTCGAGGCGACCCGACCGCACGTATGCTGGGCCGGGTTACGCTGAATCCCATCAAGCACATTGATCCGGTTGGGACCGTATTGTTGCCGCTGATTGCCGCGTTGACTCATTTCCCGATGATCGGATGGGCCAAACCTACGCCGGTCGATCCGCGTAATTTCAAGAACCCGGTGCTCGACGATATTTTGACTTCCGTGGCAGGCCCGGTGAGCAATTTTCTGGTGGCGATTTGCGCTTTGATTACACTGTCGCTCATCAAACTTTCGTCTCCTCTGGGGCAACAGATTGTCTTTGGCATTCCTTATGGGATGATCTCGCCTGAAATGAACTCGGCACTCGTGCCTTCGAGCTTGTTACTTTATGAGCTCATGAGGATCAACATCATTCTCGGAGTTTTTAATCTGATTCCCGTTCCCCCGCTCGATGGCAGCCATGTGCTGCGCCACTTTCTACCCCCCAATGCGCTGCGCGTCTACGATACCGTGGGGATGTTCGCTTTGATGGCACTGGTGTTTCTGGGTGGCGGACTCCTGGGCAAGCTGATCTTTCCCGTGATCGGGGTTTTTGATTACATCCTCTTGAGAATCTGATGCCTTCTGGATCCAATCAACGAAAACGCGTGCTCAGTGGGATGCGCTCAACCGGCAAATTGCATTTGGGCAATTATGTCGGCGCTCTGCAGAACTGGGTGGGCATGCAGAATCAGTACGAATGTTTCTTCTTCGTGGCCGACTGGCACGCGCTCACGACCGACTATGCCGATACGTCGCGCGTAAAAGAAAACTCAATCGAAGTTCTGCTCGACTGGCTGGCCGCGGGGCTCGATCCCGAGCGCTGCACGATGTTTATCCAGTCGCACGTGCCGCAGCACGCCGAGTTGCATCTCCTGTTCTCCATGATCACGCCGCTGGGCTGGCTGGAGCGCGTGCCCACCTACAAGGAGCAGCGCGAAAACATCACGGAGAAAGACCTGAGCACATACGGCTTTCTCGGATATCCGGTTCTGCAGGCGGCGGACATTCTAATGTACAAAGGTGATTTCGTGCCCGTAGGAGCGGACCAGGTAGCGCATGTGGAATTGACTCGCGAAATCGCCCGACGCTTCAACGGGTTTTACAAGCGCAATGGTGCTGAGGTTTTTCCGGAGCCGCAACCGCTGCTTACACCAACTCCTAAACTTCCAGGCACCGACGGGCGCAAGATGTCGAAATCCTACGGCAATACCATCATGCTCACCGACCCTGAACCAGTCGTGCGGCAGAAGCTGAAGACCATGGTGACCGATCCTGCCCGCGTACGACGCACCGATCCCGGCAACCCCGATGTTTGCCCGGTCGGCGACCTCCATAAGATTTTCAGTGACCACGCGACCATGGCCAAAGTGAACGAGGGCTGCCGCTCTGCGGGAATCGGCTGCATCGAATGCAAAGGCTGGGCGGCTGACGCCCTGGTTAACATCTTGAATCCCATGCAGGAGCGGCGCAAGAAATATGAAGACAATCCGCGGCTGGCTTGGGATATCCTTGAGGGTGGCTCGACCAAGGCGGGCAAAGTCGCCGGAGCAACGATGAACGAAGTGCGCGAGGCCATGGGCATTTCGCTCGAGTACGAGGCCCCACGGGCTGTGAAGTAGACAACGATCTAGAGCACGATGGGCGAAGAAGCAAAAGTTGCTTTCGATGGCACGGCGGCGTTGGATCTTGGTCCAACTCTGGTGGGGAGTTCTCCGCATCGCGAAGAAAAGGCGCGTAACGAGGAAAGCGACTTCCCTTTTGCCGTTACCGTCGGGGATGTCTACGAAGGGCCGCTCGACCTTCTGCTTCAACTGATTCGCAAGCAAGACATCGATATCTACGATATTCCAATCGGGAGAATCACCGGCCAGTATCTGGCGTATGTTGAAAAGTTGCGCGAACTGGATGTGAACGTCGCGGCCGAGTTTATCTATATGGCCGCGGTTCTGATTCACATCAAGTCGAAGATGCTGTTGCCGCGCGATCCTGCAGCGGCCTCGGACGCTCAAGACGATCCGCGCGCTGAGCTCGTCAATCGACTGATCGAGCATGAGAAATTTAAGTCCGCGGCCCAGATGCTGATGCAGAAACAGCAGATCGAAGATGCGGTATGGTCGAATCCGGCGCTCAAAGATTTCAACGATGCGGAAGGCACGGAACCGGAACTCGCCGCCGACGTCATTGACCTGGTAAGGACCTTCCAGCAAATCCTCGATCGGGCGCGCAATCGGCCGATGATTCAAGTGGACGAAGAAACGGTTACGGTCGGGCAGATGATCGAACATTTGCGGCGGCGCCTAGCGCTGGAAGACCGGCCGATCCGACTGAAGCAGATGTTGCGCAATGTTGAGTCGCGGCAGGCGCTGGTTTGCATGTTTCTCGCATTGCTCGAAATGGTGCGACTGCAAGCCATCCAACTGCGGCAAGACCACCTGTTCGGCGAAATTCTGCTGCGCAAGCATGTAGGATTCGAGGCGGTCATGGCGGAACAGGCCGCAGTCAGAGACGATTGGAGATAGCAGCAGCTAACCCATGAGCCTTAAAGCCAAACTCGAAGCCATCATCTACGCGGCGGAAACGCCGGTGACACTCGATCAACTGATCGAATTGGTCAAGGAGTCGGTTATCAGCGATGGTGCTGCCAACGGCACTGAGGTTAAGTCGCGGGTGCGTCTCGCTCTGGAAGAACTGATCGCCGATTACTATGCCCCGGACCATGGCATCGAAATTCGCCAGGTTGCAGGCGGATATCGGATGTCGACAAAGCCCGAGCATCACGACATCGTGCGCGCCTTTGCCAAGAGCCTGAAACCGCCGATTCGCCTGTCGTTACCTGCGCTTGAAACGCTCGCGGTAATCGCCTACAAGCAGCCCGTGACAGTGCCGGAGATCAGCGAAATTCGTGGAGTGGATTCGAACGGAGTGATCGCTACTTTGCTCGATCGCAAGCTGATTACGACCGGCGGTCGCAAGGCTGTTATTGGGAGGCCGATCCTTTATAAGACCACGAAGGAATTCCTGATGCGCTTCGGCTTGAAGGATGTTGGCGAACTTCCAAGTATGGAGGAGTTCGAGAAACTGGTCGCGGAATCGTTCCAGAGCGATTTGTTGCCGGCCGAAAGCGAGCAGGCCGAACTTCCATCGACGACGTCAGAGACTCAAGATTCTGAACCTGCTCAGACCGCCGAAGGCTCCGAGTTGGCCGTCATCGAACAGCAAGTCTCGGGCGAGAGCGATCCGGCCGCTTGAGGCAACAACTTACCCAACAACTCTGCCGATTTGCACTTGTGAATTCTTATGCCCGCTGAACGCCTACAGAAGATTATCGCCGCTGCCGGAATCGCCTCCCGCCGCAAAGCCGAGCAACTGATTACTGCCGGATTGGTGTCGGTGAACGGACAGACGGTCACGGAACTCGGCAGCAAAGCCGATCCGGCGAGCGATCACATTCGAGTGAACGGAAAACTGCTGCACGGACCGGAGCGTCACGTTTATCTGCTCATGAACAAACCCAAGGGATACGTCACCACGCTGCGCGATCCTGAACGCCGCCCTACGGTCATGGATCTGCTGCACGGCGTGGGAGCGCGGGTTTACCCTGTCGGCCGCCTCGACTATGCAAGCGAAGGCTTGCTGCTGCTCACCAACGACGGCGAATTCGCCAATCGTCTGATGAAAGCCGCGTCGCACGTGCCCAAGACTTATATGGTGAAAGTCGCGGGCACTCCGCCTGGGGACGGATTAGCCCGGTTGCGCGAAGGGATATACATTCCGTCGGATCGGGGAAAGCGGGTGAAAACAGCTCCGGCCAAAATTCGCGTGATTCGTGAATCTGCGAATCCGTGGTACGAAATAACTCTCATGGAAGGCAAGAATCGCCAGATCCGGCGAATGTTCGAAGAGATCGGACACCACGTGGAAAAGATCAAGCGGGTGCGCTACGGTCCGCTGGAGTTGGATGTGCATCCGGGAAAGTTCCGCAAGCTGACGGTGGAGGAAATCGCGAAGTTGAAATCTCTCGCGAAGTAGGTTCCCGCGCTGCTGGTGACACTTGCCGAGCAACATGGTAAAGATTAGATAGCCGAAAGATGAGCGACTACAACCAGTTTGTGCCCGAACACGTACGAACCCTGAGCGGGTACACGCCGGGTAAATCGCTGCGCCAAGCGCAACAGGAGAGCCACGTGAACTGCATTAAAATGGCCTCGAATGAGAATCCATTTGGACCTTCGCCGACGGCGGTGCGGGCGATGCAGGCTTCGCTGGCCGAGAGTAATTTTTACCCCGACAACGATGCCATCGAACTACGCGAGAGATTGGCGGAGAAACATGGCGTGCAGCCAGAACAAATCGTTCCCACGGCTGGCTCTACTGCGTTGCTTGGCATTATTGCGCGTACGTTGCTGTCGCCGGGTCTCAACGCGATCACCAGCGAGCGTTCGTTTATCGTTTATCCAATTGCCACGCAGGCCGCGGGAGGGCGCCTCATCAAGGTTCCCATGCGAGGCGATGCATTCGATCTGAATGCCATCGCCGCGGCCGTCGATCAGCATACCCGGATTATTTACATTTCCAATCCCAACAATCCCACCGGCACACTCATTCCAGCTCAGGAACTGGATCGCTTTTTAGACGATGTCCCCGAACATGTAATCGTGATTCTCGATGAAGCCTACTACGATTTCGCGCAATACTTTGCCGTCAGCCGCGGCGTTGACTATTCACATGCCCTGGACTACGTCAACCAGGGCCGCAAAGTGGTTGTGCTGCGCACGTTTTCGAAAGCTCATGGCTTGGCCGGAGTCCGCGTCGGCTACGGAATTGGTCCAACCGAGCTAATGTCGTATTTCGCGCGCATGCGCACCACATTCTCTGTCTCTGTTGTTGCCCAGGCAGGCGCGTTGGCCGCACTCGACGACGAAGCTCACACCGAGAAAACACTCAAGAACAATGCTGAGCAAGCCGAACGGCTTGGTGCAGGGATCTCGGAGCTAGGCTACCAGCCGGTTCCGACCTGGGCTAACTTTCTCTATTGTGAGTTAGGCGATGATGCTGCGGCGGTCGCAAAACGACTCCAGGCTGAGGGTGTGATTGTGCGGCCGATGGGCCCGTGGGGTGCGCCAACCGCCATCCGAATCACGATCGGTACACCGGAGCAGAATGATATTTTCCTCAAGGCGTTCAAGAAAGTGATGGAACGGGCCACTGTACGATAGGAGCACTGCGCCGGTAGAGACGTTGCTTGCAACGTCTTGAGCTTGCCCATGACTAGGGACTTGGCCAGAAGGAGACATAGCAACCTACGTCTCTACGGCGAGCTTATTTCTGACACTTGGGGCAATAGTGGCTGCTGCGGCCGGCGATGACTACGCGCTTAATCGGGGTCTCGCAAATCAGGCACGGTTCTCCCTCGCGTCCGTAGACGCGATGCTGGAGTTGAAAGAATCCTTCTTCGCCATCGGCATCTACATAGTCAGAAACGGAAGATCCGCCCAGCGCGATAGCTTCTTTGAGCACTTCCTGGATGCTGGCGTAGAGCCGTGGAAGTTCCTTTCGAGTAAGGGAAGCGGCGCGGCGCCGGGGCCGGATGCCGGCCCGGAACAGCGATTCATCCGCATAAATGTTGCCTACGCCGCGCAGCAGCTTCTGGTTCAGCAATGCGCTTTTGATCGGAGTCTTGCGCCCGCGAAATAACTCGACAAAGGGATGCAATTCCACCTCGAGTGGTTCGGAGCCGGCTGCGTCAAATCCATGGGCCACGCTCAGGCGTCCAAAGCGGCGCGGGTCTACAAATCTCAACTCCCGGCCCGATGCAAGCCTTGCAACCGCGTGGGTGTGTTTCTCGAGCACTTGATCGGGTTTACAGACGAGCATCCGCCCTGTCATGCCGAGATGCACGATCCACTGAGACGTGTCTGATGTATGCGCGGGCGTCCTCGCCCGCGCTTTCTTGGATTTCTGGCGAGCCTTCATAAGGACGGGCGCGGACGCCCGCCCTCCATTTTCCAGATCGAAAACGATGTGCTTCCCGACCCGGCGCACGCTGGCAATGCGCTTCGATTCGAGAGTGGTTACAATCTCGGACGCCTTGGATTTTAACGGTTCAGGCTTGGATCCAAGCCACACCGACTCGATGACATCACCAGTGACTCGGCTAGCCAGCCCACGGGCAATGGTTTCGACCTCAGGGAGTTCGGGCATGGAATCAGTTTACAAGGCTTCCGGGATGTTGGCGGACGGCACAGAATAAAGCCCAAAGCCTACCCCGCATTGCCATCTATCGCCCGTCAGGGTTATCATTACAAGTACACCTCTGCTCCGCTTATATCCTTTGTAACTCAGCGACTCGTTGGTTCACCGCGGGCAACGAGTGTGTGCGACCCCGCAATTGCGGCCGGGGCGGCCGCACCATTCAGGTTCAAGGGAGATTGCATTTGAAGAAGGGCAAAGCTGCGGTCATCGTGGGCGCCCAATGGGGCGACGAGGGCAAGGGCAAAATTGTCGATGTCCTCTCGGAGAATTTTTCTGTCGTGGCACGTTATGCTGGCGGACACAACGCTGGCCACACCGTCATCATCAATGGCAAGAAGTTTGTTTTGCAGTTGGTGCCGTGCGGAGTTCTGCGGACCGGATGCCGCAGCATAATCGGCAACGGAGTCGTTCTTGATCCCGTCGCCTTCCTCAAAGAGGTTGCCGCGTTGCGCGAGACCGGAGTCAAAGTGGATGGTAGCCTGTTCGTCAGCAACCGCGCCCACGTGATTCTGCCTTACCACCGCATGATCGAGCTTGCGTCGGAGAATGCGCCGGGACGAGTGAAAATCGGCACTACCTCGCGCGGCATTGGTCCGGCGTACGAAGACAAGATGGGACGCCGTGGCCTGCGTGTCGCTGATCTGTTGGACCTGCAACTGCTGAAGACGCACATTCAAAACGCCTGCCACGAGAAGAACATGATCGCGCATGCGCTGTTCAACTCGGAACCACTCGATGCCGACAAAATGTACGAGGAATATGCCGCGGCCTCGGCCAAGGTTGCGCCGTTCGTCTGCGACACGGCTGCATTGTTAAATAAGGCTCTGGCGCACGGTGACTCAGTGGTATTCGAGGGCGCGCAGGGCACGATGCTCGATATCGACCACGGAACCTATCCATTTGTGACTTCTTCGAGCGCGACTTCGGGAGGCGCGGTCACCGGGACTGGCGTTGCCCCCACTGCGATCGATACGGTGATCGGCGTCACCAAGGCTTATTGCACGCGAGTTGGCGGCGGGCCTTTCCCCACTGAGGCGCTCGATGCGAACGGAGACATGCTGCGCAAACGCGGCAACGAATTCGGCGCAGTGACGGGGCGTCCGCGCCGTTGCGGTTGGCTCGACTTGCCTCTCTTGCGCTACGCTGGCATGATTAACGGAATCTCCTGGCTGGTTGTAACCAAACTCGATGTGCTGGATGAGTTGGCGGAGATTCCGGTATGTGTTGGTTATAAAATCAACGGCAAGGAAACCGAAGAGGTGCCGGCGCAGGACAGTGGCTACGGTCGGATCGAATGCGTTTATCGTAAAATGCCGGGCTGGCGCACTACAACGCAGGGGATTACAAAGCTGGAGAAACTTCCGAAAGCAGCCCGCGAATATTTGGCCTTCGTGGAGAAAGAAAGCGGGGCCCGTATCGGAATGGTCTCCACCGGGCCGGGACGCGAGGAGACGATATTCCTCGATGAATTTGCGGCGAAACTTCGGGAATTGACGGGATCGAAAACCAGGGCGCAGGCGAAACACTAAGAACGGAGCGGACGATGGTTGTTCTGGTGGTAACGTGGATGGCGAAAGCTGGTCGCGAAACGGATGTTATCGGCGTATTTTCCAAGCTGACCGAAGAGTCTCGCAAAGAGCCCGGATGCCTGGTGTACCAGGTCCACCGGCACAAGACCGAGCCGCGCCGATTCTTCATCTATGAGCAATACAAGGATGATGCCGCATTGGAGGCTCATCGCGCCTCGCCGCACTTTTTGCAGTATGCGAAGAAAGAGTTGCCGAAGTTCGGGGAGAGAATCGAGGGCCATCTGTACGAACCGCTAGGATGAGCTCGTGTGGCGCGGGCGCCCGCGCCCGCATTGCTCATCGCGATAGTGTGACCGAGCGCCCCGCTAAAGCATTACTGACTACTTGTCCGCCATCAACACACCGCCGGAAGCGTAACTTTCCTTCGACACCTCCACAAACGTCACGACGATGGCTTCTTTCCGTGCACCCGCTTCTTCCACCATGGCATCGGTGATGCGTTGCGCCAGCTTGCGTTTTTGATCGGCGGTACGGCCGGTCAGCATGGTTATTTGGACCAAAGGCATAAAGAGTAACTCCCAGCTCCAAGCTACTGAGATCCCTCACTTCGTTCGGGATGACGGCGCGCGGCTCAGACGCCGCGCAAACGCCGTCACTTTGCCAATTCGTACCCAGCAAAGAAATAACTCAGTTCGAAGCGGGCGGTCTCGTCCGCATCCGAGCCATGAATCGCGTTGTGCTCAATGTCGCTCGCCCACTTCTTGCGGATCGTACCTTCCTCGGCGCTGGCCGGATTCGTGGCGCCCATAAGCTTGCGCAGATCGGCGATGGCATTTTCCTTTTCGAGCGCGAGCACTACGATCGGCCCGCTCGACATGAAATCGGTGAGTGAACGGAAAAAGGGCCGGCTTGCGTGGACCGCGTAAAACTGCTCGGCCTGATGCTTCGAGATCTCAAGCATCTTCATGGCCAGTATCCGGAAACCGTTTTTCTCAAACTGCTCGATGATGTCGCCGACAGCATTCTTGGCTACCGCGTCTGGTTTGATAATGGTAAAAGTGCGTTGCAGAGTCTTCATAGTTCGGTCGTTTGTCCTTGGTTGTTAGTCTTTAAGCTTTCGCCGCGACACCCATGGCTGCCACAACAGTCTCGCCAATTTCAGCAGGCGATTTGGCTACGCGAATGCCCGCCGCCTCCATCGCTTTGATCTTCTCGGCAGCAGTTCCCTTCCCTCCAGAGATGATGGCGCCCGCGTGGCCCATGCGGCGTCCCGGAGGCGCAGTTTGACCCGCGATGAATCCCACCACCGGCTTTTTCATCCGAGCCTTCACATATTCCGCCGCAGTCTCCTCTGCGTTGCCACCAATTTCTCCGATCATCACGACAACTTCTGTTTGCGAATCCTTATTGAACAGCTCCAGCGCATCCAGAAAGTTCGTGCCGATAATTGGATCGCCGCCGATGCCAATTGCCGTGGACTGCCCAATCCCACGCGTGGTCAGCTGATAAACCGCTTCGTAGGTTAAGGTGCCCGAACGCGAAACGATTCCCACTGAGCCTTCAAGATGGATCCGCCCTGGCATAATGCCGATCTTGCACTTGCCCGGCGAAATGATGCCGGGGCAATTCGGCCCAATCAGCCGTGAGCGCCGGTTCTGCAAGTATTCCCACGCGCGCACCATATCAAGCGTCGGAACGCCTTCGGTGATGCAGACAATTAATTCGATCTCCGCATCGGCGGCTTCCATGATCGCGTCAGCGGCAAATGGCGGCGGCACGAAAATCACCGATGCGTCTGCGCCGGTCTTGTCGACCGCTTCCTGCATGGTGTTAAAGATGGGCCATCCTTCGTGAGTGGTCCCACCCTTGCCGGGAGTGACTCCGCCGACGATCTTGGTTCCGTACTCCGCACAGGCTTTGGCGTGGAACGTGCCTTCCCGCCCGGTCAGCCCCTGCACGATGACTCGCGTCGATTTATCTACCAGAATGCTCATAGAATTATCTTTGGTAATTACTCACGCTGCCGCCGCCGCTACTACTTTCTCGGCCGCGTCCTTCATGGTTTCCGCGACAATAAAGTTTAATCCCGATTGCTTCAGAATCTCGCGTCCAGCCTCCACGTTGGTGCCTTCCAAACGCAGCACGATGGGCAACTGAATACGGGTTTTCTGTGCGGCCTCTACTACCCCCGTGGCCAGGGTGTCTACGCGAAGGATTCCGCCGAAGATATTGATCAGCACTGCCTTTACATTCTTGTCGCTGAGCAGGATCTCGAAAGCATGCGTAACTTGTTCGGCGTTAGCTCCGCCGCCCACATCGAGAAAGTTCGCAGGCATTCCGCCAGCGTACTTGATGATGTCCATGGTGGCCATCGCCAGTCCGGCGCCATTCACCATGCAGCCCACGTTGCCGTCGAGCTTGATGTAATTCAGGCTGTACTTGGAAGCCTCGACTTCGAGCGGATCCTCCTCAGTGGTGTCGCGCAATTCGCGCAGATCAGGATGCCGGAACAGGGCGTTGTCGTCGAAATTGATCTTGGCATCGAGAGCGAACAAGCGGCCGTCGGTGCAACTGACGAATGGATTGATTTCCATCAGCGACGAATCCGTCTCCTCGAAGGCACGGAAAAGTCCGGTCATCAAACGCACGGCTTCGTTAATCTGCGGCGGCTTCAGTCCCAACTTGAACGCAAGTTTGCGAGCCTGAAAAGCTTCCAGACCCATCCCCGGTTCGATGTGTTCTTTGAGGATAGCGTCGGGATTCTCGGCTGCGACCTGCTCGATTTCCATTCCACCGGCAGCAGACGCCATGAACACCGGCCTGGCCTCGACACGGTCGATCACAATTCCCAGGTAGAGTTCTTTCTCGATCGGCAAAGTTTCTTCAATAAGGAGACGGCGCACCACTCGACCTTCAGGACCAGTCTGATGGGTCACCAGTGTCATCCCCAGGATTTTCGAGGCTATCTCAGCGGCTTCCTCCACCGACTTCGCGATCTTCACCCCGCCGCCTTTGCCGCGGCCTCCTGCATGGATTTGTGCCTTGACCACAACTCCGCTGGCACCCGCGTCGAACAGCTTCTTCGCGGCGGCCTCCGCCTGCTCGCGGGTTTCCGCCATTTCGCCGCGCGGCACTGCGACGCCGTACTTTTTCAGGATTGCCTTGGCCTGATACTCATGAATTTTCATAAAATTCCAGATTCACCACGATTTCGGGCAGGCTTGCTTGCGGCTTAGAACTACGGGCAGCAAACATTTGATTCTATCGAAGGGCCGCGCATAGGGCAAACCCAAGAGACCACGCTGGCAAATTCGGTCTCGCATTTCATTTTGAATAGTTGCTTTCGCCTGCGACTCCGCCGTGTCGATGCTACTCTGGTATTTCGTCGATGATCACTGAGAGCCTCCATCGGATTGCCAACCACCGCCAATCGCTTTCTCGTGAAGAGGCGAGGACGGTCATGACGCATGTACTGACCGGCAAATGCACCGATGCGCAAATTGCGGCTCTACTGGTTGCTCTGCACATGAAGGGCGAGACGGTCGAGGAGATCGTGGGTTTCGCCGAAGCCATCCGGGCTGCGGCAATTCCGGTGGGCCTTCACCCGAGCCACGCGGTAGACGTCAGCGGCACCGAGCGCGATGCCCTGGTCGATACCTGCGGCACGGGTGGCGATGCCAGCGGCACCTTTAATATTTCAACTGCGACTGCGCTTGTGGTCGCCGGTGCAGGCGTGCGCGTCGCCAAGCACGGAAATCGTAGTGTGACTTCCAAATGCGGGTCGGCGGACGTGATGGAAGCGCTGGGCGTCAACATCAATCTGCCGCCGGCCCGGCTGGCTGCATGTCTGCAGGAAGTTGGTATTGCGTTCCTGTTCGCTCCGGCGTTGCACTCGGCGATGAAGTATGTTCAATCCGCTCGGCGCGAGCTGCGCTTACGCACGGTTTTCAATCTGCTTGGACCACTGACCAATCCGGCGCAGGCGTCGGCCCAGGTGGTCGGCGTATATTCCGCAGCGCTGGTGGAAAAGCTGGCGGAAGCGCTCAGCATGCTGGGATTGCGCCGGGCTCTGGTTGTGCATGGACTGGACGGACTGGACGAAATCACGATCACCGGCCCCACCCGGATTGCTGAAGTACGTGAGGGAACGGTCCGCACCTATGAAATCACGCCGCAAGAGTTTGGCCTGAGCCGGGGCACGCTTGACGATATCTCCGGTGGAGACGCTGCCGTGAACGCGGAGATTATTGGCAACATCCTTGCCGGAAAGAAATCACCGAGACGGGATGTGGTCCTTCTGAATGCAGCCGCAGCGCTGGTCGCAGCCGGCGGTGTAGACCATCTGGCGGATGCTCTTCCGCTGGCATCAAAGTCGATCGATTCGGGAGCCGCTGCTGCGAAACTGGAAGCGTTGATCCGCTTCACGAATGCTGACCACTGATTCACCAGACAAAACACGGGCGAGCACGCCCGCGCCTACATTGTTGTTGCCTGCTTTTTTAATCGCTCGATCTGTTGCAGATGGTTCGCGCCGTGAGTTGCAATCCTTTCCACGTAATCCGCCACGGTCACGTCGTGTTTTAGTTCTGGATGGTACGCAGTTTTCTCCAGGTCACCCGGCTTCAGGCGGCGCAACAACTGCGCAGTGTGGTGCCGGTTCAATCCGTAGAGCGCAATCAGTTCCGGTGCGGGAGTTTCCATGTACCCGAGATCTTTCGCCCAGGCATCCTGATCCATGGGTGCGATCACAGGCTTTTTGTCGGCGAGCATCTGCCGGAAGCGATGCGCGTACACGATCTCAATGTCTGCCAGATGACCCAGAATCTCCAGGATGCACCACTTGTCAGGCGGCGGTTTGTAGCGCAACATTTTGTCGGGTAAACCTGAAACCGCCGCCGCAATCTGCTTGGGACTCTTCTCCGCTGCATCAAGATGTTTTTTCAGATCAGCTTCTGTCATGGGGCCTCTAGTTGGTAATCGAGTCTTAAATTTCTAAACGACCTGCACTTTCTGCATCCACTGCGCCACCTGGACATTCCATCCCAGTTCTTTCGTCATCGTATCGCGGAGCTGCGACGATGCCGCAGGCTCACCGTGCACCAGGTAAGTCGCGGGGGGCTTCCTGGGAAACGTGCGCAACCATTGCAGCAATTCCGGCGTGTCGGCATGATCGCTGAATTGCTCAAGTGCTGCTATCTGGGCGCGGATGGGAACGATGTCACCGAAGATCTTAACTTCCGGTGCGCCGCTCTTGATGGTGAATCCGCGCGTTCCGGGCGCCTGGAAGCCGATGAAGATGACGGTGTTTTTCGGGTCAGGCAGTCGTTGCGCGAGGTGGTGCAGGATGCGCCCTCCCGTCACCATGCCGCTGGAAGAAACAATGATCGAAGGCGTTTTCACTTGGTTAATCTTCTTCGATTGTTCCGCTGTTGAGGCGAAGGTGAAGCCGGGCCACTCGATCGGCGAGCCGTATTGGCCGACGAGCCGGCGCGTCTCTTCACTGTATTCCTGCTTGTGCTTCATGAAGATTTCGACCGCCTTGATGGCCATCGGACTGTCGCAAAAGACCGGGATCGATGCCAGTTGACCGGATTGCATCAATTCTTTCACCATGAAAAGGAATTTCTGCGTGCGCTCGACCGCAAATGCGGGCACGACGACAGTTCCGCCGCGTTCGGCAGTGCGGCGAATGAGCGTCGCTAACTCCGGTCGCGGGTCCGTTGTCGGATGCGGACGGTTGCCGTATGTCGACTCCATCACGAGGATGTCCGCTGTTTCGCCTTCCGTCGGGCCTGAGTGCAGAACTTTTCCCGGCGCGACTTTCTGGTCCCGCACGCGGCCAATGTCTCCGGTGAACAACAGACGACGATCTTGCCCGTTGCTGCGCAGCGTGAGTTCAACCATCGACGATCCCAGAATGTGTGCCGCCCGCACGAAGCGAAACTCAATCTCCGGGCAGAGCTGCCTGGTCTCGTCGAACAGCACCGCACGAAAATACTGGAGCGACTCCTGCGCTTCTTCCAGCGTGTACAACGGCAGCGCGGGGTCATGCTTTGATTTCTTCACCTTGTTGTAGAACGCAGCGTCTTCTTCCTGCAGGTGGCCAGAGTCAGGCAACAGGATGCCGCACAAATCAATGGTCGCCGGTGTCGCGTAAATCGACCCCCGAAACCCCGCTTTCACCAGACGCGGAATCCATCCGCAATGGTCGAGGTGCGCATGGGTCAGCACCACGGCATCAATCTGCTTCGCGGGGATTGGCGTATCCTGCCAGTTGCGCTCGCGCCACTCCTTCGGCCCCTGAAACATGCCGCAATCGATGAGAACTTTAAAACCAAGCTTGCCGCCGGAATCAGCGCCAGTATTGATCAGATGCTTGGAACCGGTGACAGTTCCAGCTGCACCGAGAAATTGGATGTAGGCCAAGAAAATCCTCCATGGTCACGGCCTGAGATTGTCGATTTCCGATTAACAATCAGAAATCATTTCGCCGCGTCGGGCGGCGGAATCTTGAAGACGTTGTTACTCACGTCGCTTTCCGGCACACTGCCATCATTGACGACGACTTCCAGCGGCATTGTAGTGGCTTCGATCCTCACTGCAGCCTTGGATTTCGCGTGTACCTCAAGGCGCTTGGTGACATCGCCGCTTTCCGTTCGCAGCGTCAGCGGAACTTCCGCTCCCGCGTCCCCGAGATTCTCCACATTGATAGTCACCATGAAACCGCCACCCACAATCGGACGCGGATACACAGAGTCGACACGGAAATCCGGCAATCCTCGATCACGGTAGACCCAATCGTCGAAGAACCATTGCAAGTCGCGGCCAGTCTTCTTTTCAATCACGCGCTGCATGTAGGAGGCGTCCTGGTCGTCGACTGCACGGTAATCGAGCAAGACTCCGAGAGTCGGATTTCCCAGCAAGTCTCGCAACATCCACCAGACGTTCATGGCCTTGGTTTGAAGGTATAAGTCATCCGGCGCATTAATTAAAGAGTTGGCCGCTTCCCAGCCGGCTGCGTGTTGTTTCCCTGGTTTCTCAGCTTCAATCAGCGGCGCCCGGTGCGCAATTAGGTAATCCAGTGCGGCCTGCCGACCGGCTTGTTCTTCAATGAACGCTGGTTGAGCGTAGTGCGCAAGCCCATCTTGTATCCAGGCCCTTGGAGACAAAACCAAATGGCGGGCCTTGGCATACACGATGTCCAACGTACCCTCGTTGGTCACCGGTGACCTAAGAGAGCAAAGCAACATTCCTTCGGTCACAAATGATGCCGCGTCGGGATCGGGCAGACTTAAAATCCGCAGGCCACTCCAACCGCGTCCTACTGGAAGAATGGGGTCGATGTTTGATGCAATTTCGCCATAGTCTTTCGCGCCCTCTTCCTGACCTGGTAAATACAAAACGGTGAGGAGGTCCTTGGGTGCGAGCTTTTCATAATTGGCGATCACAAAAGTCGGCACGCTGATTCCCGGCTTGACCATGGTGAACGCAAAGATTTTCTTTATCGACGGGTCCACTTGGACCACGGCCCCGCTGGCAGTGCCGCTGAAAAATATCGGGGTATCCACCGTCGACCTGAAAAGCAACTCCATCTTGGTGTCAGTATGTCTTATCTTCCATCGACCCACCGTCTCCGCTACGCTGTTTCCTTCTGACAAGCTCGCCGACTCCGTTGCCACCGGATACCAAGCCACATATCCAATCCCGCGAACCGCGCTGAACTGTTTGCCGATCTGGTCCCAATCGGTGTGCCTGGCTTTGTCTTCGGGGACGCCAATTTGCTTGAGGCGGGTGACATCGAGCGGAATGATTCCTTCATATCCGACATCCAGTTCGACTACGCCCTTTGGTGGAACTTCGCGCGGCAAAGTTACGATGGCTTCGGAAAGTGCGCCCGTGTGATCGATGTCGGAGGTGTATTCGTGACTGACAAATTCCACTGGCTGACCACCGATCTGAATCGACCTCCAGTTCAGCGAAGAAGAAATCTGCAAGACCACATTCTTCTGGGAAGCATCTGAGTCGTTCCGCAGAGTAATTCGGCCGCGCACGCCTAAACGCTGCTGCTCCGGTTCAACCCGCACGTCCAAATCGTAGTTGGTGAAAATGAATGCCTCACGATCAAGAGCGAGGGTCGGTCCGACCAAACCACATAGAACGCAGAGAACAGAGAGCAGCTTCATGCCGACTTCTTTCTCCGCTGGCGCACGATTTCGTACAACATCACTCCCGCCGCGACGGAGACATTCAGCGACGGCACTTTCCCTAGCATGGGAATCGAAACGAGGAAATCGCACTTTCTCGCCACCAGATCGTGCAGGCCCTTGCCTTCCGCGCCCAGCACGATAGCGCAATCCATGTTGTAATCGAGCGAATCGTAAGATTGTTCGCCGCGTTCGTCGAGGCCAACCATCCACAAATTCTGCGCCTTCAATTCCTCCAAGGTGCGGGCGATGTTGGTTACTTTCGCGATGGGCAAATGCTCGCTGGCTCCGGCGGAAGTTTTGGTTACGATTGCCGTCACTCCCGCCGCTCGGCGTTCGGGAATCACTACTCCGTCAGCGCCCGCGGCGTCTGCGGTGCGGAGAATTGCGCCGAGGTTGTGCGGATCCTCCACGCCGTCGAGCACGACAATGAGTGAATGCTCACCGCGCTTGGCGGCGACCACATCCTCAAGATCGTTGTACTGCTTGGCCGACGTGACGGCGACCACTCCCTGATGCGCATTGTTGCCCGCCATCTGATCGAGTTCTTCGCGCGGCACAAAGCGCACGGCGACGCCCTGCCGCCGGCACTCATCGACGACATGCTTCAAGCGTAGGTCATGGCGCTCCTTGGCGACTCCGACCCAACCAAAAGTTCGTCCGCGCGCCTTCAGCGCCTCAGCAACGGCGTTAATACCGTAGATGTAATTCATGAAGACTTAGTCTAATGCCTCAGAGCTTCCGCGGGCGAGGGTGTCCAACGCCGATGCTAGACTGATAGATGGAGACGCTGATGCACGAGGTCTACATCCTTTCCGCCGTACGCACGCCGATTGGCAAATTCGGAGGCTCACTGGCCTCCATGACCGCCGTCGATATGGGAGTTGTCGCAGCGCAAGCCGCAATGGAGCGTGCCGGAGTCCGTCCTGAGCAGGTCGAGGAAACGGTTATTGGGAACGCACGTCAAGCTGGCGGAGGGCCGAATCCGGCGCGCCAGATCTCGATCCGCAGCGGGGTCCCTAAAGAAGCGACTGCTTACACCGTTAATCAGGCTTGCGGCTCCGGACTCAAATCCATCGCCCTGGGATATCAGGAGATCGCAACCGGCAATCTCGATTGCGTGTTGGCTGGCGGCACTGAATCCATGTCTCGCCTGCCCTACTACCTGGACGGGGCGCGCTGGGGATATCGCCTGGGCAATCAG
>Ga0210390_10000338_pt1 | contig 51308 bp, 43 predicted proteins | sample IncBWH11OmetaG_FD_161050 | JGI IMG/M metagenome (GOLD analysis project Ga0210390, IMG submission 161050) | Forest soil microbial communities from Barre Woods Harvard Forest LTER site, Petersham, Massachusetts, United States - Inc-BW-H-11-O ... | reverse complement strand
CATAGATCTATCTCCCGGTAAGACAGGCGAGCTTTTCACTCTCGAATTTCCGCCCGCGCCGGATTCCCAAGGACCACCGAGCCTCGTCTTCGCGAAATTCGATCTCACCAAGCGTAAATCCGAACAACTCATTGCCGGTATCCAGAATGTCTCCGTCTCTTTCAACGGCGAAAAATTTCTCTACCAGCAGGGTGAAAGCTGGTTCATCGCGCCCACAGCGGCGGCTGCCAAGCCCGGCGAAGGCGCGCTCAAACTCGACGCCATGGAAGTCTGGGTCGAACCGCGCGCCGAATGGAAACAGATGTACGACGAGATCTGGCGCATCGAACGCGATTTCTTCTACGACCCCCATCATCACGGCGTGAATTTGCAGGCCCTTGCGAAGGAATATGAGCCCTACCTCGATCGCATCGCGACGCGCGACGATTTGAATTATCTCTTCCAGCAAATGCTCAGCGAAATCAATGTCGGCCACATGTTCGTCGGCGGAGGCGACATCCCCGAAGTGCAACCGCTGCAGGTCGGACTTCTCGGTGCCGATTACAGCGTCGAAAATGGCCGCTACCGTTTCGCGCGCGTATACAACGGAGAGAACTGGAATCCCCAACTCCACGCGCCGCTCACCCAACCCGGCGTCAATGTCGTTGCCGGCGAATATCTCCTCAGTGTCAACGGTCGCGACGTTCATGCCGACGAAGACGTTTACCGTTATTTTCAGGAGACCGCGGGTAAGCAGACCGTTCTGAAAGTTGGGCCGCACCCCGACGGCTCCGGTTCGCGCGAAGTTATCGTCGTTCCCATCCCGGACGAAACTGGATTGCGCAATCGCGCCTGGATCGAAGACAATCTGCGCAAAGTTACCGAACTCAGCGGCGGCAAGCTCGCCTACGTCTATCTTCCCAACACTGGCGCGGGTGGCTTCACCAATTTCAATCGCTATTACTTCGCACAACTCGGCAAGCAGGGCGCCGTCATTGACGAGCGCTTCAATTCCGGAGGTCAGGCAGCAGATTACATCATCCAGTACATGCAGCGGAAAATTTGGAATTACTGGACCGCGCGCGAAGGTGCCGATTACTCCACGCCGCTCAGTGGAATTTACGGGCCCAAGGTGATGATCACCAATGAATTTGCGGGCTCCGGCGGCGACGCGCTGCCCTGGTATTTCCGTCACGTTGGCCTGGGTCAGCTCGTCGGCAAACGCACTTGGGGCGGCTTGGTCGGCATCGGAGGCTATCCCAGCCTGCTAGATAACGGCTTCGTAACGGCGCCGCGCTTCGCTTTTTTCACCACTGAAGGAAACTGGGATGTGGAAAATCACGGCGTTGCGCCCGACATTGATATCGAGATGGAGCCTGCTGCTTGGCGGCAAGGCCATGACACACAGTTAGAAAAAGCCGTAGACGTGGCCATGCAGGACCTGGCGAAAAATCCGCCGCCACCGATCAAACATCCGGCCTACCCGGATTATTCTAAATATTCGACCGCGCACTAACCTAGCGCGATGCCGTGAGTGTTTGACGCCCCGGTACAGAGACACTGCGCACCTCGGCTTAGCGCGCATGGCAAATTCGGTTGCAGTCCGCCGCCCAACCCTTTAACGTATTGGCTCCGTGCTTCACTCAGGAACTCCATCGTGAAAAAGAAAATTCGCGTCGTGCAATACGGCCTGGGCCCCATCGGTTCTTCCATCGTCCGCCTGATGCGCCAAAAGGATTCCCTGGAAATTGTCGGCGCGATTGACAACGACCCTGCCAAAGCCGGACGCGACCTCGGAGAAGTAGTCGGCGCGCCCGACGCGCCCTGGGGCGTCCTGATTTCTCCAGACGCCGCACCCATGCTCGAAAAACCCGCAGATGTGATTGTCCACTCCACCTCCTCCTACCTCACCAGCGTGATGGAACAGCTTCTCGAGTGCATCGCCGCGGGCTGCTGCGTCGTTTCCACCTGCGAGGAACTTGCCTATCCCTTTCGCAAGCATCCGGAACTTTCCCAAACGCTCGACACCGCCGCAAAAGAGGAAGGCGTCGCACTCGTCGGCACCGGCGTGAATCCTGGCTTTGTGATGGACAAGCTCGCTCTCACTCTCAGCGCCGCCGCGCAGCGCATTGATTGGCTCAGCGCCGTGCGCATTGTGGACGCTTCAAAACGCCGTCTGCCTCTACAGAAAAAAATCGGCGCGGGTATGACTCCCGAAGAATTTCGCGCGCAGGTTGCCGCCGGCGTCATCAAACACCACGGCCTGCCGGAATCCATCGCCATGGTGGCCGATGGCCTGGGGTTTGCTCTGGACGATATTTCGGAAACCATCGAACCGGTAATCGCTGAAGAAATTATCAAAACGGAATTTCTGGAAGTGGCACCGGGCCAAGTCGCCGGCGTGCATCAAATCGCGCGCGGCAGCTCTGGCGGCAAAGAAAGAATTTTCATGGAACTGAAAATGTACGTCGGCGCCCGCCATCCTGCCGACACCGTCGCGCTAAAGGGCGAGCCGCATCTCACCCTGACAATCCCGGGCGGGACGCACGGCGACGTCGCTACTGCCGCCGTCGTCGTCAACTCCATCCCGGCAATCCTCGCCGCCAACGCCGGCCTGCGCACCTCGCGCGACCTTCCCCTCACTTTTTTTCCGCCCAACACCAGACCGTAAACTCAACCTGCGGCCTTGCTCCAAAAACGCGCCACCGCGGAATAATCCGGATCATCCTTCGACGCGTCTTTCACCGCGCTGTAAGTCGCGTACGCCGCAGCTGCAGCCGGCAAATTAACTCCCTGCTGCCGCGCCAGCTCCAGCGCCAAACGCATATCCTTGTGCATCAGCCGCAAGGGAAAACTCGCCGCAAATTCATGCTTGAGCATCAGCGGCGCTTTCACGTCGAGCACCCCCGCGCGCGCCATGCTCGATTGCATCACTTCCACCAGTTTTTCTCCTGCCACGCCCCCGGAGGTCGCCAGCGCCAACGCTTCGGCCAGCGCCTCCACCTCAAGCGCCAGAATCAAATTCATCGCGAGCTTCACCGTCTGCCCCGCACCATTCGGGCCGAGCAAAAAGAATTTCTTCCCCAGCACTTCCAGTACCGGCTTCACGCGCTCCAGCACTTCCGCTTTCCCGCCAATCATGAAGACCAGCTCGCCTTTTTTTGCGCCCCAGTCACCGCCCGTCACCGGCGCGTCTAGAAAATCCACTCCGCGTTCGCCGCACGCCGCCGCCACCCGCCGCGCTAGCTCTGGTGAAATCGTGCTCGAATCCATATAGATACTGCCGCGCCGCAAACCCTCCATTGCGCCGTGCGTCCCCCACAAAACTTCTTCCAGCGCCGGCGGATCGCTCACGATCGAGATCAGCACATCCGCCGCTACCGCGGTGTCGCGCGGATTTGGCGCGAGCTTCGCACCCTCACTCACCAGTTCTTCCGCGCGCGCTGCGGTTCGATTCCAAACCACCAGCGGGAATCCTGCCTTCAGAAGGTTGCGTCCCATCGGCTTGCCCATCAGCCCCAGTCCAATCAATCCAACCGTCGGTTTCATTTCGTACCTCCCGAACCAAGACAAAAATATACCCGCGCGCGCGAGCAAATGCGAACGGGCCGCGCGATTTCAGGATTCCGCCATTGAATTACGCCGAAACCGGAGGGAACTTCACCTGCGGCAACGCTATTTTTTCCTTGCGGGCTTGGACACGGTCCGAGGCTGCGCGGCGTCCTCGCGCACTTCAGCCACGCGGATCACGTACGCATAAGGAATTTCCACGCGCATCGATTTCTCTTTTCCGCCTGACGAAAAACGCTCCTCTACGAATATCGCTTTGCCGGTATCCGAGGCCAGCGTCCCCATCGTCGAAAGCTGCAAATCGCCCGCGCGATAGTGCGCTTCTACGCGCTTGCCCACCAATGCCGTGTATCGTGCCATGCTACCTCAATCGGCCGAATAACGGAGGGACATAAGACATCCCGCCCGGCCGACTGCGCAGTATATACGAATCAATAAATAAGTCAGCTGTTGTTAATGATGAAGTACGCGAGGAGTAACCGCTGCGCTCTGCGGCGTGGGATCGCCGTCGCTCAATTCCAAATTGGCCACGAGCATTAACGTCACCGCCGCCACCACGCTCGCCGCCAGATAGCCAAGAAACACTGGCCACACCCAGCCCAGCGCTACATGCTGGTCGGCAAATCGCAACGTAACAATCCACCACGCGATCGCTCCCGCAGCCAGACCCGCGAATGCCGCCAAATTCCGGCTGATCTCCGAAATCTCCAAGGAATGCTGGCAGCTCGCGCAAACCAGATCATACGAATACACGGCAACACTTCCGGCCGGCATCACCGCGCCGCAGTTAGGGCACTTTCTCACCGCCATCCTTCACCTCCGAACTTTCAACGATTATCGCTCGCCGGATCTTCGATGAGCGAAAATTCCACGCGATGCCGGAAAGGATCGATGCGCTCGGCCCGCACGCGCACGCGATCCCCCAGTCGAAAGACGCGTCTCGCTCCCCCGCCACGGCGCGAACCGCGATACGGCTCGCAAACAATCGAATGGTCGCGGTCGTGATACGCGCATCGCTGCCCGGTAAATTCCTCCAGCCGGTCAATGCTCACCAGCCCTTCCACGAAAATTTCCACGAGCTCCACAAAAAATCCGAACTTCTGCACCGAAATGATCAGCGCCGAATATTCCTCGCCCAGATGGCTTTCCATGAACTGCGCCGTCTTCCATTCCATCAGCTCGCGCTCGGCCCCATCCGCCCGGCGCTCCGCTTCCGAGCTTTCCGCGGCAATATCCTGCAGTTCCACGCGGCGGTACGGCCCCAGCACCGCCACCGTTTCCTCTTTCCCTGTCCGCGCGTTCTCCACGTGAGCGCGCAGCGGCGCCACGTCCGGATTTTCCAGCGCCCATTTCAGCGCCCGGTGCACGATCAAATCCGGATAGCGCCGGATCGGCGAAGTGAAATGAGTGTATTCCTTCGTCGCCAGCGCAAAATGTCCCAGCACGTCCACCGCGTAGCGCGCCTGCTTCAGCGAACGCAGCATCAGGTACGAAAGAATGCGCTCTTCCGGCTTGCCCGCGATTTTTTCCGTCAACCGCTGATAATGCTGCGGCCGTATGTCCACTTCCTCCGCCGCCGGCATCGTCACGCTCATCGGCTGCATGCGTCCCCGTCCGCGCCCGCCGCCTCCCCGTCCCTCGCGCGCCTGCGGACGCGTGCGCCCATGACGTACCACCACGCGCCGCTCCGCCAAATCTTCCACGCCCAGCGAATATCCAAACGCGTGCGCCAGCTCTTCGAATTCCAGGACCTTTTTCGGATCGGGCTTTTCATGCACGCGGTGCAGCGAAGCCACGCCGCGCTTCTCCAGATATTCGGCCACGGCTTCGTTCGCCGCCAGCATGAACTCCTCGATCAAGCGATGTGCGATGTTTCGTTCGCTGCGCACAATGCTGAGCATGCGCCCTTCAGCGTCGAACTCGATCACCGCCTCTGGCAAATCGAAATCAATCGAACCGCGCGCGCGCCGCCGCTTGTTCAGCAGCAATGCCAGCTCCTTCATTTTCTGAAACTCGCTCACTAGTGGCGCGTAGCGCGCCGTCATTTCCGCATCGCCTTCGATCACCTTGTTAACGTTCGTGTAAGTCATCCGCTCCGCCGAACGGATCACTCCCTGAAAAAATTCCGAGCGCACTAGCTTCGCTGCTCCGTCCAGCTCCATCACTACGCTCATCACCAGGCGGTCCACTTTCGGATTCAGCGAGCAGATCCCATTGGAAAGTTCCTCCGGCAGCATCGGCACCGCGCGATTCGGAAAATAAACTGACGTTCCGCGCAGCCGCGCCTCGCGATCCAGTCCCGTGCCGCGTGCGACGTAATGCGCCACGTCGGCAATATGGACCTGCAATTCGTAGTGGCCGTTCGGCAGCGCCGTAACATGCACCGCATCGTCGAAATCGCGCGCGGTTTCGCCGTCAATCGTCACGATCGGCAAATGCCGGAAATCGCGCCGCCCGGCAAGGTCGCTCTCCGCCACCTGCTTTTGCGTCGCTCGCGCTTCCCTCTGCACCTCGTAAGGAAAAATGTTCGGTAGATGATGCTTGCGAATAATAATTTCGACGTCCACGCCGATGTCGCCGGGCCGTCCCAGAATTTCAATCACGCGCCCCGCCGGAGCCAATCCGCCCTTCGGAAAACGCGTGAGCTCCACATTCACCACCGCGCCATCCAGCTCGGGATAGCGCGATCGGCCGCTCGCGCCGCCCCCGGCCTCGCGCGCTTTTTCCCGCAGTTCAGGCGTCAGCTCCGCGCCCGGTGGAATAATCACTTCGTGCAGGATGCGTACGTCGTAAGGCAGCACCACATTTCCGTGCGGCCCGTAGCGGAACAATCCCACAATCGTCGGATGCTCGCGCTGCATGATCTGCACGACGCGGCCTTCCGCTCGCCCGTCGGCGCGACGCCGCTCGATGCGCGCCAGCACGCGATCGCCATGCATCGCATCTCCCAACCCATCGCGCCCGATGAATAAATCTCCTTCCACGCGCGGCATCGGTGAGTCCGGCACGAGAAAGGCGTAACCATCGCGATGCGCCACAATTCTGCCCGACACCAGATTTGGATCGCGTCCGCGCCCGGATGCGACATTTGATTTTGCACCGGAAACCGCCCGCGTCGCATCGCCGGCCGCGGCATGCCCGGCGCCAATCGCTCCTGCATCTGCGCTCGGCGTCTCCTGCTCCGATGACGCGCTGGCCGCAGCCGCAACATTCGCAGCGCGCACACGTTTTGCCGCAGCAGCTTGCCCAGCCGCTTCCTTCTTCGCGTGCTTCGTCCCCGCCAACCGGAATCTTCCACCCTGCGTCTCTTCCACTTCGCCATGCTTCTTCAGCTTTTGGAGCACCCGCGGCAAATAGCGCCGCCCTCGATGCTTCAGCCCCATGCCGTGTGCGATGTGCCGGATGCTCGCTGGCTGCGAAAGCTTCGCAAGATGCGCGAGCACCAGTTCCGGAGTAACTTCGTCCGCGATGGTCGCTTCTCGTGGTTCGTCCGAATGGCGTTGGCTAGGTGTCATACGGTCACGCACAGGCTAACGGATTTGCAAGCGCGTGGCAAAACTTGCTTTTCTTGCGCAGAACGTTTTTCCTCGGCAGTAAGGCATGTCAAGGTTCGGTAAGTTCGTCTCTGCCCAGATCAAGCACCACAATCTTGCCGTCCGCTTCACGCTCCAATGCCGGCGCGTACTGGCGCAGCTCCTCGCGCCTCCACCAATTGCCGGTCTCGCGCTTCGTGCGCATGTCTGTAAACCAGTATTGATAAATCACCGTGCGCACCTCGCGCGGCGTCGCGCTCGCGAATGGATTGCTCGCAAAGAGCGCCAGCACGTCCGGCTCGTTTTTCAGCAAGCGCTCTTCCGTCCACACCACAAAGCGCGATTGCTGCCACGATCCTAGCGACGCAAACCACAAATTCCATTCGAACCGAGGCTGGTACGGCGCGTAAATCCCCGGCGCTTTATCAATCGCTTGCGGCTTGTAGCGAAACGGGTAGGCGGTCCACGTCTTTCCGTCGAGCGAGCCCTGAAATTCGATCTCGTAGCGCTCGTGCGTCATTACTGCAAACAACCCATAAGAATTTGCGATGCGAAACGGTTCGAGCGCCTGCACCGGCGCCTGTGGCAGCGGCAGCCCAGGCATGAACATCCACAGCAGCAGCGCCGTCGTGGAATAAAACACCAGTCCCAGGCACGCTCCCGCAAACAACCTCCGCAGCGGCGTGAATCTTTCGCGCCATTCCGCGCGAGCGCTCATGGGTTTCGGCGCTCCCGCTACCGCTCCAGTCGCGCCAGCAAGAGCCATCAAGGGTTTTCCGCGGACCAACTCGCGGAAGCGCAACGGCAAAATCCAATCCAGAAACCGGTCGTCCAACAGCAGCACGCCCAACAGCAGAACCAGATAATTCAGGAACGTATAATTCGCAGTCGCAATAATCGAAATCTCAAACGGCGTCACAATAAAAAAGCAGGCAATGCGAAACCGCCTCGGAAGAAATAGCATCCAGACGATCAGCAGTTCCGTCACCAGCGTGTAAACCGTCGCTCCTGCGTGAAACCAGTGCGGCAGGTGCTGCACGTACCATCCGATCCACGTCGGCAGCGGCCCATTTTGGTAGTAATCGTCCATAGCCGTGAATTGCCGCCATGCCAGGTCGCCGCTCCCGATTTTCGCCACGCCTGATTCGAAATAAATCCGAAACCACTCCCACTGCAGCAGGAAGAGGCTCGCCCGCGAAGGCGGATTCAGCTCCCCCAGCCCGGGCCGCAAGCCCGGCGGCGCGAAAAATAGCGCAATAAACCCCGCCTCCAGCAACATGCCATCGGACTGATACCCGGAAAAATCCCGCGCCACGCTCACAAACGAAACAAAGCACAAGAAGCAAATCAGCAGCGACGCCCGCGGCCACAAATTCAGCGTCACCAGCAGCGACGCAATCAGTCCCACGCAGCACAGCGTCATCAATGCGCCATTGCTCGCTCCAAACCACAGCAAAGTCGGCACGGTCCAGTAGCTCTGTAGGTGCAGCGCGGCATTCACGGCCTGCAGATAATCCGCCGCCGGCAGGATTCCATTCGGTCCGATCAATCCCTTGATCTGGAACAGCAGCGAATAAAATGCGGAAAAATAAATCAGTCCCAGCGCGCGCAAAAAAATCCAACGTGGCCACAAATGCCCCGGCCGTTTGTCGGTGATTGGCTCGGGGCCCAGCAGCCAGTTCACTACGCCCTGAAACATTCGTTCGTCCATGGCCTGCGATTATACGGCGAAAGTTTGCAGCACTCTGGAAAGTTCAGCGGGCCACAGGAAGGACAAATCGGCGCCGCCCCATGCTAGACAAGGGAAATGCCTTTATCTCGCAGCGCGAGCTTCACAAAACTCGGCGGCCGGGGCACCTCGCCAATCGTGTCTCGCCCTTCCGCCAAGCCAATCAAAAATTCCTGCACGTTAAAGCGAAAGCCGTTCCGCGAATGCAGTGCTGCCCCCGCCTCTCCCGCGCGCACGTACCGCCCATCCGCCAACAATATTCTCGTCTTCTCCGTATCCGCCAGATACGGCTCGATCACCTCGCCAAACACCTGTTTGCACAATTCCACGTCCCGTATATGGAACATCACCTCTACGCGCTCGTAAATGTTCCGGTGCATCCAGTCCGCGCTGCCCAGATACAGTTCGGTCTTCCCGCCGTTTCCGAACACAAAAATCCGGCTGTGCTCCAAAAATCGCCCGATCACGCTGCGCACTCGTATCCGGCTGCTGATCCCGCGCACGCCCGGACGCAACGCGCACGCCCCGCGCACGACGAGCTCAATGTTCACACCCGCCTGCGAAGCGCGATACAGCGCTTGAATCGTTTTTTCGTCTAGCAGCGCATTCACTTTCGCAAAAATAAATGCCGGCCGGCCCGCCTTCGCGTGCGCCGTCTCGCGCTCGATCAATTTCAGGCAGCTCTTCCCCAAGTTCAACGGTGCCACGAATAGCGGCTCATAGTTCGGCCGCTCCGAATAAGCCGTCAAATAATTGAACACGTGATGTACGGCATGAGTGATATGCGCGTCGCTTGTCAGCAAGCTCAGATCGGTGTAATAACGTGCCGTCGAAGGATTGTAATTCCCCGTTCCAAGATGCGCGTAACGCCGGATCTGCCCGTCGCTTTCACGCCGCGCAATCAAAGCAAGTTTGCAATGCGTCTTCAACCCCGACACTCCGTAGAACACTTGCACGCCTGCTTCCTGCAGATTCCGCGCCCAGCGAATGTTCGAAGCTTCATCAAAGCGCGCCTTCAACTCCACCACGACGGCCACTTCTTTCTTGGCCGCGGCCTCAATAAGAGCCCGCACGATCGGCGAATTCTCGCTCGTGCGATACAGCGTCTGCTTGATCGAAAGCACGTCCGGATCCTTCGCCGCGCTCTCGATTAACCGCACCACCGCCGAATACGAATCGTACGGATGATGCAGCAGCAAATCGCGTTTCCGAATCAAATCGAACAGCGAAGTCGCGCCGGGCTTCAGCGCCAGTTCGCGCGGCACGAAGGGCTGGAACTTCAAATCCGGCCGCGGCGCCTGATCGTACAAATAGGAAATGCGCGCCAAGTTCGGCGGCCCATCCACCCGAAAAATCTGCCACGGCGCCAAACGAAAATTCGCGACCAGCCGGTCAATAATTTCCTGGTTCGCGCTGGCCTCGATCTCCAGCCGCACCGCTTCGCCCTTGCGACGCCGGTGCAATTGTGCGTCCACCGTATCCATGATGCTGCGCGATTCTTCCTCTTCCAGATACAAGTTGCTGTTGCGCGTCACGCGAAACGCCGCCGCCGAAAGCATTTCGTAGCCATGATACAAGCGGTTCGCAAACGCCTGGATCACATCGGATAAGAACACATATTCGACCACCCCGTCTTTCGCAGGTAGCAGCACCAGCCGCGGCAGCGCGCGCGGCACCGTCACCACTCCCAGATAAGTCTGCCCGCCGCGGCGTTTGCGCTTGAGCAGAAATGCCAGGCAGAGCGCTTTGTTCAGGACGTGTGGAAACGGATGCGCCGGATCCACAGTCACCGGCGTCAACAGCGGCTCCACCGACTTGATGTAATAATTTTCAATGTACAAGCGCGCCGCAGGTCCCAGTTTCTTCCAGCTCAGCACGCGAACCGATTCGGCCGCGAGCGCTGGCAGCAATTCTTCGCGCCAGCAGTCGTACTGCGCCTTCACGAAGCTGTGAATTTTCTCCGCCAGCTCTTTCAGAACGTCCGCCGGCGCGCGCCCATCGGGACCCGGCTCGCAATTTCCGTGCTCTACCTGCTGCAGGATGCCCGCAACCCGCACCTCGACGAACTCATCCAGATTGCTCGCGGTAATCGCCAAAAACTTCACGCGCTCGAGCAGCGGATTCTTTTCGTCGCGTGCCTCTTCCAGCACTCGCTCGTTGAATTGCATCCACGAATGGTGCCGGTTGAAGATGTATTGTGGGTGCGCTACATCGTCGTTTTTCATGACGTCCTTGCAGCCAAAAATCATAGCGCGATCGTGTTACAGCCGTGTTACCAGCTTCGCGCGCCTGCTCGCTCGGCTCAATTTCCACGCTCGTAGGCCCCGCGCGCCAAACGAGATACGCTCCTCGGACCTACTTTCGCCATTTCATGTTAGGATCTTCCGCCCGAACGATTCCCGCGTTCTTTAAGAGGTAAATAGAATTTGACGTTTGTCTCATACTTATTTCTGGCCCTCGCTGCAATCCCCTTCATCTACTACTTGCTCTCTCTCTACAGCACCGTGCGCTATTTCCACGCCTCGCGCAACGACGCCGCTCCAAATTCTGATTTCACTCCTCCCGTCAGCTGTCTAAAGCCTGTAAAAGGCCTCGACGCGGAAGCCTACGAAAATTACGCCAGCTTCTGTCGCCAGGATTATCCCGACTACGAAATAGTTTTTTGCGTGGATCCAGGCGATCCGACACTCCCGGTTCTTGAAAAACTGATCCGTGATTTTCCCGAGAGCCGCATTCGCCTGCTATTCGGCTCCGGCCGTGACGCGGTAAATGACAAAGTCGCGCGGCTCACCCGCCTGGTCGCAGAGGCGCGGCACGAGTACTTCGTCATCACCGACAGCGACGTGCGCGTCCAGCAGGATTATCTGCGCACCGTCATCTCACCCTTCCGTGATCCGCACGTGGGCGCGGCCACTTGCCTCTATTCTTCCACGGAAGAAAGTGATCTCACCGAGAGGCTACAATCCATCGGCATGATCTCTGATTTTTTCGCCGGCGTCATGGTCGCCTGGCAACTCGACGGCATCAAATTCACCTTCGGCCAAACCATCGTCACCACCCGCAAAGCAATCGCAGGCTACGGCGGTTACCCAACGATTGAAGACCGCCCCGCGGACGATGTTTATGCCGGCCGCCTGGTCGCCGAACAAGGATACGAAGTAAAACTTCTGCCCTATGTCGTGTATTCCGTCGCGGATTTTGATTCGCTCCGGGAATTTCTCTACAAACGCCTGCGCTGGATGACGGTCATGCGCCTGATGCGCCCCTGGGGCCACCTCGGCCTCATTTTCACCTGGGGATTGCCGTGGTCGCTCGTTGCCATCGCGATTCATCCCTCGCTAGCAGTAACCGCCGCATATCTCGGCGTTTATTTATTCCTGCGCCTGGTCATGACGTGGCTAATCGGCATTTGGGGAATGAAGCAACCGCGCGTCTGGAAAAAAATGGCGCTGATCCCGCTGTGGGATGCCATGGCCTTCGCAATCTGGCTGGCCAGTTTCACCCGCCACACCATCCGCTGGCGCGGCATCAACTATTACCTCCGCGATGGCAAACTCACCGCCGTCGGCCCGCGCAACTCGCGAAGTGTTTCGCGCTGAACAAATATTCCATTCCGCGTCACAGCGGGAGTCTCGCTCGTTTCGAGCCACTGATCACTCACCACTAGCCACTGCCTCTATAAATCGAGTAAAATAATTTGCATACCATGACAATAAATCCGCATCCACTCCCTGTGATCGCATCGCATCATCGCGCCTCGTGCACCGGACGGCCGCGCACCGCATGACGTCATCCGCCGGCTTGCACCTGAAAACTTTCATCCTGATATTTTTCATGATCCTGTTCGGCCCGCTCGGCAACGTTTCTCTGAGCAAAGGCATGAAGACCATTGGCGCCATTTCGCTGCATCAACCCGCAGATCTGCTCAACGTCTTCCTACAAATTCTGCAGTCGCCTTTCGTCTGGCTCGGCATCGTGCTCCAGCTGATGTTTTTCGTATGCTATATGGTGGTTTTGTCCTGGGCCGATTACAGTTTCGTTCAACCCGCTGGCTCTATCGCCTACGCCGTCGTCGCGCTGCAAGCGCACTTCATCCTGAAAGAACCGATTTCGCCACTTCGTTGGGCCGGGGTATGCGTCATTTGTTTGGGCGTGCTGATCGTGGGCCACACCTCGCCGCGCACGACGGAGCAAAAATAATGGCTTGGGAAACTGTGCTGCTCGCTCTGATCGTCTTCGCCGGCACATCTGGCGAACTCTGCGTCACACGCGCGATGAAAATCATCGGTGAAGTGCACGACTTCCGTCCCAGCTCGCTGCTGCGCGTTATGTTCCGCGCGATCCAGGTTCCCTGGATGTGGCTCGGCGTCGCGCTGATGGCCGTTGCGTTCTTTTCCTTGTTGGGCGCTCTCTCGATGGAAAATGTGAGCTTCGTCGTGCCCGTCACCGCGTTGAGCTACGCCGCCGGTGCACTTGGCGGCCAGGTTTTCCTCGGCGAACGCGTCTCGCGCAGGCGCTGGCTCGGCGTTCTGCTCGTCTGCATCGGTGTCACGCTCGTTTTCCTCGGCAGAAAATAGCCGCTGCCGTCCGCGCCAAACCTACAACCGTTCCACCGCATCTATAATGTGGACGACGCGCTAAACTGTCGCTACGATTGATGGGAGCGAAAATCTGAGGAGTGTTGGAATTTGTGCGGCATCGCCGGTTTCACTCATAAAAATTGGTCGCCCGATTCGGACCGCATCCGGCGCGCCGCGGCGACCCTCGTCCATCGCGGCCCGGACCAGCAAGGCGTCTTCCAATCCGAAATCTGCTCCCTCGGCGCCACGCGCCTGAAAATTATTGACCTCGAGGGCGGCGACCAGCCCATCTTTTCACCAAATGGCGACGCCGTAATTGTCTTCAACGGCGAGATCTATAATCACCTGGAAGTGCGCGCCGAACTGGAATCGCTCGGCCATCGTTTCAAATCACACTCGGACACCGAAACCGTTCTCCACGCTTTTCTCGAATGGGACACGCAATGCTTCTCGCGCCTGCGTGGCATGTTCGCCATTGCCCTATGGACTGAATCTTCTCGCCGCCTGGTGATCGCTCGCGACCGCCTCGGCATCAAACCACTCTACGTCGCGCATCTCGGCCAGGATTTATTGTTCGGCTCGGAGCTGAAAGCTCTTTTCATACATCCCGAACTCGCGCGCCGCCTCAGCCTCGCCGGCCTCGATTGCTACTTGTCCCTGAATTATGTCCCGTGCCCCTGGACGCTCGTGGACGGTATCGAAAAACTCGCGCCTGGAACCTGGCTCGAATGGCGTGACGGAAAAATCCGCGAGGACAGTTACTGGAAGTTGCCATTCGAAAATCCGCGCAACTGGACACTCGACTCCGCAAAAGAAGAGCTCGATTCGCTGCTCCAGAGATCCACGCGCGAGCATCTGCTCTCAGACGTGCCGCTCGGCGTATGGCTCAGCGGCGGCGTGGATTCCTCCACCATCCTGCACTACGCCGCGCAAGTCTCGAGTTCGCGCCTGAAAACTTTCTCCATCTCATTCCGCGGCCGCAGTTTCGATGAAAGCTCTTACATCCGCCAGGTCGTGAACCACTACCAGACCGAGCACGAAGAATTGGATCTCACTCCCGACGAAGATCTAGCGGGCGCCATCGCCGAGTTCGCCTACTACTCCGACGAACCCACCGCAGATGCCGGCGCCCTGCCCGTCTGGTTCCTTTCCAAAATGTGCAAGCGCCGCACTACCGTCGCGCTCAGCGGCGAAGGCGCCGACGAACTCTTCGGTGGCTACCTCACCTATCGCGCCAACGCACTCGCGCGCAACGCCAGACATTTACCCGCGTCCGCTCTGCGCCTCGCGCTCCAAGCCATCAGCCACTGGCCTGTCTCCGACGACAAGATCAGCTTCGAATACAAACTGAAACGTTTCCTTGAAGGCTGCAGCATGTCGCCCGAACGCGCCCACGTTTTCTGGAACGGCACCTTTTCCGATAAAGAGAAGCAGGCGCTTCTGAGAACCCAGCTGCCCAACGCGCTTGACGGAATTCTCGGTGAGTTGCGCGGAAAGTTCAACTCACCCGATCCGCTCGCTCCGTTCCTTTGGTTCGATCAGAAATATTACCTTCCCGGCGACATCCTCACCAAAGTTGACCGTATGAGCATGGCGCATTCCGTCGAGGTCCGCCCTCCGTTCCTCGATCATCGCATCGTCGAATTCGCCGCCACGCTGCCCGCTTCGCTGAAGATCCAAGGCTCGCGCCAGAAATTTATCCTCAAAGAGCTTATGAAAAATAAGCTTCCCCCGGCGGTACTCACGCGCAAAAAAGTCGGCTTCGACATCCCCGCGCACGAATGGCTGCGCGGCCCTCTGCGCGACTTACTGACAGACACGCTGAACGCCGGCCTAGCCGAACATCCAGATCTATTTCAACCGAAAGCCATGCAATCACTTTTGCAAGCCCACATGGACAGGCGCGCCAATCTGGGTTATCACCTGTGGGGGTTGCTGATTCTTTTTCTATGGATGAAAGAATGGCGGATTCAGGCAGCACCCTCTCCGGCCAGCCATTATTCGGCCCCGGAAAGAACGGGTATCTCTACCTAATCGTTTTACTTTTTGCCGGAGCGATTTATGTCGGTTGCATCGTTTCTCCGCCGTCTCTCATGGACGACGTTGACTCCGTGCAGGCGCAAATCGCGCGCAACATGCTCGTCTCCGGCGATTGGGTAACCGCTCGCCTCGACGGCGTCCCTTATCTCGAAAAGCCTCCGCTCATCTACTGGACCATCGCACTCTCCTACAAAGTTTTCGGCCTGCACGATTGGTCCGCGCGCATTCCCATGGCGCTTTCCGCGCTCGCTCTTTGCTGGGTCACCGCGGCTTTCGGCGTGTGGGCTTTCGGTAAGCGTGCGGGCTTCTACGCGGGCTTATGCATGGGCACTTGCGTCGGCCTGTTTCTTTTCACGCGCGTTTTGATTCCGGACGTAATGCTCACGTTCACCACCGCGCTGGCCATGTGGGCCTTTTTGCGCGCCATCGACGTCGAAGAACCTCGCCCGCGCCTCTGGGCTTTTCTGTTCGCTGCAAGTCTCGGCGCCGGCCTGCTTCTGAAAAGCCTAATCGCTGTGGTTTTTCCCGTCGGCGCCGCGATCGTCTACTTAGTTCTCACGCGCCAGCTTTTTTCCTGGAATGTATGGAAACGTCTGCATCCCTTCAGCGGCGCGCTCGTAATTCTCCTGATCGCCGCGCCGTGGCACATTCTCGCCACTCTGCGCAATCCGCCATATTTCGTATTCACGCTGCACAGCGGGCCTAATTCCTATCACGGATTCCTCTGGTTCTTTTTTATCAACGAGCAGCTGCTCCGTTTCCTCAATATGCGTTACCCGCGCGATTACAACACCGTCCCGCGCCTCTACTTCTGGCTGTTTCATGTGATCTGGCTCTTCCCCTGGAGCGTTTACATCCCAGCGGTCGCCAAGCTTTCCTTCAAGCCCATTGACCGCGCCGGCCGCGCTCGCCTGCTCTCTCTCTGCTGGCTCGGCTTCGTGCTGATCTTCTTCACGTTCTCCACCACCCAGGAATATTATTCGATGCCGTGTTACCCGGCGCTCGCGTTACTAATCGGCTCTGCAATGGCCACGGAAAATGTTTGGGTCCGCCGCGGCACTCGCACGCTGGCCGTCATTGCCGCGTGCGCCGCCATCGCGGCCTTCGCGATCTATTGGAACGTGCGCAACCTGCCCGCTCCCGGCGATATTTCCTCCGCGTTGTCCCGCAATCCAAAATCCTACAGCCTCTCCCTCGGACACATGCTCGATCTCACACTCCCATCGTTCGCCTATCTGCGGATCCCGCTGCTCCTGGCATCCATTGCCTTCCTCGTGGGCGCGCTGGGAAATCTTCGTGCCACTGGCCAACGCGCTTTTCTCGCTTCCACGCTCATGATGGTTCTTTTTTTTCACGCCGCTCGCATGGCCATGGTCGTATTCGATCCCTATCTTTCCTCGCGGCCCCTTGCCGAGGCGCTGCTGAAATCGCCAGAAGGTGCTCTGATCGTCGAGCGCCACTACTACCCGACATCGTCGATCTTCTTCTACACCAATCGCACCGCGCTCCTCTTGAACAGCCGCGTCCTGAATCTCGAATACGGTTCGAACGCCCCCGGTGCCGCCGACGTTTTCATTGACGACACAAAATTCGCAACGCTCTGGACGACCCAGCAGCGCTTCTACTTGGTTTGCGCACAAACCAGCCTCCCCCGCCTGCAAACTCTCGTGGGTGCCACGAACCTCGACATAGTCGCCCAAAGCGGCGGCAAAGCCCTGCTCACAAATCATCCTCTGCCCGCCTCTGCGTCGCCCGCACCGCAACCGGGTTCGTAAATCTTTGCCCCCGGCCACTCGCCATCTGCCAACAAGAACGGTAAGATATACAACTGTTCGGCCGCAGCAATTCATAGCGGCCAACAGCGCCTGCCCAGCATCAAACAGCAGCGCTCGAACTCAAACGAACATCGGTACCGCACGCGGAGGAAGTATGAAGATTGCAGTGCTAGGTGGAGACGGATACTGCGGCTGGGCAACCGCCCTGTATTTGTCCAAGCAAGGCCATGACGTGGCTATTGTGGACAACTTCGTCCGTCGCCAATGGGATCACGAGCTGGGCGCGCAAACCCTCACTCCCATCCGCCCGCTCTCCGACCGCCTCAGCGCCTGGCACCGCCTCACCGGCCGCACCATCGAAACCTACGTGGGCGACATCACCGACTACGAATTCCTCAGCAACGTCATCAAAGATTTCGAACCCGAATCCGTAGTCCACTTCGCCGAACAACGCTCCGCCCCCTACTCCATGATTGACCGCGGCCACGCCGTGTACACCCAGGTCAACAACGTAGTCGGCACGCTGAACCTTTTATTCGCTCTGCGCGAACTGCAACCCGATTGCCACCTCGTGAAACTTGGCACCATGGGCGAATACGGCACGCCGAACATTGACATCGAAGAAGGCTACATCGCGATCGAACATAACGGTCGCAAGGACGTCCTTCCATTTCCCAAGCAGCCCGGCTCCTTCTATCACCTCTCGAAAGTGCACGACAGCCACAACATCATGTTCGCCTGCAAAATCTGGGGCTTGCGCGCCACCGATTTGAATCAGGGCGTCGTGTACGGCACCATCACCGATGAAGTCGCCCTCGACGAAGCGCTAATCAATCGTTTTGATTACGACGAAGTTTTCGGCACCGTCCTCAATCGCTTCTGCGTCGAAGCAGTCATCGGACACCCGCTAACCGTGTACGGCAAAGGCGGCCAACGCCGCGGCTTCCTCGATATTCGCGACACGGTGCGCTGCATCGAAATCGCCTGCCAGAATCCCGCCGCGCGCCACGAGTGCCGGGTTTACAATCAATTCACCGAAAGTTTTTCCATCATGGACATCGCTGGAATCGTCCAAGCTGCCGCGAAGAAAATTAACTTGTCCGTCGAGATCAGCCACCTCCCAGATCCCCGCGTCGAAGCCGAAGATCATTACTACAACGCCAAACACTCCAAGTTGATTGACCTCGGCTTGCAGCCGCACCTGCTTTCAGACGCTATGCTCGACTCGCTCCTAAAGGTCGCCGTGAAATACCGCGATCGCATTGACACCTCGCTCATCCTCCCCAGCGTCAACTGGCGCAACGCCCGCAATAATTACCACGAACGCGCCAAAACCACCTCCAGCGCCAAGCCCAGCGCACCACAACTCAAAAAAGTAGGAGTATCTTCAGACTAGCACCAGCAATACGGGGGACGAGCAGAAACACTACGACCAAAACGGGAATCGTCGTGATTTGTATGGTGCCCGAGAGAGGACTCGAACCTCCACTCCCTTGCGAGAACTAGCTCCTGAAGCTAGCGCGTCTGCCAATTCCGCCACTCGGGCCTTGTTGGTGTGTGGCAAAACAAAACTACGAGGCTCACCCATATTGACGCGTGCCCCGCGGTTTGTCAACGCAGCACACCACCATCAGGAACTCTTGACCCGCCCTGACGATCGCACTACATTGAATCGCTGGGCTCGCGGCGAACAGGAGACGAAAATATGGCTACCACCCGCGCGATGATAGAGCGCCGCCGCTCGTCGCGCGTTTTTATTCGCATCCCGGTGCAACTCTTCAGCAATGGCGTGGACGGTGAGCCGCTCGTCACTCTCGCCGAAGCCATCGCCGTCAGCCGCTGCGGCGCGCTGGTTCGCGCTTCGCTTGAGCCGGGCCTCGGCTCGCGCATCGAACTCCTCAACGGAATTTCCCAGGAAACTCAGGAATTTCGCGTCATTCGCGTCACCCACACCAAAGATCCCGGCGTCTTCGAACTCGGCCTCGAGATGCTTTATCCCGCCCGCAAGTTCTGGGGCATCCAGTTCCCGGACGAACGCGTTCCTGCCTGAAATTGACGCAGTTCTGCTTCGACTCTCAAGTACGCACGCAGCCTCTGAGGGCCACCTCCCCCGCGCGCTTGACCGACAATTCAGCGACTATTCGTAGCGCAAGGCTTCGACGGGGTTGAGTCGCGCGGCTTTAGTGGCTGGCCAGACGCCGAAGACGAGGCCGATGCTGACGGATACGGTGAAGCCGATGATTATGGCCCAGGCGGGCACGACGGCTTTGAGTGGGCTGACCAATGGAATCAGAAAAACGATGGCGCTGCCGACGATAATGCCGATGATGCCGCCGGTTCCAGTGAGGGTCATGGCTTCGAAGAGGAATTGCCAGGTGATATCGCGGCTGCGCGCGCCGATGGCCTTACGCACGCCGATTTCGCGGGTGCGCTCGGTGACAGATACCAGCATGATGTTCATAACGCCCATTCCGCCGATGAGCAGGCCGATGGAACTCAGCACGATGACTACGAGCACTACTACGCCAATGATGTCGTTGAATTTCTGCACAACTTCCACCTGCGTCTGAATCGAGAAATTATCCGGCTTGTCGTAGGGAACTTCGCGGCGGCGGCGTAGAACTTCGCGGATCTGATCCACGGCGGCATCGAGCTTGCCGGAATATGCCAGGAAGCGATAACCGATTTCGTAGCTGCTGGGATACAGCTTCATGAAAGTGTAATAAGGAATTACGGTACGGCGATCTTCGTCGTCGGTGCCAAAGCCGTTGGGCGGCTTTTCGAACACTCCCACGACCAGGTAGGTGGATCCATCCACCAGAATTTCCTTGCCCATGGCGTCTTCAATAGTGGGAAAGAAAGTAGTGGCGACGTTTTCACCGATAACCACCACATTTTCGCGGTGCTCGTTTTCGGCTTCGGTGAAGAAGCGCCCAGCTTTCATGGTGGCGTTGGAATAGACCGTGAGGTAGGCGGGAAAAGTGCCGCGAAAATCTGTGCCCTCGATGGTCATGCCCTGGTAGCGCGCGGTGTGGGACAGCTGCCACTGGAAAGCAGAGACGGCAATTTCTTTGATTGCAGGGCAAAGCTGGCGGACGGCCATGGCATCTTCGAGAGTGAGCGGCTTGCGCAGCTTCTCGTCCTTGGGACGGCGTCCATTTTGCGGGCCCTGATCGAAACGCGAAACGAAAGCGGTGTCAATTCCTTCGGAAACGATTTCGTCCTGGATGGTCTGGCGAAAACCTTGTACCAGGCCGACGACGAGGATGACGAGCGCAACGCCGATCATCACACCGAGGATGGCGAGGAAACTGCGCAGCTTGTGCTCGCGAACCGTGTCCAGCGCGAGATGAAGATTTTCGCGAAAGTCACTCTGCATAGGCTAGTCCTAGGTCTCTGCCCGCAGGGCTTCGATCGGATCGAGCCTCGCGGCGCGCATCGCCGGATAAATGCCGAAAAACAGGCCGACGGCTGTAGAAAGAAACAGCGCAATAAGTATGGAAAAAAATGGGGTAGAAGTGGGGATCGAAAAAAGCGCGCGCACCAACTGGCTGATGATCACGGCGGCGAGCACGCCGAGAAACCCGCCCAGTCCCGCTAGCACCGATGATTCCACTAGAAATTGGAGGATGATGTGGCGGCGACGCGCGCCCAGCGATTTGCGCAAGCCGATTTCGCGGGTGCGCTCGGTGACGCTGGCGAGCATGATGTTCATGATCACCACCCCGCCAACCACCAGAAATACGGAAGTGATCCAGATGGCGATGCCGAAGGCATTGCCGGTGATGCGATTCCACAAACCCATGATGGAGGTGGGGGCGATGATGGCGAAATTGTCTTCGGTCTGATACGCCAGATGGTGGCGCGAACGTAGAATCACGCGGGCTTCGTCCTCCGCGGCATCCATAAATTCCGGGCTGCGCGCCTGCACGAAAAACGTGATGGAATCCTGCGCCGTGAGCAATTCCTTGCGATAGGTGCCCAGCGGAATCATTACGAAATTATCTTGTGGCTGCCCGAGCACATTGCCTTTCGGCGTGGCCACGCCGACGATTGTGTACTGTCCTTGGCCGGCGCGAAGGTCTTTTCCCACCGGATCCGTCCCTGGAAATAATTTGTTGGCGACGTCCGCGCCGATGACGCAAACGCCGGCGCGATGATCTTCGTCAATATCGGTGAGCAGGCGGCCGTTGGAGACGTCGATGTCACGGATGGAAGCGAAGGTGGGCGTGGCGCCTATGATCATTACGTCTTCGCTCAGGTCGTTGCCGTAGCGCACGTCAGCAAACGTCCTCATTTGACCGGCGATGGTATCTGCGAGCTTCATGCCATTACGCAGATCTGCCAGGTCGTCCATGCCGAGTGTGGGGCGTTTGCGCGCTTTGTACCAGTCCTGCTGGTTGGTGACGATACCGATGCGGTCAATCACGAACGCGTTGGCGCCGAGGTTGGCTACTTTGTCGGCGACATAGACGTTGAGGCCGTTGAGCACGGAGATCACGGCGACAAGAGTGGTGACGGCCAGGATGACGCCGAGCAAAGTCAAGAAAGTGCGAAGCTTATGCGCGCGCAGGGTATCCAGTGCGATCCAGATAGTTTCGCGCAGGGCGCCGAGCGTCTGGCGGGCTCCGGATAGGGTATTGGGGGGCTTCATCGTTGTTACTATATTAGACGGATATGAGGTTGGAAAAACTTCAGATTACAGATAAATTTTTGGCGCTTGGACTGTGGAGAAGGGACCCGAGGCTGTACCTGCGACCAGAGGTTTCGGCGGCGTATTCGGGTAGAATTGCGATTGCAGCTAATCTAATGGCGCCAAGCATCTCATTCACGGGCAATTTGAATATGGCGAAAGGACTTACGGCATCGGGTCTGGTCGCGGCGCTGGCGTTGGCGAGCTTGGCGGGGGCGTCGAACCGATTGGTTACGCGCCATGCCGGTGATTCGGCGTCATCACATCGAGCCCTCGCCGGCAATCAGGCGGGGAGCCAATCCGAGGCTGCGCGGCCTCCTACGGACGCAGAAATCGCGGCTCGCGCGAAAGTGCTGGTCGAGCACCAGCACGCCAACGACGAAGCGCTGGAACAATACGAGCGAGTAGAACATCACGTGGATCGCACCGGAGGTGCGACGCCGCGAGTGCTCGACGATAAAACTTATCGCGTAGTGCCCACAGGCACCGGAACGATGAAACTGCTGCTGAAGGACGGTGATCGGCCAGTAGATCCGGCGGAATATCGCAAGCAGCTGGTGTCGTGGGAAGAGTTGCTGGAACTGATGCTGAAGCCCGAGGATTCCAGAACCAAAGCGGCGTATGCGAAATGGCAGAAGAGGAGGGAGGACCGCAAGGAATTGCTGGATGCGACGCACGAGGCTTTTGTGAAGACATGGGCAGGGCAAGAGACTTGCAACGGGCGCTTGTGCGATGTCTACAACGTGCAGCCGAATCCAAATTTTCATCCGCGCACGCTGGTACAGGATGTGCTGACACGCGTGACGGCGAAGATCTGGGTGGACCGTGAGGCCAATCAACTGGTGCACGGAGAAGCGCAGGTGATGCGCGACATTTCTTTCGGCGGCGGGATTCTGGGGAAACTCTATCGCGGTGGAGTGTTTTTTATGCAGCAAGAAGAGGTCGCTCCGGGAATCTGGCTGCCCACCCGCTATCAATACGATTTCACGGCGCGCAAATTCCTCTTCACTTACGAACAGCACCAATATGTCGAAGCGCGCCAATATCGCCGCGTGGGGCCGCCCAAACAGGCCCTGGCAATGGCGAAAAACGAACTGGCCAGCGGCAAAGCGACCTACGGCGACCCGTAACTTTTCGGTCCACCCCCGGCCCATCCTGAGTCCAACCTCATGGCAATCGGCGCACAATGGTCCTAGTGCGGCCCTGCGCCCTTCCGTCCAAATGATCGTAGGCGTCTGAGGAGTTTGCTGCGCGGAGCTTACCGGCCATTCACACGTGAGCCGAGGAGGCGTTATGAATAGGCGAACGGTGCTGTATGTCGCGGCCCTGGCCCTTGCAACGACCGTTTTTGCGCCGGCGGGACCGGCGGGCGCGCAAGGAAGTTCGGCAGGCCAGGCCGGAGATTCGAATGCTCCAGTACCAGCGACTCCGGCTGGCGCGGCCACGTCGGCCAATTCGAACGCCACAAGTTCCACGACTGCTATGACGCCATCAGCAACAGCATCCCCGAAAAAAGTGTGGACCGACGAGGACATGAAAGACGTCCACAAAAATTCCGCGATTTCGACTTTTTCAGCAACAAACAACAAGCCGGCAAACGGCAAGCCCGCCGGAACTGCCAAGGGCAACAAAGACGCCAAGCAGTATCAGGACCAGATCTTGAAACTGAGGGAAAAACTGCCGCCGCTGGATGAGCAGATCACGCAACTGCAGGCGGCGCTGAATGGCGACACAGTAAATTCCACGCGCCACGTCGGCGGCGCGAAGATTGATGATTGGCATGACGAATTAGTCCGCGCACAAAAGCAGCGCGACGACATTGTGGCGAAGATCAGTGCGCTGCAGGACGAAGCGCGGCGCAATGGTGTGCCGCCGAATCAAATTCCCGAATAGGTGCAGCAGGATTTGAAAGAATAAGGCGAGCTCCGCTGTTGCAATCGCAACCCGCCCTGACACTCAAGTCGCCCTAATGCGCGGCGGCAGCGATTTCCTTTTCGATGGGAGCGCCGACCAGATTGCCCCACTCGGTCCACGAGCCGTCATAATTCTTCACATTGCCAAACCCCAGCAAATACTTCAGCACGAACCAGGTGTGCGAGCTGCGTTCGCCGATGCGGCAGTACGCGATCACTTCTTCCGCGCCGTCAATTCCCTTTTTGCCGTATAGCTCCTTCAAGGCATCCGCGGATTTGAAAGTACCGTCTTCATTGGCGGCCTGCGCCCAGGGAATATTCGCCGCGCCCGGAATGTGCCCCGCACGCTGCGCGGGTTCGGAAAGTCCCGGAGGCGCGAGGATCTTGCCGGTGAATTCGTCCACGGAACGAACGTCCACCAGCTGCGCCGCCTTCTTCTTATCGAGGAAGGCGTAAACATCTTCCTTGCGGGCGCGGATGGATTCGTCGGGGCCGGTGGCGTGATAGGTTGTGGGCGTTATTTTCGGCGCGTCCGTCGTGAGCGGGCGCTTTTCTTCTACCCACTTCTTTCGGCCGCCGTTGATCAGGCGCACGTCCTTGTGGCCGTAATACTTTACTTGCCAGAAAGCGTAGGCGGCGAACCAGTTGTTGTTGTCACCGTAGAGCAGGATGGTGGAGTCGTTGGAAATGCCGGAAGCGCTCAGCAGCTTTTCCAGCGCGGACTTGTCAATCAGGTCGCGCCGAATGTTGTCCTGCAGCTGCGATTGCCAGTTCCAGCCTACTGCGCCGGGAATATGGCCCTGGTCGTAAGCAGTGGTATCCACGTCCACTTCGACCAGACGAACTTTCGGATCGTTCAAATGGTCGGCGGCCCACTGCGTGGTCACCAGAACTTCAGGGTGCTTGTAGTCAGTCATTGGCTGTCTCCTCGTGGTTAGTCGTTCTTTGAAATTAGACGCTCTGTTGCGAAACCGCTGTAGGAACTCCGCGACAAAATAAAAAACCCACCTGCCTGGGAACTTCCGGCGGTGGGTGGGGAATTTCTGGGCTAGATTGCGTTTCTTAGCTGCCTAGCCTCCCTGCGCCAGAAGACACATCTGCGGAATGCATACAACAATAGCAAACGCAGCACTGGCGGCAGATTTGCATAAACTGAGGCTACACCCGAACCGCGGGGATGGCAAACGATTCTGAGTGAGGACGCGAGCTAAGATTCCGCTAACCCTATGACATCAAGGGAGGCAATCGATTGTGTCAATTAGACACTTTCCTGTTCGGCTAGCTTGACCTTGCGTCGGTTTGGTATACAGTTGAGTTCCCTTCCGAAAACCGGCGCTTCGCTGGAGGCTGCTCCCTTTCGACCCTCAGGGGTCGTGTCCGGATTTAAGCCCCTTCCCAGACTGGTGTTAGATGACGACGAGGTTTCTATTGAGCCGCGACGCGCAGCTCGCGCGCGGGTCCACTATTTCAGCGCGGCTCCGTGTGCGTGCGCTGCTCGCTCTCCGCAGGTTCGCGTGCGCCATGGAATGGCGTGCCGGGGCGATTGTCATTGATAGATCGGCCGTGGAACGGTTTTCATCAATTTGCTGGAGTGCAGCCGGATAATGGAACAGCTTTCAAAAATCGGAGTTGTACCGGCCGCCAGCGGTCCTGCCGAGAAGCGCCGCCATCCGCGTTTTCCTTTTTCGACGGGGGGCGAAGCGTTTGATCCGCAAGCCAACGTTCGAGTAACGGGCCGGCTGTCTGACATAAGCCGCAGCGGCTGCTACATGGACACGATCAGTCCGTTTGCGGTAAACGCCGCGATCATTTTGACTGTCACGCGCGACGGCCGAACATTCAAGACCAAGGCCAGGGTGGTGTATTCACTGAACGGAATGGGCATGGGCATGATGTTTACAACCATGGAGCCCGACCAAGCCCGCGTCCTGGACGGGTGGCTGGCCGAACTGGGCGGCTTGATACATCTGGCACCGGATAAGGCTACACTCGATGCGGCCACGCCGGAGGTACTGGTGGAAGCCGCGCCCGTCGTTGATCAGGAGCTGCGGGACATCGTCCGCGAACTGATCGTGGTGCTTAGCCGCAAGAGCATCGTGGGCGATGTGGAAGCGATGGCTATGATGCGGAAACTCTCGAAGTAAATGGATTTGGCTTGGGCTCCCGTTGTTTGGATTCCTGCTGTGATTGCCTCTAGGTGATCGGCTTCAAAACGCCGTCGCTGGTCTCGAATTCGATGCGCAACAACCAGTCGAAATGGAATTTTTCCGCAACGAGCCACTTTTCAATTTGCTCGCGGCCGGGCGCGTCGAATTCCACGAGCATTTTCCCTTCCTGCATGTTGACCAGCACGCGGCGTGCCGTGACTTCCTTGGCGGCGTGCACGCGGCGCGCCAATTCTTCCGCGCCCTGGCGCGTGAGGCAGGCCAGCGAGTGTTGCGAGAGGTAACGAGGCATTCCGGCTCCTGTTCCGCTAAAATAAGCGGCCACTAAAACGACAGAACCAATATAACGCGAGCGGAGAAAAAAATGTCTGAGATGCGCACGGCTCATCCCTATTACGTTTACGAAGCAATTCACGCGCAGCCGGAATTGATCGAGCGCGTGCTGACTGGGCGCGCGGAAATCGAACGCGCGGCCGATGCCGTGGCGCGGAAGGAGCGCATCACTTTCGTGGGCATTGGCACTTCGTTGCACGCTGCGCGCGTGGCGAAGAGTTGGATGCGCGAGCTCACGGGCGGGCGCTTCCTGGCGCACTGCGAGCAATCATTCGAGCTGGTGCATCACCCCATCGCGTTTGGAGCGGGCGACGCAGTGATTGTGATCACGCATACTGGCACTACTACGGCGTCACTCGAAGCTCTGCGGATGGCGCGCGCGGTCGGGGCGTTGACGGTGCTGATCACCGGCCAGTTGCCTAACCAGGTGAGTGGCCAGACGAGCGGCGAGGCGGTGCGTGGCGCTGATTTCCATATTCAGACGTGCGAGCAGGAAGTGGCGTTTGCTTACACGAAGAGCTATACAACGGCTTTGGCTGTGCTGGCGCTGCTGATCGCGCGTGTGGTCGAGAGAAAAAACTTGCTTGTGGGACCCCCGCCCGTTGCGGCGCTGGAACGTGTGCCTGGATTGTCGCGCCAGGCGTTGCGGCTGGAAGCCGCTGCGCGCGAATTGGCTAAGCGTGTGGCTTCGCTCGCGCGTATCGAAATCTTTGGCTCCGGAGCTGCGTGGGCCACCGCGAGCGAAGCAGCGCTGAAAATCAAAGAAGCGTGCTACATCGCGGCGGAGGGATTTGAAACCGAGGAAATTCTCCACGGGCCGTTTTCGGAGACGGATGCGCGCGGGTCGCTCGTCGGATTATTCACCGGCGGCGTGACGGACGAGCGCGGGCGCCAGATTTTGCGCGCGGCTGGCGAATTGAAAATGCCGCGCGCGGCGATTGCGGTGCCGTCGGCGAACCACGATCTGTCCGCGGAGCAAATATTGCAGGTTCCTGAGGCGCCGGAATGGCTCGCGGCGTTCGTGCACCTGATTCCGCTGCAATTGCTCACTTATTATCTGGCGCTGGAGCGCGGCGTCAGCCCCGATAGCGGCCGCATGGAGCAGCCTGCGCATGCGGCCGCGAGCAAACACTACAAATATTGAGCTGTAGTTGCCCGCATATTCGCCTGTCCGCGCGAACAGGAGTTCCTCTTCGGCTACACCTGTGCTGCGCGCGCCTGTGCGGTCCGGAGTAGAGCCGTAAAATCGCATGTAGAGCCATTCAGGAGTGCTCCATGAGACGCTATTTGCTCATTTCGTTCTGCATTTCGATGCTGGCGTTCGCCACCGCCGCGCACGACGACGGAGGAATGGGAACGCTGGCCGGAACCGTGATCGGTAGCAACGGCAAGCCGGTGGTAGGCGCGCGGGTTACGTCGCAGAATGCGGGCGGCGACCATCCTCAGCTGACCACTACCAACCAGCAAGGACGATTCTTCTTCCCGGATCTGCTGCACGGCTACTACGACGCCCGTGCGTACCATGACGGCGCGTGGAGCGAGTGGAAACACAACGTGGCAGTGAGCACCGGCAAGCAAACCGAACTCGTTCTGCGATTGTCCGCGAAATCTTCTCCGTCGAAATAATTTCAGGTGTTCGCCTGTCCGCGCGAACAGGAGTTCCTAATCGAGAACATTGCGCGGGATCATCGCGAGGCCGCGCGGATGGCCCGCGTAAAATTGTACTCAGCAACATCCCGGGGTGCACCATGAAACGAAGTGTCCTGGTTCTGACGGTATTCGCGTCGCTGGCGTTACTGATGTCGCTGACGTTTGGCACGCCGGCGGCTCGCGCACAATTCGCGAGGGGCTTGGGAACAGTGCAAGGAACAGTGCTGGACGCGCGCGGCAAGCCAGTGGCTGAGGCAAGCGTGACGATTCAAACCTCCGACGGGCTGAAACCGCACGCCACGCACACTGATGCCAGCGGGCACTATGAATTCGCGCGGTACGATGCCGGGCAATACGATCTGCGCGCGTACTCGAAAGGCCAATTTTCGGATTGGAGCAAGCACATCGTCATTCGCCCGAAGAAAACCACAGAAGTTACGCTGCACATGCCGCCGGAAAGCACCGAGAAAGTGACGGTCACGAGCAATCCGTAAGACGCGGCCGGCGCGTCGCGGCCAGCCGCAAGGTCTGGCAGCTCATCCTCAATTCATCGCAATTGCTTCACTCGTGCCGCAGGGCGACCATGGGGTCAACTCTGGTGGCGCGACGGGCCGGTGAGTAGCCAGCCAGCACGCCAACCAGCACCAGCACCGCAGCGACCGCCGCGAGCGTGACGGGATCGTGCGCTGAAATTCCGAAAAGCAAACTATCAATCAGACGGCCCGCCGCCCACCCCAGCAGCAGCCCAAAGAAAATTCCGGCCAGCATCAGGGTGAGCGTCTCACCAAGTACCATGCGTCCGATCGTGCGGGGTTGGGCGCCCAGCGCCATGCGGATGCCGATTTCGTTGGTGCGGCGCGATACGGCGTAGGCCATGACGCCATAGACGCCGATGCTCGCCAGCACCAGCGCGAGCACGCCGAATGCGCCAGAGAGAACCGCGAAGATGCGTTCCGTCTGCATTGTTTCAGCGATCTGTTCGCTCTGGGTGCGAAGGTCTATCAGCGGTAAATCCTTGTCCACGGATTGCACCACTTCTCGAATTGCGCTGACGATGCTCGCGGGCTTGGCCTTGGTCCGGACTTCGAAAGTCATGTGCCCCGCGTCTTCTCCCTGGCGGTAGGGATAGTAGAAGGTTGGAGGCGGCTCCGTTCGCACGTCGCTATACTTTGCGTCTCCACAGATACCGACGATTTGGAAATGTTCTTTGTTGAACGTGGTTCCGATTGGATTGCTGTGCGGAAAATATTCGCGCGCCAGACTTTGATTGACGACGGCCACTTTGGGAGAAGTGGGCGTGTCGCCGGAATTAAATCCGCGCCCGGACATGATCGGAATGCCCATCGTGGTGAAAAAACTTTCGCCGACGTTGTTGACGTACGCAGTCTGGGCATCCGCGGATTTTCGCGGCTGTTCATTGGGCACGAAATCGGTGAGGGACGTATCGCCCGCCACCAACGCAGCTCCGGAAAGCGTAACCGAATCAATGCCCGGTACGGAGGCGAATCCCTCTTCGAGTTGACGGTGCAGCGCTATGTCCTTCGGCGCGGGATAGCGCGAGCGCGGCGGATCAATGTCGAAAAGAAGAATTTGGCTGGGTTGAAAACCAAGTTTGGAGGAACTGAGATTCATGAGCGTACGGATGAAAAGCGCCGGGCTCATTACCAGCAGCACGGAAAGGCAGACTTGAAAAACCACGATGGATTTTCCGGTGAGGCCTTTTCTGCGCTTGGTGACGGTTGCGGCGCTGTCCTTTAAGGAGGAGCTTACGTCCATGCGCGTTGCTTGCCAGGCAGGAGCCAACCCGAAAAGCAGGCCGGTGAGCAAAGATGCGGCAGCTGCGAACGCGAAAACACCGCCGTCGAAACGAGTAACGAACGGCGAGGGCTCCCACGAAGTGGACAACAGCCAGGGAATCGCGTTGCGTCCCAGGAAAGCCAGCAAGAGGCCAGCGATGCCGCCAAAGAACGAGAGCAGCAGGCTCTCCGTGGCGATTTGCCGGAGGATTCTGCCCATTCCCGCGCCTAGAGCGAGGCGCACGCTCATTTCGCGACGACGCGCCGCGGTGCGCGCGAGCAACAGATTGGCAAGGTTCGCGCAGGATAGCAGCAGAAGCAACGCAGCGAGGGATAGCAACACGTACATCGGGCTGGCTAGATGTTTGCCGGGAAAGTTCAATCCGCGGCTCCCGTCCCGCAAAACCAATTGCGGCGGCACCTCATCCTTGGTCATCGTCATGGTGCTTTTGATGACTTGTGTCAACACCACATCGAGGGAGGCGCGCGCTTTCTCCTGGGGCACATCCGGCTTGAGCCGGCCCATGATCTGCAACCACCACTGATCGGGATTGTTCAGAATCGAGCCTTTTCCTCTCGGCAGAAGAATGGGCTGTATGCTGAAGGGAACAAAAACGTCGGGAGACATTTGCACGTTCGCTGCGCCGGTGAAGCGCGGCGGATTCACACCGACGATGGTGACAGGAGTGAGGCTGAGCTGAATTTTTCGGCCGATCACCGAGGGAGTGCGGCCAAAACGGCGCGCCCAGAATGCGTCGCTAATCACGGCAACTGGTCCGCCGCCAGGAACCGCATCATCGGCCGGTTCGATGGGGCGCCCGAGCGCCGGCACCACCTGAAGTTGCTGGTAGAAATTGCCGGAGACGAATTGCCCTCGGACGACTTCGGCTTGGCCGTCAATCGTGACGTTCAGCCGGCCCAGATCCTTGAACGCGAAGAGATCTTGCAGGACCTGATTGTCGCGGCGCAACTGTAGGTACGCCGGATATGAAAAAGACGACGAGGTAACGCCCCCTGCACTTTGATCGTAGTCGCCCCAAACCGAATGGATCGGCGGGTTGGGGCCGGCGGACCAGGAAAGCAGGCGCAACTCGCCGGGATGCGGAACGCCGAGTTGATCGAGCAGCGCCTCTTTGGCGAGAGTGAAAATGGCAGTGTTCGCGCCGATGCCCAGCGCGAGAGTGAGAATGGCGATGGTGGTGAAGCCGGGCGCTTTGCGGAGAATGCGCAGAGCGTAGCGCACGTCAGCGTAGAGAGATTCCAGCCAGAAACCGCTGCGCTGTTCGCGGCAGTCTTCTTTCACGCCTTCGATCGCGCCGAGTTGCAGCGCGGCTTGGCGGCGGGCTTCTTCGGGCGCGAGGCCGGCGGAAATGTTCGCGGCGATTTGGCGCTCGAGGTGGAAACGCAGCTCGTCTTGCATATCCTGCTCCCATTTTTTATTGCGCGAAAACCAGCGGCGCCAGTTCGTCATCGTTCGCGCCCCCTATACGCGCTGCAAAATCAGTGCGACAGCCGTAGACATTTGTTTCCAGTCCGCCAATTCTTTTTCGAGTTGCTGGCGTCCGGTTTTGGTCAAGGTGTAGAACTTGGCGCGGCGATTATTTTCGGAGGCGCCCCATTCCGCGTGGATCCATTTCTTGCGTTCTAAGCGATACAGCGCCGGGTAGAGCGAACCCTGCTGGATTTGCAGGACTTCGCGCGAGACCTGCTGGATGCGTTGAGCGATGCCCCAGCCGTGCATGGGTTCGAGCGCGAGAGTTTTCAGGATTAGTAGATCGAGCGTGCCTTGCAGAATTTCGACGGATGGGCTCATGCATTCTCCCCTAGACGAGCTACAAGTGAGATTGTATCGCGGTCTTGTAGATTGTCAAGGGGAAGCCTCTGGGCGCCGGTGACGCTCCAGTTTTTGGCGACGGGGTCTTGCGGGCCCACTGCGCTGCCTTCATTATGTGACATGGCTCTCTCCGATAACGCGCCGCTGTGGAGCGCGGACGAACAATACGACAGACTGGAAGAACTCGCCGCGGGCTCGGGCGACGACGCCAAGGAAATTCCTTTGCGGCGCGACGTGCGCTCGCTGGGAATGTTGCTGGGAAAAGTGCTGGTGGAGCAGGCGGGCGAATCGCTGCTGGAAGTTGTGGAGCAGCTCCGCCGTCTGTTGATTCAGCAGCGCGAACAATTGCCCGCCGCAGCGACCACGGAACCACCCCCATCCGAAAACGCTCTGCTAGCGCAAGCTCGCGAAAAAATCGCGCGCCTGAAAGTGGAGGACGCCTATCGCGTGACCAAAGCGTTCGCGATTTATTTCGAGCTGACCAACCTGGCGGAGACCAATCACCGCAAGCGACGGCGGCGCGCGGCCAAACTGCACAGCGAACAGCCGGCGCTGGCCGGATCGTTTCGCGGAACTCTGCTTCGCATGCGCGCCGCGGGAATTTCCGCGGCGGACGCTCTCGTGGCCCTGCGCAAGATTAGAATTGTGCCGGTATTTACCGCGCATCCCACGGAAGTGGCGCGCCGCACCGTGTTGCTGAAAAGGCGGCGCATCGCAGAATACCTGGAACATCTGGACCGGCTGCCGTTGACCGCGGCGGACGCGACCGAATACGAAACGTTGATCCTAGCGGAAATCACGTCATTGTGGCAGACGGACGAGGTGCGCATGAAAAAGCCGGGCGTAATTGACGAAGTGCGCATGGGTCTGGATTTTTACCCGATGACGCTTTTCGAAACGCTGCCGCGGCTGTACGCCGAGCTGGCCGAATCTTTCTCGGAGATTTACGGCCGCGCGCTGAGCCACGAAGAACTTCCTGAGTTGCTGCATTTCGGTTCGTGGATTGGCGGCGATCGCGACGGCAATCCACTGATCAAGCCAGACTGCACGGAGGATGCGCTGGCGCTCGCGCGCAACGTCATCCTGGAACATTACAGCACGGAGATCCAGCGGCTGATTGACGAACTAAGCTCTTCGCTGCGCCAGGCGGGCGCTTCGGATGAGCTGCGCACCGAGGTGAAAGAGTATGAAGCGAAGATGGGCGCGGAGCCGTCGCGCGGAAAATGGATTTCGGAGCCGGAACTCAACCGGCACTTTCTGGATTTTGTGCGGATTCGCATGAGGCTGACGCGCGAGGAACCGCGCAATCCCAATGCGTATGCCAAGGCGCACGAACTGGAGCGCGATCTCTTGCTTCTGCGCGCGAGCCTGGTCGCAAATCGCGGGCAACGGCTGTCCCAGCTGCTGATTGGTCCATTGCTGCGCAAGGTCCGGACTTTTGGTTTTCATCTGCACACGCTGGATATTAGGCAGCACGCGCAGGTACACGCGAGGGCGCTGGCTGAGCTGAAAGCCGCTGGGATTTCGGACGCTTCATCGATGACAAGCGCGCAGAAGGATTTTCCCGCAGGGATGTCGGCAGAATCCACTGAGCTGCTCGATACATTGCGTACGATTGCGCATCTGAAAAAGACCTACCCGCCGGAAGCAATTCGTGCCTACGTCATCAGTGGAACCGAATCCGAACGCGATGTCTTCACATTGCTGCGCGTTGCGGAAATCAGCGGCGTGAATGTGGCAGGCTCCGCCAGTGATCCTGGTCTTCTCCCGGTTCCGTTGTTCGAATCAATTGTATCGCTGCGTGCCGCGGCGGAAACGATGCGGCGCGTGTGGACAGCTCCGGAGTATCAACGACTGCTGGATTCGTGGGGCCGGCGCCAGGAAGTAATGCTGGGCTACTCCGATTCAAATAAAGACGGCGGAATGCTCACCAGCACTTGGGAATTGCATAAAGCGCATCGCGCGCTGCACGCCGTCGCGCGGGAATGCGGCGTGAAGCTGCGGCTATTCCATGGGCGGGGCGGCACGGTAGGACGCGGCGGCGGCCCCACCCACCGCGCGATCCTTGCGCAGCCCGTCGGCGATTTTTCCGGCGAGATGCGCATCACCGAACAGGGCGAAGTGCTGAACTGGAAATATTCCGACCCGGTCCTCGCCGAATGGAATCTCGAATTGATGATCGCGGCATCCCTGGAAGCGCTCACGCGGCCGGACGGTCCCGCGGCAGGCGCGGACCGCCAGTGGGACGACGCGATGGAAGAAATTTCGCAGGATGCGTATGCGTACTATCGGCGGCACATCGCGGAAAACGCAAACGTGCTGGAATATTTCGAGCAAGCCACTCCGGTGAATGAGCTGGAGCACGCGCGCATGGGCTCGCGTCCGGCGCGCCGCACGGAAAGCCGCCGCCTGGAGGATTTGCGCGCGATTCCCTGGGTCTTTGGTTGGATGCAGAGCCGCCACGCAGTGCCGGCATGGTTCGGGGTGGGCTATGCGCTGCAACGATTTGCCGCGAAAGGACCGGAACAGGAAACTCGTCTGCAGGAAATGATGCGCCGCTTCACGCTGTTTTCAGATCTGGTGCGCAACGTGGAAATTGCCATGGCCAAAGCGGACCTGAACATCGCCCGCCTCTATGCCAGCGCGCTGGTGCAGGACGCCGGCCTGCGCGAAGGTGTTTTCGGCATATTGGCTGAGGAGTTTGAGCGCACGCGGCAGATGCTGCTGGCGGTGACGGGCCAGAGCGGATTGCTCGAGGGCAACTCAGTGCTCTCGCAATCAATCCGATTGCGCAATCCGTACGTGGACCCGATGAGTCTGATTCAGGTGGAGTTGCTGCGCCGGAAGCGGGCTGAGGCACCGAGCGAGGAGCTCAACTACGCCCTGGGCGCGACGATCAATGGCATTGCGGCCGGCTTGCACAACACCGGCTAAGGGAAGATTCTGCGCTTGGCGGAGCGGTCGCTGGGCGTCGGTGGCGGTGCGCGCTCGGTACGCGCCGTGAAATGAGCTTGCTGCGGCTGTGCTAAGTGCCGCTATGAGAGGTAGTTAGAGGCCACTTGGCAGGCCATGGTTTACCTAGTACCAAAACCCGCGTACTGGAATTTTTGAACCGGTCGCGCCATTGGTTCTAAGCGGCGAAATGGCGAAAATGGATGTGCGGGTTGGAAGCTGCGATTGCGGGGACGACGGTTCCACAAAAAAAGGAGCCGGGGCATCTATCCAACCCGTCCAAGCCCTCCTGCTGGCGTCCCTTCCACAAAATTCCGTTGACAGGCAGGCCAGCAGTTGGACACCTTCGCGCTCGAACCTAGCCTGCGATAATCCCAAAATGGAATTTCGGCATCTTTTGGCAGCTTGCATGCCTCTCATCAACTGAGGTGCTGCGTATCTCTAATGGCGTCTTCGCGGCAGACGCCAGAGTTACAGGACACGTGATGGTTAAAGCGGGCAGACACGGACAGCGGACACTCGCGTTCATCTTCACGGCGTGTCTCGCGCTACCCACTCCAGCGAACGCCGCGGACCTGCAGCCGCAAACCGCGAAAGCGTACGACCATTACATCGAGTTGACGGCCGCGCAGGTGGGTTCCGAGCTGGCGCAGAGTGGACCGTATCTGTGGGTCGAGCGCTTGCCGGCAGCGCAACGCGCGGCGGACGAAGAACAACTGCGCAACGGGCAACTAGTAATCGAGCGGCTGGAAACTTTGGATTCCGGCAAGACGATGGCCACGCCGGGAGGAATTATCCATCACTGGGTCGGGACGGTGTTCGTGCCAGGCGCAACGCTCGCGCAAACGCTTTCGTTCATGCAGGATTACGATCATAAAGTGGAATATTTCAAGCCGGATATCGTGCGCTCGAAAATTCTGCGGCACCAAGGCGACGATTATTTTGTGCTGCTGCGCTTCTACAAGAAAAAAATCATCACCACAGTAATTGATACCGATCAGGAAGTTCACTATCACGTGGTGGACAGCACGCATGCGTACAGTCGCTCGCGAACCACGCGCGTGCAGGAAGTGGACAACGCAGGAAAATCCGACGAAACACTGGAAGCGGAAGGGCACGATCGCGGTTTTATGTGGCGTATGAATACCTACTGGAGATTCGAAGAGAAAGATGGGGGAACGTACGTCGAGTGCCAGGCCATTTCGCTGACTCGCGACATTCCCACGGGATTGGGATGGATGGTGGGGTCTTTTGTGACCAGCGTGCCGCGGGAATCGCTGACGTTTACGCTGACCACGGCGCGCGCAGCCTTGCTGCAACGAACCGCGCAGCATCCCGCAAAATAAATCCCCGCTTCACCGAATCACCGCGTTAAACCACAGCACTAGAAGGTCGTGGTGCCGAGGAAAATATCCTCCAGACCATTCGTATCGCGCGCGACTAGATTGCTCGCGGCCGACAAGAAGCTGACGGTGTGACCGTCAGCGCTGATCGAAGGAACCATGCTCGAGCCATTCGCGGGAGATGCGCCGGTACCCGTCGAAATGCTCGCGAGTACCACGCCCGTGGTGCAGGTAGGAACCACACCCAGGCAGGTATTGCGCACGAAGACGTTCTCGACGCCGTTCACGGTGCGACCCAGATTCGATGCAAGCGACGAGAACGCAATGAATTGACCGGTAGAGTTAGCGCTGGGGTGCTCGCTCAATCCGTTGGCGGGCGTGACCCCGTCGGGAGTTGACACTAGCGTAGTAGAAGGCGTGCATTGAGCGACAACGATAGTCACGCCGAGGCAGGTGTCACGCACATAAATTTGCTGGGGCAGCGACGATCCAATGCCCGCCACGAGATTCGATGCCGTGGATGCGAAGGCCACGAAACGGCCGTTGGCAACGGTGGTATCGGTGCATACGCTGCTGACGGTAGTGGTTACGCTGCCGCAGGCGGAGAGCGTTGATTGCCCGCTGGGGCCGTCGGCGGCAGTGGTGCCATCCGGAGTGGAAATCAGCGTCGTAACCTGAACGCAGGTGTTGGTAGTGCTGGTGATCGTGGTAATGCAAGTGCCGCGCTCGAATACCTCAGCCAAGCCGTTGGGATTAGGCGCGGTCGAGCCCAGATTCGTCGCAGCGGAGGTAAAGGAAACGAAAAGGCCGGTCTCGGAAATGGAGGGATTCGAGCTCGCTCCATTGCCGAACGTGACGCCGTCGGGCGTGGAAACCAGGAAGGTGGTGGGAACGCAGGTGTTCGTCGGCGCGACGGTGACGATTGTCGCGATGTCGCAGGTATTGCGGATGTAAACCTGCGGGGTCTTTCCATCTGCCGTGATGTTGGTTACCAGATTGGTGGCCAGCGAAACGAACGCAACGTATTGGCCGTCCGGACTGATGACGGGGTTGGAGCTGGGGCCGTTCCCGGCGGTCTGGCCGTCGGCAGAGATGGAGACGAGCTGCGTGTCGAAATTGGAGCTCAGCGAAATCGCGCAGGGAGCCGTTGATGTGGGCATGCAAACCGGACGCCAATACACTTGGCTCGTGCCGTTCTGTACCGGGACGGTCGAAACCAAATTCGTCGCCAGCGATGTAAAAGCGGCGTGGGTTCCGGCGGAATCAACCGTCGGCTCCGAACTTGGGCCGTTGGCAGCATTGCCGTTGATGTCCGAGCTGACCAAAGCCGTGATCGGCACGCAACTGGCCAGCGCCAGACAAGTGTTGCGGACATAAACGTCGGAATCGGTATTCAAATCCGTTAGCACCAGATTATGCGATACCGAAGCAAATGCCACGAATTGGCCCGAGCTGCTGCTGGATGGTCCGGAGGTAGCAGGCGTGAGGCCGAGGGCGCCGCTGCCACAATTGGCCGCGCCTCCGCAGACGCCATTGATGGCCTGCGAGCCGTCTGCCGCCAGATCCACCAGTACCGGCAAGCCGAGTAGATTGGTCGGATTGATGGAATAAGTAACGATATTCGAGATTCCACCGCCCGGCGGCTTATTCACCACTTGAATTTGATTGACCCCAGCAGATACCAAATCGCCGGCGGTTAGCGAAACCGTCGCCCCAGTGCTACCGGTGACCGTCGTCGTTACCTGCTGGCTGTTCATCGTGATGTACGAGAATTGATTCAGGAAGCCGGTGCCGGTAACGGAGAGGGTCGCGGCAGCGGCTCCAGCCAGGGCGCTCGTAGGAGCGACGGCAGTAATCACCGGAACAGCAGTGAGAACATTCAAGGAAACGGGCGTGGAACCGCCGCCACCGGGCAAAGGATTTACGACCCTGATTGACACGGGTCCAGGAGTAAGAAGATCCGAGGAATCCAGGTTTACGTTCAGCGACGTGGAACTCAGAAAGGTGGTCGTGCGGCTGTTATTGTTCACAAACACGGTGGACTGCGCCACAAAGTTACGCCCGGTCAAATTCAGCAGCAAGCCTGCGGAGCCGGCAAAAGCGCTGCTGGGATTCATGCTTGTGACGACCGGCACACCGCTGGCAACCGGCGTGATCGTGAATATCGTGCCGGCTGGAGCCGCTTGGTTTTGCGCGGGAAATGTTCCGCCGCCCGGCTGCGGCGTAGTGACGCTGATGAAGAGGGTGTTGGGATTCTGCAGCACGCTGGCGGGCAGCGTGACGATCATTTCATTAGTGCTGATAAATTGATTGAGCGCGAGCCCCGAGGGGGCGCCGCCCGCGGTAAGCGAAAATCCCGCTTGGGTCTCTTGAATCAGGTTGGTACCCCTGATGGTGAGAAACGATTGCGCGCTGCCCGCCGAAATCGAGTTCACACATCCCGTCGTGGTCGTCTGCGAAGGGCAAATACCCACCAACGTAATCGTCGGCGCAGGAAAATTGATCTGTTCCTGGCATGCCGACATCGCGATCATCGCAAATAGCAATAGCCAAAACCCTGGACGGAATCGTTGCCGCAAATTGCTCACTCCTGTACCTATAGGTCGAGCCCCATACGGTATGCGCAATCCTAGAGACTACTAAAGATGGCCCTAAGGGGCAATCAGGATGCCTGCCCCGCCGCTGATTGTCCAGTGCATAGGGAACCGCAGGGGTCTGCGCACATGGCTTTTCGTGATTTCCTTATGGCTTCCTTATGAATCAGCAGGTATTTGCACGGCTCCTTCGCTTTCGGCTTGACAACTTTTTGAATGCAAAATAATTTCGTGAAGGACACGCGAAAAGTCGTTTGCGCTGTTCTTCGACAATACAGGGACTCTCGGTAGGCGAGGCTCCCGCGCAACACAGAAGCCACTGCCCGACAACATCGAGAGATGTTGCACAGGGTGGAACAGGAATTCCCGACTCAAGGGTTTTTCTAACGTGGCTGAGATTCTGGCGAATCTCTAACGGAGCGCGGTGCTGAAGCTTGGACGAGTGGGAGCCGGCGGCAATTCGGTTCATGGAGCACCCCGCCGGTCCGTTACGGCGCTTTCTCCCTTTGGGGCAAAGTGATCCTCACTTATCCTTATGTTTTACACCCCTTCCTGAAGACATATGCGAGAAAACAAAGATCAACCTCCGAGAAGCCTCGCGCGCTCGGCTCGGAAGATCCGGATGTAAAGTGGTCCTTCGGAATTCTCGGGCACCTTTTCCTCCGCATCTTTCGGGAAACCAATGCGGAATGGAAGAGGTCGAGCCTCTCGTGCCAGGCAATGACTCGCGCGAGCGCCGAATCCTTCCTTCTTAGCCTGCAACACACAATCCACCCGCGCCATTTTGACGGAAGTATGGCGCGTTGCTCGTCCAATCACCGCGAAAATAGCTTCTTCGCTATTTTCGCGCTACAGGCGTGTGTGGAATCACCGCGCTGAACACAGAAAAGGACCCAGGACATGCGTAACTATCCCGATGAATTGCTCTTCATTGAAACCGCGAGGGCGCAACAACATCTCGAACGAACACAGGTAGGAAATGCTAACCGTCACTGTTCGAGCTCCCAAAATTCAAGCACTGCCGGTCGTCCGGTTCTGCGGGCCCACTGGGTGCTGGTAGATGAAACGCTGAAGCTCGTTTGGTCGGAGGATCACGAGGAGCCGCTCAGACGTGCTGCTTGAGTTGACAAGCGGCTTTCGCCATTAGCCACACTTCGGCCGGAGATTCATTGCTCGCGATACATAACGATAGGCCAAATGGAACCCACTGTAGTTGTAACCGTCCGTTAATGAAGCCTGGGAGTGTTTTCATGTTCTACTGTGCCTTCCGGAGCAGTGCGCCATTCGACTTGCTGTTCTCCGGTCTGATGCGCCGATTCACCCTCCAAACTGGGTTTGCGATCCTCTCGATGCTAGTAGTGTCTTTCCTCGCCCCTCGCGGCGCGGCAGCTCAGGATGTTCAGTCGGTCGATGCTCCGAGCGAAGCGGTCGCGGCGATTGCACAGACCACTGACGCGCCGCCGCAACAAACCGGCACTGATGTCCCGACCGCGCCTGCTGCAACGAAACCCGAATCCAGCGACATGCTGACGCTCTTCCCGCATTCGGAAACGAGCCGCTATTGGGTCTCCGGACAGGCAAACATCGTTTTGCAATGGCATGGAACATTCCCGGCAGCTTACAGCGGGAAAAATAGCTTCGGTCCCGCCGCGGAGAACACCACCTCCAAGGTGTACACGTTGTATTTGGGCTACGAACTGACGCACACCACCGAGGTTTTTCTGGACGTCGAAAGCGCCGGCGGGCACGGGCTCAGTAACGCGCTGGGACTGGCGGGGTTCGTGAATCTCGATGTGGTACGGAATCCGAGCCTAGGCGATGTCCCGTATCTCGCTCGGCTGATGGTGCGCCAGATTATTCCGCTAAGTAAGGAACGAGTGACGGTGGAGCGCGGCCCGCTTTCGCTGGCCACTTCGTTGCCGGCGCGGCGCCTGGAATTTCGCCTGGGGAAATTCACCATCCCCGATTTTTTTGATCAGAACACCTATGGCACCGATAGCCACCTGCAATTTCTGAACTGGACCGTGGACAATGACGGCGCGTACGACTACGCCGCGAACACGCGCGGATACACCGATGGCGCAATTCTGGAATACGACGATCACTGGTTCAGCGCGCGCTTCGGCGTAATGTTGATGCCCAAGGTGGCCAATGGGATCTTTCTGGACGCGGATATCGCGCGAGCGCGCGGCGAAAATTTGGAACTCGATGCGACGGGCAATCGACTGCTGCATCGCTCCGGTATGGTGCGCTTTCTCAGCTACCTTAATATCGCCAATATGGGGAATTACGAAGAGGCCAACCAGATCTTTCTGAACGGGCAAGGCACGGCCCCGGATATTGTCGCCACGCGCAGGCAAGGCCGCAAAAAATACGGCTTTGAACTGAATTTCGAGCAGGAGCTTCCGGCGAACCTGGGCTTCTTCGGGCGCGTGGGATGGAGTGACGGCCGCAACGAGTCCTTCGCATACACGGAAGTGGACCGCACCGTGCAGGTCGGGCTCTTCAGCAAAGGCGACAAGTGGCGGCGCAAAAACGATCGCGGGGGAGTCGTGTTCGTCGCCAACGAAATCGTGGCGGCTCACCAGCAGTATCTTGCGAACGGCGGGCTGGGATTTTTGCTTGGTGACGGCGCGCTAACTCCGGGCCCAGAAAAAATCTTCGAAGGATTCTACACCGTGCATTTGTGGCGCGGATTCTTCGCCTCCTGCGATTTTCAGCACATCAATAATCCGGGATACAACAAGGCGCGCGGTCCGGTGTTCGTTCCGGGCATGCGCTTTCACGTTGAGTTCTAATCCTGCGGCGCAGCGCCGGAACGCCGATCCATCGGCTTGCGGTCTGCCGGAACAGATTGTGAAAATCATCAGAACGGATTAAGCTGCGCCGCGCGGCGTGGGGCAAATATCTGCAGCGGGCGAGCCGCAGGGAGATTTACATGTCACTGTTGAGATTTTCTGTTTTGGCCGTATTGCTGGTGAGCAGCGCCGCATTTCCTCTTCACGCGCAAGACGACTCCAAACAACCAAGCGCGACAGCGCCCGCGGCAGCGCAGGTTGCAACGCCGCCACCCGCCGCGAAACCCGCGGACGTCTCATCGCCGGACGCGATAATGGCGGCGACGTACGATGTGATCTCCGGTCCCGCTGGCCAACCGCGTGATTGGGATCGCTTTCGCTCGCTCTTTGTGCCCGGCGCGCGTCTGATTCCAGTGGTCGCGAAGAAAACGGGAGGCGGCTACGACACGCGCATCATTACGCCGGACGAGTACGCCCAAAAGGCGGACGCCTACTTCCAGAAGAATGGTTTTGCCGAACGCGAAATTGCCCGGACGGCTGAGCGCTACGGCAATATCATGCAGATTTTCAGCACCTATGAATCGCGGCACGACGCCAAAGACGCGCAGCCCTTCGCGCGCGGCATCAACAGCTTTCAGTTTTTCTACGACGGCACGCGCTGGTGGGTAGTAACAATTTACTGGCTGGAAGAAACGCCGGAAAATCCTCTGCCCAGGGAATTTCTACCGCCAGCGAAATAGTTCGCGGAATTCGGTTATCGCATTATTTCGGTTGCGATGGGCTGGTCGGCAGCGGCGTTGCTGGCGCGGGCGACGGCGGAACGGCTGGCGCGGCCGACATCACGTTCGCAGGCACTGGGGCTGGCAGCAAGCCTCGGAGAACATCCGGTGGCAATTTGTCGGCGCTCGCCATCAACGCCGACACTTGCCACATTTGCTGCTCGCTCAGCGCCTTCTGAAATCCCGGCATGCCCGTGAGGCGGATGCCGTTTTTCACTTTCCAATAAGTGACGCCCACCGGATCATCCGTGACCGTCTCTTTTGCGGTGAAAAGTTGCGGCGCGTGCGGAAACATTCCTTGCGACGCGGCGGACGGTGCCTGCAGCGGCAAGCCGTGGCAGAAAGCGCAATTCGTGCGGTACACATCGGCGCCACTGGCGAGATCCGCCGCCGTGAATGTGGAAAGTTCGCGGTCCTGCGCCTCCTTCTTGATGCGCGCATGCAGGCCGCCTCGCGCCAGGAATTTTTCAAAGGGCATCGGCGCATCGGAGGCCGCCGTCGGGGCTTGCCCGGTCTCCACATAAAAGAACAGCGCGATCGGGACAATCAGCAATCCCAAAATCAATCCCACCAGAAAGCCTTTCATCGTCGTTCCTTTCCTTCACTCCATGCGCTGCGCTTACGGATACGGTAGAAGTGCCGAAGATTGAATAGCACAGCAACGCGCCGGTTGCCACGAATTTTGCCCGGCGAAAAAACGCGCTTGCAGCGCCTCGCGCGATGCGAGATGAATAATGCTGTTGCTGGGAGGTCTTTCATGTTCCAAAGCGATCTGTTCAAGGGCCGCACCATTTTGATTACGGGCGGCGGCACCGGGTTGGGACGTTCGATGGCGCTGCGCTTCGCCGATCTGGGCGCGAATATTTTTCTGGTGGCGCGGCGGGAAGAGCCGCTGAAAGAAACCGCCGGCGAGATTCATAGTAAAGGCGCGTGCGCGGCTTATGCTTCGGCGGACATTCGCGATTTCAGCGCGGTGGAGAAGGCGGTGGAAGCGGCCGAAAAAGAATTTGGCAGCGTGGACACGCTGGTAAACAACGCCGCCGGAAATTTTATCGCGCGCACCGAAAAACTTTCGCCGAACGCGTTCAACGCCGTCGTTGGCATCGTGCTGCAAGGCACGTTTTTCTGCACTCTGGCTCTCGGGAAAAAATGGATCGCCGCCAAACAAGCGGGCCACGTGCTGAATATCGTCACCACCTATGCCGCCGCGAATTGTGGTTCGGGATTTGTCGTCCCGTCAGCGTGCGCGAAGGCCGGCGTGCTGGCGCTGACGCGCTCACTCGCAGTCGAGTGGGCGCGGCACCATATTCGCCTGAACGCCATTGCGCCCGGACCCTTTCCCACCGAAGGCGCGTGGTCGCGCTTGCTGCCTTCAAAAGAATTGGAAGAGCGCGCCAAGAAACACCACCCCATGGGCCGCTTCGGGCGCCACGACGAGCTCGCCAACCTGGCTGTCTATTTGTTGAGCAATCAAGCGGACTACGTGAACGGCGAGTGTGTGGTGATTGATGGCGGCCTATGGCTGCGTGGCGCCGGCGAATTCAACGACTTCCTCGATCTGCCCGATGCTGCGTGGGACATGCTCGAATCGGCGCGCAAGAAATAGCAAGCTGTTGCTCGTGTGCGTGATGCTATGGCGCCGTCTGCGCGGGATAGACGTTGATCGCAGCGGGGTCAATTTCGAATCGCAGCACCCATTCGCTCGGCACGTTGTGGCCATCCATTTTCGCCGGCGCAAATAACCAAAGTTTTGCGGCTGCGAGTGCGCGGTCGGCGAAATATTGACTGGGGCCGGGCGCATCGAACGCTGCTGCCGTGACGCGGCCAGATTCGTCCACTTGAACGTTCACGCTGATCCGCACTTTCCCGCGAATTGTGTCGCGCGCTTTTTGCGAAGCGTCCGGCAAGAATTGCTTCACGACTTTTCCACGAACAACGTCGCTGCTCGATGCCACTGTTGATGCCGGTTGTGTCGGCGCAGCCATTTTGGATCGTGCTGGTGCGGCAGTCGGAGCCGCAGTATTCGCAACAACGCTCTTCGGGCTGGGCTGTTCCACGGGCTTGGACGCAGGCGGCGATGCAATAGGTGGTGTCGGCTTTGCGACGGACGCGGTTGCTTCACCGAGCGTGGGCTCCTTCTCTGGCTTTGGCTGGACCGCTGCATTAGCTCGTGGCTGAGCTTCCGGCTGCTTGGGCGTTTCTGCGGCGGCGACTACGTGGGCCGGCTCCGTGCGAGAGTGGTGATTGAAAACACGCACGGCTGCCAAGATCGCCAGCAGCGCCAGCCCAATCGGCGCAGCCGTGCCGACGAAGCGCCGGCGCGCGAGTGAATATTGCGCGCCGCGAACAATCTGTTTCGGTGGCGTAGGCGCGTTAGGCAGCAGCCGCACGGCGATGTCCGCAACGCTCCAGCGCAACTGCGGATCGCGGCGCAAGCAATGGCGCGCCAAATCCAGAAATTCCGCCGGCAGCGTGGAAGGCAGCGCCGGTTCTGCCTGGTTGGTTCGCTCCCACACCGGCAAGCGCTGCGTCAGCGCTTCGCACAGCGTCATGCCCAGTGACCACACGTCGCCCGCTGGTGAAATTCTTCCGCCGGCCGCTTCAGGAGGATCGTACGCTCCGGGCTTTCCCGCGCTCCCGCTGAATTCGCCGATGCGGCACAGTCCGTCGCTGGAAATTTTCAGCCGGTCATTTTCCGCCATGATGTTCGCGGGCTTGATGCGGCAGTGAACGAAACCTTTATTGTGAACGTACGCGAGCGCATCAACCACCGGGCCCAGAATCGCGCGCGCTTCAGCTGGTGCGAGCGGTCTGCGCGCAATCACCGAGGATAGATCCTCTTCCGCGTACTCCATCACCACATAGAGCACGGCTGCGCCGTCCAGCTCACCGCGTCCCATATCGAGAAGCCGAATCATATGAGGATGCGAAAGTTTTGCGGCATGCCGCCAACGCGAGAGTAGTCCTTCCGCTTCGGGCGAATCTGCCTGAACCAGTTTGATCGCGGCCTTGCGAACGTCCGGGGAATCGTAATCCGTCAGAAATACGGCGCTGTCGTCATCTCCACCGACAAACTCACCCAAGCGATATTTTCCGTCAATGACTTGGCCCACCCACTTCGTCCCGGCCTCGGTCATGTGAACCCCCTTGCAAATTCAAAAGCGCCAGCCTCTGGCGTGCTGCCAGGGCGCTCGTATCCATGTGAATTCGAAAAGTGTCGTGCCTGATGTCGGACTCGGGCGTATCGCATTCAGGCACGCCATCGCCTGGAGTCGGGGCGCTCGTCCGCAGGGCTGCGGTGTACCAGGCTGGGTAGGTCCCGGTCGCAAAGGGTGGACTAACGAGATGCGCCACCCCTGTTAGGAGCCATTTTGCACCATTCCGGCACAGTCGGCACGGGAAAGTAAAGTCGCTGTTGCCCGATAGCGCACTTTGGCAGTGTCGATCCCCAACCAGATATCCGGTTTACTAACTTGTGGTCGACCGCACAACAGGATACGATACAACCATCGATACGAAAATGGGGGTCTAGGAATGAAGATCGCGATGGCTAAAGTCAAAGTGTCACCGAAATTTCAAATCGTGATTCCCAAGGCGATCCGCGAAGAAATGCATCTCCAGCCAGGCCAGGAACTTCTGCTCTACCTGCACGATGGTACCCTGCGTCTCAATCCGCCGCGTTCCATCCGTGATTTGCGTGGTATTGCAAAGGGCATTCGCTGGGAGCTGACAGACCGTGATCGCAACGACCGATACTGATCTGACGGTGGTGGATTCGTCGGGATGGGTTGCATATTTAGGAGACGGGCCCCAGGCTGATGCGTTCAGTGTATATCTTGAACGCGATGACTTGTTGGTAGTCCCGACGATAGTGATTTACGAGGTAGTGAAAAAGCTAAAATTGACCTCAAGCGAAACTGTCGTGGACCGGTTTTTGTCCCAAGCGTACCGCGGCCAGCAAATGGAACTCGATGCTTCTATCGCAATTGCTGCGGCAGAGATCAGCATTCGGCACCGATTGGCAATGGCAGATGCGATCATCTACGCGACCGCGGAATCCGCCGGCGCCCAACTCGTCACGAGTGATACCGACTTCCGCGATCTTCCGGGAGTGATCGTAGTTTAGCGGCAGTCAAGGCCGCAACGAGCAGCGGGTCAATTTCAATCGGCCCTACCCTCGTTGAATTTCGGATCAGATCAACCCGCCATTCGACGAGCGGCCGCCTTGACCACGTCCGTACACCCCAGTAAGCTAGCTGTTTCCACAAGGGAATAAACGCCACGTATGAGCACTGAAACCATTCAGATCACTTTGCCGGACGGCGCTACTCGCGAAGTGCAGCGCGGCACTACCGCTGCGCAAATTGCGCACCAAATTTCGCCGCGCCTCGCAAAAGAAGCTCTGGTGGCACGTGCCGATGGCGAGCTGGTGGATCTCTCGCGCCCGCTTGAGCACGACGCCAAAATTTCCATCCTCACCGCGAAAGATCCGGACTCGCTCCAAGTCTTTCGGCATTCCGCCGCGCATCTTCTAGCCGCCGCCGTGCTCGAGCTGTATCCCGACGTGAAGCTCGGCATCGGCCCGCCAATTGACACCGGATTCTTCTACGAGTTCGTGCGCGCGGAGCCCTTCACCCAGGAGGACCTGGAGAAAATCGAAGCCAAAATGCACGAGCTCGCCGCCAAAGATTTCCCCAACGAGCGCAAGCTGATTGCCAAGCCCGAAGCCATCGAGCTCTATCGCAAAAGCAATCAGGAATTCAAATGTGAGCTGGTGGAAGAAAAAGCCACCGAACCGATGGTTTCCTTTTACACCACCGGAAAATTCATCGATTTCTGCCGCGGCCCGCACATTCCTTCCACGGGCCGCATCAAAGCCTTCAAATTGATGAGCGTCGCAGGCGCGTACTGGAAAGGCAAGGAAAGCAATCCGCAGATGCAGCGGATTTACGGCGCATGTTTCATTGATCAAAAGGAACTCGACGAATATTTGCACAAGCTAGAAGAAGCCAAACGTCGCGATCATCGCCGCGTAGGAAAAGAACTCGGTCTTTTCACCGTGAGCGACCAGGTCGGCTCCGGTTTGCCGCTCTGGCTACCTAAAGGCGCCACCATTCGACGTCTTCTAGAGGAATACATTCTGGAAAAAGAACGTCGCGCCGGTTACCAGCACGTTTACACTCCGGACCTCGCAAAGGTTGATCTCTACGTTCGTTCAGGACATTGGGCGCACTACCACGAAGACATGTTTCCGGCGATGGACATGGAAACCGAGCAACTGGTGCTGCGGCCGATGAATTGCCCGCACCACATTCTCGTCTACGAATCCAAAAAGCACAGCTATCGCGACTTGCCGGTACGAATTGCGGAACTCGGTACGATGTACCGCTACGAGCGATCAGGCGTCCTCAGTGGGCTTAGTCGCGTCCGCGTCATGACCTTGAACGACGCGCACATCTTCTGCACTCCGGAGCAGATCAAAGAGGAATTTGCCGGAGTCATGCGACTCGTGGAACAGGCCTATCGCGACCTGGGCATCACGCAATACACCTATCGCCTCTCGCTGCGCGACAAAATGAATCGCGCAAAGTACGTGGAAAACGACGAGATGTGGGAGCTCGCCGAAAACATGCTGCGCGAAGCCATGAATTCGCTCAACCTCCCCTACACCGAAGCTCCCGGCGAAGCCGCCTTCTACGGCCCGAAGCTCGATATTCAACTGGCGGACGTGATGGGCCACCAGGAAACCTATTCCACGATCCAGATCGATTTCCATCTACCAAATCAATTCGAACTTGGATACATCGGTGCGGATGGCCAGCAACATCGTCCGGTGATGATTCACCGCGGCGTCATCAGCACCATGGAGCGAATGACTTCTTATCTCATTGAGCTGTATGCCGGCGCGTTCCCGGTGTGGCTCGCGCCTGTCCAAGCAGTTGTGCTGCCCATCACCGAACGCCAAAACGATTACGCAAAACAGGTTCTCGAGAAGCTGCTCGACAGCGGGGTTCGCGCGGAACTCGACGATCGCAACGAAAAGCTGCAAGCAAAAATTCGCGACGCGCAGCTGCAGAAAATACCCTACATGCTGGTCATCGGAGGCAAGGAAGCCGAAGCCGGCACCGTCTCGGTGCGCCATCGCGCCAAAGGCGACCTGGGCGCGCGCCCGCTCGAGCAATTCAGCGCGGATTTGCGCGCTGAAATAGATTCAAAGGTGATTTCGTAGTTCGCTCAGCGCTGGATTTACGAATTTCCTTCGAGGGTTTTCCTTAAATCGGGTTCTATGCGTTCCAGAATCGGTTCGCCGGGATCATCGCCCACGTACTGCTGCACCACATTGCCGTCCTTGCCAATCAGCACGTAGGTGGGCAGCGCGCTCGCTCCGTACTGGCGCATCATTTGATGATCGGAATCCCGGCGCTGCGTCCAGTTCATTTGATTCTGCGCGACGAAACTCTGCCACGTGCCTTCGTCCTCATCCTCACTGATGCTGATCACTTCTACTTTGTCCGCTCCGTAGATCGCCTGCAACTGCTTTAATCCGGGCAAGGCGTGACGGCAAGGGCCGCACCACGTGGCCCAAAAATCGAGCAAAGTCACCTTTCCGCCGCCGGACGTATTCTGTGCATCAAGACCGGGCGCCTTCTCGCCGGAGCTGAGCGGCGCATGTGGCATGTTTTCTTCGTTGAATATCCTTACGGATTTTGCCTGGCTGGCCTTTTTCGCGCGCGCGAGGCGGGCCACATCGCCGAGCGACATCGCAGGCGGGTCCATGACCACCAGGGTGTCGCGCGAAGCACTTTCCGGGGATTGCGAGGGCGAAGAAGTTGATGGCTGCGCCGAAGTGTTCGAAACATAGTGCGGTGCGGGTTGCGATGCGTGCAGCGGAACATCCTGCGCCAGCGCCGGGCCGGAAAACGCCAGCGTGAACGTCGCGGCCACAAAAAGAAAAGAAGTGGTACGCATGAGTGCAGCCCTCCGAAAAAATCCCCGTAAGGTTCAGTCTTCGGGATGGCCGCGTGCGGCCCAATAGTACGAGCGGTTAATTGTGCTCAAAACACACTCGCGACCGCGTATATCCCTCTGCAAGAATATGTCGTGACAAGCATATGCTCATTGAGGCATATTCATCCTCGTATGATGGAAACCCTGCAAGCGCTCGCCGAGCCCAACCGCTTTCAAATTGTCGAACTGCTGCGCGACGGGCCCCGCCCCGTCGGCGAGATGGTTCATCGTCTGGGCCTCCGCCAGCCGCAAGTCTCGAAACACCTGCGCGTGCTCAGCGACGCCGGACTGGTCGACGTCCGCGTCGATGCGCAACGGCGAATTTATGCGTTGCGCGCCGCTCCGCTAAAAGAGCTGGAAGTCTGGATCGAAAGATACCGGCGCGTCTGGGAAGGCAATTTCCAACGCCTCGATGGCGTGCTGCAAGAACTGAAAGCAAAGGAGAAAAAACGTGGACGCACAAAACGATAGAGCTCCGGTGAGAAACAGCGGAACTTTGAAAGTAACCACGCCGAGCGACCGGGAGGTCGCGATGATCCGCGTCTTTGACGCGCCACGCTACCTGGTTTACGAGGCCTGGACCAAACCCGAGCTCGTCAAGCGCTGGTTGTGGGGACCGGATGATTGGCGGCTGGCGCTGTGCAAGATGAATCTGAAACCCGGCGGGGGCCTGCGCTTTGTCTGGAGGCACGACAACGGACAAGACATGGGGATGAGCGGCGTTTTTCGCGAGATTGCGCCGCCCGACCGGCTGGTGTTTACCGAAATATGGGACGAAGACTGGACCGACGGCGAGACGCTGGTGACGATTGTTTTTTCCGAGCATGCCGGCAAAACCACGCTCACGCAGACGGTGCTGTATTCTTCGCGCGAAGCGCGCGACGCCGCGCTAAAAACCGGGATGGAACATGGCGCTGCGGTGAGTTACGATAGGCTCGCGGAGCTGCTGAAATCATGAAAATTTTAGTGTTGATCGCACGCATTCTTCTCGGATTGGTCTTCTTCGCATTCGGGCTGATCGGCTTCCTGCCGTTCGTTCCGAAGGGGCCGATGCCGACCGGGCTGGCGGGCCAGTTCGTCACGGCATTGGTTCAGTCGCATTACGGCCTGGTGGTCGACGCGCTGCAAATCGCGGGTGGCGCGCTGCTGCTGATCAACCGTTACGTGCCGCTGGGGCTCACTCTTCTCGGCCCGATCATCGTGAACATTGTCTTGTATCACCTGCTCCTGTACCACATGGGCGTGGGCATCGCGATCGTCGTGGCGATTCTTTGGTGCATCGTCGCGTATTATCACCGTCAATCCTTCGCCGGCCTCTTCGTGCGGAAGTCTCCGTAGCACATCTAAGCGGGCACGGCGTCCGCAGCGAAGCCTCGTTCCCACTTCCCGATGCGCCAACTTATCGCTATACTCCGGCGTCAAGAGCCGCGCAGAAGCGCGATTCCGCGAGCACACTGACATGGCTGAAGATAAGCTTCGCCACCACTTTGGCGACTATCTAGCAGGCGCAGAAGTATTCGTCTATTCCGTTCTGGCAATTTTGCTCTTCATAACGGCCTTGGCGACTATTGCCAATGCCGGAAAAATGCTCTGGGATTCCGTTGCCCACTGGAGCATTGCCACTAACACGCTGCTGGTGTTGGACCAGTTGCTCGTCGTCCTGATGATGGTCGAAATTATGCATACCGTGCGCATCTCCATTCACTCTCATGTCCTGGTCACCGAACCATTCCTGGTGGTCGGCCTGATCGCCTCGATTCGGCGCATGCTGGTGATTACCCTGGAAGCCGCCAGTCTCACAAAAGGCGGAGTCTGGTCCGCCGACGGTGCCAGCATATTTCGCGAAAGTATGATGGAGCTAGGCTTGTTGGGGGTGGTCATACTTATCCTGGTGTTCTCGATTACGCTTTTGCGGCGATACGCTCCGGAGAAAGAACAGTGAACACCCTACCTGAGCCCGCATCCCTCAACTTCGCCTAACGCTTGCCCATACAGCCCTCCCCAGCATCCTAAATCCGTAGTTGCTGGACACCGCCAAACCCGTGCTATACTTTTTGGCCCGTCCCTCCTAGCGGACTTTTCGACCATGGAGGGCGCGGCTAGCGGGCCGGATTTACACTTTCCACGGCCCGGGAGGTGGGTTTATCGCAGAACGTGGTGGGACGCCTGGCCTGCGGGTCAACGAAAGAATTCGCGCTCGTGAAGTGCGCGTGGTGGACGAAGCTGGAAATCAGCTCGGCGTGA
>Ga0210390_10000336_pt1 | contig 51405 bp, 44 predicted proteins | sample IncBWH11OmetaG_FD_161050 | JGI IMG/M metagenome (GOLD analysis project Ga0210390, IMG submission 161050) | Forest soil microbial communities from Barre Woods Harvard Forest LTER site, Petersham, Massachusetts, United States - Inc-BW-H-11-O ... | reverse complement strand
CGTTGCGCAGCACGGCGTTGGTGCCGACCTGCCAGATCACGAGATCGGGCTTTGGATCGATCACGTCGGCCTGCAACCGCTTCATCATTTCAGGCGCGTCTTCACCGCCGCGGCCGCGATTGACGACGGTGATATCGGCCGCCGGATATTTCCGGTGCAGCTGCGCCGCCAGGCGGTTGGGGTAGCTGAATTCGGGCGAAGAGGTGCCGAAGCCGGCCGTCGAAGAGGATCCGAACGCGACGATCAACACGGGCTCGCCGGCGGCGAGCTTACCCGCCACACGCGGAAGCGAGCCCATCGTTCGCTGGGCGCCCTTCGGCGGCAGGCACGGAACGCGGCTGAAAATGTCGCTCGCCGATTTTGCGACCTGCTTCACCTTCTCGATCGCTTTCTCGGTGAGGCTCTTGGGCGGGTGCGAACCATTCTGCTCGACGGCGGCCACATTGCCCTGCCCGGTCTTCTCTGCCGTCGGCGCGGTCGGCTTGACGCTGTCGGATTTCGCGCTGTCAGATTTGGCGTTCTCCGATAATGCCGCCTGCTGCGCGGCCTGCGCGCGGACCGGGGCGGTCGCAACCAGTGTCAGCGATAACAGCGCCGCGACGGCGGAGGCAGCCAGCAATGTCGGTCGGAAAAAAGGGCGATGGCAACTTTCAAACGTCATAAATTCGAAAATCCTCAATTCTGCTGGGTCGGGTTGAGGTGAGCGGCGTCGATCACGAACCGCGACAGCGCCCGTCCGATGCAATTGTGGACCCGCTTTGCAAGCTCAACGCCATGAACCGCACTAAACAGATCAAACTCTCCCGACTCGGCCCAGTGCTGCATGATGGCGAAGCGGTCGAACAGCGGCACGTCATGCTGCTGCGCGACGACCCGCATATTATCCAAATATGGCGGCGCGGAAATCATCGTTTCGGTACGCGGACTGTACTGTGGGTTAATTAAAATCACGTCGGCTCCGGCCTCTTGCAGCGCAACAACGCCCTCGTCGAGCGCGGTGCGAAAATCGTCAGTATCGACGGAGCGTACGGCATCGACCGTGCCCGTTTGCCAGATCACGAGAGTCGGCTTTTTACCCTCCATTAACTTCGGCAAGCCGGGGACGATTTCCTCGGCGGTCTTCTTGGCCTGGATTTCCACCGATACGTTGACCGCGACCGACGGGAACTTCTCCTGCAATGCGGCCTGCAGCCGGTTCGGATAGGCGCCGACTTCCGAATTATTCACCGCCGAATTGATGGTCGAGGAGCGGCTGCCGATGACCAGAATATCGAGCGAATGCTTGTTTTTGACGGCGTCTTCGACCTTCGGAAGGGCGCTCTCGCTGGCGAGCAAATAGTCCGGGACCTCGCAGCTTTCGGAAGCAGGCGCCTCCTCGGCGCGCGCGGGCACCGCGGTCAGAAAACCGGCCAGCACGATCGAGCCCAGGACGAGTCCCGAGTAGGACTTCATGCCCCCCCTCCCGCCATATCGGCGTTGCCGCCGGTGCCCTTGCTCCGGGATCCACTCTTGTCGGCATTGTGTTTGTACCACGAAAACAGCCAGGCCGCGGCTGACATGATCAGGATTCCGGAAATACTGATAACAAAATGCAAGGCGGCACCGCCCGAAAGCTCCGCCAGCAGGAAATGACCGGCGAACGCCAGGAACACGCCGAGGCAGAAAATCTCCAGCGAGTGCTGGCCGCACAGGATCAGCGGCCGCAGCCAGGGCGACTTCAGTCCCGGCCAGTCCCTGGGCAGGAAGCGCACGGTAATGGCGGCCAGCGCGAGGAAATGGGCAAATCTCAGCACATCAAGATCGGTCTTGCTGATCGGATACATCCACTGTTCGAGCCGGCGCGGCATCAGATAGCTGAGCTGCGGCCAATACCATGTCAGCGTGACAAGGAACGCGAACAGCAGATAGGCGACGGAAATCCATAACGTGATCGGTGACGACAGAATCCGCGACATCCGCTGGGCACCGCCCTGCGCGCACCAGGCGCCGAACACGAACAACAATTGCCAGGCGAACGGATTGAACACCCAGACGCCGTTCGGATAGGCCGACAGATAGAAGTCGAATTGCCAGGTGGCGGCATAGAGGGCGACCGACAAACCGAGCGTGAGGTCGGAGCTGCGCTTCATCAGCCACAGGATGATGGGGAGGAAAAGCATCAGCACGATGTAAAGCGGCAGCACGTCCATGTTGACGGGACGGAATCTCAGGAGCAGCGCCTGGACGATGGTGATGTCCGGCTCCTTGAGAAAATCCATGATGCCCATTTCTTCGCTGTAGAGCGGGTTCTCGAAGCTGGTTGCGACATAGGAGATTTCGGCAAGGAAGATCGTGAACAGAAACACATGCGCGACATAAATCTGCCAGACTCGCCGCAGGATGCGCGCGGTCGCGACCACGAAGCCGGCCTCGCGCATCGCGCGGCCATACACGAACGCCGCCGTATAACCGGAAATGAAAATGAAGATTTCGGTGGCGTCGCTGAATCCGTAGTTGCGGATCGTGAGCCAGGTCAAAAGATTGGGCGGCAAATGATCAATAAAGATCAACCACAAGGCAAGCCCGCGGAACAGATCGAGCCGCAGCTCGCGCTCCCCGGCTGCCGGCAGCGCGATCGCGGGTGCTCCCGGCGTGAGCGCGACATCGCGCGCGATCGCGCCCGCGTCAGCGGCGAGCGGAGGTCCGGCAATTCGATCGGCTACTGAGGTCATCCGACACCGTCTTGGGCAGGCGTGCTATCGGGCCCGCTACGCGGGAAGATTGTATAGGCGTGCGCGCTGCAAGCAAGTTACGCTGATGGTCCGATTCTAACATTCGCATCGCGTTTTCGGCAGGCACTTTTTGCGAATGCTGGAATCAAAAAAGGACCATTGGCGAATATGGGTTTGTCGTGGAGTTTTGGAGTTGACATTGGCTGCACTGGGCCGGGCCGGGCGGGGAGCGAATGTCAAATCCACCTCACCAATCGGCGCCTTAGGTGAGAACTGTGGTGAAACAACGATTGGAACTGGGGAAGATGGACCGCCCCGCCGGCCGCGGCAATTGGTTCTGAGCGGACTCTTGGATATGATATCGCATGATTTCGAAAGAATAGCCGCACATGTATCGCGCCGTCACCCGCCATATCGAAGTCACCGTTGAACCGAACTTCCTCCCGGAGCGCTCCTCGGTCGAAAACCGCCAATATTTCTGGTCCTATACCATCGTCATCACCAATTCGGGCTCAGAGACCGTGCAGCTGCGCACGCGGCACTGGATCATCACCGACGCGACGGGGCGCAAGCAGGAGGTCCGCGGCGAGGGGGTGGTGGGCGAGCAGCCGGTTTTGGCGCCGGGCGAGCGCTTCGAATATACGTCTGGCGTGCCGCTCCCGACCGCATCGGGTTTCATGACCGGCCGCTACCAGATGGTGACCGAGAGCGGCGAGAAGTTCGAGATCGACGTGCCGACATTCTCGCTCGACAGCCCCGACAACAAGCGGGTGTTGAATTGAGGAGCGGCTCATGGCTCTCTCACGGGGTCGTCCCCGCGAATGCGTCGCGAATGCGGGGACCCATAGCCATAGGGTTTCGTTGTTACGAAGATAACTGCCATCGCGCTCCAACACGATGGCCGCGGTATATGGGTCCCCGCGTCGCGGGGACGACGCATGGACAAGAGCCTTCCTTCGTGTGACGGCTCAGTGTTACGCGTTTGGCAGCTTTGCCGCCGTGCGCCGCACCCTACTCCACCCCCGCCTCATGCGGCGTGAATTGATAGACCGACGAGCAGAATTCGCAGGTCACCACCACCTTGCCGTCCTTGACCATCTCGGCGCGGTCTTGCGGCGCGAAGCTTTTCAACATCGACGACACCGCCTCGCGCGAGCAGGAGCATCGCGCCCGCAACGGCTGCGGCGCGAATACGCGCACCCCCCGCTCGTGAAACAGCCGATAGAGCAGGCGCTCACCGGAGAGGTCCGGATCAATCAGTTCGACATCCTTGACAGTTGCGATCAGCGACTGGCCTTCTATCCAGGCGTCGTCCTCCTCGACGGTGTGGGCGAGCGTGCCCTCCGGTGCGTCGCCGGGATGCAGATCGGCCTGCCGCGCCCGCTCCGGCGCCTTGGGAAGAAATTGCAGCAGCATGCCGCCGGCGCGCCAGCGATGCCGCGGGCCATCACTGCCGCCGCGCCACTCCTCGCCGACCGCAAGGCGCACCCGCGTCGGGATCTGTTCGGAGCGCAGGAAATATTCATGCGCGGCATCTTCGAGGCTGCCGCCATCGAGTGCCACCAGGCCTTGATAGCGGCTCATGTCCGGCCCCTGATCGACGGTCATGGCGAGATGGCCGCGGCCGAGCAGCGCGCCTGAATCCTGCCCCGCCTTCAGCCGCCTTGCGTCGAAGCGCGCATAGGCGCGCAAGCGATCGGGCGCCTGAAGGTCGACGATCAGAAACGAGACCGGGCCGTCGGTCTGGGTCTGCAGGATGAAGCGGCCGTCGAATTTCAGCGACGAGCCGAGCAGCGTCGTGAGCACGATGGCTTCCCCGAGCAGCTTGCCGACCGGCGGCGGGTAATCGTGCTTGGCCAGCAGGTCGTCGAGCCCGGGACCGAGCCGGGTCAGACGGCCGCGCAGATCAAGCGCTGCGACCTCGAACGGCAGCACCGCGTCGTCGACCGGAACCGGCGATGGCGCGCGCACCGGAGGGTCCTGAACTTTCATGTCGGGGGATTGTGAAGTCATGGCGCCTTATCTGGGGTCGGCGGTCGCGAAACGAAAGGGGCTTGACTATCGTCGTCCCTGCGAAAGCAGGGACCCATAGCCCCGGCGTTGATTGTTTCGAAAGGTATCTGTCCGCCATATCGCAAAAACGAGAGATCACGCGGTATGGGTCCCCGCGTGCGCGGGGGACGACGATTCCTTTGTGGTCAGGCAACCGCCTCGAAACACCACGCCAGAATGCCCTTCTGCACATGCAGGCGATTTTCGGCCTCGTCGAACACCACCGATTGCGGGCCGTCGATCACCTCGTCGGTGACTTCGTCGCCGCGATGGGCCGGCAGGCAATGCATGAACAGCGCGTCGGGTTTCGCAAGCCGCATCAGCCGCCCATTGATCTGATAGGGCTTGAGCAGATTGTGACGGTGCTCGCCGTCCTTGTCGCCCATCGAGAACCAGGTGTCGGTGACGACGCAATCGGCGCCGCGCACGGCCGCTTCCGGGTCGTTGCCGAGCATGATCGGCGCGGCGGTCGCCTTGATCCAGTCCCGCATTGTCTTGTTGGGCGCAAGCTGCGGGGGGGTTGCGACATTCAAGGTGAATTTGAACCGCTCGGCGGCATGCGCCCAGGACGCCAGCACGTTGTTGTCATCGCCGCTCCAGGCCACCGTGCGGCCCGTGATCGGACCGCGATGCTCCTCGTAGGTCATCAAATCCGCCATCACCTGGCAGGGGTGGGAGCGCCGCGTCAGCCCGTTGATGACGGGCACGGTGGCGTGCGCGGCAAGTTCGAGCAGCGCATCGTGGTTGAGAATGCGGATCATGATGGCATCGACGTAGCGCGACAGCACGCGCGCGGTATCGGCGATGGTCTCGCCGCGACCGAGCTGCATTTCCGCGCCCGTCAACATGATCGATTCACCGCCGAGCTGGCGCATGCCGACGTCGAACGACACTCTGGTACGAGTCGATGGCTTCTCGAAGATCATCGCCAGCGTCTTGCCCTCGAGCGGCTTCTTCGGCTTCTCGCCTCCGCTCTTCTGCGCCTTCAGCTTCGCCTTCATGGTGACGCTGGCTTCAAGCATGTGGCGCAGCTCCTTGGTCGGGAGCTCGTTGAGATCAAGAAAATGGCGCAGCGCCTTGCTCATCGGCCGGCCGCCTGCTTCGGCTGAGCGGCGGAAAGCGCCGTGCAGGCGCGATCAAGCCGCTGCACCGCTTCTTCGATCTCCGCCTCGGTGACGATCAAGGGCGGCAACAGCCGCACCACGTTTTCGCCGGCGCCTACCGTGAGCAGGTTTTGCCCGCGCAGCGCCGTTACCAGATCGGCCGAGGGCACCACCGCCTTTACCCCGATCAATAGTCCCTCGCCACGTACCTCTGAAAGGACGCTTGGGTGGCGATCGACCACGGAAGCCAATTTTTGCTTCAACAGCAGCGACATCTTCTGCACATGGTCGAAGAAGCCCGGCTTTTGCATCACGTCCAGCACCGCATTCGCGGCGGCAACCGCCAGCGGATTGCCGCCGAAGGTCGAGCCGTGCGAGCCCGGCGTCATGCCGGCCGCGGCATCAGCCGTTGCCAGACAAGCGCCGATCGGGAAACCGCCGCCGAGCGCCTTTGCCAGCGGCATCACGTCGGGCACAACGCCAAGGCGCTTATAGGCGAACAGATCGCCGGTGCGGCCCATGCCGGTCTGCACCTCGTCGAAGATCAGCAACAGGCCGTTGTCGTCGCAGAGCTGACGCAACGCCTTGTAGAATGCATGCGGTGCCGCGCGCACGCCGCCTTCGCCCTGCAACGGCTCGATCAGGATGCCGGCGGTGTGCGGGCCGATCGCGCCTTTGACGGTGTCGAGATCGCCGAGCCCGACCTGATCGAAACCGTCCATCGGCGGCCCGAAGCCCTCGAGATATTTGGCCGAGCCGGTGGCCGCCAGCGTCGCCAGCGTGCGCCCGTGAAACGCGCCCTCAAAGGTAATGATCCGGTAGCGCTCAGCGTGGCCCTTGGCGGCGTGATGCTTGCGCGTCATCTTGATCGCGCATTCCATCGCCTCGGCGCCGGAATTGGCGAAGAACGCGAAATCGGCGAAGCTCGCCTCGCACAGCCGCGCAGCGAGCCGCTCGCCATCCGGGCTCTTGAACAGGTTCGACATGTGCCAGAGCTTGGTCGCCTGTTCCTGCAAGGCGGCGACCAGATGCGGATGGCAGTGGCCGAGCGCATTCACCGCAACGCCCGAGGTGAAATCGAGATAGCGCTCGCCATTGGTCGCAATCAGCCACGCGCCCTCACCGCGCTCGAAGCCGAGATCGACCCTGGCAAATACAGGAAGCAGATGCGACGCAGCGCTCGTGGTCATGGCAATGGCAATCACTAAGGGTCGAACCGGCCGTGGGTAGCGCGCATTGGCGCGGTCGCTTCGACGGCTAGAGGTCCGATTCCGAAGTTCGCAAAGCTATCACAGCGACCTCTGATGCGAACTTCGGAATCAAAGGAGCTCTGGTAATGATTGGCTTCTAGGGCCGCTTTGAATTTGAAATTCCCATGACGAATCTGCCGCGACACTGATAGGAACTTCAAATTCACCGCACTAGTCTCGGAAAACAAAACGTGCCGCCTTTTCGGGGCAGCACGCGGGAACCATTCTATGCGCACCGAGATAAGTGTCAACCGGTCGCCAGCCTCCGACCACGTAAAGATACGGCGTCGCAAAAAATAGCGATGCAAGCTATATTTGACGGAACATGTGGACGCATTGCTGCGGACTCTTGCGCGGGAGTTACGCCATATTGTAGCTTCTCTCCCGTCGGGTACGACATCTCGTGCGGTAGTACTGATCCTCTAAGTCGCAACTGTTCAGCGTAAACGTTCGGGTGAGATTTTCGCGCCCGGCGAGGGCTAAGGGATTCTGCCGGAAGGGATTTTTGAGACGACTGGCACCGCAGCGCCACCCCGAAACCGGGCGGCCGCGACGCGAAGGAAAAAGCGCAATGACGGTATTGACCTGGTCTGACGATCGCGTCGAACAACTCAAGAAGCTCTGGGAAGCCGGGCTTTCGGCGAGCCAGATTGCGGCAGAACTCGGAAATGTGACCCGAAATGCGGTCATCGGCAAAGTCCATCGGCTGGGCCTTTCCGGCCGCGCCAAGAGTCCTTCTTCGGCTGCACCGCGCCAGCGCAAAGCCCGCCCCGCCCAGCACATGATGCGGGTGTCGCGCCCGGTCTCGCGCGGCAATACCGCGCTCGCGCATGCCTTCGAGGTCGAACTGGAGCCGGATCCGATCGCCTATGACAATGTGGTTCCGATGAGCCAGCGGCTGTCGCTCTTAGAGCTGAACGAGGCCACCTGCCACTGGCCGATCGGCGATCCCTCCAGTACGGAATTCTTCTTCTGCGGCGGCAAGGCGCTGCCGAGCCTGCCCTATTGCGCACATCACTCGCGGATCGCCTATCAGCCCGCCGGCGACCGCCGCCGCCAGTCGCCGAAGACGACGCGGTAACCTTGTCCTCATGCTGAGGAGCGCCGCAGGCGCGTCTCGAAGCATGGCCTAGCGCACTACTCCATCCTTCGAACGCGCGCAATTGCGCGCTCCTCAAGGATGAGGTCGTTGTTCTGGGAGGCCGCCGCTACTCCACCTTCGCAAAGCGATCGTCGAGCGCGTAGCCGGCGCCGCGCACGGTGCGGATCGGGTCCTGCTCGCGGCCGGGGTTGAGCAGTTTGCGCAGGCGTCCGATATGCACGTCGACGGTGCGCTCGTCGATATAGATGTCGCGGCCCCAGACGCTGTCGAGCAGTTGCTCACGGCTGAACACGCGGCCCGGATGCTCCAGGAAGAATTCCAGCAGACGATATTCCGTCGGCCCGAGATCAACCGGCCGGCCGGAGCGGGCGACGCGGCGCTTTTCGCGGTCGAGTTCGATGTCGCCATAGGTGAGAACGGTGGCAAGCCGTTCCGGGCTCGCGCGCCGCAACAGGCCCCTCACCCGCGCCAGCAATTCCGGCACCGAGAACGGCTTGACGATGTAATCGTCGGCACCGGTCGCCAGACCCCTGACCCGCTCGCTTTCCTCGCCGCGCGCGGTCAGCATGATGATCGGCAATTGCCTCGTCTCCGGCCGCGCCCGCAAGCGCCGGCACAGCTCGATGCCGGAAAGCCCCGGCAGCATCCAGTCGAGCACGATCAGGTCGGGAACCCGCTCCTTCAAACGGGTGTCGGCGTCGTCGCCGCGCCCGACCGTTTCGACGTCATAGCCTTCGGCGTCGAGGTTGTAGCGCAGCAGCGTCGTGAGCGCCTCCTCGTCTTCCACCACCAGAATGCGCGCGTTCATATGCGTTGCCTTCTCTCATGTTTTTGACGCGTTCCCCGCATACCAAATGCCCGCTCGAGAACGCTCGTCAGTTTCCAGGTACAGTTGTGGCAAAGGTTGTCATGTCGCCCTTCGGGCGCTTGTCGAGAATTTGCTGGCCTTCGATCATATAGAACACGGTTTCCGCGATATTGGTGGCGTGATCGCCGATCCGCTCGATGTTCTTGGCGCAGAACATCAGATGGATGCAAAAGCTGATATTGCGCGGATCTTCCATCATGTAGGTCAGAAGCTCGCGGAACAGCGAGGTGCAGATGGCGTCGACCTCCTCGTCGCCCTTCCACACCGACATCGCCGCCGGCAGGTCGTGCGCGGCGTAGGCATCGAGCACGGATTTTACCTGGGACTGCACCAGATCGGTCATGTGCTCCAGCCCGCGGATCAGTTTGAGCGGCTGGAAATCGCTTTCCAGCGCCGCGACGCGCTTGCCCATGTTCTTGGCGAGATCGCCGATCCGCTCGAGATCGATGGCGACCCGCATCGCGCCGACGATTTCGCGCAAGTCCACCGCCATCGGCTGGCGCCGCGCGATGGTCAAAACCGCGCGCTCCTCGATCAGCCGCTGCAAATTGTCGATCTCGACATCGGCTTCCACCACACGATTGCCTAGCGCAATGTCGCGGCGGATCAGCGCGTCGACGGAGTCCACGATCATGCGCTCGGCGAGACCGCCCATTTCCGCAACCAGCCGGGTCAGCTCCTGGAGATCGCTGTCGAACGCTTTGGCGGTATGTTCTGAAGCCATCCTTTTTCTCCTTAGCCGAAGCGGCCGGTAATGTAGTCCTGGGTGCGTCGATCGTTCGGCGATGTAAAGATCTTGTTGGTATCGTCGAATTCGATCAATTCACCGAGGTACATGAACGCGGTCTTGTCCGAGACGCGCGCCGCCTGCTGCATGTTGTGGGTGACGATGGCGATGGTGTAATTCTCGGCCAGTTCCTGGATCAGTTCCTCGACCTTGGCGGTGGAGATCGGGTCGAGCGCCGAGCACGGCTCGTCGAACAGGATCACCTCCGGCCGCACCGCCACGGTGCGGGCGATGCAAAGCCGTTGCTGCTGGCCACCGGACAGGCTCAGGCCGCTGGCATTGAGCTTGTCCTTGACCTCGTTCCAGAGCGCGCCGCCGCGCAGCGCCTTCTCGACGCGGTCATCCATTTCCGAGCGGGAAATCTTCTCATAGAGGCGGATGCCGAAGGCGATATTCTCGTAGATCGTCATCGGGAACGGCGTCGGCTTCTGGAACACCATGCCGACCCGCGCCCGCAGCAGATTAAGGTCGAGCTTGGGATCGAGAATATTGGTCTGGTCGAGCATCAGCTGCCCGGTGGCGCGCTGCCCCGGATAGAGATCGTACATGCGGTTGAAGATCCGCAGCAAGGTCGACTTGCCGCAACCGGACGGGCCGATGAAGGCGGTGACGCGATTGGTGCCGAGCGTGATGCTGATGTTCTTCAGCGCGTGGTGCTCGCCGTAGTAAAAATTCAGGCCGCGCGCCGTGACCTTGGCCGGCGGTTCCGTGCTTGGCATCGACGGCACCGGTGCGTTGGGAACACTCACGGATACGGAAACGTTGTTCATTTTGCGGTCCTCTCGGCGCCGAGAATGCGCGCGCCAATGTTGAGAGCAAGTACGGTGAGCGTGATGAGCAGGGCCCCGCTCCAGGCGAGCTGCTTCCAATAGGCGTAGGGGCTCTGCACGAAATTGTTGATGGTCACCGGCAAGTTGGCCATCGTCTTGGTCAGGTTGAGGCTGAAGAACTGGTTGGACAGCGCGGTGAACAGCAAGGGGGCGGTTTCGCCGGCGACGCGGGCGGTCGCCAGCAGCACGCCGGTGATCAGGCCGGAGCGCGCCGCGCGGTAGGCGATGCGCTTGATGACCAGCGAGCGCGGCAGGCCGAGAGCGGAGGCCGCCTCGCGCAGCGGGTTGGGGACCAGCAGCAGCATGTCCTCGGTGGTCCGCAGCACGACCGGGATCACGATCACGGCGAGCGCCAGCGATCCCGCCAGCGCCGAGAACCCGCCCATCGGCACCACGATCGCGCCATAGATGAACAGGCCGATGATGATCGACGGCGCGCTCAAGAGGATGTCGTTGATGAAGCGGATCACCGAGGTAAGGCGGTCGTTGCGGCCGTATTCGGCCAGATAGGTTCCGGCGAACAGGCCAAGCGGCGCGCCGATGCCGACCCCGATGAAGGTCATGATGACCGAGCCGATGATCGCGTTCTTGAGGCCGCCTTCGTTCGATCCGGGCGGCGGCGTATTCTGGGTGAAGACGTCAAGGTTGAGGCCGGCGAGACCGTTATAGAACAGCGTGAACAGGATCAGCGCCAGCCAGGTGACGCCGAACAGCGCGGCGCCGAAGCAAAGCGCGCGGATGATGATATCGTTGCGGCGGCGGCGGACATAGATCGGGTTCATGTCACTTGCCCGCCTTCTGTTCCAAATGCAGCAGCATCAGCCGCGCCGCGGAGAGCACCATGAAGGTCAGCACGAACAGCAACAGGCCAAGCAGGATAAGCGCGGATTGGTGCAGGCCGTCGCTTTCGGCAAATTCGCTGGCGATCGCCGCCGATATCGTGGTGCCGGGCGCGAAGATCGAGGACGAGATGCGGAAGGAATTTCCGATGATGAAGGTCACCGCCATGGTCTCGCCAAGCGCGCGGCCGAGCGCCAGCATGATGCCGCCGATGACGCCGACGCGGGTATAGGGGATCACCACGTTGCGGACGACCTCCCAGGTGGTGCAGCCGACGCCGTAGGCGGCCTCTTTCAGGACCGGAGGCACCGTCTTGAAGACGTCGACCGAGATCGCGGTGATGAAGGGAAGCACCATGATCGCCAAAATCAACGCGGCATTGAACAGGCTGAGATAGGACGGCGGGCCTCCGAAGATCGAACCGAGAACCGGGACGCCGTCGAACAATCCGATCATGAACGGCTGGAACGTATAGGCCAGGAACGGACCCAGCACGAAGAAACCCCACATGCCGTAGATGATCGAGGGGATGCCGGCGAGCAATTCGATGGCGATGCCGATCGGCCGGCGCAGCCATTGCGGACAAAGCTCGGTCAGGAAAATCGCGATGCCAAGACCGACCGGAATGGCGATCAGCATCGCGATAAAGGAGGTCACCAGCGTGCCATACATCGGGCCGAGCGCGCCGAGCACCGGAGGATCGGCCGACGGCGCCCAGCGCTGCGTCCACAGGAAGGCGATGCCGTATTGTTGAATCGCCGGCCATGCGCCGACGATCAGGGAGAGGATGATGCCGCCGAGGATGAGCAGAACCGAGATCGCGCAGGCGCGGGTGATCCAGTAGAAGGTGGCGTCCCCGAACTTGAAAGCATTAAGTGCCTTGGCGCGATCGTAAGGCCCGGTAGCTTCCATCGCATCGCTTTGAACGGCCATGTCTGCCACGCCATTTCCCTCTGTCTGGTTCAAAGCCTGGTGACCATTTGGTCCCGGAGCGTCTTTTGCCGAACGGTTTAACCGCGTCATTCGGACCCGCGTTTTTGGGGGCGCGGTCCCGGAATCCGGCCTCACTACCGCGGTACTGGGGATTCCGGGCCTTGGGTTGTTCATCTTACCCGCCGGCCCGGACGCGATGCATCCAGGCAGGCAGGTTATGCAACGCTTTAGCTCTTGATGTCGGCCGACCAGGTCTTCTCGATCAGCTTGACCACAGGCTCCGGCATCGGGATGTAGTCGAGTTCCTCGGCCATCTTGCCGCCGTTTGCGAAAGCCCATTTGAAGAATTTGACGGCTTCGGCGGAGGCCGCCTTATCGGCTGGTTCCCTGTGCATCAGGATGAAGGTCGACGCCGTGATCGGCCAGGACTGCTCGCCCGGCTGATCGGTGAGGATCACGTAGTAACCGGGAGCGTGCGCCCAGTCGGCGTTGGAGGCGGCGGCCTGGAACGCGGCCACCGTGGGCTCAACGGTCTTGCCGGCCTTGTTGACGAGCGCCGTATAGGTCAGCTTGTTCTGCTTGGCATAGGCGTATTCAACATAGCCGATCGAATTCTTGGTCTGGCTGATATTGCCCGAGACGCCTTCGTTGCCCTTGGCGCCAACGCCCGCCGGCCATTCCACCGCGGTGCCGGCACCGACCTTGGTCTTCCACTCCGGACTCACCTTGGAGAGATAGTCGGTGAAGTTGAACGTGGTGCCCGATCCGTCGGAACGGCGAACCACGGTGATGGCATCGCTCGGCAGCTTCACTGTCGCATTGAGCTTCTTGATCGCCGGATCGTCCCATTTGGTGATCTTGCCGAGATAGATATCGGCAAGCGTCGCTCCGTCGAACACCAACTCGCCGGGCTTCACGCCCTCGAGATTGACCACCGGAACGATCGCGCCCATCACCATCGGCCACTGCACCAGGCCGTCCTTTTCGAGCTGCTCGACCTTGAGCGGCATGTCGGTCGCGCCGAAGGTCACGGTCTTGGCCTCGATCTGCTTGATACCGCCGCCCGAGCCGATCGACTGATAGTTCAGCCCGTTGCCGGTCTCCTTCTTGTAGGCGTCGGCCCATTTCGAGTAGATCGGGAACGGGAATGTCGCGCCCGCTCCGGTAATGTCGGCGGCGATGGCGGACGTCGCCGCGGCGACCAGGCCGGCGGCGACGATCGATTTCATGAAATTCATTGCTGGTCTCCCTCGTAAGCCAAGCGCTCACGTCGGTTCGTGTAGAAGCGGTCAATGCTGCTTTTACGAAGGTTTGATGACAGTTGGATGACAACACCAAGCTATTGAAAATGCTTGGATTTAACTCGATGCCGGGGTTTTTGCCTGGGGAAAGCAGGCGGTAAAAGTAGCACCGTTTTTCAGCACGCTTTCGATCAAAAGCCGGCCGCGATGACGGTTAACAATATGTTTGACAAGGGATAGCCCGAGCCCGGTTCCGCCTTGCGCGCGGCTGTCGCCGACGTCGACCCGATAGAACCGTTCGGTGAGCCGCGGCAGATGTTCCGGCGCGATGCCCGGACCGAAATCGCGCACCACAACCCGTACCTCGGGCATGCCTTCGCCCGACACCGCAAGGGTCAGGGAGACGATGACCTTGCCGCCGGAGGCGCCGTATTTCAGCGCGTTCTCGACCAGGTTCTCGAACAGCCGCAGCAATTCCTCGCGATCGCCCGCGATCCATACCGGCGTGTCCGGCAGATCGATATCGATCTCGACCTGGCGTGCGCGCGCCAGCGGCTCAAGCCCATCGACGACCTGACGGATGATTGGCACGATATCGACCAGCGTATCGGGGCGGACATGGGCGGAAAGTTCGACCCGCGACAACGACAACAGATCGTCGATCAATCTTGCCATCCGCGTCGCCTGGATGTGCATGATGCCAAGAAAGCGCTCGCGCGCCTTGTCATCGTCCTTGGCCGGCCCCTGCAGCGTATCGATGAAGCCCGACAGCGCCGCCAGCGGCGTACGCATTTCATGACTGGCATTGGCGACGAAATCGGCGCGCATCTCCTCGACCCGGCGCAGCGGCGTCTGGTCGTGGAAGGTCATCAGCATGCACTTGTCGGTGCCGCCGAACAATGTCGGCACCGGGACCGGGGTGATGATCAGTTCCATCCAGCGATCGACCGGCACGTGATCGAGATAGGTCGCTCGCCGCGCCTCCGTGGTGGCAATGGCTTCGCGGAGCGCGGTAATGATCTCGGGCGAACGTAGCGCAAACTGGGCAAGCTCGTTCTTGCGCAGCGCCGGCGCGAGCTGTGCTGCCGCCGCGTTAAGGTGAATGACGCGGCCGGCGCGATCGAGCAAAACAGCCGGATCCGGCATGCCGGCAACAATGGCGCTGACGGCGGCGGTTTCCACCGGGTTGACGCCGCGGACGTCTTCCCGAGATGCCGCGACATCGTGCAGCCGCCACGGCACCAGCGCGGCAGCGGCGATGCAGAGGAAAATGATGGCGGCGCGAACCGGCGACAATTCGCCGAACACGACCACCACCGCCAGCGCCAGGCCGGCGGCAAGCAGGATGATCGCCGAATGCCTCAACCGGTCCGGCCACGGCGAAAAAAAGGAAGAAGGCGTATCGTCAATAGCCATCAGGCCAGCTCTCATCCCGTTCGGGCCGTCACGTCAGGAGCCGGCATCTCCACGCTCTCGAACGTAGACGGCTTCGTGTTGCGGCTCCACGGGTGTTCCGGGCTTCCCATGCCGCCGCAGGCGTTTCAGCCGCGTACCCAGTATAAGCTCTCGAAACGTCAATAAGATTACAGATATGATGAATGGTGCAATATAATAGAGCACGCGGAACAATAGCATCCCCGCGAGCAAATCCTCCCGGTCCATTTGCCACAAGCCGACCAGCATGGCGGCGTCGAACACCCCCAACCCGCCGGGGGAATGGCTGGCGAAACCGAGCAGCGTCGCCGAGACGAAAATCACCGCCACCACGACGAAGCCGAGATTGGGTTCGTCCGGCACCAGCTCGTACATCGCCAACGCACAGAAGCCGAGATCGACGATACCGATCACGATCTGCAGCAGTGTCAGCGGCCCACCGGGCAGCACCACCGTCCAGGGCCCGCGGCCGACATTGCGCGGCTGCATCCAGACCCAGATCACATACGCTACCAGCCCGACGATGATCGCGACAGCCACCGCGCGGTTCAGCCACGGCGGAAGCTGATCGATCGCGGCGGCGGCTTCCGGATGGTAGGCGATCCCGAGCCCCAGCACGGCGGCATTGCCGAGCCAGAAGGTGAGGCCGGCGATAAAGCAGATCTTGGCGACGTCGATCGCGTTCAGTCCCCAGGCCGAATAGATGCGATAGCGCACGGCGCCGCCGGTAAAGACGCTGGCCCCGACATTATGCCCGATCGAATAGCTGGTGAAGGCTGCGAGCGCGTTGACGCGATAGGGAATGTCGTCGCGGCCGATCGCGCGTACCGCAAACAGGTCGTAGAAGGTCAGTGTGAAATAGCCCGCTGCCACGAACATGGCCGAAAGCGCGATCGAGCGGGGCTCGGTGCTCTCAATGGCCTCGATGACTTCGTTGACATCGATACCCCGGAGCATGTGATAAAGCACGTAGCACGCGATCCCGATGACCGTGACGCTGATTGCAACGCCTAGCTTGTGCAAGATTTGCCTGTGGCGCAGAAACGACATCGCCCTGCGTATTACTTCCAGCATCTAGACCTCGAAATACGATCCCACGACCGTGGGGTCCGCGCGGGCAGTTCCGCCAACGGCACCATGCTTGCTCTCCGGCCTCATGTCGTAGCTTGTTTTGAGGCTGAGTGGAATTCGCTTGGTGCGAATAAAACGCGCTTGGTCAATATATTAGGGGATTCGGCGGCGCCGAAATCCGTCTTTTTACTGCATTCGCCTTTGGCAACGGCGAAATCCTCATGCGCCAGCCTGCCCAAGGCGAGTAAAGTTTTCATGATTTCAGGCGGCCGGTTTTGCGGCGATGCGCTGAAAGAACAACAGATCCAGTTCGGGCGCCTCTCCGACGAGGCCGGTCAACAGGGCATGGACTTGTCCGCGGTGGTGGGTCTGGTGATTGAACCAGTGCGCCAGCGCCGGGGCCAGTTGCTGCTCGAATTGCTCCGGCGAGGAAACGCGGCGGTATTTGATGGTCCCCGCGATGCGCGCTTCGTCGAGGCCATCGACAAATTCGACGATCCGCCGGTCTTCGGCCTCGCGCGCGGCGCGCAGATCATCAAATGTCTCGAACAGGATCGCATCCAGCCGGTTTGGCGCGTCGCCGACGGCAGTAAACCGCTGCATCCAAATCCGGTCCGTCACCAGGAGATGGTTGAGGGTGCCGTGAACCGATTTGAAGAAGGCGCCGCGGTCGGCGCGGTATTGTTCGGGTGAAAGCCGCGCCACGGCGGCGTAAAGCCGTCCGTTGGCCCACGCATTATAATGGCCGAACATCCGATAGTGGGCTGACAGAGTGACGGACATATCGGTGATCCCGGACCGGAAAATTCAGGCCGCCTTTGCATCGCCGGAAAGCACGCGGTCACGCAGCCACGATCCGACCGCGCAGCCGGCAAGATAGAGCGCGAACATGATGAGGCCAAGGTCGAGCCAGTAGCCGGGGCGACCGGGGACCATGCGGGCAAGTGCAGCGGTGACGAGCGCCGCCACCAGCACCGCCAGCCAGCGCGCCATCGGCTTCGACACGGCCCGACCGCGATGGACCACCGCGATCCAGCCCATGGCAAACCCCAACAACAATGATGCCAGCAGCCAACCCCAATAAAATGTCGCCAGATAGATCATCGCTCTTCCTTCACCACGAATTCGATGCGGCGGTTCTGCGCCTTGCCCTGCTCGGTGTCGTTGACCGCTACCGGCTGCGTGCTGCCGTAGCCCGCCGCGGTGAACCTGCTCGCGGGCAATCCGGCCTTCACCAGATAATCCACCACCGCCTGCGCGCGCTTTTCGGACAAAGCCTGGTTGGCGGCATTCTCGCCATCGGCATCGGTATGTCCGGCAACCTCGATATTGGTGGCCGGGCAGCGTAATGCGGTCTCGATCAGGCGATCGAGCAATCCGGCGGAATCGAGATCAAGGGTGGAGCGCCCGGATTCGAACCGGATGGTCCCCTTGCCGAGCAACTCGGAGAACAGCTGCTGACACACGGTAGCATCGACGGGCGCTGCGGCCGGCTTGACCGAAATTTCCGCCTTGAGCTGCCAGCCTTGCGGAAAATCCTTGAGCAGACTGTTGCGAATCTGGGCCGGTGCCGCATCGTAAAATGCATCGCCCGAGAGCTTCACCTCGCGGTCGGACACCACCAGCGTGCCGGTCGATAGCCGTGACAAAGCTCCCAGCGCCGGCACCACCGCGCCGGCAAAGCCGCCCGGCGCCCCCAGGCTGGTCTTGAGATTGTCGACTACTTTTTCGCTGAAGAATTTGCGCGCCGCCGCGGCAACGATCGCCGCGTGGACATTATTTTCCGGCACGTAGCCCGTCAGCGTCAGCGTCACCGCGACCGGGTCCTTGTAAGCCTGAAAGATATAGGGCGGGGCCTTGATCTCGTTCGAGGCGACCGAAAAGCCTTCCGGGAGATTTTTCAGCGCCGCCGCGATTGCTTCCCGGCCGCCGATGTCGCGGGCGATGCCGGAAAGGCTAACCTTGTTGTCCGAGATGGTGATCTTGCCGTCCTTCAGCTTTCCGACCTGGTCGATCAGGAGCAATGCCGCATTGTCGAAGCGGGGCGGCGCACCGCGCGACAAATTCATCTGGTCGACCACCTCCACGCCGCCCAGCGCTGCGCGGGCCGCTTCCATCAACTTGCCCTTGCTCGCCGGCAGGGGCGAACTGCCCGTCAATGTCACCCTGACGACGTCACGCTCGGCCGACCAGACGAACGGCTTGGCTTCGGGAACGAGACGGGTTTCGTCATCGACCAACCGCACACCGGGGACCGCTTCCACCGAGGCCACGGCGCTGCGGCGGCCCTCTTCGGAAAAGGCGTCGGCAGCAAAGGTGACGTCGCGGCCGGCGACCGCAATTTTGCTCTTGTCGAGGACGGTATCCTTAAGGGAAGCGGTCGATCGGGCGGCGAGATCGGCTTCCAGAGGCGCCGTGGTCGTCCATGCCGCGATAACCCAAAAGATAACCAGCGGTATGAGGCCCGGCCACCATTTGCTGCTCCACCTGAAAAGCCCGTGCATTCGATGTCCCGCGGAGCCTTGCGCCCCGTTTTTCCGACGTTCGTGGACTTTCGGCTCGCATCCCCCGACACGAACTTCGGAAACAAGGGGGTAGCAACACTATGATCCGGTACCGCTTTTCGGTTTGCAGTTGCGGCTCGCGAATTGGCGAGAAAGCCGTGCAGCGGTTTTCAAACCGGCCAGCACCGGAAACACAGAGAAAACAAACCCTTGCGGGGCTGTCAAACCCGAAATAGCAGGGATTGGTCGGCCACTGTATTGCCAGACTAACCGTTTGTTCAATGGTCTCCCGCTAGCTTCGACCAACCCGTCCAAACCGGCAAACCAGTCCTGATGAAACAATTACGGAACAGCGTCATCCGCGCCGGATTGGGAGCGCTTTATCTCACCGGCGCGCATCATTTGCTTCGTCCGATCTTTGCCGGCGCCGGCGCGATTTTCATGCTGCATCATGTCCGCCCGCCGCGCGCGGACGAATTCCAGCCCAATCGTCATCTGGAGGTGGCGCCGGATTTCCTGCGCGCGACGCTGTCGCATCTTCGTGCCGGCGACATCGATATCGTCACCATGGACGAGCTGTATCGGCGGCTGACCGAACGCAACTTCGCGCGGCGTTTCGCGTGTTTTACCCTCGACGACGGATACCGCGACAACCGCGATTACGCCCTCCCGGTGATGCGCGAATTTGACGCACCGTTCACGGTCTATGTCACCAGCGATTTCGCGCAAGGCGTCGGCCATTTGTGGTGGATCGCGCTGGAGCTGGCGATCGCCAGGGCTCCCTCGATCGAAGTCGAAATCGCAGGCGTTGCCACCCGCCTCGATACATCCACGCCGGCCGGCAAGCAGGCCGCCTTCGGCCGTCTGCACGATTGGTTGCGCGGATTACCTGGCCGGGACGACGTGACGCGCGAGATCGGTGCGCTTTGCGCCCGTCACGGCATCGACGAAGCCGCGATCTGCCGCGAGTTCTGCATGTCGTGGGACGAGCTGAAGGCGTTTTCGAGCGACCCCCTTGTCAGCATCGGCGCGCATTCCGTCACCCATTGCAATCTTGCGAGCCAGCCCGCCGAAATTGCCGGCGAGGAATTGGCGGTCAGCCGGGCGCGGATCGAGGACGCGTTGCAGCGCCCGGCTGTCCATCTCGCCTATCCCTATGGCGACAAACTCGCGGCGCGAGGGCGCGAATTCGCGCTGGCAAAGGCAGCCGGATTCAAGACCGCGGTGACGACACGGCCCGGCATGATCTTTCCCGAGAACGCAGACTATCTGACTGCGCTGCCGCGGATTTCGCTCAACGGCAATTATCAGGATGAACGAATCCTGCCGGTGCTCACCTCGGGTGCCGCGACCGCCATGTGGAACGGCTTCCGGCGCGTCGACGCGGTGTAGCCTTACCTGACGCTTGCTCCGCCCTCATCCCGAGGAGCCGCGCTTGCGCGGCGTCTCGAAGGATGGCCGCATCGGCCGCCTCATGGTTCTCAAGGCGATGCGAAGCATCGTCCGGAATGAGCGCGGAGAAGGTCGCTCTTCCTTGACTCGTTCGCTGCCCGCGCTCAGAACCTTGGCCAAAAGCTTGAAGGAGGATGCGCATGTTCAAGGATCTGTTTTCGCTTCACGGTCGCGTAGCATTGGTGACGGGCGGATCGCGCGGCATCGGCAAGATGATCGCGGCGGGATTACTCAGCCAGGGTGCGGCGCGGGTCTACATCACGGCGCGCAAGGCCGGTCCGTGCGAGGCTACTGCCAAGGAACTCACTGCCGAATATGGCGGCGAATGCATCGCGCTGCCGATCGATATTTCCACCATGGCCGGCATCGACATGCTGGCGGGTGAGGTCAGCAAGCGCGAACCCAAGCTCGATATCCTCGTCAACAATGCGGGCGCGGCTTGGGGCGCGGATTTCGACGAATTCCCCGAAAGCGGCTGGGACAAGGTGATGAACCTGAACCTCAAGACGCCGTTCTTCCTGACCAAGGCGCTGGCCGGCCCCTTACGCGCCGCCGCCAGCGCCGCAAAGCCTGCCAAGGTGATCAATATCGCCTCCATCGACGGCGTCTTCGTCAATCCGCAGGAGACTTACTCCTATGCCGCGAGCAAGGCCGGGCTTATTCATCTCACGCGCCGGATGGCCGCCAAGCTGATTCAAGACCATGTCGTGGTGTCGGCGATCGCGCCGGGGCCGTTCAAGTCGGACATGAACCGCGCCGCGCGCGACAATGCCGATGAAGTGGCGACGCGCGTGCCGTCGCGACGGATCGGCACCGATGAGGACATGGCGGGAGCCGCAATCTATCTCGCCTCCCGCGCCGGCGATTACGTCGTCGGCGCTACCATCGCGGTCGACGGTGGCATCGTCTATGCCAATACCGGGATCAAAGGCGGCGCGTGGGATTAGCGGATGGCGAATAGCGAGTGGCGATTAGACCTTTTCTATTCGCCATTCGCTATTCACCGTTCGCCCGCTCACGTTTCGATCTTCACATATTCGAAGTCGCCCGGCTTGTTGTCGATGCCGACCTTGGGCGGTGAAATCCAGGGCGCGAATTCGCCGGGACTGGTCACCGGCGTCATCAGCGAGGCGATGAAATCGCCGTCGTCCGTTGACGGCAGCCATTCGTGCTTCCGCTTGTTCCAGGTGGTGTCGTCGATCAGCACGCCGTCGGGGGTGGCATGGATATCCCTGAACTCGCCGATGGCGCGGTGGAACGCGACGTTCGGCAGCGCCAGCTTGAAGTCGTAACCGGCCGTCGAGATGATCTTGTTCCAGCGCAACAGGCCCTTGGCGCAGTCCTGGGTGTAATCGTCGCGCAGCCGCATGTTGAGCGCGGTCAATGCCGGCTCGTCGACCCGCTTGATCTTGCCGTCAACCAGTTTGAGCACGGGATAGGTGTCGTTCTCGAGGCGGTGGTCGTCCTTGATTTGGGTCTCGTGATAGCGGCCCTTGACGCCGGCATTGAAGGCATTGGCCGCATTGGTCGAGACTTCCGAGCCGAACAGATCGAGTGAAAGCGAGTAATGCAGGTTGAGCTTCTTCTGCATGGTTGGAAGATCGATGACCCCGAGCGCGCGGACTTTTGCGACATCGGCGGGATCGCTGATGCCGGCCGCCCGCATCGCCTCGCAGGTCCGCTGCACCACGCGGCTGATGCCGGTCTCTCCGACGAACATGTGGTGCGCTTCCTCGGTCAGCATGAAACGGCAGGTGCGCGACAACGGATCGAAGCCGGATTGCGCGAGCGAGTGCAACTGCATCTTGCCGTCGCGGTCGGTGAAGTAGGTGAACATGAAGAACGACAGCCAGTCCGGCGTCGCCTCGTTGAAGGCGCCCAGCATGCGCGGGCTGTCGGCGTCGCCGGAGCGGCGACGCAGCAGTTCATCCGCCTCCTCGCGCCCGTCGCGCCCAAAGTATTTCTGCAGGAGATACACCATCGCCCAGAGATGACGGCCTTCCTCGACATTGACTTGGAACAGGTTGCGCAGGTCGTAGAGCGAGGGCGCGGTCTTGCCGAGATGGCGCTGCTGTTCGACGGAGGCGGGTTCGGTATCGCCCTGGATCACGATCAGCCGGCGCAGCATGGCGCGATGCTCGCCCGGCACTTCCTGCCAGGCCGGTTCGCCATAATGCTCGCCGAAGGGAATGACGCGGTTCTCCTCCTGGGGCGCAAGCAGGATGCCCCAGCGATATTCCGGCATCTTGACATAGTCGAACTTGGCCCAGCCGCGCGGATCGACCGAATAGGCGGTGCGCAGGTAAACCAGCGATTGCTGAAAACCCACCGGTCCCATATCGCCCCACCAGTTCATGTAGCCGGGATGCCAGCCTTCGAGCGCTTTAAGCACTTGCCGGTCCTCGCCGAGATTCACGTTGTTGGGAATCTTGGTCGAGTAATCGACGTTCATGATGTTGACGTTCATGGCGTGCTCCTTAGTCGCTTGCGAATGGCGAGTAGCGAATGGCGAATGGAAAGAAAACTATTCGCCACTCGCCATTCGCTATTCGCCCTCTATACTCTCGTCGTGTCGAACTGCGCCTTCTGACCGGTTCCGTAACGGCGCAGCGCGCCCTCCTCACCGACCGCATTGGGACGCTGGAAGATCCAGTTCTGCCAAGCGGTGAGGCGGGAGAAAATTTTCGATTCCATGGTCTCAGGTCCCACAAAGCGCAGATTGGCTTCCATGCCGGTGAGACTGTCGGGCGAGAACGAGGTGCGTTCCTCGAAGAACACCCTGATCTCGTCGTCCCAGTCGATGTCGTCGAGCGCGAAGGTGACGAGGCCGAGCGCCTCGGCTTCCTCGGCGTCGAGCGCTTTGCCTATCGCGGCTTGCGCGCGCGCGACGTCTTCGGGATCCGCCTGAAAGCGCGACTCCAGCCGCGTCAGCCCGTGACTCATCGGGTAGGGACCGAAATTCAGCGCGGTGAGTTCGATCGTCGGGGCGGCGCGGTTGTCGCCTTGCCGCGAGCCGATCAGCATGTAGGAACGGTCGGCCGCGAACACCAGTTCGGCCAGCGTGCCGACAAAGCACGAGCCCGGCTCGACCAGCGTCACCAGGGTGCGCGAGGTGACGTCGATACGCTTGAGCACCCGCTTCCAATATTGCCTGATCTCGTTGACCAGCCAGTGCGTCTTGTTGGCTTCGAGCAACGCATCGCAGGCGAGCGCGTTGGCGCGTTCGCCGTGCGACTTGAACACGATCATGGCGATCTGGAGCTCGTTGATGCGCAAATGCAGGATCGCGTCGTCGAGTTCGCGCGCCACCTGCAGCGGCCAGAACGCGGCGCCTTGCGCGATCATGCCCTCGATATCGGCCGGCGGTGGCGTCTCGGGTGCCTTGATCGAGATGGTGGCGATGCGCTGCGCGCGGTCGATATCGAGGTTGACAACCCCATAGCGGACGCCGCTGTCGTCAAATGTGCGCGAAAGCGGCGTCAGCGCAATGCCCTTGCCCGAGCCGTTGCGCTTCGAGGCGGCGGCGAATTCTTTGGCGCGCTCGGCGACCTTGGCATCAAGCTTGCTGTTCGGCACGATCTCGTCGACCAAACGCCATGCGACGGCCCGCTTGCCCTTGATGCCTTCCTCGATGGTGCAGAAATAATCGGCGTGGTCGCGGCGGACCTTGCGCTTGTCGACCACCCGCGTCAGCCCGCCGGTGCCCGGCAGCACCGCAAGCAGCGGCACTTCCGGCAAGGCCACCGAGGCCGCGCCGTCGTCGGCGAGAATGATGTGATCGGTGGCAAGCGCCAGTTCGTAACCGCCGCCGGCCGCGGTGCCGTTGACGACGGTGATGAAGCGCTGCCCGGAATTCCCGGATGAATCCTCCAGGCCATTGCGCGTCTCGTTGGTAAATTTGCAGAAATTGACCTTATGCGCGTGGGTGGCGCCCGCCAGCATGCGGATGTTGGCACCGGCGCAAAACACGCGGTTCTTGGCCGAGCGCAGGATCACCACTTTCACGCCGGGATATTCGAAGCGCAGCCGCTGCACCGCGTCGGCAAGCTCGATGTCGACGCCGAGATCGTAGGAATTCAGCTTGAGCTGATAGCCCTCGAACAGCCCGCCATTCTCGTCGACATCCATCGTCAGCGTCGCGACGTCGCCCTCGACATTCAGCTTCCAATGCCGATAGCGCGACGGATCGGTCTGAAAATCGATACGGCTCGCGCCGCCAGCGAGGGCGCGATCTTCACCGGCCATGACATCCCTGTGCGGTTTTGGTTACCTACCGATATGCACAATAATGCATGTTGTGGTCGGCGTCCAGAGGCTTTTAGGACACAAAATGTGCATTTTGCTTCATATTCGGCCGATCGAGCCGATCGCGATCCAGCCAGCCTTGGACAGCGCCGGCTGAGCCAGCCTGGCCTTCAGCAATGCCGCTAAAGGTGCGGTCGGAAAGCGGTCGGCAAATCCGTCACCGGCGGCGGTCACCCTGCGCGCCAACAGCGCTTTGACTTCCGCCAGCGCCTCGCCGAGGAGGCGGGAGGCAGCGTGGGACTTTTGCATCCGCAGTTTGAGATTGGCGTTGCCGATTTGGATGCAGGCCCGCAGCAGGATGCGTTCGCGCCCGCCTTGCGGCGCCGCCGCCCACACCGCTTGCAGGACCTCCTGGGATTCCCAGAAATAGCCGGCGTCGTTGAGCGCGATCCCGTAGCGCAGCGCCGGATGCCGCGCCGGAACGAAGTCGCGAAATCGCGACGGCACCAGCGCCTTGGCCTGCCAGAGCGTATCGTGATCGGCCTCGGCCTCGGCGGTTTCACCCGGCACATAGGCCCAGCCCGGCAGCGGCAAATTGGCCGCGGTTGAAGAAGCAATGCTCATTGACCAATGCCACGATCAAAAATTTACGCGGCTCGGCCCTCCGAGCCTTCATGAAAAAACAAGATGCGTTTGGCGAATTCTGTAATCGTTTTAAGCGTCAGCTCCGGAGCTTCGCGATGCGGCGAATGCCCGGCTCCCGGAACGATCGTCACGTCGACCGGACAATAACACTCCTCCTGTGCAATCTCGATCTGGCGAATTGTCCCATATTGGTCACCGGCGCCCTGGACGATCGCCACCGGGACACGAATATAGGCGAGATATTCGGAAATGTCCCAGTCGCGAAACTTCGGATCGAGCCAGGCGCCGTTCCAGCCGTAGAACGCATTGTCGACGTTACCGTGCCAGCGCGCCAGTTTAGCCCTCAGATCGGTCGTCTCGTAAGCCCTCTTGATCTCCGCGATCGACCTCACCGAGACATCTTCGACGACAAAATGCGGGGCGATCATCACAACGCCGCGGACACGGTGATCGCCGGTGCCGCCGGTATAGATCGCGGCGACCGAGGCGCCGTCGGAATGCCCGAGTAGCAGCCCGCGGCGGAAACCGATGGCATCGAGCAAGGCGGGCAAGACATCAAGCGCCTCGATGCTCATATAGTCGAGCGGGCGCGGCAGCTTCACGGGCGTCGAGGCGCCATAACCTGCGCGTGAGTAGACGAACACACCGGCGCCGGTCGCCTCCTGCAGCCGATCCGGAAAATCCCCCCACAGCTTCGCCGAGCCCAAACCTTCATGCAGCATAACGATGGTCGGCGCGTCTTCGGGCGCGGGTCCGATCATGCGGTATTCGAGATCGGAACCGCCGATGCGCAACGTGCCGGAGAGGGAGAGGGCGGTCATTTCTGCTGTCACACGCTTCGTCATTCCGGACAATTCGCGAGGCGAATTGATCCGGAATCTCGAGATGATTTTGGTACTCGAGATTCCGGGTTCGCGCTGGTGCGCGCCCCGGAATGACGAGAGATCACTTGTGATACTCCCGCAGCTTGAAGCGCAGGATCTTTCCGGTCGCGGTCTTCGGCAGGCTGTCAACCACTTCGATCCAGCGCGGATATTTCCACACGCCGATCTTCTGTTTGACATATCCCTTCAATGCCTCGTCGAGCCCATCGGACTTGGCGTCAGGGCGCAACACGACGAAGGCCTTCGGCTTCAACAACCCTTCCGGATCGGCTTGCGCGACCACGGCCGCTTCCAGCACCGCGGGGTGGGTGATCAACGCGCTTTCGACCTCGAATGGCGACACCCAGATGCCGGAGACCTTGAACATGTCGTCACTGCGGCCGCAGTAGGTGTACCGCCCGTCGGCGTCGCGGGTATATTTGTCGCCGGTGCGCGTCCAGTAGCCCTCGAAGGTCGAGCGGCTCTTGCTGCGCTGGTTCCAGTAGCCTTCGCCCGCCGAGGGCGCGTGCACCAGCATTTCGCCGACCTCGCCGTCGGCCACGTCATCTCCGGCCTCGTTGACAAGCCGCACCTGGTAGCCGGGCACGGGCCGGCCGGAAGAGCCGTATTTGATATCGCCAGGCGCATTGGAAAGAAAAATGTGCAACAGCTCGGTCGAGCCGACGCCGTCGAGAATGTCGACGCCAAAACGCGCCTTCCAGGCATTGCCGACCGACTCGGGCAACGGCTCGCCCGCCGACGCACAGATGCGTAAGCGGTTGCCGGCGCGCATCCCCTTCATCGTCTCGTCGTTGAGCATGGCGGCGAAGAGCGTCGGGATGCCGTAGAAGATAGTCGGGTTGTATTGGTTCATCAGCGCGAACATGAGCGAAGGCGTCGCTCGCTCCGCATTGAGAATCGTCGTCGCGCCGACCGACATCGGAAAAGTCAGCGCGTTGCCGAGTCCATAGGCGAAGAACAGTTTTGCCACCGATAGGCATACATCATCCTCGCGAATGCCGAGCACCTGTTTGGCATAGGTCTCCGCCGTCGCCGCGAGATTGGCATGCAGGTGCCGCACGCCCTTCGGCATGCCGGTCGAGCCGGAGGAATAGAGCCAGAAAGCGGGCTCGTCTTCATGGGTTGCCACGGTCGCAAATGCATCGCTTTCGCCAGCGAGCTCTTCGGACAGCAGCTTGTGCCCAAAGGCTTTCTGGCCGGAGACGATGACGCATTCAAGGTCCGGCAGCCGCCCGACAATGTCTTTCACGATGGGAAACAACGCCTCGGAGATGAACAGCACCCGCGCGCGGCAATCGGAAAGCACATAGGCATATTGATCCGTGGTCAGCAGCGTATTGAACGGGACAGGCACGATGCCAGCGCGGATCGCGCCCAAAAACACCGCGGGAAAATCGACCGTGTCGAGCATGATCATCGCCACCCGCTCTTCGCGGCGGACGCCGAGCCGGCGCAGCATGTTGGCGACGCGGCGGCTCTGCTTCTGCAGATCGCCGTAGGTTAGCTCGGAGACGGTGTCGGTATAGGCAAGCTTGTTGGCCCGGCCCTCATCGACATTGCGGTCGAGCAGCCAGGTCACCGCGTTGTAGGAGCCTGATGTGTCGCTCATGTCAGGACCTCCAAGCCCCTCAAGCGAAAGCATGTCACGACGCCCCTCCCAATTTTTAAGAATTATAATTCATAGAAAGGCACTACGCGCGCTTGCTGTCAATCCTCTTCGGCATTATGTTTCCTGTTATCTTTGACGCGCACGAGGATCATGACCCAAGCTAGCGATCCTGAAACCGGCTTTCTCGAGCAGCTCGGCCAGCGTGTCCGCACCATGCGCGCGCTTCGCGGCATGTCGCGCAAGGTGCTCGCCAAGGTTTCCGGCATTTCCGAGCGCTATATTGCGCAACTCGAAAGCGGCAAGGGCAACGTCTCGATCGTGCTGCTGCGCCGGGTGTCGAACGCGATGGGCGCGCATCTGGAAGATCTGATCCCAGTCGCCGAGCCATCGCCGGACTGGGCCGTGATCCGCGACCTCCTGCGCAAGGCCTCGCCGAACCAGATCGCGCAGGCCAAGGACATTCTCGCAGGCCAGAGCGCGTCGCTGCATCGGCGGATGTCGTTCGCCGGCATCGCCCTGATCGGCTTGCGGGGCGCCGGCAAGTCTACGCTCGGCAAGATGCTCGCCAAGAAGATCGGCTGGAATTTCGTCGAGCTCAACAAGGAGATCGAGGCGCAGAACGGCCTGTCGGTCGCCGAGATCATCGCGCTTTACGGCCAGGAAGGTTTTCGCCGCATGGAGCAGGCGGCGCTGACGCAATTGCTGGCGCGAAAAGAGCTGACGGTGCTCGCCACCGGCGGCGGCATCGTCTCCGAGCCCCTGACCTTCGACCTCATCCTGTCGTCGTTCTACACGATCTGGCTGAAGGCCGAACCCGAAGAGCATATGGCGCGGGTGCGCGGCCAAGGCGACCTGCGCCCGATGGCCGATGACCGCTCGGCGATGGCGGAACTGCGCACTATCCTGAAAAGCCGCGAGCCGCTTTACGCCCGTGCTTCCGCCGTGGTCGATACCGCGGGCCTTACCGTGGACGCCGCCGCCGCGCGCCTGATCGATGCGGTGGCGCCGGTGCTGCACAACGACGCGCATGTCTTCGGCTTGCGCAGCGCGGCGCGCTGACCAATCGCCATCTGACGTCGGGATTACCGTTAACGGTGACGACTAAAGGCGATTCGGGTGCGCATATCGCCAGCGAGAACGCTGGTCCACTTCATTCGCTTTGACTAGAGTATCGAGCCACCACCTCGAAAGGACACCCCGCCATGATGAGCCAGGAACAAAACGACCTGATCACCCGAACCGGGGCGAAAGACGGTTGCGGCAAACTGATGCGGATGTACTGGCAGCCGGCGGCGCTGGTGGATGAATTGGCCGGGCCGCGGCCGGTGCGCCCGGTCAAATTGCTCGGCGAAGATCTCGTGCTGTTTCGCGACGAGCAGGGACGTTACGGCCTGATCGAGCGCCACTGCGCGCATCGTGGCGCCGACCTCGCGTTTGGGCGGCTTGAAAACGGCGGGCTGCGCTGCGCCTTCCACGGCTGGCTGTTCGATGCTACCGGCCAATGCCTGGAGACGCCCGCGGAACCAAAGGAGTCCGCCCTCTGCAAGGGTATCAAGCAGCGTTCCTATCCGGTGGTCGAAAAAAGCGGAATCCTCTGGGCGTATCTCGGCGAAGGTGCCCCGCCGGCCTTTCCCGAGATCGACTGCTTCGTCGCGCCCGACAGCCACACCTTCGCCTTCAAGGGCCACATCAACTGCAACTGGCTGCAGGCCTTGGAGGTCGGCATCGATCCCTCGCATGCCTCGTTCCTGCATCGCTTCTTCGAGGACGAGGATACGTCCGCCGGCTACGGCAAGCAGTTCCGCGGCGCCTCCGCCGGCACCGATCTGCCGATGACGAAAATCCTGCGCGAATATGACCGCCCCATCATCAATGTCGAGCACACCGAATACGGCTTGCGGCTGATCGCGCTACGCGAGATCGATGACGAGCGCACCCATGTGCGCGTCACCAATCAACTTTTTCCGCACGGCTTCGTCATTCCGATGAACACGGAGATGACGATCACGCAGTGGCATGTGCCCCTCGATGACGAGAGCTGTTACTGGTACGCGATTTTCACCTCTTATTCGACGCCGGTCGACAAGAAGAAGATGCGCGACCAGCGCCTCGAACTTTACGAGCTGCCGGATTATCGCTCGCGCAAGAACAAGTCGAACGACTATGGCTTCGATCCGCACGAGCAGTCGACGGCTACCTTTACCGGCATGGGCAGCGACATCAACGTGCACGACCAGTGGGCGGTGGAATCGATGGGCGTGATCCAGGATCGTACCCGCGAGCATCTGGGCACCGCCGACAAGGCGATCGTGCAATACCGCCGCCTGTTGCGGCAGGAGATCGAAAAGGTTTTGGGCGGCGAAAAACCATTCATGTTCCTCGATGCCACGCGTGCACGGAGCATCCAGGGGCCGGCGACGATGGACGGCATCGGGCCGACGCGCGGTTGGGAAACCTTCTGGATGGAAGTCGACGTGAAGCGCCGCCGCGCCGCGCCGTGGGCGGCGCCGGTGCCGCAGGAGATCGCCGACAAGGTGACTCATCTGAGGGCGGTATAGCGGTGGCTTCTTTTCGTCATTGCGAGCCAACGGGTCGGCGCCAAGCGCCGCCCGATGACGGGCTCCACGAAGCAATCCATCGAGCCGCAAGCATGGATTGTTTCGTCGCTTTGCTCCTCGCAATGACGACAGACGAAGGAGCGACGCGTTGAGTTTCGTTCGGCGTCACGGCCTTTGGTCCGACGAGCAGAGGGAAGCAGCCAGCCGGCTGGCAGGAATCGTCGAGGAACAGAAACTAGAAGTCATTCGCCTGTCGTTTCCCGATCAGCACGGCATTCTCAGAGGCAAGACGCTGGTGGCGCGCGAGGCACTGGCCTCGCTGGAAAACGGCTGCACCATCACCACCACGATGTTTGCCAAGGACAGCGCGCATCGCACGGTGTTTCCGGTCTTCACCTCCGGCGGCGGCTTTGGGATGCCGGAGATGGAGGGCGCCGCCGACGTGCTGATGGTGCCGGACCCCGAAACCTTCCGGGTGCTGCCCTGGGCGCCTTCAACGGGGTGGCTGTTGTGCGACGTCTATTTTGCCGACGGGCGGCCGGTACCGTTTGCGACGCGCCATCTTTACAAGTCGGTGCTCGGCAAGCTCGCGCAGCGCGGCTACGACCTTGTCGCCGGGCTCGAGGTCGAATTCCACATCTTCAAGCTCGAAGACGCCAAAATGTCGCCGGCGGATGCTGGGCAGCCCGGCCAGCCGCCGGACGTCAGCCTGCTCTCGCACGGCTACCAATATCTGACCGAGCAGCGCTACGATCAGATGGAGCCGGTACTCCAGATTCTCAGGCGCGACATTCTCGCGCTCGGCCTGCCGCTGCGATCGATCGAGGTCGAGTTCGGCCCGAGCCAGAGCGAATTCACTTTTCTGCCCACAAGGGGTCTCGAGCCTGCCGACACCATGATCCTGTTTCGCAGCGCCGTGAAACAGATCTGCCAGCGTCACGGCTATCATGCGACCTTCATGTGCCGGCCGAAACTGCCCAATTTGTTCGCATCCGGCTGGCATCTGCATCAGTCGATCGTTTCGCGCGCTGGCGGCGAGAATGCGTTCATGGCGAGGGAAGGTAGCGAGGTGTTGAGCCCGTTCGGACGGCGCTATCTCGCAGGTCTGTTGCGGCACGCGCGCGCCTCGGCGGTGTTCGCGACCCCGACCATCAATGGCTACAAGCGCTATCGTTCCTACTCGCTGGCGCCGGATCGGGCGATTTGGGGCCGCGACAATCGCGGCGTGATGGTGCGCGTGCTCGGCGGGCCCGACGACCCCGCAACGCGGCTGGAAAACCGCATCGGCGAACCCGCCGCCAACCCCTATCTCTACATGGCCTCGCAGATTCTGTCGGGCCTCGACGGCGTCGACCGTGCGCTCGACCCCGGTCCCTCTGCCGACACGCCCTACGAGACGAAAGCGGCCTTACTGCCGAAGACGCTGCGCGAAGCCCTGGATGCGCTGAAAGACGATGCGTTCTTCCGCGACGCGCTGGGCGCGGGCTTTGTCGATTATTACGTCCACATCAAGAACGCCGAAATCGAGCGCTTCCAGACGGAGGTGTCGGACTGGGAACAGCGCGAATATTTCGAGATGTTTTGAAGGACGCAGCGGCGGTGCGCTCCCCTCCCTCCGCGCAGCGGCGGCGCGGGGTCGGGGGTGGGGGGCGGCGCCACATTCACCGAGGCTCCTTAGCTCGCGGAAGCCCCACCCACCCCCGACCCCTCCCCGCCACTCGCTTCGCTCGTTGGGGGAGGAGAGCGCATTGTGCCTGGAGAGCAAGCTTCGCTTCACCCTCCCTCGAGGGCACTCCAAGGGAGAGAACAGAAGAATCAGATCCCCAGATACTTATGCTGCAGATCGGGCACCGCGATCAGTTCGGCCGATGTGCCGCTCCACACCGCGCGTCCCCGCTCGATGATGTAATGCCGGTCGGCGATGCGGGTGAGGTTCTCGACGTTCTTGTCGATCACCAGCACGGATTGGCCGCGTGCTTTGAGCATCGACAGGCAGTTCCAGATTTCCTCGCGGATCAGGGGCGCGAGTCCTTCGGTGGCCTCATCCAGAATCAAGAGCCGCGGATTGGTCATCAGCGCGCGGCCGATCGCCAGCATTTGCTGTTCGCCGCCCGACAGATTTCCGCCCATGTTGGCGCCGCGCTCGGCGAGCTTCGGGAATAGCGCGTGAATTTTCTCCAGTGACCATGGATCGGCGCTGCCCAGACGGTTGGCGGAAGCCGCGACGAGATTCTCATGCACCGTTAGATTCGGGAAAATCTGGCGCCCCTCCGGGACGAGGCCAATCCCGAGCTGCGCAATCCGAAACGAGGCAAGTCCGCGAACTTGGCTTCCTGCGAACCGGATCGTACCGGCGCGCGCCGGCGTCAGTCCCATGATCGAGCGGATGGTCGTGGTTTTCCCCATGCCGTTGCGGCCCATCAGAGCCACCATCTCGCCGGTACGGACTTCAAGCGACATGCCGAACAGCACCTGGCTCAGACCGTAGCAGGTCTCTACCCCCTCGACTTCGAGCAAGGGCGAAGCGTCAGCCATGGCGGGTCACCACATGCTGGTCGCCGAGATAGGCACGCTTGACCTCATCGTTGACGCGGATCGCCGCCGGCTCACCGGAGGCGATGACGCGTCCATAGACGAGAACGGTGATGCGATCAGCAAGCGCGAATACCGCGTTCATGTCGTGCTCGACGAGGATGATGGTGGCTTCCTTGCGCAGATCCGCAAGCAGCTTCACCATGCGCGCCGATTCCGTTGCGCCAAGTCCTGCCATCGGTTCGTCGAGCAGCAGCAATCGCGGCCTCGTGGCGAGCGCGACCGCCAGCTCCAGCTCGCGCTGTTCGCCATGGCTTAGCTTCGACACCACGACATCGGCGCGATGTTCGAGCCCGACCCTGGCGAGAGCGGCGCGCGCCGCCTCGCGAATAGGTTTTTCCTTGCGGGCATTGCGCCAGAAGCGAAACGAGTGACCCTCGCGCGCTTGGGCAGCGAGCGCGACATTGTCGGCGGCGGTGAAGTCGGGCAGAAGCGAAGTAATCTGGAAGGAACGCGCGAGCCCAAGTTGGCTGCGCCGCCACGCCGGCAAATGGGTGATGTCCTCACCCGCAAAGCGGATGGTGCCGCCGCTCGGCCGCAATTGCCCGATCAGCTGGCTGATCAGTGTGGTCTTGCCGGCGCCGTTCGGTCCGATGATGGCGTGCAATTCGCCGCTTTCGAAATCGAGCGAAAGATTGTCGGTCGCGAGGATGCCGCCGAACCGCCGGACCAGTTTCTCGACGCGGAGCAACGGATCAGCCACGGGCGAGCCCCCCGACAAGTCCGAAGATGCCGCCGCGCCCGAACAGCACGATCAAAAGCAGCAATGGGCCCATGATGAGCGCCCAATATTCCGTGACCTGCGACAGGAACTCTTCCAGCATCAGATAGACGATCGCGCCGAGCACGGGACCGAACAGCGAACCCATCCCGCCGAGGATGACCATGACCATCAGATCGCCGGAGCGGGTCCAGTACATCACGGCAGGACTGATAAAGTCGGTATTGTTGGCAAGCAATGCGCCTGCAAGACCGCACATCGTGCCGGCAATGACAAAACAGACCAGCCGATAACGCGTGGCGGGGAAGCCGATCGCTTCCATGCGCCGCTCGTTGGAGCGCAGGCCCTGCACCACCATGCCGAAGCGTGAATTGACGATGCGCCAGACCAGATAAATGCCGCCCAGCAGGCAGGCGAGGCAAAGATAGTAGAACTGCACGCGGCTCGACAGATTGATCAGGCCGCCGAAGTTACTACGCTTGTAAATCGTCAAGCCGTCGTCGCCGCCGTAGCGCGAAAGTCCGGAGGCGACGTAATAGGCCATCTGCGCAAAGGCGAGCGTGATCATGATGAAATAGACGCCGCGGGTGCGTAACGACAGCGCCCCGATCACGAACGCAAACAGCGCCGAGGCTGCCAGCGCCACCGGCCATTGCACGAAGCCGGAGCCGATGCCCTCGGCCGCGAGGATACCGACCGCGTAGCCGCCGATCCCGAGATAGGCAGCGTGACCGAAACTCATCATCCCGCCATAGCCCATGATGAGATTGAGACTTACGGCGGCGAGCGCAAAGATGACGATGCGGGTGAACAACGTCAGCGCGAAGACGTTGCCCGAAAGCTGCGAATACAACGGAAGCAGCAACAGGCCGGCGACGATCAGCGCCGCGATCGCATTGCGGGAATTGAGCGAGGCGCTCATCGACGGTTGGCCGGAAACAGCCCCTCCGGCCTTGCCACCAGCACAATCGCCATCAACAGATAGATCAGCATCGAGGAGAGCGCGGGCGCGGCGGTGGAAGCCGCAGCCGAACTCAATATGTGCCGCAGGAAGTCGGGCAAAAACGCGCGGCCCAGCGTGTCGATCATCCCGACCAGGATCGCGGCGACGAATGCGCCGCGGATCGATCCGATCCCGCCGATCACGATGATGACGAAGGCGAGGATCAGAATATTCTCGCCCATTCCGATCTGAACCGTCAGGATCGGCGCCTGCATCAGCCCGGCAAGGCCGGCAAGCGCCGCACCGAGCCCGAACACCAGCGTGTAGAGCAGCTTGATGTTGATGCCGAGTGCCCCGATCATTTCCCGGTTTGAGGCGCCGGCGCGTATCAGCATGCCGATGCGGGTGCGCATCACCACGACATAGAGCATCAACGCGACCGCGAGCGCGACGGCGATGATCGCGAGCCGATAGGCCGGATAAAACACGCCGGGCACGATCTGGACCGGTACGGTGAGCCAGGCGGGCAGCGGCAGCGCCAGACCCGCGGGACCCCAGATCAGCCGCACCATGTCGTTGAAGAACAGGATCAGCCCGAAGGTCGCCAGCACATGGTCGAGATGATCGCGGCCGTAGAGATGCCGCAGCGCCACGAATTCCAGCACGATACCGAGCAATAAAGTCGCGCCGAGCGCCAGCAATATGCCGATGATGAAATTGCCGCTCCAGGCCACGAAGGTCGCCGCGAAATACGCGCCCATCATGTAGAGCGAGCCATGCGCGAGATTGACGAGGTCCATGATGCCGAATACGAGCGTCAGGCCCGCCGCCAGCAGAAACAGCAGCAGGCCGAATTGCAGCCCGTTCAGGGATTGTTCGACGACGAGCAGCATGGGTCCTTTGATGGAGCTGACGGTTGAGAGGCAAAAACCAAAAAGGCGGCGGCGGGCGAGCACTTCCGCTGTACTAGACGATCTGCGAAAGTGGAAGCCGGTTTTGCGCCCGGCCGCGCTCTTGCACTAGTCATTTTGGCGCAGGTTGGCGGCTGTTACTTCATCGGGCACTTGTCGTGAAAACGATCCTGGTCGTCCTTGACAATGGTGGTGACGGTCTTGAGAGAAGGCTCTCCGCTTGCGTCCTTCACCACGTCTATCAGATAGAAGCTCTGAATCGGAACGTGGTTGTTGCCGTACTTGTAGGAGCCGCGTACCGATTTGAAATTTACTTTTTCCATCTCAGCCTTCATCGCGTCCTTCTGGCTTAAATCGCCCTTCACCGCGACTACCGCGCTGTTGATCAACTGCGCGGCGTCATAGGCTTGCGCGCCGTAAAAGCTCGGACGCAGGCCGGGGTGCCTTTTGCGGTAGTCGGCGACAAACCGCGTGTTCTGCTCGTTGGGCAGGTCGTTCACCCACACCTGCGCACCGAGAATGCCGAGCGCATTTTCCTTCTGCAACGGCAACGACAATTCGTCGATGGTACCGTAGGCGTAAAGCGGAATCTGCTGCTTCATCCCTGCTTGTACGTATTGGTTGAGGAATTGCACGCCCGCCGCACCGGGAAAGAACACGAAGATCGATTCCGCTTTGGAGGCGCGGGCTTTCGAAAGTTCGGCCGAGAAATCGAGCTGGGTCGGCCATACCGTGTATTCTTCACCGAGGACATCGCCCTTGAAAGTGCTCTTGAAGCCGCCCAATTGCTCCTTCCCGGCCACGTAATTCGGGCCGAGCAGGAAGGCCGATCTGATGCCCTTTTGGTTCATGTAGAGGCCCATCGCGGCGGTCGCCTGCTCGTTCTGCCACGAGGTCAAGAACACATAAGGCGAGCACAATTCGCCGGCGAGTTGCGACGGCCCGGCATTGGTGCCGATGAGGAAGGTTTTCGAATCGACGGCAGGTTTGAGCGAGGCCAACAGCACATTCGACCAATTATAGCCGGCGAGGAAGTCGACCCTGTCAGACTGGATCAGTTTTTCGGTCTTCTGCTTGCCGACATCCGGCTTTTGCTGGTCATCCTCGTAGATCACCTCGACGGGTCTGCCGTCCATTTTGCGGCCGATGTGGTCGAGCGCGAGCTCAAACCCGTTGCGCGCATCGTTGCCGATCGCCGCGCTCGGGCCGCTGAAGGTGTTGACAAATCCGATCTTGATGGAATCCGCCCCGTCAGCGGGCCGCGCTAACACAAGTGCCATTACGCCGCCGAGCCAGATGGCCGTCCTCATACCGGTCCGGATCGCCACGATCACTTCATCGGGCATTTGTCGTGGAAGCGATCCTGATCGTCCTTGACGATGGTGGCAACGGTCTTGAGCGACAGCGTACCGTCGGCGTCCTTTACCACGTCCTGCAGATAGAAATTTTCGATCGGGATGTGATTGTTGCCGTATTTGAAGGAGCCGCGCAGCGACTTGAAGTTCGCCTTCTCCATCTCCGCCTTCATCGCGTCCTTCATGCTGGTGTCACCCTTGACCGCCACCACCGCACTGTTGACGAGTTGCGCGGCATCATAGGCCTGGGCCCCGTAATAGGTCGGACGCAGCCCGGGATACTTCTTGCGGTAATCCTCGACGAACTTCTTATTCTGCTCATTCGGCAGATCGTTCACCCATTCCTGGGCGCCGGGAACGCCGATCGCGTTGTCCTTCTGGAGCGGCAGCGACAATTCGTCGATGGTAAAGGCCGTGTAGAGCGGGATCTGCTGCTTGATCCCGGCCTGCGCATATTGATTGAGGAACTGGACCCCAGCGGCTCCCGGATAGAACACGAAGATCGATTCCGCGTTCGAGTTGCGCGCCTTGGTGAGTTCGGCCGAGAAGTCGAGCTGGCTCGGCCATACCGTATATTCCTCGCCCTTGACCTCGCCCTTGAACGTGCTCTTCACGCCGGCCAGCATGTCCTTGCCCGCGGCGTAATTGGGACCGATCAGGAAAACCGATTTGACGCCCTTCTGGTTCATGTAAAGGCCCATCGCCGCCGGCGTCTGGTCGTTTTGCCAGGAAGTCGAAAACACATAAGGCGAGCACAATTCACCGGCGAGCTGCGACGGCCCCGCATTGGCGCTGATCAGGAAGGTCTGCGAATCCACCGCCGTTTTGAGCGAAGCCAGCAGCACGTTTGACCAGATGTAGCCGACGATGAAGTCCACCTTGTCGGACTGCACCAGTTTTTCGGTCTTCTGCTTGCCGACGTCGGGTTTCTGCTGATCGTCCTCATAGATCACCTCGACCGGCTTGCCGCCCATCTTGCGGCCGAGATGATCGAGCGCGAGCTCGAACGAATTGCGCATGTCGTTGCCGATCACCGCGGTCGGCCCGCTAAACGTGGAGACAAAGCCGATCTTGATGGAATCCCCCGCGAACGCCGGGCTTGCCAGGGCGAAAGCGGTCGCGCCCGCCAGCCAAAATGCCGTTTTCATGTTCGTCTCCCTCCTCATCATTTGCTTATGGCGCCCCTCCGGCCAAATCGGCCTACGCCGTTTCGAGAAGCGCTTAGGCTAAGGTCTTTTTGTTTGAGCATGATCTTTTCGGAAAACCGGTTTCCACTTTTCCGGATCATGCTCGGATGCCTTGTTTTGTGCGCGAAATGGCGGGTCAGCGGCAAGCGCGAACCAGAGGCGCCCTCTTAGAACCTTCGGCCCATGCCCATTGGGCATGCACCATAGTTCGCCATTGGCGCGGATGGCAAGAAATATAGTGCCGGTCAGGGGCACGGGGCCTACGACCTTCGAACGGGCAACGGCACGCCACCCGGCTTTTCGGAAGCGGTCATCGCGCCTTCGGCCATATCGGTTGCGCGACGATGCGCGGTTGCTATGGCCGATTGGCACAGCGGGCTTGGACCGAAACGCGCAAGGGCCTACGTTTTGGCGTGTTCGCAGAATTTCGAACCGAGAGGCCGCTACCCATGACGACAGCCGCACCACGCCCGACCGCGGCCCACCGCGTGGTCATCGTCGGGGCCGGCTTCGGCGGCCTTGAATGCGCAAATGGGCTCAAGGGGGCGCCGGTCTCGATCGCGCTGGTCGACCGCCGCAACCATCATCTGTTTCAGCCGCTGCTGTATCAGGTCGCGACCGCGTCGCTGGCGACCTCGGAGATCGCCTGGCCGATCCGTTATCTGCTGCGCGACCGGCCGGAGGTCGTGACCTTGTTCGCGACCGTGAGCGGCGTGGACGCAGCGAACAAGCGCGTGCTGCTCGATGACGGCGACGCGCTGCCCTATGACACGCTGGTGCTCGCCACCGGCGCGCGTCACGCCTATTTCGGCCATGACGAGTGGGAACCGTTCGCGCCCGGGCTGAAAACGCTGGAGGATGCCACCACGCTGCGGCGCCGCATCCTGGTCGCCTTCGAACGCGCCGAGCGCGAGAGCGATCCCGCGCGGCGCGCCGCGCTTTTGACCTTCGTCATTGTCGGCGCAGGTCCGACGGGCGTCGAACTCGCCGGCACCATCGCCGAGCTCGCGCAAGACACGCTGGCGCCCGACTTCCGCAACATCGACACCCACAAGGCGCGCGTCGTTCTGATCGAGGCCGGTCCCCGCGTGCTGGCGGGCTTTGCCGACGATCTTTCGAGCTATGCGCAACGCTCGCTGGAGAGCATCGGCGTCGAAGTCATCTTGGGACAGGCGGTCACCGAATGCTCTGCCGATGGCGTCGTCTATGGCGGCCACCGCCTGCAAGCGCGCACGCTGATCTGGGCCGCCGGCGTGCGCGCCTCACCAGCCGCCGAATGGCTGGGAGCGCCGGCTGACCGCGCCGGCCGCCTGGAGGTTTTGTCCGACCTCTCGGTGCCCGGCCATCCCGACATCTTCGCGGTCGGCGATACCGTCGTTATCGCAGGCCCCGACGGCGCGCCGGTCCCCGGCATTGCGCCGGCGGCCAAACAGCAGGGTCGTCACGTCGCGGCCTCGATCAAGGCGCGCCTCCGCGGCGGGACGCCGACGCCGTTCCGCTACCGCCATGCCGGCAGCCTGGCGCAGATCGGCAAGCGCAAGGCGGTGATCGATTTTGGCGCGATCAAGCTGCGCGGCACCATCGCATGGTGGATCTGGGGCATCGCCCACATCTACTTCCTGATCGGATTGCGCAACCGGCTCAGCGTCGCCATCAGTTGGCTGTGGATTCACGCCCGCGACCAGCGCGCCGCGCGGCTGATTACGCAAGGCAGCAGCAAGGTCGCGCGCTGAAGAAGGCATTCGACGGCGCTGCCCATCGAATAAGCAAAGCCGGTCCCTCGATTTCGAGAATACACCGTGATGAGCGCCGTAAACCGCCTTCAAACCGTTGACATTACGGCTTGATTTTCGCAATTGAACATCACAGCACCGGTGTACACAATGGCACACCCCTTGCTTCAAAAAGCTGGGATTTCGGCCTCCCGGGAGTGCAGTCAGTAATGGCAAACCTACCCTCCTTGCCCACGCGTCGAGCGATACGCCTGCCGGATTTGCCGATCAGGCTTGGCTCCGATCGGAGCAGCGCGTGAGCGAGACCGTCGCCGCGATTGTCGCCGCGCATCGCAAAGGTGCCGTGTCGCCTGCGCAAACCGTGGCGCGAAGTTTTCAGCGGATTCGCGATTACAACGATCCGGCCATCTTCATCAGCCTGCGCGATGAGACCGATGCGGTGGCGGAAGCCGAGCACCTCGCCGCGAAGGACGCCGCGCGGCTTCCGCTGTATGGCATTCCCGTCGCAGTGAAGGACAATATCGACGTCGCGGGACTACCGACCACGGCTGGTTGCCCGGCTTATTCCTACATGCCCTCCCGCGACGCCACTTGCGTGGAGCGGCTGCGCGCCGCCGGCGCTATCGTGATCGGCAAGACCAACCTCGATCAATTCGCCACCGGCCTTGTCGGCGTGCGCTCGCCCTATGGCATCCCCAAAAATCCGATCCGCGGCGATTTGATTCCCGGCGGATCGAGTTCGGGCTCGGCGGTGGCCGTGTCGACCGGGCTGGTGCCGCTGTCACTCGGCACCGACACCGCCGGCTCCGGCCGCGTGCCGGCGATGCTCAATAACATCGTCGGGCTGAAGCCGAGCCTTGGGCTGGTTTCAACTGCCGGCGTGGTGCCGGCATGCCGGACGCTCGATTGCGTCTCGGTGTTCTCGCTCACGGTCGACGACGCGATGGCGGCGCTGACGGCGATGGCCGGTCCCGACGGCGCCGACCCGTTTTCGCGCGACCGGGTACTCGCCGGTACAAGCGCGTTTCCCGCCAATCTGAGGCTGGGCGTGCCGCGCGACGGCCAATTGATCTTCTTCGGCGACAAGGCTCAGGAAGCCGCCTATGCCGCAGCACTCAAGCGCTGGACCGCGCTCGGCGCCACGCTCGTGGGATTTGATCTCGAGCCGTTCTATGAAACCGCGCGGCTGCTTTATGAGGGGCCGTGGGTCGCGGAACGTTATCTCGTGATCCGCAATCTCCTGGCGTCATCGCCGGCTTCGATCCATCCGGTGACCCGCGAGATCACCATCGCGGGCGCACGGCTTTCCGCCGCCGACACCTTTGCAGCATTGTACCGGTTGCAGGCGCTGCGGCGGATCGCCGAGCGCGCCTTCGCCGGCATCGACGCGCTGATGCTGCCGACGACGCCGACCGTGTACTCGACGGCGCAGGTGCTCGCCAATCCGATCGAGCTCAACTCAAGGCTCGGGACCTACACCAATTTCGTCAACTTGCTCGACCTCTGCGGCCTCTCCGTGCCGGCGTCGATGAGGCCCGACGGGATTCCGTTCGGTATCACGCTGCTCGCGCCGGCAGGCCAGGACGCCAGGCTCGCCAGCATCGGCCGGGTCTTTCAGGCCGACACGAAGTTGACGCTCGGCGCGCGAGACGTGCCGCAGCCGCCGCTTGCCGACCTCGGTCCAACCCTTGGCGAAGATGAAATCGCAATCGCGGTGGTCGGCGCGCATCTTTCCGGGATGGTGCTGAACGGCGAGTTGAAGGCGTTGCGTGGGCGGCTGCTCGAGGCAACCGCCACCGCGGCCGATTACAGGCTTTATGCGCTTCCGACCACGCCGCCGAAGCCCGGCATGCTGCGCGTCGAAGCGGGAACGGGCGCATCGATCGAGCTCGAGCTCTGGGCAATGCCGGCGGCTTCGTTCGGAAAATTCGTCGCCGCGATCCCGCCGCCGCTATCGGTCGGCACCGTGCGCCTGAGGGACGGTCGTGGGGTCAAAGGCTTTCTGGTCGAAGCCGCCGATATCGACGGCGCCCGCGAAATCTCCGCGTTCGGCGGCTGGCGCGCCTTTGTGAAAGAAGCTGCGGTGGGGTGATGACTTCGCGTCATTCCGGAGCGATGAGCAGCATCGAATCCGGAATCTCGAGGTTCCGGGTCCCGTGCTCACGCACCATCCCGGAATGACAGATGTGGCTGATTACACCGACACCGCGTAGAGCTCGTATTCCCCGCGCACGAGTTCGATATGCGCGCGCATGGCGGCCGCAGCACCGGTGCGATCGCCGCGCAGGATCGCGACCACCACACGGTCATGCTCGGCGTGCGATTTCGCCAGCCGGCCCAAATTGCGAAACTGCGCGCGGCGAAACGGCTGCACCCGCGCCCGCGTCGCCAGCGTGATCTCGGCGATATAGCCGTTCTGCGAGCCGGCATAGATGGTGTTGTGAAAGCGTTCATTGACCTCGTGAAAGCGGTCGGGATTGCCGGCATGGCTCAACACCCGCAATTCCTCATGCACCGCCTCGAGCCGGTGACGCTCGGCCGGCGCCATTCGTTCGGCGGCAAGGCCGGCGCACAAGGCTTCGAGCTCCGCCATCGCCTCGAACATCCCGGTAAGCCGCTCGATCGAGGGCTGCGCCACCACCGCGCCGCGATGCGCGCGCGCCTCGACCAGACCGGAGACCACGAGCTGGCGCAGCGCCTCGCGCACCGGCGTGCGCGACACGCTGAAGCGCCGCGCAATGTCGGTCTCGTCCAGCGCCGATCCCGGCGGCAGCGCGCCGCGCACGATCTCATCGGCCAGTTGCAGGCGTAGCTCCTCGGCGCGGGTGACTTTGTCGGGATTGGGCGCGGACCGGCCGGCGCGGCGGACCATCGTCTTTGCCGCGGCGGCGGGACGCAGCGACGCGCGGGCGGAAAGATCGTCAAGACTCATGTCTTTTGATCCATTTTTTGGTCCATCTCTTGACCCTTGGGTTCATCGATGACGCTCACATGCGCGGCGACGATTTTCCAGCCCTCCGGAAATCGTACCCATGTCTGCATCTGCCGCCCGACTTTGCCGGGCACGGTGTCGCGATAAAACAGCGTCGAGGCCACGGCGGTGTCGCGGCCATAGGCCGTGATCACGGTTCTCGCCGTTCGCCGCATCAGGCCCGCCGGCGAGCGGGCGGCACGAAACGCCATAATCGCGTCATGACCGTAGAGATTCTCGCCGATGCCGTAGCGCAGTGTGCGGGGATCGACGCGGAACAGCTCGTCGAGCACGGCGACGTCGTTCGTCACCAGCGCCTTCTCGTAACGGGCGAATTGCTCGGTTACCTCGTTGAGCACGTCGGGGAGATCGACCTGCATCTCAAATCCCCCTCGCGCGTGGCGCTGACACCGCGCCGGCCTGCTCGAGCGCGAATGCCACCCGCAGCGCGATATCTTCCCGCCAGGGCGCGGCGATGATCTGCACCCCGATCGGCATCGGCTCGATCGGCACGGGGACTGCGACCACCGGAAGTCCGACGAACGAAATCGGCTGGGTATGAATGCCGACATTGGCGCGCACCGGCAGTTCAACGCCGTCGAGCACGAAATTCGCCTGTCCGAGTTTCGGTGCAACGCAAGGTGTCGCCGGCGCCAGGATGACGTCGACGGATTTGAACAGCTCCAGCACTTGCCGGCGATACCAGCGGCGGAATTTTTGCGCGCGATCGACCAGCGCTCCCGGAACCAGCGCTCCCGCGATGAGGCGGTCGCGTACTGCCGGGTCGAAATCGTTCGGCCGCTTGCGCAGGCGATCGAGATGCAGCGAGGCGCCTTCGCAGGTGGTGATGACATAGGCGGCGGCGCGGGCGCGGGCAGCTTCGGGAATCTCCACCGTCCGTGTCGTGCCGAGCGCTGTGGCGACGCGGGTTACGGCTTCGGCCGCTTCCGGAAACACATTCTTCTGGAAATACCCGCCGGCAATGGCGATCCTGAGATCGCCGATGTCTTGCGTCAGCAGCAGCGAGACCGGCTCGGACGGTCGCGTCGTGCAGGCGGCATCGTCGGGATCGGGTCCTTGCATCGCATCATAGGCCAGGGCGAGATCGCCGACATTGCGCGCGAACGGGCCGAGGTGATCGAAGCTGAAGACGAACGGAAACGATCGCGCGCGGGACAGCCGGCCGTAAGTCGGCTTCAACCCGAAAATTCCGCAAAAAGACGCGGGCACCCGGATCGAGCCGTTGGTGTCCGATCCCAGTGCCAGCGGCACAAGTCCGCCGCCAACCGCGCTGCCGGAGCCTCCGGACGAGCCGCCGGTCATCCGCGTCACGTCATGCGGATTGCGGGAGGGTCCGTCGTGAATATTCTCGCCGGTGAAATCGTAAGCGTATTCGCCCATATTGAGCGCGCCGACCAACACCGCGCCGGCCGCTTCCAGCCGCTCGATCAACGTGGCGTCGCGCGCCGCGGGTGAAGAATCGCGGTTGATCTTCGATCCGGCACGGGTCCGCAAACCCTGAACATCGAACAGATTCTTCACCGCGAACGGCACGCCGGCGAGCGGACCCGGATTCTTGCCGGCCGAAAGCGCGGCATCGACCGCAGCCGCCTTGGCGCGCGCCCGTTCGGCGGTGACGTCGGTGAAGGAATTGAGGACGGAATCGTATTTTCCGATCCGCGCAAGCGCGGCCTCGATCACGCGCAACGCCGAGAGCTCTCTGCTTTTCACGGCCTGCGCGGTTTCTGCGGCCGAGGGCAAGTCGCGGCCGGACGCCGCGGTGATCTCAGGCTGCAAAGACACTGGCCGGCTCTGCTTCGTCGGGCAATGCAAATTCATCGACCAGCCGCGCCAATCTCATGGACACTTCGAGATTGGCGCGCACGCCGGGCTTCCAGGCGTCCTCGACCGGCAGGGCCAAGGCTTTGGCGACGGCGTCGATGTAATCATCAAGCGGATCAGCATTCTTAACGGTCAATCTTCTCTCCTTTTCGTCATCGCCTCGCATAGCCGTCCGAAGGACGGCGTCGCTTCCGCTCGCCTACGACCGGCGATCCAGTAAACACCGGCGTTCGTGATTACTGGATGCCCCGCCTTCGCGGGGCATGACACCTAAACCGGCAACGGCGGGTGGGGAATCGCCGTCAAGAGTTCCCTTGTATAGGCATCTTGCGGATCGCCCAAGACCCGTTCGGAAGGACCTTGCTCGACGATTCGCCCCGTTCGCATCACAATGACACGGTCACACAACAACCGCACCACGTTCAAATCGTGCGACACGAATAAATAGCTCATGCCGAGAGACTGCTTGAGGTCCTGCAACAGGTTCAACACCACGGCCTGTACCGAGACGTCGAGTGCGGCAGTCGGCTCGTCGAGGATCACTAGTTTTGGATGCAGCGCGATCGCACGCGCGATGCCGACGCGGGCCTTCTGTCCGCCGGACAATTGATGCGGGAAGCGATCGAGCAGATCGACCGGAAGGCCGACCAGACCGGCGAGTTCCTCGCAGCGGCCGCGCAGCGCGTCGCGACCCTTGATGCCGCCGAGTTGCAGAAGTGGATCGGCAATCGCGCGCGCCGCGGTGAAGCGCGGATTGAGGCTGTCGGTCGGATCCTGGAACACCATCTGGATGCTCTTGCGCAACGGCAGCCGCGCGAAGGCATTGGGCAAGATGCCGCCGATCTCCTCGCCGTCGAACATGATGCGGCCCGAGGTCTGGTCCAACAGCCGCATCACCATCATCGAGGTGGTGGATTTGCCGCAGCCGGATTCGCCGACGAGGCCAACACTCTCGCCACGACCGACGCTAAAGCTGATGCCATCGACCGCGCGGAACATGTCGGGTTCGACCGGCGGCTTCCGTCCGAACAATTTTGCCAGGGTCTTCGAGGCGCCCTGACGCGGATATTCCTTCAGGAGTTTTTCCACGAGAAGGAGCGGCTTGGCGGGGCCTCCGGCGTCTTTCTCCCTTTCCCCGCCTGGGGCCCCCTCCACGAGCGCAACTTGCGGTGAGTCCCCCTCACCCGGATTGTGGAGTTTATCATCGTGCGGCGCTTTGCGCCGACCCGTTGGCAATCCGACCTCTCCCCGCACGCGGGGCGAGGTTGAAGGAGAGATCGGCGGAAGCGCACCAGCCTCCTCCTCCGGCAAGAGATCGCGCAAGGTGACGCCGAGCCTTGGCGTCGCGCGCATCAATTTCCGCGTATAGGGGTGCTCGGGCCTGGCAAAAATGTTGGCCGACGGCGCGGTCTCGACCACGCGGCCCTTCTCCATCACCACGACGCGATCGCAATAGGCCGCGGCCAATCCGAGATCATGCGTGATCAGGACTGTGGACATGCTGCGCCGCTTGGTCAGTTCGACGACCAAATCCATCACGGCTTTTTGCGTCGTGACGTCGAGACCCGTGGTCGGCTCATCGGCGATCAGAAGCTGCGGATTGCAGGCCAGTGCCAGCGCGATCACCACCCGCTGGCACATGCCGCCGGACAGCTCGAACGGATAGGCATGATAACGCTCGCGGGGACGCGCGATCTTGACCTGCTCCAGCGCCTCGATCGCCCGCTCGCTGACGTGCGTGCGGTCCACCTGCACGTGCTGCAACAGCACATCCTCGATCTGCTGACCGATCTTGCGGATCGGATTGAGCGCCAGCCGCGGGCTTTGAAAAATCATCGACATTTCGCGGCCGCGCAGATCGCGCATCTGATCCTCGGTCGCCGCCTTGACATCGATGCCGGAAAACACCACCGATCCTTCGGCGATCTTGCCGGCGCGATCGAGGATCCGCATCACCGCGTAAGACGTCACTGATTTTCCGGAGCCGGATTCGCCGACGATGCCGAGCGTCTCGCCCTTTGCCACGGCGATATTGACGTGCCGCACCGCCTTGACGATGCCGCGCCGGGTCGCGAATTCCACCGAGAGATCCTTGACGTCGAGCAACGGCGGCGCGGTCATCGTAAGACTCTTCCGTTGTGCATGATCTTCTCGGAAAACCGGTACCCGCTTTGCGCTGGCGCGGCCCTTCGGGTCCGGATCATGCTATGTCCTCCGCTGCGGATCGACCAGATCGCGCAGGCCGTCGCCGAGCAGGTTGAAACAGAACACCGCAATCATCAGCGCCCCGCCGGGGAAGAAGGCCACCCACCACTCGCCGGAGATGATATTGGTCGCGCCTTCCGCGACCATGATGCCCCATTCCGGCGTCGGCGGCTTGACGCCGAGACCGATGAAGGAAAGACCGGCGGCGTTGAGGATGGCGTAGCCCATCGTCAGCGAAATCTGCACCATCATGATCGGCATGATGTTCGGCAGAATATGCACCAGCAGAATCCGTACATCGCCATTACCCGACAACCGCGCAGCCTGCACGAAGCCGGCCTCGCGGCGAACATTGGCTTCGGCGCGCGCGACGCGGACATAAAGCGGGAAATTGATGATCGCGGTCGCGATCACGATGTTGGTCACGGTATTGCCGAGCGCGGCCACAATACCCATTGCCAGCACGAACAGCGGAAACGCCATGATGGTATCGGAGATGCGCCCGACGATACGGTCGGTCCAGCCGCCGAAGAAACCGGCGGCGATGCCGGCGAGCCCGCCCATCACCAGCACCAGCGCGACCGAAGCGATTGCGATCGTGAAGTCGAGGCGGGTCGCCGCCACCACGCGGCTGAAAATGTCGCGCCCGAGCAGATCGGTGCCGAACCAGTGGTGCAGCGACGGCGATTGCAATGTCGCCGACGTATCGCTCGCGAGCGGATCGTAGGGCACGACGTAAGGACCAAACAAAGCGCAGATCGCGATCAAGACGAACAAGGCGAACGACAGTCCCGTGACTGGATTATCCGCCACCACGTAGATGGCGTGGCGGAAAATCGAGTTGGTCGGGAGCTTCGGCTGAACCTCGGCGACCGGCGCCGTCAAACTGGCTTCGGTCATGCCTCAAGCCTCACGCGCGGATCGATCACGCCATAGAGCATGTCGATGAAGAGATTGAGCGCGACGTAAAGCACCGCCATGGTCAGTACGAAACCCTGCACCGGGGCAAAGTCCGATTGCAGCAGCGCCTCCACCGCGTAGGAGCCGATGCCCGGCCAGGCGAATACTTTCTCCACCAGCACGTTGGCGCCGAGCAGGAACGAGAACACCATACCGAGAGTCGTCACCACCGGCAGCATGGCGTTACGAAACGCGTAGGTGAGGATCACGGTGCGGCCGTCGAGGCCGCTGGCGCGCGCGGTACGTATGAACTCCGACGCCAGCACCGCCAGCATCGAGGCGCGGGTCATGCGCGTGATCGGCGCAAGCGAGAAGATCGCAAGCGTTACCGCCGGCAGGATCAGTTGGCTCAGTGCCGCGCGAAAGGTCTCGAAATTGCCGGTGATCAGCGCATCGATCAGATAGAAGCCGGTGATGTCGGGCGGCGCCGTGGCAAAGGCATCAAGCCGGCCGATGGGCGCGGGCGACCAGCCAAGCCTGAAATAGAAGACATAGACCAGCAAAAGCCCGGTGAAGAAAACCGGAAGCGAGACGCCTGCGGTCGCGATGATCCGGCATAGATGGTCGACGAGAGAACCTTGCCTGACCGCGGCGAAGATGCCGAGCGGCACCGCAATCGCGATCGCCAGAAACAATCCGGTCAGCGTCAGTTCGGCCGAGGCCGGCAGGCGGCTGGAAATTTCGGCCGCTACGGGACGCCCCGTCGACAGCGAATTGCCGAAATTGCCGTGGGCGAGATCGTTGACATAGCGCGCGAATTGATCGGGCAGCGGCCGGTCGAGCCCGAGCGTTTTGCGGATTTCGGCGATCGATTGCGGGGTGGCGGCCGGGCCTGCGAAATAAATCGCTGGGTCGCCCGGCAACACGCGGGTCAGCAGAAAAGTAACGATTACCACGCCGATCAAGGTCGGGATGACGGTCACCAGCCGCTTGAGGATCGTCACCATGGTTTAGCTCCAGAATTTTCCGGGCTTAGGTTTGGAAGTTTGGGCATCGATGGCGAGCGCATACCTGAAGCTTGCGATCCGCCTCACGCCTTGACGATCGAGCGGTAGTCGAGCTGGCGGTGGAACCAGTAGACGTAGCCCGAGATGTTCTTTTGCGTGGCGACGTTGAGGAACGGCTGAAACAGCGGAATCCGCGGGACCTCGTTGTAGGCCTTGGAGATAAAGCCCTCGACGTCCCTCGCGTATTTCTCCTTGTCGCCGATGGCAGCCGCCGCGCGCGCCCCCTCGATCAGGACGTCCATATCGGGGTTGACGTAGCTCGGCGTGTTGAAGATGGCGTTCTGGCCGGAATAGCACCAGAAAAAGAAATATTCCGGATAGTCGAGCCAGCCGGAGAAGAAGTTGAGCATCAGCGGCATCGTCTTCTTGGCCATCTCGCTGCGCCAGTTCGCGCCAGGCACCTTGTTGATCGTGGTCTTGATGCCGATCTGGGCCAGACTTTCCTGCACCAGCGCAGCAGTCGGTTCCGAGACGTCGCCGGTACCGAGATCGTAGGACAGGGTCGTTTCGATGTCCGATACGCCGCTTTCAGCCATCAGCGCCTTGGCCTTGGCCATGTCGTTGACGTAGCCGGTTTTTGCCGGCCAGGTGATATCCGCGACGTTGTTCGACGGGCCTCCGAACAGGGGATTGGCGATGCCGAACACCGCCGCATCCATGATCTTCTGGTACGGCAGGGCATAGGCCACCGCCTGACGAAGCTTCGGGTTATCGAACGGCGGATTCTTCACGTTCATGTCGACCGAGTACATGCCGTTGCCGATCGGATGCGAGACGATGACGAGCTTGCCCTCCTTCTTCATCTCGAAGGTGTCCTTGCTCGAAAGATCGAAGGAGATGTCCGCATCGCCGCGCTCCATCAACGCGCGGCGGTTACCCTGCGAGGGAACCGTGCGCCAGATGACTTTCTTGAGTTGGGGCAACTTGCCGCCGGCCCAGTCTTCATTGCGCTCATAAACAACTTCCACACCGGGCTTCCAGCTCGTCACCTTGTAGGCGCCGCTGCCCGCGGTGTTGCTCTTGGTATAGTCCATCGCCCAGGGATCTTTTTCCGTGGCCTTTTTCTTCAAGAGCTCGGAATTGTAGATGCCCGGCACGATCACCGCGAGATCGGGAATGGTCAGCCGGTCCTTCTTGGTGAAATCGATTCGGACAGTGTTGTCGTCGACGACGACGAATTGTTCCTTGTCGACCAGCGAACCGGCCTTCATCTGCACCGTCGGGAAACCGCCGACGGTCACCGCGCGATCGAGCGACCATTTGACATCCTTGGCGGTGACCGGCGTGCCGTCGTGGAATTTCGCGTTCTTCTTCAGTTTGAAGGTGACCGACATGTCGCCGACGTCCATGTCGTCTGCGAGTTCGGGTTTGAACTTGTCGCGATCGTAGGACAGCGTTCCGTCGGCCAGCGTCTTGATTTCGTGGGTGATGAGGCGGTCGTAACAATTCCACGAGGTCTCGTAGCCCGAACGGTTGGTGCCGACGCCGTGGATATCGAGATTGTTGGGGCCGCCTTCGGTGACGACCAACAGCGTTTCCGAGCGGCCATCGGCCTTGGCGGGAGACCAGATCGCCGGTGCCGGCATCACGGCGCCGGCAGCGATGCCGGAGACCGATTTGAGAAAATCGCGGCGCTTCATCGGACGCTCCAACGCACGAGGTAATCGGCTGTTGGAGCCAACGTCGCAAGGTTCGTGCCAAAGCTTAACTGATCCTTACCCGGCCGTTAAACTCCTGATTTGGCTTCCGATATGGAGCCTGAGGCGGTGATTCTGAGCGTCAAACCGCGGAAGCCCTTGCATACAAAGGAATTGAAATTGCCGAATAAATGGGCAGTGTTCGGCGGCTCCTTCCCCGGCTTTCTTCCGGCCGGCGAATGGCAATAGGATTGATATGAAGACACCCGCGCGGCGAGTGATAGCGGAAGGCCCGGGACACTCGCTGGGATTTTCGCCGCAACAGGCTTCTGCCAAAGATCATTGAACCTTTCTTTCCTGCCATCGACTTCATCAGAAGGGGGTCCAGTTGCCTGTGTATAGTCGCGCCGATCTTTCGCGGGCAGCAACGCTCGCCGTTGGGCTGTTTCTGACGGCCATCGCGACGAACGCCTTGGCGCGGGAATTTCGCGCCGCCGATACCCAGAGCGAGGATTATCCGACCGTACAAGCGCTGCGCTTCATGGGCAGCCTGATCGAGGAAAAGACCGGCGGCCGCTTGCAGATCCGCGTATTTCATTCGCGCCAGCTCGGCGAGGAAAAGGAAACGATCGAACAAACCCGCGCCGGCGCTATCGATCTCAATCGCACCAACGTAGCGCTGATCGGAACCTTCGTGCCCGCAATGAATGTACTGGCTATGCCATTTCTGTTCCGCTCCATCGAACATTTGCAGAAGGTACTGGATGGCCCGATCGGCGAGGAAATCCTGGGCAGCTTCGAGCCCTTCGGTTTCGTCGGCCTCACCTTCTACGACTCCGGCGCGAGGTCGGTCTACAACAGCGTCAGACCGATCAGCTCGGTTGCGGACATGAAGGGCTTGCGAATTCGCGTGCAGCAATCCGAATTGATGTCCGACATGATCAAGGCGCTCGGCGCGGAGCCGGTTGAACTGCCCTATGGGCAGGTTCGCACCGGACTTGCCACCAAACTGATCGACGGCGCGGAGAACAACTGGCCCTCCTTTGTCACCACCGACCATTACAAATATGCGAGCTTCTACACCCTCACCGAACATACCATGAGCCCGGAAGTGCTGGTGATGTCGCGCAAGGCCTGGGAAAGCCTGTCGGCGGATGACCGCAAGATATTTCGCGAGGCCGCTTTCCAGTCGAGTCGCTTCATGCGCGAGAGATGGAAGGAT